>JAESGW010000501.1_pt1 | contig 34019 bp, 33 predicted proteins | sample 9269791 | NCBI WGS metagenome assembly JAESGW01 (sample SAMN16773120, study PRJNA677053) | algae metagenome | isolation source: Aphanocapsa lilacina HA4352-LM1 and co-occurring heterotrophs from near cave... | place: USA: Maniniholo cave, near Haena, Kauai, HI | collected 2009-07-28
GGATCAAGTGGCGGGCGACCATTGTCGGCGCAGTAAAGCGGCGCTGTCAGATCGTGGATGAACGAGAAATCGATAACACCATCGATCTTGCGCAGAAGGTGATCAACTGGAACCAGTTGATCGAGCGCGTGACGATCTCAAGTGCGGTTTGTTCAGGGCCGGCTCGCTTCAACATCACCCACTGAATCACAAACCCCCAACTCTCGCCAGGGGTTTGTCAGCAGTCTGAGCCCCGCCGAAGCGGGGCTTTTCTTTTGTGCCGGCGACTTACCTTGGTGTCGGTAGTATCCGCACCTGCGACACGCCTTGCGGGGGCGGTTGACTGTCGCATGAGGTCAGAAACGCCGCGGCGATGAAGAACAAACTCAAGATACCACTCAACTCGGACATGGCGAAACTCCCTCTGTTTCGCCCCGCGCGCCCGCAGTTTACCCGAAAGTTTGGCCGATGCCTGCCTGTTCGGATGAATTATGATGACAGCGTTTTGTCTAAAGTGAATCCCGCGGCTGACGCAGCGTGATATTTGGCCGCCCGCGATTGCGTTTTCCTGATCTTTGGCTAAGACGGGCGCGGAAATCCAACCGATCCATCTGCGATCAGCTCCCGGGGATGCCTCACATGACAGCAATCATCGATATCGTCGGCCGCGAGATTCTCGACAGCCGCGGCAATCCCACCGTCGAGGTGGACGTGGTTCTCGAGGACGGCTCGATGGGCCGCGCCGCCGTTCCGTCTGGCGCCTCGACCGGCGCCCATGAGGCGATGGAACTGCGCGACGGTGGCCCGCGCTATCTCGGCAAGGGCGTCGAGCGCGCCGTCGAAGCCGTCAATGGCGAGCTGTTCGAGGCAATCGGCGGCATGGAAGCCGAGAACCAGATCCACATCGACCAGACGATGATCGAGCTCGACGGCACGCCCAACAAGAGCCGCCTCGGCGCCAACGCCATCCTTGGCGTGTCGCTCGCCGTTGCCAAGGCCGCTGCCGAATCGTCGGGCCTGCCGCTCTACCGCTATGTTGGCGGCCCGAACGCCCGCGTCCTGCCGGTGCCGATGATGAACATCATCAATGGCGGCGCGCATGCCGACAATCCGATCGACTTCCAGGAGTTCATGATCATGCCGATCGGCGCGCCTTCGCTGCGCGACGCCGTGCGCTGGGGTTCGGAAATCTTCCACACCCTGAAGAAGGGGCTGAAGGACGCTGGCCACAACACCAATGTCGGCGACGAAGGCGGCTTCGCGCCGAACCTCAAGAGCGCGCAGGCTGCGCTCGACTTCGTCATGGCATCGATCGAGAAGGCCGGCTTCAAGCCGGGCGAGGACGTGGCACTCGCGCTCGATTGCGCTGCGACCGAGTTCTTCAAGGGCGGCAACTATGTCTATGAAGGCGAGAAGAAGACCCGCGATCCCAAGGCCCAGGCCAAGTACCTGGCCAAGCTCGCCGCCGACTACCCGATCATCTCGATCGAGGACGGCATGGCCGAGGACGACTGGGAAGGCTGGAAGTACCTGACCGATCTGTGCGGCGACAAGGTGCAGTTGGTCGGCGACGATCTGTTCGTTACCAATTCGGCCCGCCTGCGCGACGGCATCAAGATGGGCGTTGCCAACTCGATCCTGGTCAAGGTCAACCAGATCGGCTCGCTGACCGAGACGCTTGACGCCGTCGAGACCGCGCACAAGGCAAGCTACACCGCCGTCATGTCGCACCGTTCGGGTGAGACAGAGGATTCGACCATTGCCGATCTCGCCGTTGCCACCAACTGCGGACAGATCAAGACCGGCTCGCTCGCCCGTTCGGATCGCACCGCCAAGTACAACCAGCTCATCCGCATCGAGGAAGAGCTCGGCAAGCAGGCGCGCTTCGCCGGCAGGTCGATCCTGCGCGGCTGATCGCTTGTTGCATAGATGATTGAAAAAGGCGGGATGTTTCCCGCCTTTTTTGGTTCTGGAAGCGGGTGAGCACCAGACCGTAACGCTCCATTAAGCACAATGGAGCGACAAGAGCCTGAAAGAGGTTCTGACCATGTGGACACGCCAGCATAAGCAGACAAACACCGGGCGCCTGATCGTGCCGGCGCTGGCGGTGATGTTCCTGTCCTATTTCGGCTTCCACGCCTATCATGGCGAATTCGGTATCTATTCCAAGTACAGGCTCGAGGCGCGCGCCATCGAACTCCAGGCCCGGCTGGACACGGTCAGGGCGCAACGCCTCGATGTCGAGCGCCGCGTGCACATGCTCCACGACGGCTCGCTGGAGAAGGACATGCTTGACGAACAGGCGCGCAACGCCTTGAATATGTCCCATGCTGATGAACTGACCATAATGCGGCCATCCGGGCGCCGTATTAACTGACTTCCAGTTAATCAACAAGAAATCCAACGTTTTTAGACGCTTAACCGCATGCCTGCTATGCATTTTTCCGCATGGCGCAGCGTCACTCACCATGCTAGCGTTTGGACATGGAGAGGAGAGATTATGCATGATCTCCTCATTGTCCGCAAAGAGACGCCACTAGGGAGTGATGCATGGCCACCGCAGCCAAAAAAGCGCCTGCCAAATCTAGATCCGATTCAAGATCCCTTTCAGCGCCGGTAACACCCAAGCCGGTCGATTTCACCAAGGAACAGGACCTCGCGGCATATCGCGAGATGCTTCTGATCCGCCGCTTCGAGGAAAAGGCCGGCCAGCTCTACGGCATGGGCTTCATCGGCGGCTTCTGCCACCTCTATATCGGTCAGGAAGCGGTCGTCACCGGCTTGCAGATGTCGCTGATCGAAGGCGACCAGATGATCACTGCCTATCGCGATCACGGCCACATGCTTGCCATGGGCCTGTCGGCGCGCGGCGTCATGGCGGAACTGACCGGGCGTCGGGGCGGCTTGTCGAAAGGCAAGGGCGGCTCCATGCACATGTTCTCCAAGGAAAAGCATTTTTACGGCGGCCATGGCATTGTCGGCGCCCAGGTGTCGCTCGGCACCGGCCTGGCCTTCGCCAACCGCTATCGCGAAAATCCGAATGTTTCGGTGACCTATTTCGGCGACGGCGCTGCCAACCAGGGCCAGGTCTATGAGAGCTTCAACATGGCCGCGCTGTGGAAGCTGCCGGTGATCTACGTCATCGAAAACAACCGCTACGCCATGGGCACCGCCGTTACGCGTGCTTCGGCCGAGACGGATTTCTCGCAGCGCGGCGTGTCCTTCAAGATTCCGGGCATCAAGGTCGACGGCATGGACGTGCGCGCGGTCAAGGCCGCTGGCGATCTCGCCACCGAATGGTGCCGTTCGGGCAACGGTCCGATGATCCTCGAGATGGAAACCTACCGCTATCGCGGTCACTCGATGTCTGATCCGGCCAAGTACCGCTCCAAGGACGAAGTGCAGAAGATGCGCTCCGAGCACGACCCGATCGAACAGGTCAAGGCGCGCCTCATCGCCAAGAAGTGGGCCAGCGAAGACGACCTCAAGGCGGTCGACAAGGATGTTCGCGACATCGTGGCTGACGCCGCAGACTTTGCTCAGACCGATCCCGAGCCGGATGCTTCCGAGCTCTGGACCGACATCTTGATCTAAGGGAGGGCGCGAACATGCCGATCGAAATTCTCATGCCTGCGCTCTCGCCGACGATGGAAGAGGGCAATCTTTCCAAGTGGTTGAAGAACGAAGGCGACAAGATCGTCGCCGGCGACGTCATCGCCGAAATCGAAACCGACAAGGCGACCATGGAAGTGGAAGCTGTTGACGAGGGCACCCTCGGCAAGGTCCTGATCGCCGCCGGCACTGAAGGTGTCAAGGTCAACACGCCGATCGCTGTGCTTTTGCAGGACGGCGAAAGTGCTGCCGACATCGGTAAGGGTGCTGCGCCTGCCAAGGCCGAGGCACCCGCTGCCGCGGCAGCACCGGCCGCTGCCGCTGCTCCGGTTGCCGCCACCCCTGTCGCTGCCGCGCCCAAGACTGAAGTCGCTGCCGACCCCGACATTCCCGCCGGCACTGAGATGGTGTCGACGACGGTGCGTGAAGCGCTGCGCGATGCCATGGCCGAAGAAATGCGCCGCGACGGTGACGTCTTCATCATGGGCGAGGAGGTCGCCGAGTACCAGGGCGCCTACAAGATCACCCAGGGCCTGCTGCAGGAGTTCGGCCCGCGCCGCGTCGTCGATACCCCTATCACCGAGCACGGCTTCGCCGGCGTCGGCGTCGGTGCTGCGATGACCGGCCTCAAGCCGATCGTCGAGTTCATGACCTTCAACTTCGCCATGCAGGCGATTGACCAGATCGTGAACTCGGCTGCCAAGACGCTCTACATGTCGGGTGGCCAGATGGGCGCGCCGATCGTCTTCCGTGGACCGAGCGGTGCGGCTGCCCGCGTCGCGGCCCAGCACTCGCAGTGCTATGCCGCATGGTACAGCCACATTCCGGGGCTCAAGGTGGTGATGCCGTACTCGGCAGCCGACGCCAAAGGCCTGCTCAAGGCTGCCATCCGCGATCCGAACCCGGTCATCTTCCTCGAGAACGAAATCCTCTACGGCCATTCCTTCGACGTGCCGAAGCTCGATGATTTCGTTCTGCCGATCGGCAAGGCGCGCATCCACAAGACCGGCAAGGACGTCACCATCGTGTCGTTCGGCATCGGCATGACCTATGCGATCAAGGCCGAGGCAGAACTTCGCGGCATGGGCATAGATGCTGAAATCATCGATCTCCGCACCATCCGTCCGCTCGACTTCGACACCATCATTGCCTCGGTGAAGAAGACCAACAGGCTGATCGTGGTGGAAGAGGGCTTCCCGCAGTCGTCGGTCGGCGACCACATTGCCAATCAGGTGTCGCAGCGCGCCTTTGATCACCTCGACGCGCCTGTCATCACCATCGCTGGCAAGGACGTGCCGATGCCCTACGCCGCCAATCTCGAGAAGCTCGCTCTGCCGAATGTCGGCGAAGTGATCGAGGCGGTCAAAGCAGTCACGTATCGCTGACACGGGCGGGAGGTCATCATGCCGATCAATATCACCATGCCTGCCCTTTCGCCGACCATGGAAGAGGGCAATCTGGCCAAGTGGCTGGTCAAGGAAGGCGACAAGGTTTCGCCAGGCGACGTGATCGCCGAGATCGAGACCGACAAGGCAACGATGGAAGTCGAGGCCGTCGATGAGGGGACTGTCGCCAGACTGCTGGTTCCGGCCGGCACCGAAGGCGTCAAGGTCAATGCGCTGATCGCCATTCTCGCCGGCGACGGCGAAGATGTCGCGGCTGCAGCCAAGGGCGGCTATGCCGCTCCTGCCAAGGCAGACGCGCCGAAGGCGGAAGCACCTGTTGCTGCGGCACCTGCGGCGCCCGCTGCTGCTCCGGTCGCTGCCGCGCCCGTTGCTGCTTCGGCAGCCAAGCCGGCTGCGACCAACGGCGCTGCACCCTCCGGCGACGGCCGGACCTTTGCATCGCCGCTCGCCCGCCGCATCGCCAAGGATTCGGGCGTCGACCTTTCGGCTGTCACCGGCACCGGCCCACATGGCCGTGTCGTCAAAGCCGACGTCGAGGCTGCGATCTCGGGTGGCGGCGCCAAGGCTGCTCCTGCTGCCAAGGCTCCTGCCGGTGCTCCGGCTGCAGCACCCGCTGCCAAGGGCATGTCGGACGAACAGGTGCTCAAGCTGTTCGAAGAAGGCAGCTACGAACTCATCCCGCACGACAACATGCGCAAGACCATCGCGCGCCGTCTTGTCGAGGCCAAGAGCACCATCCCGCACTTCTATCTGACACTCGACTGCGAGATCGACGCGCTGCTGGCGCTCCGCGCCCAGCTCAACGCGGCGGCGCCGGTGCGCAAGACTGAAAAGGGCGACGTGCCGGCCTACAAGCTGTCGGTCAACGACATGATCATCAAGGCGATGGCGCTGGCCCTGACGGCCGTTCCCGACGCCAATGTGTCATGGACCGACCAGGCCATGGTCAAGCACAAGCACGCCGATGTCGGTGTTGCCGTGTCGATCCCGGGTGGCCTGATCACCCCGATCATCCGCCAAGCCGACATCAAGACGCTGTCTGTCATTTCCAATGAAATGAAGGACCTTGCCGGCCGGGCCCGCAACCGCAAGCTCAAGCCTGAGGAATATCAGGGCGGCACCAGTGCCGTCTCCAACCTCGGCATGTTCGGCATTAAGGACTTCTCGGCCGTCATCAACCCGCCGCACGCCACCATCCTGGCGGTCGGCGCGGGCGAGGAACGGGCGGTCGTCAAGAATGGCGAGATCAAGATCGCCAATGTGATGTCGGTGACGCTGTCGACCGACCACCGTGCCGTCGACGGTGCGCTTGGCGCCGAACTGCTCTCGGCCTTCAAGCGCTTCATCGAAAACCCGATGGGCATGCTGGTGTAGTTTCCCCATTTCCCCTCCCTGCCAAGGGAGGGGATTCGAGGACTTCAATCATGAAGACTGTGCTTTGTTACGGCGACTCGCTGACCTGGGGCTACGATGCCGCGGGTCCGGGCCGTCACGCGCATGAAGACCGCTGGCCAAGCGTGCTGCAAGCCGAACTGGGCGAGGGCGTCGAAGTTATCGCGGAAGGGCTGAACGGCCGCACGACTGCCTTCGACGACAACCTTGCCGCTGCCGACCGTAACGGTGCGCGGCTTCTGCCGACCATCCTCGGCACTCATGCGCCGATCGATGTGGTCGTCATCATGCTCGGCGCCAACGACATGAAGCCTTGGATCCACGGCAACCCGCTGGCCGCGAGGCAGGGCATGGCGCGCCTCGTCTCCATCGTGCGCTCCTACGACCACGGCATGGGCCATGCCGCGCCAGAAATCCTGCTGGTTTCGCCGCCAGCTGTTAGTCGCACCGAAAATGCCGAATACAAGGACATGTTCGCCGGCGGCGACGCAGCTTCGAAGCAGCTGGCCCCGCTTTATGCAGCGCTAGCCGACGAGGTCGGCTGCGGTTTCTTCGACGCCGGCTCCATCGCCGAGACGACACCGCTCGACGGCGTGCATCTCGATGCTCAGAACACGCGGGCGATCGGCACGGCACTCGCGCCGATCGTGCGCATCATGCTGGAGCTCTAGAGCTTGGCTGGCGCTATCACCATCCGCAGGGCCGAGCGGCGCGATGCTGCCGAACTCGCCATCCTCGTCGACCTGTCATCGCACGGGCTGGCGTCATGGCTATGGTATGGCGCGGTGCTGGAAGGCACGACGCAGACGGCTCTCGAGCATGGCCGCAACCAGCTGCGTTGCGACGACGACCGTGCCGGCTGGAAAAATGCCAGCCTGGCCGAGGTCGATGGCGAGATCGCCGGTCTGGTGATCGGCCATGTCGTCGAACCGTCCTTTGCCGAAGAGGAAGCGCCTCACCCGGTGTTCGAGCCGATCCTCGTGCTTCAGCAACAGACCATCGGCCACTGGTTCATCGACAGCGTCGGTGTCTACCAGCACCATCGCGGACATGGCATCGGCAGAAAGCTCGTCGATCATGAGCTCGAGCGTGCCGGCGCCCGGCCGGTCAGCCTGATCACCGAAAGCGACAACGACGTGGCGCTTGGCCTCTACAAATCCTGCGGGTTTGAGGAAATCGCGCGCCAGCCATCCGTATCGACCGACACCTACAGCAAACAACACGACTGGGTGCTGCTCACCCGCAGCGCGACCTGAACAAGAGGCACACTCATGGCTGACAATTACGACGTCATCGTTATCGGCTCCGGCCCCGGCGGCTATATCGCTGCGATCCGCGCTGCCCAGCTCGGTCTCAAGACTGCAGTCGTCGAGCGCGAGCACCTCGCCGGCATCTGCTCCAACTGGGGCTGCATCCCGACCAAGGCGCTGCTGCGCTCGGCCGAAGTGCTGCATCTCGCCGAGCACGCCAAGAATTACGGCCTGAAGCTCGAAGGCTCGATCTCGCCCGACCTCAAGGCCATCGTCGACCGGTCGCGCGGCATCGCCCAGCGCATGAATGGCGGTGTCGGCTTCCTGATGAAGAAGAACAAGGTCGACGTCATCTGGGGCGAGGCCAAGCTTACCAAGCCCGGCCAGATCGTCGTGTCGAAATCGTCGAAAAAGCCGATGGAGCCGCAGGCGCCGTTGCCCAAGAACACGCTGGGTGAGGGCACCTACAGCGCCAAGCACATCATCGTTGCTACCGGTGCCCGTCCGCGCGCGCTGCCCGGCATCGAGTCGGATGGCAAGCTGATCTGGACCTATTTCGAGGCGATGGTGCCGCCGGAGATGCCGAAGTCGCTGCTGGTCATGGGGTCCGGCGCCATCGGCATCGAATTCGCCTCGTTCTACCGTACGATGGGCGTCGAGGTGACCGTCGTCGAAGTGATGCCAGCCGTCATGCCGGTGGAAGACGCCGAGATCTCGGCCTTCGCCAAGAAGCAGTTCGAAAAGCAGGGCATGAAGATCCATCTCGAAGCCAAGGTTACCAAGGTCGAGAAGGGCGCCAATTCGGTTACCGCCCATGTCGAGATGAAGGACGGCAAGATAGAGAAGATCACCGCCGACCGCATGATCTCGGCCGTCGGCGTGCAGGGCAACATCGAAAACATCGGCCTCGAAGCGCTCGGCGTGAAGACTGACCGCGGCTGCATCGTCATTGACGGCTACGGCAAGACCAATGTGCCTGGCATCTATGCCATCGGCGACGTCGCAGGTCCGCCCATGCTGGCGCACAAGGCCGAGCACGAGGCCGTCATCTGCGTCGAGAAGATCGCCGGCCTGCCCAACGTGCATCCGATGGACAAGCTCAAGATCCCAGGTTGCACCTACTGCAACCCACAGGTCGCGTCCGTTGGCCTGACCGAAGCCAAGGCCAAGGAAGCCGGCCACGACATCCGCGTCGGCCGCTTCCCCTTCGTCGCCAACGGCAAGGCAATCGCGCTTGGCGAGGATCAGGGCATGGTCAAGACCATCTTCGACAAGAAGACCGGCCAGTTGCTCGGCGCGCACCTCGTCGGCGCCGAAGTGACCGAGCTGATCCAGGGTTTTGTCGTGGCGATGAACCTCGAAACGACGGAAGAAGAGCTGATGCACACCATCTTCCCGCATCCGACGATCTCGGAAACGATGAAGGAAAGCGTGCTCGACGCCTATGGGCGTGCGCTCAACGCATGACCGATACCCATCGGCGCGTCTGTTGCGGCGCGCCTGATGGAACTATATCAGCAGAACGTCCGCGAGTGGCCGGAGACGACTGATGGAACAGAGTTACGGAATCATGGGCATGCCGGGCGTCGGTTTCTTCGGCATGCTGCTCATCGGCTTCCTTGCCGGCTACGTCGCCGAGCGCACGATGAACCGCGACCACGGCTTCCTGACCAACATCCTCGTCGGCATCGCCGGATCGTTTGTCGGCGGCACTCTGGCGGGGCTGCTCGGTATCAATTATTACGGCTTCATGGGCAATCTGATCGTCGCCATCGCAGGCGCGGTCATCGTGCTCTGGATTTTCGGCCGCTCGCAAGCGCGTCGGCCTTGATAGGATAGACTGATGGTCACTGTGCTTGATCTCAAAGACCGTCCGCGCGCGCGGCACCCGGAAAAGGCCCACCGGCCCGATCAGGAGGTTCTGCGCAAGCCAGACTGGATCCGCGTCAAGGCGCCGGTGTCGCGCGGCTATCAGGAAACGCGCGAGATCGTGAAGTCGCACAAGCTGGTCACCGTCTGTGAGGAGGCCGGCTGCCCCAACATTGGCGAGTGCTGGGAAAAGAAGCACGCTACCTTCATGATCATGGGCGAGATCTGCACCCGCGCCTGCGCATTCTGCAATGTCGCCACCGGCATCCCGACGGCGCTCGACCCGAACGAGCCGGAGAGCGTGGCCAAGGCCGTCGCCCAGATGGGCCTGACTCACGTCGTCATCACTTCGGTCGACCGCGACGATCTTGCCGACGGCGGTGCCCAGCATTTTGCCGACGTGATCCACGCCATCCGCCGGCTGACGCCGACCACGACCATCGAGATCCTGACGCCAGACTTCCTGCGCAAGGAAGGGGCGCTGGAGATCGTGGTTGCCGCGCGCCCCGACGTCTTCAACCACAATCTTGAAACCGTGCCGTCGAACTATCTGACCGTTCGCCCCGGCGCGCGCTACTTCCATTCGATCCGCCTGCTGCAGCGGGTCAAGGAGCTCGATCCCTCTATCTTCACCAAGTCCGGCATCATGGTCGGGCTCGGCGAGGAGCGCAATGAAGTGCTTCAGCTGATGGACGACCTGCGCAGCGCCAATGTCGACTTCATGACCATCGGCCAGTACCTGCAGCCGTCGAAGAAGCACCACCCGGTCAAGAAGTTCGTGACGCCTGATGAATTCCAGTCCTACGCGACCGTCGGCATGTCCAAGGGCTTCCTGCTCGTTGCCTCAAGCCCGCTAACGCGCTCGTCGCACCATGCCGGCGATGATTTCGCCAAGCTGCGCGCCGCGCGCGAAGCGCTGCTCACGAAAAAGGCCTGATCAGCGCCGGATGCCGAAATTCGAAACCACCCGTCACGTCGGCCACCCGCCGGACAAGATGTTCGCCCTGGTTGCCGACGTGGAGAAATACCCCGAATTCCTGCCGCTGTGCGAAGCACTCAACGTCCGCTCGCGGCGTGAGCGCGATGGACGTGAGATTCTCGTGGCCGACATGACCGTCGGCTACAAGGCATTCCGCGAGACCTTCACCACCCAGGTGCTGCTCACCCCTGACGAAAATACCATCGACGTCAAATATCTCGATGGCCCGTTCCGCTATCTCACCAATGAATGGAAATTCGTCCCAGCGCCCGACGGTGGCTCCGGCGTCGAGTTCTTCATCGACTACGAGTTCAAGAACCGCATCCTCGGCGCCCTGATGGGCACCATGTTCGACCGCGCCTTCCGCATGTTCGCCGAAGCTTTCGAGAAGCGCGCCGACGCGATCTACGGTCCGGCGAAGCCGGCCTGACCGACGGCCCGCAGGCCCAGTCCCAGCGCTGTCCTGACCGTCTCACGGCGGATGAAGTCGCGGCCCTTGTCTTCGAAGATGCGGAACTCCGCTTCCACTGGCGCGCCTTTGCGCGCGACGCCGAACCAGACCAGGCCGACTGGCTTTTCGGCCGAGCCGCCGCCGGGGCCGGCGACGCCTGTTACCGCAAGCGCCAGGCTGGCACGCGAATGGGCAAGCGCACCCGCTGACATTTCAAGCGCAGTTTCGCGCGACACCGCGCCGTGGACCTTGAGCGTCGCCTCGGAGACGCCGAGCATCTCCATCTTCGCTTCGTTGGAATAGGTGATGAAGCCGCGGTCGACGACGGCCGACGAGCCGGCAATATCAGTCAGGGCAGCGATGATCATGCCGCCCGTGCAGCTTTCGGCCGTTGCGATCATGATGCCCTGGGCAAGGCAGGCGTCGAGCAGGGCCGAGGCGAGGGCGGTGACGTCGCTCATTCCGGCAGTTCCCCGGGATAGACCACGCTTGCGGTTGCGATCGCGGCGATGCCCTCTTCACGCCCGATGAAGCCGAGCTTCTCGTTGGTCGTTGCCTTGATCGAGATGCGCTCGGGCGCGATGCGCAGCATGTCTGCGAGTTCCGCCGTCATTGCCGCACGATGGGGACCGACCTTTGGCGCCTCGCAGATCAGCGTGACGTCGGCATTGGCGATGCGGCCACCGCGCGAGCGCACGATCGCCGCCGCATGTTCGACGAACTGGCGTGACGCGGCACCCTTCCACTGCGGGTCGGATGGCGGGAAATGGGTGCCGATGTCGCCGGCGCCGCAGGTGGCCAGCAATGCGTCGGTCAGCGCATGCAGTCCCACATCGGCATCGGAATGTCCGTTCAGCTTCTTCGAATGCGCGATCTTCACGCCGCACAGCCAGACATGGTCGCCGGCTTCGAATGAGTGCACGTCGTAACCGTTGCCGGTACGGACGTCGGGAAAGCTGATTGCTTGGCCGGAAAGGCGCTGATCGGCCATGGCGATGTCCTTAGCCCAGGTGAGTTTGACGTTGTCGGGCGAGCCGAGCACGAGGCGAACCGGGATGCCTGCCCATTCTGCGATGGCGGAATCGTCTGTGAAATCGCTGCGGCCGGCCTCGAAGGCGCGCTGGTGCGCGGAAAAGATCGGATCGAAGGGAAAGCCTTGCGGCGTCTGCGCCGAATGCAGGCCCGCGCGCGGCACTGTTTCGGCCACGGTACGGTCGAAGGCTTCTTTCTTGAGGGTGTCGGAAACTGGCAGCGACGGCAGTGAGCCGTGACTGGCGTCGATGCCCGAAATGGCGCGATCGATGACTTCAGGGCTGATGAACGGCCTGACGCCATCATGGATCAGCACGGCCTGTGGCCTGGATTGCTGCAAGGCAATGAGCGCAAAGCGCGTCGAATCCTGGCGCGTTGCGCCGCCGACGACAGTGGTGACGCGCGCGGCCAATTCGCCGGCAGCTGAGGCAAAAAGCTCGCTGTCGTCGGCGTGGATGGCAACCGCGATCGGGCCAACCTTGGGGTGGTCGAGAAATGCCTTCAGCGTGTGCCAGATCACCGCCTTGCCGCCGATCCGGCGATATTGCTTCGGTCCGTCAGCCTGGCCGGCGCGTTCACCGCGCCCGGCCGCCACGACCACGACGGCGACGTTCGAATTCTGCTGGTTCGGCAACGGCTTCGGATTCATGTGCAGAGGCTTAGCCGCGAGCCCTCAGGAAGGCCAGAGGAATCCAGAAAGCGCCGCATTCGGCTGTCATTTCGCAGTTGCACAATGACCCGACAGTGGCTACTCATTGTGCAGCAGTGAATGGTGCTTTGTTTTTGTGCATGACTGATCTGGAAAAACTCGGCGAGCCGCTTTCGATCGGCGATGTGACAATCCGCAATCGGGTGTTCCTGGCGCCGATGTCGGGTGTCACCGACGAAGCCTTCCGCACGCGCGCTTATGCCCATGGGGCCGGCCTTGTCGTGTCGGAGATGGTGGCGAGCGGCGAATTGGCAAAGGGGCGCGGCTCCAGCGGCTTCCGCATCCGCCACTCTGGCCTGCCCGTGCACATGGTGCAGTTGGCCGGCCGCGAGGCAGCGCATATGGCCGAGGCCGCCCGCATCGCCGTCGGCGAAGGCGCCGATGTAATCGATATCAACATGGGCTGCCCGGCCAAGAAGGTGACGGGCGGTTATGCCGGCTCGGCGCTGATGCGCGACCTCGACTACGCGCTGACCTTGATCGATGCCGTCGTTGGCGCAGTCGACGTGCCCGTGACGCTCAAGATGCGGCTGGGCTGGGACGACCACGTGCTCAATGCCCCCGAACTGGCCCTCCGTGCTGAGCAGGCGGGCGTCCGGATGGTCACCGTGCATGGCCGCACGCGCTGCCAGTTCTATCAGGGCAAAGCCGACTGGCGCGCCATCGCGCGCGTCAAGCAGGCAGTCAGCATTCCCGTCGTCGCAAATGGCGATGTGGCGACACCGGGAGATGCGATGGGCATTCTCGAGCAGTCGGGTGCCGATGCCGTCATGGCGGGGCGTTCGCATTATGGTGCGCCATGGACTGCTGGCGTGATCGCCGCTGCCGCAGGCAGGAGCGGTGCAACTGATGTGCCCAGGTCGTCGTCCGACCTGGTCGACTATGTCGTTGCCCATTACGAGGACATGCTGGCGCTCTATGGCATCGCGAGTGGCCTGCGCCAGGCGCGCAAGCATCTCGGCTGGTATCTCGATCGCCACACCGCTTCACTGCCTGACGAGCTGCGCCGCCGGGTGCTGACATCGTTCGAGCCGCAGCAGGTGATTTCATCGCTGCGTGAAGCACTTGCGGCTTTCGGCGAATGCATGTTCGAAAGGAATGCGGCATGAGTTTCGACCGGGCGCCTCAGTCGGTTGATGCCGCGCAGATCGTGCTGAACACGATCCGTCGCCCGGTCATCATGATCGGGCCGGACAATTTCATCACTTTCGCCAATGCCGATGCCGAGGACTTCTTCCGTTCCAGTGCTGCCATGCTGTCGCGCAGCGAGCTGTCGCGCTTCGTGCCTTTCGGCAGCCCCATCCTGACGCTGGTCGAGCAGGTGCGCGAGCGCAACACGCCCGTCAACGAGTACCGCGTCGATGTTTCGTCGCCCCGGCTGGGCATCGAGAAGATGGTCGATCTCTACGTCGCACCTGCATCCGAGTTGCCGGGATCGGTGGTGGTGATGTTCCAGGAGCGCTCGATGGCCGACAAGATCGACCGTCAGATGACGCATCGCGGTGCCGCGCGCTCCGTCACCGGCCTGGCCGCGATGCTGGCGCATGAGATCAAGAACCCGCTCTCCGGCATTAGGGGGGCCGCGCAGCTTTTGGAGCTCTCCGCTTCCGACGAAGACCGCGCGCTGACGCGGCTGATCGTCGATGAAACCGATCGTATTGTTTCGCTCGTCGACCGCATGGAGGTGTTTTCGGATGAGCGACCTGTTGACCGCTATCCGGTAAACATCCACGTCGTGCTCGACCATGTGAAGGCGCTGGCCAGGAACGGCTTTGCCAATGGAATCAAGATCCTGGAGGATTACGATCCGTCGCTGCCGCCGGTTTATGCCAACCGTGACCAGCTGATCCAGGTGTTTCTCAACCTGGTCAAGAACGCCGCCGAGGCGATCGGCCACGACCCGCATGGCGAAATCACGCTGTCGACCGCCTTCAAGCCCGGCATCCGCATGTCGATCCCTGGCACACAGGATCGTGTCTCGTTGCCGCTGGAATTCTGCGTCCACGACAACGGATCGGGCGTGTCAGAGGACATCCTGCCGATCCTGTTCGACCCTTTCATCACCACCAAGCCCAATGGCTCGGGTCTCGGTCTGGCGCTTGTCGCCAAGATCGTCGGTGACCATGGCGGCGTGATCGAGTGCGATTCGACCCCGCGCGGCACCACCTTCCGCATCCTGATGCCTGCCTGGAAGGAACTGCCCGTGCATCTCGACGACGACAGCGAAGGAGCCCATCGATGAGCGTGCGCGGAAACATTCTTGTCGCCGACGACGATGCGGCGATCCGCACGGTGCTCAACCAGGCGCTGTCGCGCATGGGTCATGAGGTTCGCGTCACCTCCAACGCCGCGACGCTGTGGCGCTGGGTGGCGGCCGGCGAGGGCGATCTTGTCATTACCGACGTGGTGATGCCCGACGAGAACGCCTTCGACATGCTGCCGCGCATCAAGAAGGCGCGCCCGGAGCTGCCGGTTATCGTGATGAGCGCGCAGAACACATTCATGACCGCCATCCGCGCGTCGGAGACCGGTGCCTACGAGTATCTGCCCAAACCCTTCGATCTCACCGAGCTGCTAAGCATCGTCAATCGTGCGCTGTCCGAGCCACGGCGGCCGAAGAGCGACCAGCGCCATGACGAGCAGCCCGACGCCATGCCACTTGTCGGCCGTTCGGCGGCGATGCAGGACATCTACCGGATGCTCGCCCGCATGATGCAGACGGACCTGACCGTCATGATCTCGGGCGAATCGGGCACCGGCAAGGAGCTGGTGGCGCGCGCGCTCCATGAATATGGGCGTCGCCGCAACGGACCGTTCGTTGCCATCAACATGGCCGCCATCCCGCGCGACCTGATCGAATCCGAGCTGTTCGGTCACGAGAAGGGCGCTTTTACCGGGGCGCAGAACCGCTCCACCGGCCGGTTCGAGCAGGCCGACGGCGGCACTTTGTTCCTTGACGAGATTGGCGACATGCCGATGGAGGCGCAGACCAGGCTGCTGCGCGTGCTGCAGCAGGGCGAATACACCACCGTTGGCGGCCGCACCCCGATCAAGACCGATGTGCGTATCGTCGCAGCCACCAACAAGGATCTGCGCACGCTCATCAACCAGGGCCTGTTCCGCGAAGATTTGTTCTATCGTCTCAATGTCGTGCCGCTTCGCCTTCCAGCGCTGCGCGAACGTTCGGAAGATGTCCCCGACCTCGTCCGCCACTTCTTCAAGCTCGGCGTCAGCGAAGGGCTTCAGGCCAAGCGTATCTCGGCCGGCGGCGTCGAGTTGATGAAGCGCTATCCTTGGCCGGGCAATGTGCGCGAGCTGGAAAATCTGGTGCGCCGGCTGGCTGCACTCTATCCGCAGGACGAGATTTCGGCCGAAATCATCGAATCCGAACTCAAGACCGGCGAGCAGCCGGTTGTCCCAGGTGGCAATCTCATCCCCGACGATCTGTCGGTCGGCCAAGCGGTCGAACATTTCCTGCAGCGCTATTTCGCGATGTTCGCCGGCGACCTGCCGCCGCCCGGGCTCTACCAGCGCATCCTTGCCGAGGTCGAATACCCGCTGGTGCTCGCTTCGATGACGGCGACGCGCGGCAACCAGATCAAGGCCGCAGAACTTCTGGGCCTCAACCGCAACACGCTGCGCAAGAAGATCCGCGAACTCGGCGTCAACGTCTACAAATCGTCGCGGCCGGCCTGACGCGCGAACATCGCGTCGGGACTGAACACGCTTATCTGTCGATAGCCCGTCTAAACATTTTTGCTTCGGGCGAAAATGTTGCATAATCGCCACAATGCGTTGCATAGATGCGCCGCAATCAATGTCTCTACACGGCAGCATGGCGAGCCAGGCAAAACCTCTAAACGACAAGACGCCCGTACACCCTCGGCAGGAAGGTCGCCGCCTTCTCGCGCTTCCGGGCGTGCTGGCTATCGCCGCCGCGCTGGTTTCGGCAGCGGTGTCGTTCGCTATTCTGATCGGCGTCACCCCGATCACGCCTGATTCGACGACGACGCTGGCGCTGATCGCCATCAATGCCGTGCTGGTGCTGATCCTCGTCGGACTGATCGCCTTCGAGATCCAGCGCATCGTCATGGCCCGCAAGCGCGGCAAGGCCGCGTCGCGGCTGCATGTGCGCATTGTCACGATGTTCGCGCTGGTGGCAGCCTTGCCGGCGCTGCTTGTCGCCGTCGTCGCCTCGATCACGCTCGACATCGGCCTCGACCGCTGGTTCCAGATCCGCACCACGACGATCGTCAATTCATCGCTGTCGATCGCCGAAGCCTATGTCCAGGAAAACGCCCGCAACCTGCAGAGCACGACGCTGTCGATGGCCAACGACCTCGACAACAACCGTCCGCTCTACGGTCTCGACCGCAGCGGCTTCCTCGACTTCATGGGCCGGCAAGCGCAATTGCGGGCGCTGGCCCACGCGGCCCTGATCAGCGCCGACGGCTCCTTCGTCATGAGCGCCAAGACCGGCGCCGATTTCGCCATGCCCGAGCCTCCGGCCGTTGCGGTCCAGACCGCCGCCGACGGCAAGCCGGTGCTGATCGAGCCGAAGACGCGCAACATCGTCGGCGCCATCATCAAGCTGCGCGAGATCGAAGGGCTCTACCTCTACACGATCCGGCTGGTCGATCCGGAGGTGATCAAGGCGCGCCAGATCGTCACCGCCAACACCGAGGAATATCGCGACCTCGGCGCCAACCGGCGTACCACGCAGATCGCCTTTGCGCTGCTCTATCTCGGCCTGACGCTGATCGTCGTGCTGTCGGCGATCTGGACCGGTATTGCGGTCGCTGACCGCATCGTCCGGCCGATCCGCCAGCTGATCGGCGCCGCCGACGAGGTTGCCACAGGCAATCTCGACGTCTCGGTGCCGGTGCGGCAGTCGGATGGCGACGTCGGCGCGCTGAGTGACACGTTCAACAACATGCTGCTCGAGCTCAAGTCGCAACGCAACGAGATCCTGACCGCCAAGGACGTCATCGACGAGCGCCGTCGTTTCTCGGAAGCCGTGCTGTCGGGCGTTACCGCCGGCGTCATCGGCGTCGACCCTTATGGCAGCATCACCATCGTCAATCCGTCGGCGGAGGCGATGCTGGCAATCTCGGCTTCCGAGTCGCTTGGCCAGAACCTGTCGATCCTGTTGCCGCATGTCGGTCGCGTCTTCGAGATCGGCCGCAAGTCAGGCCGCGCCGTCTACCGCGAGCAGGTCACCTTCTACCGCGCCGGCGCCGAGCGCACCTTCAACGTGCAGGTGACGGTCGAGGAGGGCGAGAGCGAGGTCGGCGACAAGTCCTATGTCGTCACGATCGACGATATCACCGACCTAGTGACCGCGCAGCGCACCTCCGCCTGGGCCGACGTTGCGCGCCGCATCGCCCACGAGATCAAGAACCCGCTGACGCCGATCCAGCTGTCGGCGGAACGCATCCGTCGGCGCTACGGCAAGGTCATCACCGAGGACCGCGAGGTCTTCGACCAGTGCACAGAAACGATCATCCGCCAGGTCGGCGACATAGGCCGTATGGTCGATGAATTCTCGGCCTTCGCGCGTATGCCGAAGCCCGAGATGAAGGTGATCGACATCCGCGAACCGCTGCGCGAGGCGTCGTTCCTCGTCGAGGTCAGCCGCGCCGACATCGCCTTCGAGCGCGAGATCACGCCGGGACCGCTCAAGGGAACGTTTGACAGCCGCCTGATGGCCCAGGCTTTCGGCAATGTCATCAAGAATGCCGCGGAGGCGATCGAGGCGGCGGAACGCCAGACCGGTGAGGCCGGGTTCATCAAAATCCGGGCGCGGCGGGACGGCAACTCGATCCGCATCGATGTGATCGACAATGGCAAGGGATTGCCACGCGAGAATCGCCAGCGGCTGCTCGAGCCCTATATGACGACACGCGAGAAAGGCACGGGGCTCGGCCTCGCTATCGTCAAGAAGATTGTCGAGGACCACGGCGGAAGATTGGAACTTCACGACGCACCAGCCGATTTCCATGGCGGGCGCGGCGCGATGATCAGCATGATCCTGCCTGCGGCGGCCGAAGAGGCCGCGGCACCCAAGGGTGCCGACGACGCAGTACAGGGCAGAGAAACCGAAAAGGTCGGAAATGGCGTCTGATATTCTTATCGTTGACGACGAGGAAGACATCCGCGAACTGGTTGCGGGCATCCTGAGCGACGAAGGTCACGAAACCCGCACGGCGTTCGACGCCGACAGCGCGCTTGCCGCGATAGCGGATCGTGCGCCGCGCCTTGTCTTTCTCGACATCTGGTTGCAGGGGTCGCGGCTCGACGGCCTGGCGCTGCTCGACGAAATCAAGACGCTGCACCCCAATCTGCCTGTCGTGATGATCTCCGGCCACGGCAACATCGAAACGGCCGTTTCGGCGATACGCCGCGGCGCCTACGACTTCATCGAGAAGCCGTTCAAGGCCGACCGGCTGATCCTGATCGCCGAGCGCGCGCTCGAAACCTCGAAGCTTAGGCGCGAGGTTTCCGACCTCAAGATGCGTAGTGGCGAAACCCACGACCTGATCGGCATGTCGTCGGCGATGAGCCAGTTGCGCCAGACCATCGACCGTGTTGCGCCGACCAATAGCCGCATCATGATCATCGGCCCGTCGGGTTCGGGCAAGGAAATGGCCGCGCGCGCCATCCATGCGCTGTCGTCACGCAAGAACGGCCCGTTCGTCGCGCTCAATGCCGCGACGATCACGCCGGAGCGCATGGAGATCGAGCTGTTCGGCACCGAATCGAACGGCGGCGAACGCAAGGTGGGAGCACTCGAAGAGGCGCATCAGGGTATCCTCTACCTCGATGAAATCGCCGACATGCCGCGTGAGACGCAAAACAAGATCCTGCGCGTGCTCGTCGAGCAGCAGTTCGAGCGCGTCGGCGGCACCAAGCGGGTCAAGGTCGACGTCCGCATCATCTCGTCGACGGCGCAGAATCTCGAGGCGATGATCGCCGAGGGGCGTTTCCGCGAGGATCTCTATCACCGCCTGGCGGTCGTGCCGGTCATGGTTCCGGGGCTTGCCGAGCGCCGCGAGGACATTCCTTACCTCGTCGACAACTTCATGAAGCAGATGGCCAAGCAGGCCGGCATCAAGCCGCGCCGCATCGGCGACGACGCGCTCGCCGTGCTCCAAGCCCACAACTGGCCGGGCAACGTCCGCCAGCTGCGCAACAATGTCGAGCGCCTGCTGATCCTTGCCCGCAGCGACAACCCCGAAGCGCCGATCACGGCCGACTTGCTGCCGTCTGAAATCGGCGACGTCATGCCGCGCGCGCCCAACCAGTCGGACCAGCACATCATGGCGCTGCCACTGCGCGAGGCGCGCGAGATGTTTGAGAAGGAGTATCTGATCGCCCAGATCAACCGCTTCGGCGGCAACATCTCGAAGACGGCCGAATTCATCGGCATGGAGCGCTCCGCACTTCATCGCAAGCTCAAATCGCTTGGCGTCTAGCATGCTCGATGCGGTTTCAGCTGAGACGGTGGACAGGCAGGATCGGTCGATGACATGCGCGTAATCATCTGTGGGGCGGGGCAGGTCGGTTACGGCATTGCGGAGCGGCTGGCGGCTGAAAAGAACGATGTCTCGATCATCGACACCGCGCCCGAGCTGATCCAGGCGGTGCGTGACCAGCTCGACGTGCGCGGCTTCGTCGGCCACGGCTCGCATCCAGAGGTGCTCGAAGCCGCCGGTGCGCAGAACGCCGACATGATCATCGCGGTGACGCTGTTCGACGAGGTCAATATCGTCGCCTGCGAGGTGGCGCACGCGCTTTTCAACGTGCCGATGAAGGTCGCGCGCATCCGCTCGCAATCCTATCTGCAGCCGCACTACCAGGACCTGTTCTCGCGCGAACACCTGCCGATAGACGTTATCATCTCGCCGGAGCTGGAAGTCGGCGAAATGGTGCTCAGGCGCATCACGTTGCCCGGCGCCGTCGATGTCGTCCGCTTCGCCGAAAACCACATCATCATGGTGGCGATCGAATGCCTGGAGGATTGCCCCGTCATCAACACGCCGCTGGCGCAGTTGAGCGAGCTGTTCCCCGATCTGCCTTCAACCGTTGTCGGCGTGACCCGCAACGGCCGCCTGTTCATCCCCCATTCGGCCGACCAGCTTGTGGCGGGCGACCTTGCTTATGTGGTGACCACCAAGGAGCAGGTCCGGCGCACGCTCGGCCTGTTCGGCCATGACGAACAGGAGGCAACACGCATCGTCATCGCCGGCGGCGGCAATATTGGCCTGTTTGTTGCCCGCACGCTCGAACAGCGCCAGAGCCGCACCAAGATCAAGATCATCGAGGCCAACAAGGAGAGGGCGGTCAAGGTCGCCGACGTGCTCCGCCGCACGGTCGTTCTCAACGGCAGCGCGCTCGACCAGAAGCTTTTGATGGAAGCCGACATCCAGGATGCTGACCTGATGGTGGCGCTGACCAACAACGACCAGGTCAACATACTGTCCTCGGTCATGGCCAAGCGCCTGGGCTGCAAGGGCAACCTGGCGCTGATCAACAACCCGGCCTATCACGACCTGACCAAGCCGCTCGGCATCGATGCGCATGTCAATCCGAGTGCAGTGACCATTTCGCGCGTATTGCAGCACGTCCGGCGCGGCCGCATCCGGCAGGTGCACTCGATCCAGCGCGGTGCCGCCGAGATCATCGAGGCGGAGGCGCTCGAAACCTCGCCGCTGGTCGGCACGCTGCTGCGCGACCTGGAACTTCCCGATGGCATGCGCATCGGTGCCATCTACAGGGATGGCCATGTCGTCAAGCCAAGCGGATCGGTGAAGATCAAGCCTCGGGATCGTGTCGTCATCTTCGCGCTTGATAAGGCGGTCAAACAGGTCGAGCAGATGTTCCGTGTCAGCCTCGAATTCTTCTGACCTGGACCAGCCTTTTGCGGATTGCCGCGTGGCACAAATCGACTAGAACTCCGTTTGAATTTTCGGGGACACGAAAACCATGCCGCGCATAGCCTACGTCAATGGCCGCTATCTCCCTCATGCCCAGGCAGGTGTGCATATCGAGGACCGGGGCTATCAGTTCGCTGACGGCGTCTATGAGGTCTGCGAAGTGGCGCGCAGCTTCATCGTCGACAGCGTCGGCCACCTCAACCGCCTCGATCGCTCGCTTTCGGAACTCAGGATCGCCTGGCCGGTCAATCGCGCCGCGCTGGTCCACATCATGCGCGAGGTCATCGCCCGCAATCGTGTCCACAACGGCATGGTCTATCTCCAGGTGACGCGTGGTGTTGCGCCGCGCGACCACGTCTTCCCGGCTGGCACAACACTTTCTTCGCTTGTCGTGACAGCCAAGCGCACCGACCCGGTGGCATCGGCCAAACGCGCGGCGGCCGGCATCAAGGTGATCACTGTGCCGGAGAATCGCTGGGAGCGTGTCGACATCAAGTCGGTCGGTTTGCTGCCCAACGTGCTGGCGCGTCAGCAGGCCAAGGAGGCCGGCGCCCAGGAAGCCTGGTTCGTCGACCCGGACGGAACCGTCAAGGAAGGGGCGGCGACAAACGCCTGGATCGTCACCAAGGACGGCCATCTCGTCACCAGGCCCGCCGACAGCGGCATCCTGCGCGGCATCACGCGTACGACGCTGATGGATGTCGCCAAGAAGCTCGGCCTGAAGGTCGAGGAGCGTGGTTTTACCGTCGAGGAAGCCAAGTCGGCGCGCGAAGCGTTCATGACGGCTGCGACCACGGTGATCATGCCGATCGTCGCCATTGACGGCCAGCCCGTCGCCAACGGGCATCCGGGATCGGTCGCGCTTTCGCTGCGTGAGGCATTTTTTGACGTTGCGGAAAAAATCCAAGCCTGATAACCGCTTGGGCGTAAATGGTTAAATTCATCTCGTTCAGCTTGCCACGCGTTGTGGCAAGGGGGTGTTTGCTGGCTTGACATGGGCCCGGTAATTTGGCGCATTGGCAGCAGACAGGGATCGGCGAAAGAAAAAAACAATGGCGGAACGATCGCAGAATCTTCAGGATCTTTTCCTGAATTCAGTTCGCAAGAGCAAAAACCCACTCACCATTTTCCTGATTAACGGCGTGAAGTTGACCGGAGTAGTGACCTCCTTCGACAATTTCTGTGTTTTGTTGCGCCGTGACGGGCACTCGCAGCTCGTCTACAAGCATGCCATCTCCACGATCATGCCGAGCCAGCCGGTTCAGATGTTCGATGGCGAGGAAAGCCAGGGCGGCTGATTGGCACGCGACAGGACTGCCGGCGCCAAGGCCGGCGACAGCAATGGACCCGAATCGGTAGGGGGCGATAAGGCCCCCACGCGTGCGGTCGTCATCGTGCCGGTGCTGACGCGCCAGCCTAAGAATGACGACGACAGCGCGCGCCCGCGGTTGCAGCGTTCGGCCGAGGCGCGCCACGACGAGGCGGTCGGGCTTACCCGCGCCATCGATCTCGAACCCGTTCACACCGCGATCGTGACCCTCAACGATCCGCGTCCGGCGACGTTGCTGGGCAGCGGCAAGGTTGAGGAGTTCGCGGCGATCGTGAAGGAGCGCGGGGCGGAACTGGTGATCGTCGACCATCCGCTGACGCCGGTGCAGCAGCGCAACCTCGAAAAAGAGATGCACGCCAAGGTGCTCGACCGCACCGGGCTGATCCTCGAAATCTTCGGCCGGCGCGCCCGTACCAAGGAAGGCACGCTGCAGGTCGAGCTTGCCCACCTCAACTACCAGAAGGGCCGGCTGGTTCGCAGCTGGACCCACCTCGAGCGCCAGCGTGGCGGTGCCGGGTTCCTCGGCGGCCCCGGAGAAACCCAGATCGAATCCGACCGGCGCGCGCTGCAGGAAAAGATCATCAAGCTCAAGCGCGAGCTCGAAACCGTCGTCCGCACTCGCGACCTGCACCGCTCCAAGCGGCGCAAGGTGCCGTTCCCGGTGGTTGCCATCGTCGGTTATACCAATGCCGGCAAGTCGACGCTGTTCAACCGGCTGACCGGTGCCAGCGTGCTGGCCGAGAACATGCTGTTTGCGACGCTGGATCCGACCTTGCGCCGGGTACGGTTACCGCATGGCACGCCGATCATCCTGTCCGACACCGTCGGCTTCATCTCCGACCTGCCGACACACCTGATCGCTGCCTTCCGGGCGACGCTGGAAGAGGTGGTCGAAGCCGATCTCGTCATCCATCTGCGCGACATTTCCGATCCCGATACCGCGGCTCAGGCCGACGACGTCGAGCGTATCCTGTCCGATCTCGGCGTCGATGCGGCCGACACCGACCGGGTCGTCGAGGTCTGGAACAAGATCGACCAGCTCGACGAAGGCAATCGCGAGCGCCTGCTTGCCGACAGCAGTGACGGTCGCAAGACGCCGCCGATAGCCATTTCAGCTGCTACGGGCGAGGGCCTTTCCGCGCTCACCGGCCTGATCGAGCAGCGGGTTTCGGGTGAGCTCGAATCCATCGACGTCACGCTGGAACCGAGCCAGCTCGGCCAGATCGACTGGCTCTATCGCAATGGCGATGTGGTGAAGCGCAAGGACAATGACGACGGCAGCGTGTCGATGACGCTCAAAGCGACCGCCTCGGCGCGCGACGAGATCGCGGCCAAGATTCTCAGGAACAAGCGCTAAGCCTGGCGTGCTCGGGGTTCCTCGCCCCCGTGAAGCGGGGGGAGAGATGATTCGCGCAGCGAACCAGGGGGCGGCCACGCTGAGCTTGGCCGCAATCCTGTCTAAGGCAGCCGGCTACTTCGCCGTCTTGGCCTGCTGCCAGAGCGCTTCCATCTCATCGAGCGTCGCCGCTTCCAGGCTGTGCCCCGCGTCGTCGAGCGCCTTTTCGACATAGTGGAAACGTGTGCGGAACTTGTCATTGGTGCCGCCCAGCGCGGCCTCCGAGTCCAGTCCCAGGTGGCGACCGAGATTGACCAAAGCAAACAGCATGTCGCCGAACTCGTCCTTGACCGCTGATTGATCGCCCTTGGCCATGGCCTCGCGCAGCTCGCCGATCTCTTCCTCGATCTTATCGAGGATCGGTGCTGCCTCGCCCCAGTCGAAGCCGACGCGTGCCGCTTTTTCCTGCAGCTTCAATGCCCGAGTCAGCGCCGGCAGCGCCACCGGTACACTGTCGAGAAAACCCTTGCCATGATCTTCGGGGTCGAGGCCGCGGGCGATGCGCGCGGCGCGTTTTTCCGCCTTTTCCTCAGCCTTGATCTTTTCCCACATGCCCTTGGCCGAACGGGCTTCCCGTGCCTTGGCGTCGCCGAAGACATGCGGATGCCGGCGGATCATCTTGGTCGTGATGCCTTGCACCACATCGCCGAAGGTGAACTCGCCGGCTTCTTCCGCCATTTGGGCGTGGTAGACGACCTGCAGCAACAGGTCGCCGAGCTCTTCCTTGAGATGGTCGATGTCGTTGCGCGCAATCGCGTCGGCGACCTCATAGGCCTCCTCGATCGTATAGGGTGCGATCGTCGCGAAATTCTGCTCGATGTCCCAAGGGCAGCCGGTTTCCGGCTCGCGCAGGGCGGCCATGATCTCGATCAGGCGGGTGATGTCTTTGGAAGGTTGCATGGGGCGATGCTATAGCCCGGTTGTCGCCCTCCCAACAACGCCCTGTTGCCCGCAGCCCTTGTCCACAAGCAATTCGGCGGCAGGGGCAGGCCGCCGCGCTGCCTGCGAGCCGTTCCGTGCTATTGACCTGACATCAGCGCGCAGGCAGGACAGGCTCATGCTAAACCTATCTCTCGTTGCACTCGGCGGCGCCATCGGGGCCGCACTGCGCCATCTCGCCAACCTTCTGGCGCTCAGGCTGGTCGGGCCGAACTTTCCCTGGGGCACGCTTGCGATCAACGTTGTCGGCTCACTGGCGATGGGGCTGTTCGTCGGGCTTTTGGCACGCCGCTTCGGCGGCTCGACCGAACTCCGGCTGTTCGTCGCCACAGGCATTCTCGGCGGCTTCACCACCTTTTCGGCCTTTTCGCTCGATTTTGCCACGCTGTGGGAGCGTGGAGCGACGTTTTCGGCCTTCGGTTATGCCTTTGCCAGCGTCATAACAGCCATTCTGGCACTGTTCCTGGGAATGTGGCTCGCAAGAAGCATCGGCTGATGCTATTGGGCCGCTTCGAAAAGGACGATTGAATTATGGCAGGCGTTGAACAGATCACGGTGGAAGCCGGCGAAACGGGCATGAGGCTCGACCGCTGGTTCAAGTCCCATTATCCGGGGCTCGGCTTCGGCCACCTGCAGAAGCTGCTGCGTTCGGGCCAGATCCGCGTCGATGGCGGCCGCGCCAAGGCTGACACGCGCGTCGAGCCAGGCCAGGTCATCCGCATTCCGCCGCTGGAAGTCGACAAGAAGAGCGACGGCCCGCTGACGGCGCGCACCATGCGCAATCAGGACGATGGCGACGTGCTGGCGCAGATGCTGCTTTACGAAGATCCCAAGGTCTTCGTCTTCAACAAGCCGGCCGGCCTTGCCGTGCAGGGCGGATCGGGCGTCGCCCGCCACGTCGACGACATGCTCGAGGCCTGGCGCAACAAGAAGGGCGAGAAACCGCGCCTGGTCCACCGCCTCGACCGCGACACGTCAGGCGTGCTGGTCGTCGCCCGCACGCGTCTTGCCGCGATGAAGCTTGCAGAGTCCTTCCGCGCCCGCGAAACACAGAAGACCTACTGGGCGCTGGTCAAGGGTGTGCCGCCCAAGCGCGAAGACAAGATCTCGACCTGGCTGATCAAGGAAATGACACCGGACGGCGACCGCATGCGCATCGCCAAGCACGGCGAAAAGGGCGCCGACCATGCCGTGTCCTATTACCGGGTGCTCGAACAGGCGGCGCAGGCGCTTACCTGGCTCGAAATGGAGCCCTATACCGGCCGCACGCACCAGTTGCGCGTGCATGCCGCCCATATCGGCTGCCCGATCATCGGCGATCCCAAATATTTCGAGCACGACACCAATTGGGAATTCCCTGGTGGCATCCAGAACCGTCTGCATCTTCATGCCCGCCGCATCGTCATTCCGCATCCCGACCAGGGCGTGATCGACGTCACAGCGCCGATGCCGCCGCACATGCGCCAGAGCTGGAACCTGATCGGCTTCGACGACGAGAGCGGGGAGCCGGCGTGACGTCTGTTACATCGCCGGAGCGCGACGCAGGCGTCTTGAAGCTCGTCCTGTTCGATTGCGACGGCACGCTGGTCGACAGCGCCGACATCATCCATGCCTCGATGCTGGCCACGTTCCGCGAGGCCGGACTTCCGGAACCCGACAAGGCCGCGACCAAGGGCATCATCGGGCTCACCCTCGACATTGCGATCGCGACCTTGCTTAAGCGCGCACCGGATGCCGAAAGCACAAGGCTTGCAGCGCGTTACAAGGAACACTTCATCGCCTCGCGCCACCTGCCGAGTTTCAAGGAGCCGCTCTATGACGGCATTGGCGAACTGATCGAAGCGCTCGCACGCCGTGATGATGTGCTGATCGGCATGGTCACCGGCAAGTCGCGCCGCGGCGTCGAGCGGGTCATGGAAACGCATGGCTTCGGCCGCCATTTCGTGACCATCCGGACCGCCGACGACTGCCCGTCCAAGCCGCATCCGGCGATGGTGCTGGAATGCTGCGCCGAGATGGGTGTCGATCCGGCGTCGACCTTGGTCATTGGTGACGCTGTCTACGACATGCAGATGGCCCGCAATGCCGGTGCCCGCGCCATCGGCGTTGCCTGGGGTTACCACAACCGTGAAGGCCTGTTTGCCACTGGCGCGCACGCCGTCATCGACAGACCTGGGGAACTGCTACCCCTTATCGGCTAGCTGGACCAATTTGCGGCAGCTGCCGTGCGTTAAGGTGCGGCCCGCCGCGCAGTTGGACCCGAGTCCGCTGCCGCCAGCCTGCCTCGCAATGCGGCCCGGCCAGCCCTTGTCCATCAGCATCGCGCTCGGTGAGCGTGGAGGAATTCATGACAGTCGTCACACAGCCATTGGAACGTCGCGACGCGATCGATACGGCAGCCGTCGTGTTCATGCTCATGCTGACCATGTCCTGGGGCATGAACGGTGTGGCGGCCAAGCTGGCGACGTCGGGCTACAACCCGATCTTCCTCAATGTCGCGCGTTCGGGCATTGCCTGCGTGCTGGTCTATCTCTGGTGCCTCTACCGCCGCGTTCCGCTGTTTGCCCGCGACGGCACCTTGTGGGCCGGCATCCTGGCCGGGCTGCTGTTCGGCACCGAGTTCATTCTGGTTTTCGTCAGCCTTGAACACACGACGGTTGCGCGCAGCTCGCTGCTGGTCAACACGATGCCGTTCTGGGTTCTGATCGGCGCGCATTTCTGGCTTGGCGAGCGTATGTCGCTGCAAAAGCTGTTCGGCCTGATCCTGGCTTTCGGCGGCGTCGCGGTGGTCTTTGCCGACAAGCTCGGCGATGCCGGCGGTCCGACGCTGTTCGGCGATCTTCTCGCACTCGTCGCCGGACTGCTCTGGGCGCTGACCACGTTGGCAATCAAGGGCACCAAGCTTGCCAGCGCCGGGGCCGAGAAGGTGCTGCTCTACCAGCTTGTCGTCTCAGCGCTCATGGCGATCCCGCTCGTCTCGCTCGCCGGTCCGGCATTCCGCGACGCATCGACGGTCGCCACCGGAGCGTTGCTGTTTCAGGCTGTATATGTCGTCGCCTTCACCTATATTCTGTGGTTCTGGCTGATGCGGCGCTATCCTGCGGCGGGCCTCTCCAGCTTTGCCTTCCTGTCGCCGGCATTCAGCGTGATATGCGGCTGGCTGGTGCTTGGCGAAGCCCTGACCTGGAACATTTTTCTGGCGCTCGGTCTCATCGCGACCGGGCTGATCATTGTAAACCGGCCATCGCGCAGACGTGCGGCCGGAGCGGAGTAAAGATGCGAGAAATCCTGAGCGACCTCGAAACCAGCGACGGCCTGTCCGATCCCGATCCCATCCGCCGCGCCCAGAGCACGTTGCGCAAGCAGCTGCCCAAGCGCTTCTACGAAGCAGCCAGCGTCGCTGCGTTTGAAGAAGGCTATGCCGTCCTGCTCGACGGCAAGTCGGTGCGGACGCCGGGCAGGGCGCTGCTCGCGCTGCCGACGGCGGCTGCGGCACAGCTGGTTGCCGACGAGTTCGTCGCCCAGGTCGAGGTCATCGATCCTTTCACCATGCCGGTGCTGCGCCTGGTCAACACGGCGATCGACGGCGTCGCCACCGATCCGCAGGCGGTGCTCGAGGATATCCTGCGCTTCTCGTCAAGCGACCTGTTGTGCTACCGCGCCGACAGCCCGGAAAAGCTCGTCGAGCGCCAGGCAGAGGCCTGGGATCCGGTCCTGGACTGGGCGCGTGCGTCGCTCGGCGCACGCTTTGTACTGGCCGAGGGCGTCATGCATGTCGAGCAGCCGCGCGAGGCCATCGCAGCGCTTGGCGTGCACCTGTCGCAGCGCACCGAGCCGATGAAGCTCGCGGCCCTGCATGTCATGACCACCCTGACCGGTTCGGCGCTTCTCGCCCTTGCCGTCGAGACCGGCGAATTGACGGTCGAGGAAGCCTGGGCAGCGGCCCATGTCGACGAAGACTGGCAGATCGAGCATTGGGGCCAGGACTCGGAGGCTGTCGCGCGCCGTGCCACCCGCAAGCGCGATATGCTCGCTGCTGTCGCCCTGCTTGAGGCGCTCAAGGCAGCTTAGCCAGCCGGCAAGGCAGATCAGCCCGAGTCTTGGGCAAAATGTCAGCCATGCTGCCGTAGTCTGCCTATTTCTTGAGCAGTTGCTTTTCCGTGCAACTGCCTTCCCTGCTAAGAATCTGGGATTTTCGAGTTGGCACGGGGCTTGCTTTCTCTCTTGTGACACGCCGGCCATCCCAGGGCCGGCAGGCACGACACTGAGAGGATAGCATGACGAAGTACAAGCTCGAGTACATCTGGCTGGACGGTTACGCCCCGGCAGCCAATCTCCGCGGCAAGACCCAGATCAAGGAATTCGCGGAGTTCCCGAAGCTCGAGCAGCTTCCGCTCTGGGGTTTTGACGGCAGCTCGACCCGCCAGGCCGAAGGCAAGAGCTCGGATTGCGTGCTGAAGCCCGTCGCTGTGTATCCCGATCCCGCCCGCAAGAACGGCGTGCTGGTGATGTGCGAAGTGATGATGCCCGATGGCGTCACCCCGCATCCGTCCAATACCCGCGCCACCGTCCTCGACGACGAGGGTGCCTGGTTTGGCTTCGAGCAGGAATATTTCTTCTACAAGGACGGCCGCCCGCTCGGCTTCCCGGAAAACGGTTTCCCGGCGCCGCAGGGTGAGTACTACACTGGCGTCGGTTACAAGAACGTCGGCAGCATTGCCCGCCAGATCGTCGAAGAGCATCTCGACCTCTGCCTCGAGGCCGGCATCAACCATGAAGGCATCAATGCCGAAGTGGCCAAGGGCCAGTGGGAATTCCAGATTTTCGGCAAGGGCTCGAAGAAGGCTGCCGACGAGATGTGGCTTGCCCGTTACCTGCTGCAGCGCCTGACCGAGAAGTACGAAATCGACATCGAGTATCACTGCAAGCCGCTTGGTGACACCGACTGGAACGGCTCGGGCATGCACGCTAACTTCTCGACCGACTACTTGCGCGACGTCGGCGGCAAGGCGTACTTCGAAGCGCTCATGGAGGCCTTCGGCGATGCCCGCGAAGAGCACATTGCCGTCTACGGTCCCGACAACCACCTGCGCCTGACCGGTAAGCACGAGACGGCTTCCATCGACGTCTTCACCTGGGGCGTTGCCGACCGTGGCGCTTCGGTGCGCGTGCCGCACAGCTTCGTGCGCAACGATTATCGTGGTTATCTCGAAGATCGCCGCCCGAACTCGCAGGGCGACCCCTACCAGATCGCCTCGCAGATTCTGAAGACCATCAACTCGGTGCCGACCAGCGTCGAGACCAGGGCTGCTGCCTAATTTCTAGGCAAAATATGGGTCGCAAATCAAAAACCCGGGGGCGACCCCGGGTTTTTTGTTCGTGTTTTCTAAGCGTTATCGATGGAAGCTGAAGGTCACGCTGCGTAGCGCTTCAGCGCGTCGACTTCGTCAGTGGCCGGCTTGTGGCCGCGCAGGTAGAGCGCGCAGGTGGTGCGCAGCATCGAGGCAAAGTTCGGAATCTCGCCGTTGATCTCGATCGCCTCGTCATAAAGCTTCGAAATGAATTTCGGCGTCGTCAGCTCCTGGGAGGCGGCTATCTCGTCGAGCAGGTCCCAGAAGGTCGCTTCCAGCTGAATGCTGGTCGAATGTCCGGCGATCCGGATCGACCGGTTGATCTGGCGATAGCCCTTCGGATCCTGTCCGGCAAATACCTTGCACATGTCATTTCTCCCGCTGGCTTGCCCGGGCTGACAGCGCCGGTGCTGGCTCTTGAGCGCCATCATCGACCCAACGGCACGACATCGCAACCATGCTTTCGTTGCTGACTAGCAAACTATGCTCCTGAAAGCGTGGTAACGGGCTGCCACCACTTGGCTTTGCAGCGATTCATAATCCTCCCGTTCCAACTGCCAGGAGGGCGAATGGCCAAGGCAATCCATTCCATGGTGCGTGTGCTCGACGAAGCGCGCTCGCTGTCATTCTATCACACGGCTTTCGGCCTCGAAATCGCCGACAGGCTCGACTTCGAGACCTTCACGCTGATCTATCTCAGCAATCCCGAGACCGAGTTCGAAGTCGAGCTGACGGTCAACAAGGGCAGGGCCGAGCCCTATGCTCTCGGCGACGGCTACGGCCATCTCGCCGTGTCGGTGGCCGATCTCGACGGCGAGCGCGCCCGCATGCTTGCCGCCGGGCTCAGCCCCAGGGACATCGTCGAGTTTGCGCCGGGCGGTACGCCATTGGCCCGCTTCTTCTTTATCGAGGATCCCGACGGCTACAAGATCGAGGTTTTGCAGAGGGGCGGCCGCTTCAAGTGACATGTCGCGGCGGAGGAGCGCCGTGCCAGCCAAGCGCCGAACGCGCATAGCAAGCAAGGGAGGAAATCATGGTGACGATCTATCAAGGCAGGTCCGGCCTTTCGCGGCGTGAGCTGCTCAAGCGCGGCACAGCCACCGGCGCGCTACTCATCATCAGTGGCTCTGCCGTACTCAGCACCGGCGAGGCCTGGGGGCTCGAAAGCACGGCGCTGAAACCCGAAACCGTGGCGACGCTGATCCAGATGGCGCGCGATGTCTATCCGCACGACCAGGTGCCGGACAAGTTCTACGCCATTGCCATCAAGAGCCATGACGAGCTCGCGGGCAAGGATCCGGCCCACAAGGAGCTGATCGAGAAGGGCATCGCCGATCTCGACCAGAAGGCCGGCGCCGGCGGTTACACCGGCCTTGGATGGGAAGACCAGCGTGTCGCCGTACTCCGGCAGATCGAAAGCACCCCGTTCTTCCAGGCAATCCGCGGCGGACTCGTCGTCGGCCTCTACAACCAGAAGGAGCTGTGGCCGATCTTTGGCTATGAAGGCGAGTCCTACTCCAAGGGCGGATACATCGCGCGCGGCTTCGACGACATCGAGTGGCTCTGATCGGCCCCAGTCGCGAACCCAGCCTTTTCAGCATTCCCGGGAGGAAAACATGCCTGCACCATATGGTCTTAACGACGATAGCGTCGTCGTCATCATCGGCTCCGGCGCCGGTGGCGGCACGCTCGGCAACGAACTCGCCCAGAAGGGTATCGACGTCGTCATTCTCGAAGCCGGCCCGCGCATCGAATATGAGGACTTCATCAACGACGAATGGGATTCTTTCAGCCAGCTCGCCTGGCTCGACAACCGCACGACAGGCGGTGGCTGGCGCGTGCACAAGGATTTTCCCAACCTTCCGGCCTGGATCGTCAAGGCGGTCGGCGGCACCACCACGCACTGGGCCGGCGCCTCGCTGCGCTTCCAGGAGCATGAGTTCAAGACGCTGACCAACTACGGCAAGGTCGAAGGCGCAAACCTGCTCGACTGGCCGATCGCGCTCGCCGACCTGGACCCCTATTATGCCAAAGCCGAGGACAAGATGGGCGTCACCCGCACCAACGGCATCGAAGGACTGCCCGGCAACAACAACTTCAAGGTGTTCAAGGCCGGCGCCGACAAGCTCGGCTACAAGGAGTGCCACACCGGTCGCATGGCAATCAACTCCGCCGACCGCGATGGCCGCATGGGATGCCAGCAGACCGGCTTCTGTTTCCAGGGCTGCAAATGGGGCGCCAAGTGGTCGACGCTCTATGCCGAAATCCCCAAGGGCGAGGCGACCGGCAAGCTGGAGGTCAGGCCCAACAGCCACGTGCTCAAGATCGAGCACGACGACAGCGGCAAGGTGACTTCGGTCGTCTATGCCGACAAGGACGGCAAGCTGCAGAGCCAGAAGGCGCGCATCGTCTGCGTCGCCGGCAATTCCATCGAAAGCCCACGGATCCTGCTCAACTCGGCATCGTCGAAATTCCCTGACGGCTTGGCCAACTCGTCAGGGCAGGTGGGCAAGAACTACATGCGCCACACCACCGGCTCGGTCTATGCGGTGTTCGACAAGCCGGTGCATTTTTGGCGGGGCACGACCATGGCCGGCATCGTCAGGGACGAGGCGAAGCACGATCCGTCACGCGGTTTCGTCGGTGGCTACGAGCTCGAAACGCTGGCGCTGGGCCTGCCGTTCATGGCGGCATTCCTCGATCCCGGCGGCTGGGGCCGTTCGTTCACCACCGCACTCGACCACTACGACAAGATGGCCGGCATGTGGATCGTCGGCGAGGACATGCCGCAGGAGCAGAATGCGGTGAAGTTGCATGGCGAGCTCAAGGACAAATACGGCATGCCGATCCCCGACGTCTGGTTCACCGACCATCCCAACGACGTCGCCATGCGCAACCATGCCTACAAGCAGGGCATGGCGATGTATGACGCGGTCGGCGCAACCAGAACCTTCCCGACGCCGCCTTATCCCTCGACCCACAATCTCGGCACCAACCGGATGAGCGAGAAGGCGTCCGACGGCGTGGTCAACAAATGGGGCCAGGCGCACGACATCAAGAACCTGTTCGTCTCCGACGGTAGCCAGTTCACCACGGGTGCCGCCGAAAACCCGACGCTGACCATCGTGACCTTGGCGATCCGCCAGGCCGACTACATCGCCGAGCAGATGGGCGCCAAGAGTATCTGATCGTCTGGCGGCGCATCCTCCGCAGTCGCCGAACCTTGCCGGTGACTGCCTCGCCAAACAAAAAAGCCCCGGAGCGATGAACTGACCCCCGAAAGTTGGACACAACCTTCGGGGGTTTTGCATGTCCAAACACAGTGCGCGTTTCAAGCGCTCGGTTGTCGATAGCTATTTGTGCGGGGATGAAAGCTACGCGAGTGCGG
>JAESGW010000502.1_pt1 | contig 33596 bp, 29 predicted proteins | sample 9269791 | NCBI WGS metagenome assembly JAESGW01 (sample SAMN16773120, study PRJNA677053) | algae metagenome | isolation source: Aphanocapsa lilacina HA4352-LM1 and co-occurring heterotrophs from near cave... | place: USA: Maniniholo cave, near Haena, Kauai, HI | collected 2009-07-28
ATCGGACCCGATCCGCCAGCTGGCGAGCCGCAACGCCGGTGCGCGTGTTTCCAGGCGTTCGGCAAAGGCTATGATCGCGGGTTGCGGCCCCGCAGCCTCGATCCTCACCGCGATCAGTCCGGGCCTTGCCGGACTATCAGCCAGCCGAAGCGATACCGCCATCGCTGCGGCATCGCGCGAGATACGCGTGCGCAGCGCGTTCGTGGAAGTCGGCGAGGCAGGCGCCGCGATCGGGCGGGGCATAGAGACGGCATGCGGCGCGGCGCGCTGCTGCACGGCATAAGTGACGCGATAGGTTGCGTCGGCCGTCCGCGTCTGCGCTTCATCACGCAACGCCGCCAGCGCGGGTACGGCGCGCAACCGGCGGCGCAGCAGATCGGGATCGGCGGTGTCGACTTCCAGGCTGATGCGGCCATCGACATCGCGCGCCACCGAGACCAGCCTGCCTTCCGCCGGCAGCGCGAGCGCGAAGACGGCCAACGACCCTGCCAATGTAGGTCGCGCGGCGACTGCCGCGAAGACATCGCTATCGGGCACGACGGCCGCCGCTGGCGCGGACCGCTTGATGGCTTGCCGCTGATGCCAACTGCCTACCGAGATGGAGGCGGGAATGCTGAGCATCGCGGCCAGTACGATCGCCAGTGTGACGTGTTTATGGTGGAACGCCTCCCCCGCCCCGCCCAATGCATGACCATCCGCATCGACAAAAGACGGTGGCGGCAGGCCGTGGCCACGTAGATGTGCGCTGATCGCGGCGATCCGGTCCCTCCGCGCGATGGTGATAACGGCCCCTCCGTCGTCTTCGGCACGCGGCGCGCTCCATCTCAGCCGATCGGGAGGCACGGGTGCGTGCCTGAAAAGCGCAGACCGGACACCGCCGCCCAAGTCCCCCAACCGGACCAGATAGACGTCAGGGGGGTGAAGCACGACCTTCAGCGTCGGTTGCCCGGCGGCGGCTTCCTGGGCTTTGATCCAGAACGCCGCATCGCAATGCTCAAGTGCGGCATCGGTCGCGATGGCGCTGATACCGTCGATCTCCACCTGAACGCCCGACGGGTCAATGATGAACCGAACCGGCGCGGTCATTCCATGGCCAACACGATGACGACAATGGCGATGGTCGCGATGAAAATCATGCGCAATATTGTCAGCATGCCGTCCAGCGCCGGCCTCGACGAACGCACCAGATGGGCCGAGACCGCACGTGCGCCCCGGGCGATGTCGTCGCGCGCCATGATCGCGCGGTCCGGCGCTGACAAGCCCAGCCGCCGCCCTATATCAGCCAGCAGACCGGAGTCGTTCGATTGCGCCGCCAATGCGGCATCGACTGGCGTCTTTTCGTGATCGGCCAGCACATCATCGGCCGCGATCCGAGCTGAATCCCGCAATGCTGCACCGGCGATAAGGAGCCGTCCAACGATCAGCAGAAAGTCCGCCTGCCGGTTGGAACGTATCGATTGGCGAAACGCGTGGAAGGGGTTTCGCAGCGCGAGATAGATCGCAAGGCAAAGCGCCAGCCCAGCAACGACATCGATCAGGATCATGGCGATGATCAGCGCGGCGATTGCGGCCGACATCAATCCCGCCTCCATCCACGCGCCGCGAATGGCGCCCCTGCGCAGCGCGATCGTCGCGGCGTCCTCAGCTATCTCGATCAGGGCGCCGGGCTCGTTTTCGTGATCGGCCGACAGGGTTAGCGCAGTGCCGATCCACCCCGATATCCCTTGTGTGCCAGTCATGACCTTCCCGACCGGCGTGCCGGCAGCGATGCGCCGTGCCGCTTCTCCATCGATCGCCGCAGCCGCCTCTGCGATCGAAAACCCGCTGGCGGCAAGCCTCGCCAGGTCTTGTAGCAGGATATCTGCCACGCCGTCCGCCGCGGCGGGGCCCATGCGCTCAGCAAGGCTTGGCGCATCGCGCATGATCGAAGACGGCGTGAGGCCTTCCGCCAAGAGCAGCAACATGGCCTGATCCCGGCTTCGCGCATCGACCAAGCGCGTTCCCGCAACGCCCGCCTCATCGACGATCGCGCAGCGAAAGCGGGTCATGGCGCGGTATCGATGCCGCTCATCCCGAAGCGGACGATGCGGCCATCTTCCGCCGGTTCGACGATCGCGCGATGTAGATCGCCCGCGACATTGACGGCAAAGCCGGTTCCGCCGTCCTGCCCCGCGGCCGCAAGCGCGTCCGCGGCGGCGATCAAGGCCCGCGCGTCACGGTGCGACAGGCGCGACAATTCGGTCGACTGATCGTCCCCTATCGCAAGCACCTTGCCGCCATCGTCATTCACCACGATCCGCAACGCATCAGCACAGTGGCTGGACGCTTCCACAATATGCCTGCGCAGCAAGACGACGGCCTGCGCGTGCCGGACGCTGAGCAGGTTGAGAGTTGAAGCTGGTCTGGCGGCGGGCTGCACGATCGCGGCCAGGATAGACTCAGTCGTTGCCAGCAAAGGGATCACCTCGCGGCCACTGGCGAAGGCGAGTGCGGCAATGGTGTCGGTGTCGTCGATGCGGGTGACGGCGCAGACCAACCGCTCGCCATCCAAGCCGGTTGGAAGAGCCAGACGTTCCAATAGAAACGCGTCGTTAATCCCATCCACCAGATCGCGGCGGTCGGTCAAAATGGGGCCATGGCTCGTTGCCGGCTGCGATGTGCTGTCACGAATCATCGTGTGCCGATCGCTAGCACGATCGAGCGGCCCGCGCCTGGATGACGAAAGGGCTGTGAGAATGGAATATGATCGATATCCTGCCGGTAATTCGGGCGATACGGATGTTGAACATATTTCAGGTCGTTAAGCCGATCGAGCTTGAGAAGCTGATGCCATTCCATTTACGATATTTCCTCGAATTGAGACGGCCTGCTTGGGGTGTCTAAACACACAGGTCCGCAGTGATGGAAGCCCCGCATATAAGCTATGACGCCATAGCGTAGGTCCAATTCCGATCTAAATGAATGTCGGCTTTTGGGATCAGTCGCGTCGAGCCTCAATGGCCACACTTGGGGCGCAAAGCGGCAGGCGCCAACGTAAGGCTCGGATCAGGCTAATCCCGAGAATAGCCCCTTCTTTAGATATTGCGCGAGTTCATTGAAGTCCGCTTTCTTGGAGCCACGCGGTGATTTGATTGAGCGTTCTTCGTTCTTGGTCAGCCTCCATCGAGAATGCGGGCTCAATGCGGGCACCGGGAGCATGGCCCGTGACAATGGCGATGCTGTTGCCCAAGCCATAGCCGCCGTGAGTGATGAACGGTCGCAGGGTCTTATCGGACAGATCGTGCGATCGCAGGAAGGACCGGATCACCGGCGGTGCGGTCTCTCCCCAGATCGGAAAGCCGAGGAAGATCGTATCATAGGCGGCGATGCCCGGAACCCTGGCGGCAAGCGGCGGCTCGTAGCCGCGATCGCGTTCCTGTCGTGCCTGCTCGACCGTTTGCTCATAGTCTTCGGGATAGAGCCGCGCCGGCAGAATCTCGAACAGGTCAGCTACGAGAGCGCGGCGGATTGTGCCGGCGATCACGCGCGTGTTCCCCGAGCGGGTGAAATAGGCGACGAGGGTTTTCGAATTTGCCGGCTGGGGCGTGCCGTTGCTTTCGGCGCATGCGGCAGTCGCCGCCGTCAGCGACAGCACAGCCGGTGCCGTCAGCACCGCTCGTCGGGATAAGTCGTTCAGGCTCATCAGTCAGCGCCCCACGCGGGCCTGGAGCGAGGCAGGGTATCGATCGCCGTGAACCTCTACGGTGGAGAGCACCTGCTCGATGCGAGTGAGATCATCACCCATCAGCCCGACACTCGCCGAGCCCAGATTCTCTTCCAACCGGTGCAGCTTGGTGGTGCCCGGAATCGGCACGATCCAGGGCCGCTGCGCCAGCAGCCAGGCCAGCGCGATCTGCGCCGGCGTCACGCTCTTGTCCGCGGCAATCTCGCCGATGAGATCAACCAGCGCCTGATTGGCCTTCAGCGCTGCCGGCGAGAAGCGCGGCACGATGCGGCGAAAATCGTCGTCGCCGAACGTGGCGTTCGCATCGATCTTGCCGGTCAGGAATCCCTTGCCGAGCGGGCTGAAGGGCACAAAACCAATACCGAGTTTGTCCAGCAGCGGCAGGATCTCCCGCTCCGGCTCGCGCCACCAGAGCGAATATTCGCTCTGGAGCGCCGCGACCGGCTGCACCGTATGGGCTCGGCGGATCGACTCCGCCCCCGCTTCCGACAGGCCGAAGTGCCGGACCTTCCCGGCCTCGATCAGCTCCTTCACCGTGCCGGCGACGTCCTCCATCGGCACGTTCGGATCGACCCGGTGTTGGTAGAAGAGGTCGATACGGTCAGTCCGCAGGCGCTTAAGCGCCTCGTCGGCGACCAGGCGGATGCGTTCGGGGCGGCTGTCGAGACCCTCGGCCGGAACCCCGTCCCTGAAGCCGAACTTGGTGGCGATCACCACCTGGTCGCGGACCGGCTCCAGCGCCTCGCCGACGACCTCTTCATTGATGCCCGGGCCATAGGCTTCAGCGGTGTCGAAGAACGTTACGCCCCGCTCATGCGCGGCGCGAATGAGCTTGATTGCATCCTGCCGATCGGTCGCCGGGCCGTAGCCGTAGCTCAAACCCATGCAGCCGAGGCCGATCGCCGAGACTTGGAGGCCGCTACGGCCGAGTTCACGCGTCTGCATCTCATTCACCTATGTTTGTTCAATGAATACGTAGGCCCGCCCGATCGACCGAATTAGGCGTTCAATCCGGCATGAACCTATGAGTGCGGCTCGCTAGTCGCGGCCGTGATATTGCCGGTCGCTGACCTGCTCCATCCAGGTGACCGACCGCCCGTCTAGCGCCTCGGCAATCGCTACATGGCTCATGCTGCTTGTTGCGCCGGCGCCATGCCAATGCTTCACGCCCGGTGGGATCCACGCAATGTCGCCGAGGCCAATCTGCTGAACGGGACCACCCCAATTCTGGACGAGTCCGCTGCCGGCGGTCACGATGAGCGTCTGGCCCAGGGGATGGCTGTGCCATGCCGTCCGTGATCTAGGCTCGAAGGTTACGATGCCGCCGCCGACCCGCGCCGGGGGCGGCGTCTGGAAGCGTGAACCGACCCGAGCGGTGCCGGTGAAGTTGTCGGCCCCGCCAACCGTGTTTGGCTGAGATTCCGCCTTGGTAACGACGACGGCGCTATCGTTCTGCGCTGTGGCAGCCGACGCGGCGAGGCTGAGCGAGAGGGTGGCTATCGTCGCGGGCTTCATGGCTGGCGCTCCCTTGCGGGCTGCTCTGCAAAGACCTCTTTCGCAACGGCTACGGCGGTCACCGCGTTGGGCCAACCCGCGTAGAAGGCGAGGTGCGTGATCGTCTCGACCAGTTCCGCCTCGGTCACTCCGTTCTCCCGCGCGATACGGAAGTGCGAGCGCAGTTGGTCGGGACGGTTCATTGCGATGAGCGCCGCGACCGTGACCAGGCTTCGGTCCCGCTTCGAGAGTTCCGGCCGCTTCCAAATGTCGGCGTAAAGAACATCGTCGGTGAGTTCGGCGAGCTTGGGGGCGATATCTCCCATCAGCTGCTGAGCACGCGAGGGCTCGCTGCTGGTGACGCGGTTGGGTGAAGCTTGCGTTGACGCCTGAGCGTGGGCGCTGGTGGCGGAGATTCCCAACGCGGCTGCCGCAATGAAATGACCTTTCCTCATGATTTTATGACCTTTCGCGTTGGGGCTGTCAGGCAAGATTTTCGCCGAAGAAGCTGTTCAGCTTGCCCATCGCGGCGTCGATATATTCGGGAACCCAATAGGTCTCGATGTGCGTGGCGCCGGCGATCCGGAACAATTCCTTGTCGTTCGTGCCGGTGGCTTTGGCGAACGCATCCTCGCTCATGTAGAGGCTGTCGGCCTTGCCGCCGGCAATCATCAGCAGCGGCTGGTCGATCAGTTCGATCCGGTCCGTGGCATCGAAGCGCATCAGATCGAGCAAGCTGCTCATGGTGTATTTGAAGGTCGAGCCGGGGTGCGCGTGCGTCTTCCAGTAATATTCGTAGCCCTGCCGATACAGATCGAACGGCAGCGCGGCGATCTGCGCATCGGTCAGGTCGGCATCGCCGGCATAGAGCACATCACCGCCGGTCGCTTCCTGGACACGGGCAGCGGAAGCCTGCCGCAGACGTTGCTGGATCGTGTCGAGCTGCGAATCCGCATAGCCATTGCGACGCACCCGTCCCGAGTTGAACATGCTGAGTGTCGCGACCGACTTGAAACGCTTGTCGGTTTGCGCGGCGGCCAACGAATATCCACCGCCGCCGCAAATGCCGAGCAGGCCCAGACGCGCGCCATCGACGCCCGGATAGCGGGCGATGAAGTCCGCCATGCCATGAATGTCCTCGATGCGGTGTGCGGGTTTGTCGATGTTGCGCGGTTGGCCGCCGCTCGCGCCCTGATACGCCGCATCCGCCGCGATCGCGATATAGCCCTGTTCCGCCAATCGCTGGGCGTACAGGCCCGCGACCTGCTCCTTCACACCGCCGTTCGGGTGCGCCACGACGATGGCGGGATATGCCTTTTCGGGGTCGTAGTTCCCCGGGGTGTAGACATTGGCGGCAATATCGAGGCCGCCCAGTTTGTACATGACCGGGTGAATATGGACCTTGCCCGGCTCATTCTCCGCGATCGCGCCTTCGTAGGCCAGCGTGAACGGATTCTGCCTGTAGTCCGCTGCCCCGGCCTGTCCGGTCGTGAGTCCGGTCATCGCCGCCAGAAGGGCGGCCTTCAAAGCTATACGCTTCATACAAATACTCCTTTAACTCGAACGCTTGGAGGCGACGGCACGCGTCGCCATGATCGTCGTCAGTCCAGCTTCTTCTCGATCAGGAATTTCGACACCTGATCCGCGATCTGGACATTGTTGCGGTCGGAGAAAGGGAAGTGCGTGTTCCCCCGGATGCCGATCTCCGGCAGATGAATGACGGTCACGTCGCCGCCGTGGCGGTTGACCGTGTCGCGCCACAGCCGGGCCATCTGCAACCGCGCCCGCCAGCTGTCCTGGGCCGGCATGCTGACCGGTCGCGCCGGAATATTGTCCCCGTAGAAGATCACGATCGGAATCTTCGTCAGCGCCTTGAAGCGAGACAGAGGTACGGCCGAGCCCTCGACCGTATCGAAGGCGTTCGGGATTGGAGTGGGCAGTTCGCCTTCGGGGAAGACGAAGCTGCTGCCCGGTTCGAACGACACGATGGCCTTCACGTTCGGGTTCTTGACCGCCGTCAGCCAGCCGGGGCCGCCGCTCTGGGAATGGGTGAACAGGATTGCCGGGCCGATACGATCGAACAGCGCCGACACGCCGTCCGACACGACTTCTATGTCGAACGGCCCGGTGTTCGGCGTCATCGATCGGAAATATTGGTCCAGCGTCCCGGCATCGCGCGCAAACTGAACGCCGTCGAAATAGTTCGGCCAGACCCCGACGCGGAACTGGTTGAACCACATCTGCTCATCCGGCGTGGGTTTGATCGTCGTTTCGATCATGCTTCGACCGGCATCGCCGCGACGGGGCTGGTCGATCACATAGGTCGCATAGCGCCGGCGCAGGAAAATGTTCTGAAATCCCTCACGGCCATCCGGGGTCGTCTCCCAGGTCTTCGAGAACTGGCCCGCGCCGTGCCACATGACGATGGGGTAGCGGCGCGCCTTGGCCGGCACCTGGTAGAACGCATAGACATGGTCGCCGCGATACGTCTGCCCGGCAGGGTTTGCCGGCTTGAGCGGATCGAACGTCCCGGGCTGGGTCGCGATGCTCCCGCCAGCGGTGAGGCTCCCCTGTTCCTGGATGACCAACGTATCCTGCTGGGCGGCTTGTGCCAGGCTTGCGTGCGGGGCCGCTACTAAACTGCAGCAGATCAAAAGTGGCGTCATGCGCCTTGTCCAGTTCACGTTTCGCTCCTCGCCATTGGTCAGAGCTTCCATTTAGCGCAGGCGGCAGCGTGCAATTAGCCGCTCAATGTGGCATGTACCTATGACTAATGCTCATTAATGGAGACGGGAAGTGCGACGTGAGGACTTCGCCGATCTTGCTGCGTTCGCCGTCGTCGCGGAGGAGAAGAGCTTCACGCGCGCCGCCGCGCGGCTCGGCGTGTCGCAGTCGGCGCTCAGTCATACCGTCCGCAAACTCGAGGCGCGGCTTGGTCTTCGGCTTCTGACTCGTACCACGCGTCGTGTATCGACAACGGAGGCAGGTGAGCGGCTGCTCGAAACGGTGCGCCCCGCCATCGACGCCATCGACCGAAGGCTGGCTGACCTCAGCAATCTGCGCGATCGCCCCTCCGGGACAATTCGCATAACGACGTCCGAACACGCCGCCCAGACGGTGCTTTGGCCCGTGATCGACCGGTTCCTCAATGATTATCCGGACGTTCAGGTCGAACTCAACGCGGAGTACGGCCTCACCGACATCGTGGCCGAGCGTTTCGATGCCGGCGTTCGGCTCGGCGAACAGCTCGCGAAGGACATGATCGCAGTCCGCATCGGCCCGCAGATGCGGATGGCCGTGGTTGCGGCTCCATCCTATTTCGCGGCCCACGGAAAGCCGAAGACCCCGCACGACCTCACCGGGCACAAGTGCATCAATCTGCGGATGCGCAGCTCAGGCGGCCTTCTCGTCTGGGAGTTCGAGAAGGACGGGCAGGAGATCAATGTCCGAGTGGAGGGGCAGATCACGCTCGACAGCATGCCGCTGGTGATGGAGGCCGTGCGCGCCGCCCACGGCATTGCTTATGTCATGGAAGATCGAGCCAAGCCGCTGATCGAGTCCGGGGAGGCCACGCGTGTGATGGAGCGCTGGTGCCCGCCATTCGACGGCTATCACCTCTACTATCCAAGCCGCCGCCAGCCTACACCGGCATTCAGCTTGCTTGTCGATGCGCTTCGACATCGGCCCGGGTGATGTCTGCTTTCAGCGGATTCAGCAACTCCGATCTATGTCCGCTTCGAGGGCGCATTCCCGACCGGCAGGTTGTGCCGTTGCGGTCTAGTGGCTCGTGAGCCGAAATCGGCAAGTCTGCTCTCGGGCACGAACCGCTGTAAGCTGTCACTCGGAAATCGTATTCTTTCTGTTGGTGACAGCGTCGTTCTGCCAGCTGATGCCGGCTGATAGCATGCGACATTTTGCAGGCTGACCGTCAATTCGCTGACGGACTGTTACCCGCGCGGGGAAAACCGGCGCGGCAGAAACGAGCGTGGACGGTTCGTAATCCAAGGTGGCAAATTCCCGTCAATCGCGGCACAGCGCGAGCAGAATGCTGTCGAGGGGCAATGCTGGATGGAGACGGTTTAGTGCAGCGCGGCAGCAACGCAGTTGGCATGCGCAGATACAACGAACGTCTGGTGCTGTCGTCGGTGCGTCGGATGGGCGGTGCTTCAAAGGCCGATCTCGCGCGCGCAACTGGCCTTTCGCCGCAGGCGATGCTTCGTATTGTCGAGGATCTGGAGGATAGCGGACTCTTGATCCGTGCCGGCAAGCGCACCGGGGGAAAGGGACAGCCCTCGACCATCATGCAAGTCAACGCCGATGGCGGGTATACCATTGGTGTTGAGATCGGGCGCGATCACGTCAGCTGCGTCATGCTCAATTTCGACGGGCAGGTACTGACCGAACGCGTCGACCGCGTGACACTGCCCGAGCTTGACCACGCCATCGAAATGCTCGCTGCATTCGTCAACGAGCAGCGGAACGCGCTCGACACCGGACAACGCGCCCGTTTCATGGGCGTGGGCATCGCGATGCCGTGGTTCATCGGCGAGTGGCGCGACGAGCTGGGCGTGGATCCGACGCGCATGCGTAGCTGGACGACGGGCGACGTGCAGGCGCGCTTCGCCGCCGCCATCGACCACCCGTTATTCTTCGAGAATGACGGCAACGCGGGCGCGCTTGCGGAGCTGTTCTGCGGTAACGGCCAGGATGTCGACAGCTTCCTCTATCTCCACATCGGCGCCTTCGTTGGGGGCGGACTTGTCCTGGGCGGACAGGTCCAGGAAGGGCGCAACGGCAATGCCGCGGCCCTCGCATCGATGCCCGTGCCCGGGCGCGATGGCACCGATTTTCTGCTGCACCACGCCTCGCTCTACCGCCTTGATCACAGCGGGGATGAGGCCGGTCCCAACTTTGCCGCCTGGTGCGCTACGGCGGGTGACGCGCTCAGCTTTGCGGTGATCAGCGCTAACAGCCTGCTCGATCTTGATGCGGTGATTCTCGACGGAGCATTGCCGCCTGCACAGCTTGAGGTGCTCAGGCATGAGCTCGCGGCGAAAATCGCCAGCCGCGCACCGAGAGATTTCTTTCAGCCGGAACTGCGAATCGGCAGACTCGGCGAACGCGCCGCTGCCATCGGCGCGGGACTGCTACCGCTGCATGCGACGTTCAATCCCGACCTCAATGCTCTGCTAAAGAGCCGAGAAGGCTGAAGAATAATCTTTGTTGACCTGATTAAATCACCTTTCTAGATTTAATCCCAAGCCGCCACAGTGCGGTCGGGAGAATGCCGTCCTCGCGACGGCCTGAAAGGAGAGGTTGATGGCCACCGAGCAATCGGATTCGCGCGCTGCGCGTTGGGCATCGTTCACATGAGCGAGATGCCGGCAGATCGCGTGCCCAACTCCACGCCGCAATTGATCGGCGGGATCGAGGCGGGCGGCACCAAATTCCTGTGCGTCCTCGCCGATACCGACGGCACTATTCTCGCTGAGACGCGCATCGCGACAAGTGATCCGACCAGCACGCTGGAAGCGGCGAGCGACTTTTTTCTGTGTGCCACCGCAAACCGCGGTCGATTGGCTGCATTGTCGATTGCGAGCTTCGGCCCACTTTCGCTCAACCCGACCGCATCCGACCACGGCGCGATTGTTTCGACGCCCAAGCCGGGCTGGAGCGGCACCAATCTCCTCGAGCATTTCGGCCGCACATTGGCCGTGCCGATGGTGCTGGATACCGATGTAAATTGCGCGGGCGTCGGCGAACTGCTGTTCGGCAGCGGGCGAGGGCTCGACACCTTCTGCTATGTGACGGTCGGCACCGGCATCGGCGTCGGCCACATCATCGGCGGTGTCCCGCACGGTGGCGCCAATCACCCCGAGGCCGGCCACATCCGCCTGCCGCGCGCATCCGACGACCAACAATTCGCCGGCATCTGCCCCTATCATGGTGATTGCCTGGAAGGCCTTGCCTGCGGCCCGGCGATGCACGCGCGCTGGGGCATGGCCGCCGAACAACTGCCGCCGGACCATCCTGCCTGGGAAATCGAGGCTGACTATCTCGCGGGTCTATGTGCGAACCTGACCTACATCGTTCGCCCTGATCGCATCATCCTGGGCGGCGGCGTCATGGAGAACCGCGCGATGTACGATCGCGTGCGTCGCGCACTCGGCACCAAGCTTGCCGGTTATGACGCGACCATCAACGCGATCGAGCTCGACGGATACGTTGTCGCGCCCTCTGCCGGTGCTTCGGCAGGCGTGACCGGCGCGCTGGCCATCGCCTTTCGTCTGCTCAAGCGTCGCTGGCCGACGCACTGGTCTGTTGGCACCGCGCCGGCGGCCTCCGCTGCAAAGGATCTATGTCATGGTTGAAGCCGTGCTTCCCGCCGCTCCTGCGCCCATCGACGAAGAAGCGCGGCCGACCGCGGCGATCGTGCTGAGCGCACTCGGCGCTGCGTTGGGCGGATTGCTGTTCGGGTTCGATACGGCGGTCATTTCCGGCACCACCGCCGCACTACAGGCGCGCTTCGAACTGACCGACGGCGCGCTTGGATTCACCGTCGCTTCCGCGCTGATCGGTACCGTGGTCGGTTCGCTCGTCGCCGGTGCGCCCGCCGACCGTTTCGGCCGCAAGCCGATGCTGCTTGTCATCGCGATCGCCTATGTCGTCTCGTCGCTGGGATCGGGATTAGCCGGCAGCTGGGCGGAATTGCTGGCATTTCGCTTCCTCGGCGGCCTGGCGATCGGCGCCGCCTCGGTGGTGACGCCGGTCTACATCGCTGAGGTTTCGCCCGCACGCTTTCGCGGCCGCTTGGTGGCGCTCAATCAGCTCAACATCGTACTGGGCATCCTGATCGCCTTCCTGTCGAACTACGTCATCGCGCAGCTGATGCCGTCGGAGGTTGCCTGGCGCTGGATGCTCGGGATCGTCGCGATACCATCGCTGGTGTTCCTTATCGTTGCGTCGGCGCTGCCCGACAGCCCGCGCTGGTATGCGATCAAGGGGCGAAACGCGGAGGCGGTTGGCGTGATGCGTCGGCTCGGTTTCCGCGATCCGGAGACCGAACTTGCGCGCATGCGCGAGGCGTTGGCGCGCGATACCCACGGCGCCGCGCCGCGCCTGTTCCAGCGCAGGTATTCGCTGCCGGTCGCCTGCGCGATCGCGATCGCCATGTTCAACCAGCTCTCGGGCATCAACGCGCTGCTCTACTACGCGCCGCGCATCTTCGAGCTCGGCGGCGCAGGTGCGGACACCGCCTTGCTGCAATCGGTAGCGGTCGGCGGCACCAACCTCGCCTTCACTATGCTCGCGCTGTTCCTGATCGACCGCTTCGGTCGCAAGCCGCTACTCTACATCGGCTCGGTGGTCTGCGCGGCGGCGTTGATCCTCGTGGGGCTGCAACTGGAGAGTACGAGCCCGAACGGAACGCTGGTGCTGATGGGACTGCTCGGCTTTATCGCAGCGTTCGCAGTCAGCCAGGGCGCGGTGATCTGGGTGTTCATTTCCGAGGTCTTTCCCAGCGAAGTGCGCGGCAAGGGCCAGGCGCTCGGCTCGACCACCCATTGGGTGATGGCCGCGGCGATCACCTGGGTATTCCCGGTTGTCGCGAACGCGCTCGGCGGTTGGGTGTTCTTCTTCTTCGGCGCGATGATGCTGCTCCAACTGTTCTGGGTGCGGCGTTTCATGCCCGAGACCAACGGCATCCCGCTCGAAGAGATGTCGCTCAGGAGCGCGCACTGATGATCCGTCGTCTGATGATCCTCGTGGCGATGATGTTCGCCGCCGTGCCGCTCGCCGCACAAGCGCCGGCGCCCGACCCGCGTCCCGGCTTCCATTACGGGCCGCAGCGCAACTGGATGAACGACCCCAACGGGCTCGTCTATTACGACGGCGAGTATCATCTGTTCTACCAGTATAATCCCCATGGCGACCGCTGGGGGCACATGAACTGGGGCCATGCCGTCAGCACCGACCTCGTTCACTGGAAAGAACTGCCGATCGCGATCCCCGAAAAGGACGGCGTGATGGCGTTCTCGGGCAGTGCGGTGGTCGACTGGAACAATAGCAGTGGTTTCGGCCGCGGCGGCAAGCCGCCGATGGTGGCGATCTATACTGGCCACAACCCCAATGCGAAGCTGCAATCCCAATACGTCGCCTACAGCAACGATCGCGGCCGCACCTGGACCGTGCACGGCGAAGTGCTGAGCGTGGGCTCGGCCGAGTTTCGCGATCCCAAGGTGTTCTGGCACGCGCCGACCAAGCGCTGGGTTATGGTCGTGTTGATGGCGCTGGAGAACCGCGCGCTGATCTATACCTCGCCCGACCTCAAGCAATGGCGTTTTGCGAGTAGCTTCGGCCCCGCAGGTGCGCGCGGCAAGAACTGGGAATGCCCCGATCTGTTCGAGCTGCCGGTCGAGGGCGGCGCACCGGGCGAGACGCGCTGGGTGCTGAGCATCAACCTGGGTGACAGTGCGATCGGCGGAGGATCTGGCGGACAATATTTCGTCGGCGATTTCGACGGTGCTCGCTTCACCCCCGTTTCGGGCTGGGGAGCAGAGCCGAAATGGATGGATTACGGAGCGGACTTCTACGCCGCGATTTCCTATAACGATCTGCCTAAAGACGATGCGCGCCGGATCTGGATCGGCTGGGCCAACGACTGGCGTTATGCCGAGGCGATCCCGACTTGGCCGTCGCGCGGGATAATGTCGGTCCCGCGCACGGTGACCTTGAAGAAGACCGCCTCCGGCTATCGCATCGCGCAGGCGCCGGTCCGCGAACTCGAGGCGTTACGAGGCGAGCCCCGCCGCTCGGGTCGTCTCACCCTTGGCGAAACGCCCGTCGCGCTGCCTGTAGAGGGCGGCAAGGCAGAGTTGCAGGTCGAGCTGGACGTGGGAACCGCTGATCAGGTGGCGCTTGCGCTCACAGATGGCGAAGGCTGGCAGACGCTGATCGGCGTCAATCCTGATGTCGATGAGGTGTTCGTCGACCGCACGCGATCGGGTCCACATTTTCACGATGGCTTCGCCAACCGCCATGTTGCGCCGGTTGAACTTGGCGGCGGCAAGGTAACGCTGCGCATCCTGGTTGATGAATCGATCGTCGAGGTGTTCATCAACGACGGCACGCAAACCATCACCGATCGCTTCTTTCGCGGTGGTGGACAGTTGAGCTGGACCGCGTACGCGCGCGGCGGGGCCGCCACCATGTCCGTAACAGCCTGGCCGATGCAGCCGCGATGACCAGCCATCCGCATCCGCCCTGAGGAGTGCGCGCCGACACCACGTCACGCCTGACCCATCCGATCACCAATCAACGACGACAACAGCCGGCGGCGCGACGCGCTGACCGGAGCGGGAGGAACTCATGTCCAATACTCTGCTGACCCTGCTCTGCTCGGCATCCATGCTGCCGATGCTTCACGCCGCACCTACCTTCGCGCAATCGGTAGACCCTGCCCCGGTCGCGCAGAATTTGCCGGAGGACGATCCCGCGACCACACAGACCGGCGAGGACATTGTCGTCACCGGCTACCGCGCCTCGCTTGGTTCGGCGCAGGAGATCAAGCGCAGCTCGGACGCCATCGTCGACGCCATCGTCTCCGAAGACATCGGCAAGCTGCCCGACAACAACGCCGCCGAGGCGATCTCGCGCGTCGCCGGCGTCACCGTGCTGCGCTACAACGATGAAGCGGGCGTGGTGCTGGTGCGCGGACTGCCCGACGTCAACACGACCTTTAATGGCCGCGAGTTCTTCTCTGCAGACGATCGCGTACTCCACTTACAGGACTTTCCCGCCGGCGTCGTCGCGGGACTCGAAGTCTACAAGTCGGGGACCTCGGACCTGCTAGAGCCTGGCCTCGCCGGTCTCATCAATCTGCGCTCGCGTCGGCCCTTCGACGTCAAGGACGTCGAGATCGCGGGCGAGCTGCGCGGTTCTTACAACGATCAGTCCAAGGCGTTCGCCCCGGCCGGCAACCTGCTGCTCACCAAGCGTTGGGATACCGGCGTCGGCGAGATCGGCGCGCTCATCAACTTCAGCTATGTGCGCACCACCTATCGCAACGCCGATCGCTACGCCGATGGCGCGATCATCACGCCGCAGGGGTTCGGCGTGGGCGATCCCGCCGATGACCTGACGGTAACGACGCCCGGCGTCGGCAATTTCCGCTTTCCCGCCAATGCCGGCAATTTTTACGAGAAGGGCACTCGCCATCGCCCCGCGATCAACGGCACGATTCAGTGGAGTCCAACTCCCGGACTTGAAATCTACGCCGAAGGGCTGTGGCAGGCTTATCGCGGCGAGGTGTTGCGCGACGCGTTCAACGTCAATTTCGAGCGGCGCAGCACGACCGGCGTGCCGCCGACGCTGAGCAATGTCGAGCTGGTCGAGGGCGAGCCCGACAAGGCGAGCGGCTTCACCAAGAGCGGCGGCTACACGCCGGAATTCTATCGCTCGACCCAGGACGACCGCACCGACACCTATCAAGGGGCGCTCGGCTTCAAGTGGGAAACCGGCCGCGCGACGCTGTCGGGTGACGTGGCCTATACCAGCAGCAAATATGAGGCGTCTGAGTTCAGCGTCGATGCGCAGTTCGCAAATGTGCCCACGATCAATGTCGATTTCGACGTCGGCGGCTCGGCCGTGTTTGACCTTGACGGCTATGACAGCGAAAACCCGGCAAATTATGTCTGGCGCGGCTATTACGAGCGCGATTTCGTTACCGAGGGTGACGGCGTTCAGGGCCGGCTCGATCTGTCGCTCGAAACGGATTTTTCCTGGCTGCCGACGCTGCAGTTCGGCTTCCGCGGAAGCGACCGCACGGCACGGCTGCAGAACAACAACCGCTACGCCTACACCGCGGGCGCCGGCATTCCGCTCGCCAGTCTTCCGACCGGTGATCTGGAGCTGATCACCGACGGCTATCGCAATGACGACCAGCGCTTCCAGAACTGGCTGGCGCCTAATCGCCAGGCGATTCGTGACAATGCCGAAGCAATGCGAGCGCTAGCGTTGGCCACGCTTCCCGGCCTGATCGCCGCCAACCCCAACGACCAGGGATTGCGCGACGCGCTGGTTCGCTTCGGCACCGACGAGATCCCCTATGATCCGTTGGGCGGCTTCACCGCCGATGAAGCGACCTACGCCGCCTATGGCCAGGGCAAGTACGAATTCGTGCTGGGCGGTCTCACGATCGACGGCACTGCAGGGGTGAGGATCGTCAACACCGACGGTGCATATTCAGGCTTCTCCCGTGTCACCGATCCCGATGGCAGCGTCCGCATCGTGCCGCAGACGAACCGTCAGAATTATGTCGATGTCCTGCCATCCATCCAGTCGCGCATTCGCCTGACGCCCGAATTTCAGCTGCGCCTCGCCTTCAACCAGACCCGCACCCGGCCGGGCTTTGGCCAGCTCAACCCGTCGCTCAACATCACCCGCCTCAGCCCCGGCCCCGACGGGTCTCCCCCGCAGTTCGATGCGGTCGGTTCGGGCGGCAACCCCGATCTCAAGCCGCTCACTTCGGACAATTACGACGCGACGCTCGAATATTATTTTTCGCGCAACGGCTCGGCGTCGCTGGCCTTATTCTACCGCGACCTCGATGGCTTCATCAGCAACTATACGCGGGTGGTCGAGGATCCGGCCTATGGCACCGTTCAGCTCAACCGGCCGGAAAACGCCGGTCCGGGCCGGATCAAGGGCGTGGAGGCGTCGTTCCAGACCTTTTTCGACTTCCTGCCCAGCTGGCTTTCCGGCTTCGGCGTGCAGGCCAACGTCACCTATCTCGACGGCAAGAACGCGCTGCCGCTAGCGCTCGGCACCGACGCGCCGTTCGTGCGCATCACCGGTATTTCCAAATGGGCATATAATCTCAGCGCCTTCTACGAACGCGGCAAGATCTCGACGCGGCTGTCATACAATCGCCGCTCGGACTTCATCACCAGCTACAACCGTAACATCAACGAGGAACAATATGCCGGCGAGATAACGCGACCGGTATCGCGGCTCGATTTTTCGTTCTCCTATGAGCCATTCGAGGATATTTCGATCGTGGCGAACGTCAGCAACATTCTCGCGGAGCCGTTCAACAACTACCGCTACTATAACGAGACACAGTATTTCCCGCGCGACCTTCGGATCGAAGGCCGCTATTTCAGCCTCGGTACGCGCTTCAAGTTCTGAGGCGGCCTGATGAGATACGCGATATGTTCGGCAATCGGGTTCGGCATCCTGCTTGGCCTATTGCCGCCGGCCGCGCGCGCGGACCCGGAGCCCGTATATTTCGCCGGCGATCCCGACGGCATCGGCGATCCCAACCCATTCTATGCGAACGGCGTTTATTCGATTTTCTACCTCAGAAATCGGGGTCGCCATCCATGGTGGACGACGCACAGCGCCGATCTCGCGACCTGGTCTTGCCCGGTAGAGGCCATTCCCGTCGGCGGTGATGCCGCGCCCGATTTCTGGACCGGCAGCGGTAGCGTAGTCGCGGATCCCGCCGGCGGCTACCAGCTGTTTTACACCGGGCATCACCCGCAGCGCCTGCCCAAGGAAGTGACGATGACGGCGCACGCCGGAACCCTCGGCGGACCATGGACCAAGCTGCCGTCAAGAACCTTCGCCGGCCCGCCCGCCTATGATGCCCGCGATTTCCGCGACCCGTTCGTGTTCTGGAACGCGGAACGACGCGCCTGGTGGATGCTGATGACGACGCGTCACGATGGGCAGGCTGCGGTCGGTCTGCTGAGCTCGCCCGATCTCGCCCGGTGGACGCCGCTCGCGCCGCTTTACACGGAGAGCTCGCCGCTCAATCTCGAGGTACCCGATCTCTTTCGCGAGGGTAACGACTGGTTTCTGCTCTATTCGGACCAGCGTGAATCGTCGCGCCAGGTTCGCCACCTCCACGCGGGGACGAGCGCCGGCCCTTATCGCTATCCAGCCCATGACGCGCTCGACGGGCGCGGCTTTTACGCCGGCAGAAGCGCCGGCACGGGACGCGACCGCATGTTGTTCGGTTGGGTCGCGCATCGCCGGGACCGCACTGACGCAGGCCCGCTCGACTGGGGTGGCGACCTCGTCTTCCATGCAATCACCCGAACGAGCAACGGTGCGCTCGCCGTCCGGCTGCCCGATCCAGTCGCGCGCCGCTTCGGCACGGTCGTGCGCAGGCTGACCCGAAGCTCGCCCGCCATCGGTGTCGCTGATCGGGCCATGTTGGTGCGGGCGTCGGTGCGGGCGCGTGCGCCGGGACGCTTCGGAATCCGGATCGCCGGTCGGCGATCGGGCGTACTGGAGATCGACGCTGCCAAGGGGGAGGCTGAATTCCGCATCGAGGGGATAGAGGAACCGCCGGTACAGGTGCGTTTCCCGCCGGACCGTCGTGGCCATCATACCCTTGACTTGGTGCTCGATCCCCGGCTTGGCATCGGGATCGCATATATCGATCACTTCCGCGCCCTGAGCTTTCGCTATTATGGCTTGGCGGGCGCGCCGGTTTCCCTGTTTGCCGATGGCGGCTTCCAGCACGTCGCCGGGACTGTGCACAGCTTGTCCTGGCCGGCGCATTCCAAGATCTGTCAGTAGCCGATCCATGCGGAAGGCCATCCGGCCGAAGAGAGTATGTCCGCCTCGACGAAGAGCCAAGTTGCGGCGGAACGTCCGAGACGAGGGCGCATTGCTGTCGGATCGCTCATGCCACCAGCAGCCCATCTGCCCCTGGGCCGATAGCGGACTGGTAGCTTTCAGCGTCAAAGTTAGCGTAAGCGGACTCACGTTGCTACAACCACCATCTGACAAGTCGCCCCAGCGTCGATCCATCAATGCGGCTGAGCACCGTGCGTGACGGCGCGCACCGCTATTGTTCACCGTTGACCCGGACGGCGCTGCGGTCGCGCGGCGCACCTACACCCCTGCCCCCGTCATGGCCTGCTGCAGTTTCGCCTGCGCCGTCGCAAGGGTCTGCGGATCTGCCAGTTCAGGACGACCCGATCCATACGGGGGCTGCGGTGCATACTCCAGAAGGAGTTCGATCTCTCGGCCTACATCGTCTCCGGCCCAAAGTCCCGCCAGTGCGATACCGAAGTCGAGTCCCGCGGTCACACCGCCGCCAGTGAGCCGGTTGCGGTCAATGCAAACCCGTTCACTGCTCGGCTCCGCGCCAAATTGGCTTAGTCTCTCCCGTGCTCCCCAATGCCCTGCAGCGCGGTAGCCTTGCAGGAGTCCAGCAGCCCCCAATAACAGCGAACCGGTGCAAACACTGCACACCCAGCGCGCCCGCGTCCCGCGATCAGCCAAGAAACCGATTGCGGCAGAATCGGTCATGAGATCCAATGTGGGTTTCGCGCCGCCGCCAATCATGAGGACGTCTGGATCCGTCCATGCGTCCTCAAAGCCATGCGTGGCCTGTACGCCAAGACCGCAATCCGTCAGCACCGTACCGGGGCGATGCCAAACATATTGCACTTCGTAGCCTGGCAAGAGACTCCAGGCCGTAATTGGACCCACCAAGTCCAGCAGAGTCATGCCCGGATAGACAATGGCCAGTATTTTCATCGCGACCTCCTGGTATTCGTAGCTTCATTGGGAAGAGCTCCCACCGTGTGCGACATTCGGGTCGCCGTCAGTCATGAGCTGAGCCTGGTGGATGTCGAATGACTTTATGGCTCTCGCCTTCTGGCGGCCTGTATGCTGATAGAGCCCCATCGGCGGGCGCATCTAAATATGCCGCATAGATCTCATCTGCTCAATCCGACAAGAATGACAAAAACTTTCGGATATCTGCCAAGGAGACCAGCGCGCTCATTCGCGTAAGCCGGGAACTGCATGTCTCGCGGCGCCTACCGCGCTGCACAGGCAGGTGGGACGTAACGATCAGACTGTTGGCAGGTCGGCTGTGGAGTGCATTTCACGAAACTGCAGCGGCGATACGCCAAAGCGGCGTTCAAAGGCCGCAGTCAGCCGGGAGCCCGGCCATAAGCCGACCCCTGCAGCGATCTCCTTAAGTGAAAGCCCGCGTGAAAGCAGCAGGCGGGCTGCATCCAGCCGCAGGCTCTCAATAAAACGTGCCGGAGGCTCGCCAGTGGCCGCCAGAAACTTTCGGTGGAAACTTCTCTCGCTGAGGCTTGCCCGCGCCGCCAAACTCCGCACATCCAGGGGACGGTGCAAATTGGCGTGCAACCAATCGATCAGTTCCGCAAAGGGATTGTCGGCCTTCGCTTGCGCACGCAATATCGGACTGAGCTGGGACTGATGGCCGGGGCGGCGCGCGTATAGCACGAGCCATTGCGCAACCCGCGCCGCAATTGAGACATCGAGGTCGCGAACCACCATGGCGAGGGCCATGTCAATACCGGCTGTCGCGCCGGCGGACGTCCAAACTTTGCCATCCTCGACATAGATGCTCTCCGGATCGACGGTGAGCGATGGGTAGCCTTCCGCAAGCGGCGAGCACGCGGCCCAATGGGTCGCCACTCGTTTTCCATCGATGAGCCCAAGTCCGGCTAGGATGAACGTACCGGAGCAGACAGAGCCGAACCGCTGGGCGGTGCGAGCACAGCGCGGCACCCAGCGTTGCAGGGTGGGTTCGGCGAGTACCGCCTGCAAGGGCGCGGCCTCGGTGGCGCCTGCGATCAGGAGTGTGTCCACCTTCGTGGGCGCCGACTTTGAAAGCGCGCGCGTTTGAAACGCCAAACCGCTGTTGCTGATTATCGAACCGCCTCGCGGTGAAATCGCCTCAACGGCATAGAAGGCAGGCATACCGCTTTCGCGAAGCATCTGGTTGGCCGCTGTAAACACCGACGCCGGACCCGAAGCATCCAACAGCTCGAAGTCCGGAAAGACGAGAAGCGCAACTTTGTGCGTCATTGGCGGAATCTCGCATAAGTTTGGCAGTCTCGTCAGGGCACTTTCTCCTGAACCAGTCATTTTGACTTGTCCCTACCACGGGACTTGGAAATTGACTTGGTCCTTAACGCATCGCCGCCGCAGCGGAGAGAACAGCGGCCTCATGAGGTGTGCAACGATCTGACGAAGTAGCAAGAAAAGCGTGAGCCGAGATGTGTATTAAATGCACAGCTCTTCCCTGAACAGTGCACATGCCGATGATTTGACGGAAATCGTGCGACAGACGAGAAAGGTGGTCCAACATGAAACCTGCGCGCCCTCACAGCTTGCGCACTTCGGCGCTCACTGCGGCCCTGATCACGCTCGCAGCCTGCTCGCCGCGGCCATCTCGAGATGAAAATACCGGCGAGAACCGGGCAGCATCGGATTTGTCATCGCAGCAGCCGCGACAGGGCCCTTCAATAGATTCGTTTCACCTGCCACGCGACCTGGAGATCGAGTTGGCCATCAGCGCACTGCCCCCGCAGCTGAGAGAGCAGGCAACAATCTATGTCCTGAATCCAGCGAAGGGGTTCGAGATCGCACGGCGGGGATCAAACGGATTTCATGCATTTGTGACCCGAACCGGCGATGACGCAATGCGAGGAACTTGGCCCCTAAGCGAGTACCCAAAAGACCTTCTCTATCCGGTCGCGTTCGATGCGGCCGGCGCCAAGGCCCACATGGGTGTGTTTTTTGATATTGCAGCGATGCAGGCCAAGGGGATGCGCGCCTACGAGCTCAAGCGACTGATCCAGCAACGCTATAGGTCAGGATACTATAAGCCTCCGGAACGCGCCGGTCTCTCGTATATGCTGTCGCCAATATTGCGGACCTACGACAATCCGGAAAATAGCGACCGAGTGTCGACAGGCAGCATGCCTCACGTGATGCATTACGCGCCGAATGTATCCACTAAAGATATCGGTGGTGTGGAACCGTATGTAGGCCCGTACCCCATGGTTACCACCCAGGGTCCGCATGGATTTGTCGTTCAACACGTCGGTGTGCGTGAAGCCGCAGCAATAGCGAAAGAACACGCTCCGATGTTGAAGCGGCTGTGTGACCTAAACCCGCTTTGGTGCCTGCCAAAGTCCGACAACGGGCACGCGATGTAGAACTGCGCAATCGCACCTTGTCGGCGATAGGCACCTCCTAAATCCAAAGAATTACGACCGCCGCAACACAACGTTCGCACATAACCCAAAATAAGGAAGATACAGTGATGCCTAGGATTTCGATTGATACTGTGGAAGCCCCACGCGTCGTCGAACGCGCAGCCTTTCAGGCCGAACTGGAAGAACTGCGGGTTCGCGAAAAGGCTCACATGAAACAGGGCGACGCGATCGCGGCCGCTCGCCGGCGGCTTCCCATGGTCGCGGTGGATGGTGCGACGCCGCTCATCGGTGAACATGGCGCGACAACGTTGCTGGATGCGTTCGAGGGTCGCCGGATGCTGATCGCCTATTACCACATGTGGTTTGATGGTCGCCCGGCTCCGCGGCAGTGCGAGGGCTGCACGTTCTTCACGACGCAGGTTCGCGAGCTGTCCCATATTCATTCGCGTGACATTACCTATGCCACCTTTAGCCAAGGGCCATATGAGGAGAGCGTGCGTTACCGCGACTTCATGGGCTGGAAAATGCCCTGGTATTCGGCGCAGGCCTCGCTCGACACGCTTCTGGTCGGGCGACGGATCGGGATGATGCACCTCGTCTGCTATTTGCGGCAGGGATCCGATGTGTTCGAGACCTACTGGACGTGGATGCGCGGCGTCGAGGCGATGGACAACAGCTACCGGCTGCTCGACCTGACCGCCTATGGGCGGCAGGAGCCGTGGGAGGACTCTCCCGCCGGCTGGCCTCAAGGGTGGACCCATGAAGACGGCAAGCACCCTTTCCGCTCCGATGGACGTCCCATCTCTCAGTGGCCTCGTCTAAACGCCGGATATTCGGACGATTTGAGTCCGGCCTGAGATTTGGGTTCTCCCGCAGGGGATACAGCAATGAAAGGGTCGCCCGGCACCGCAGCCGAAACCCATTTGATTTGGAGGCTTGAGAACCATGACCATGTCATCTGAGAACGGCCAGACAAGCGAACTGCTCGGAATGCAGACGCCGCCGATCGTGTCAGCTGCAGAGTGGAAGGCCGCGTCGGAGCGGCTGCTCGTCAAGGAAAAAGCGTTAAGCAAGGCGCGCGATGCCTTGGCCGCGGAGCGCCGGCGGATGCCTTGGATGGAGGTCGAGAAGGACTATGTGTTCATCGGCCCCGAGGGCAATCTGAGCCTGCTCGACCTGTTCGACGGCCGCCGTCAATTGATCATATACCGCGCCTTCTACGAGCCCGGCGTATCGCGCTGGCCGGAGCGCGCCTGCATCGGCTGCTCGATGGTGGCCGACCAGGTCGCCCATCCCGCCCATCTGAACGCCCGCAACACCAGCCTCGCGTTCGTATCGCGCGCACCGCAGCCGGATATCAATCGCCTGAAGGCGAAGATGGGCTGGGAGCACATCCCCTGGTACACGCTGACCGACGATTTCGAGGCCGACTTCGACGTCGAAGAGTGGCACGCGACGAACGCGTTCGTTCGCGATGGCGAACGCGTATTCCGTACCTATTCCACCAATGGCGGGCGCGGCGACGAGCAGATGGGAAACACCTGGAACTACCTCGATATCACCGCGCTCGGCCGCCAGGAATCATGGGAGGATTCGCCCAAAGGCTATCCGCAGACCCCGCCATATGATTGGTGGGTCTGGCATGACACCGGGGAGACGGAGCCCGATCGGGACTGAGCGGATCGAGGAGTCCGATGTCGGAGTGACGGGCGCTTTGGAACTGCGTCACGTAACTGGAGGAAAGACGCATGAGCGAGGTTCAGACCGGCGGACGCGCCTCTGGCGTGATCCGTGGTAAAAGCGGTGACGCCGTCGCACTCCGCGCAGCCGACTGGCTGGGCTTGGCTGCCGCGCCCGCCTTCGCGATCATGGCGCGATTGACCGCGATGCACGACGGCCCCGCGGATATTCTATGTTCAGCCGCGCACGATGCGTCACTTTTGCACGGAATGAGCTTGATGTACGCATCAATGAGCTTCTTCCACTCGGCGCCTTGGTTGAAGCTAGTCATCAAAAAGCCAGCCTAGATGAAGCTAGTTGTGAGCGTTGGCTAACCAGGCTGACCCGGAAATATATGAAGGCGCCAAGCGACGGAGAGGGCATAAGCCGCTAACGCGTACTGGTCCAAACAAGAGTATCATCGCCAAATTTCTCGACCAACTTAGCGAACGGCAGGTTTCGAGAGCAGGCGATCACTGCCTGAACGGCTGATATTGGGGCGCATTGCCGACAAGCAGGTGGTGCCAACAGCGGCCCAACGGCGCATGGGCCGTGACCGGCCTGGCTGGTTTCAGGTAACCGCCCCAGCTAAGAAGACGTTCGTTAAGATCACGCGACGTCATCATAAGGATATGCAATCGGCGGGCCAGAAGGCAAACTCCAAGAGCGGGCGGCTGGGCTGGAAGCATCAAGACTCCGGCGTTACCTATCCGGAATGGAATTCATCAAGCCGCTCCGGAACTATCTGCGCCCTTACAACTGCATCTCGTTCCTCCAAGCCATCTGGTTCCTGAGCAACCATCTCGAGTTCGGAGGCGGGCTGCCTCCCTATCTCGCCAACGCGAACCCTAAGGGGGTCAAGAGCAACCTCGCTCTCGGCTTCTTCCTATGGGAACTTGATACCCTCGCGCGCGAGGTGATCCTCCATTGCGAACCTCGAATTGGAAAACATGTCACCGATTGGGACCAAGTCGCAAAGGCGCTCAATCTGCTCAAGAAGGCCGAGGAAGAAGGGTCCACAATCGACGAGCACAACGTCATGTCCGAGATGACCCGCATCGCCCACCGCCAATTCCACTGGCAGCAGGGCGTCAGCCACAATGATCTCATCCTGACGCGGAAGATCTATCGCAGCGCTGGAATGAACGACGTGGTCCGGACCGTCTACGGCCTCTCAGCGGAGCAGGTCGCTCTGTCTGGCTTCGCAGCACTCGCGACATACATTGAGCACTTCGCCATGACCGCCGGCTGGTGCGAGAACGTAGTTCCGTTGCTCGGTTTCAATCCCCGCCCGGTCATCGAGAACCTGACCGTCGATCTGGCCATGATCCGTAAGAGCGCCCACGATGTCCGGTCCTTGAATGGCGATTGGGCCTACGCATTCAATCCACTGTGGCTACATCCGCTCATTCGGCTCGAGGATGGGAGGATCATCTGTCCGCTCCCGGGCCTCCTCGCGCGCCGCATGACCGACGGCCTCTACTTCGATATCGCCGGCCATGATGTCGATGTGCTCAGCGCCCACATGGGTCCGGCCTATCAGGCCTACATCGGGGAAGCCATGGACCGCGCTAACAAAGGCCAGTTCTCCGTCCTACCAGAGCAACCCTATGGTTCGAAGAAGCAGCCGAAGGACGCCGTCGATTTCATCGTCGTCGACGATACCGCCTCGCTCTTCGTCGAGACCAAACTTCTCAAGATGGGCCGCGCGGCCAAGGAATACCTCGCTCCCGACGCCTCCGTCACCACGCAGTTCGCCAGGCTCGCAAAGGCGATCGGCCAAGTCTACGCAACGCTGTCCGACGCCCTCGCTGGCCAGTATCACCATTGGAAGCCGAACGGGAAACCCGTTCATCCCGTCCTCGTGACAATGGACAACTGGAACCTGTTTACCCACACCACCCACGGCGACCTCAACGCCCTCGTTCACGCCGAGCTAGACCGTCGCAAGATCGACAGATCGATCTTCACAGATCACCAATACGTCGTCTGCTCGGCCAACGAGTTCGAGGTGGGGATCCAGGTCATGCACCAAGTCGGCATTCAACCCGTCATCGAGCCGCTTTCCAAAGGAGAGAAGGTCGGCTGGCTGTTTTCCGGCCACCTGCGACAGAGCTTTTCGAAGGAGCTGCTGTCGGTTGTGCCGCTGTTCCCCGAGGAGCGGCGATCGCTTCTCTCTAAGCGACCGGCATAGAGTCACCGAAGAGGCCCGAATTACAGACCGCTTTCGAGTTGATTACCCGCTACGTCGAACGGCCGGTAATAGGGCGCAAAGCGGACATAACGCCGTAAGGACAGGGAAATCAGGCTTCCCAATTTTCGTGGGCCAAACCAGGAATACGAGAGAACTCCCTCGCGTTGCGCGAAATGACGGCCAGCCCCCTCGCCAGCGTCTGTCCGGCGATGAGGGTGTCCAGTGGACCAATGGGTGTGCGCGCCTGGGAGAGGGAGGCCCGGATTTCCGCCGACACGCGGGCATCCTCAAGCTCAAACTCGAGAACGGTGAAGCGAAGCGCGGTAATCCGGCCGAGATTCTCCTGGACGCGCGCGCTCTTGAATGCGCCGAAGTAAAGCTCATGCATGACTATGGACGAGACAGCGCAATCGAGCGGGCTGTGGCGTTCCAGATTCCGCCAGACGCCCTTGTGGCCTTTGAACAGCGCGATGACGGTATTGGTATCGAGGGAGTATTTCATCCCGATCAGTCCATCGAATCGCGGGTCTCGAATTCCTGCGTCTTGTTGACGGCCTGCTCGAAATCCTCGTCCACCGGACCTACCAGCCGCTTGAGCCATGCCCAGTCCGAGGGTGCGGGTTCCAGGATCACAGCATCCCCTTCCCTGCGTATGCGGACTTGGTCAGCATCGAAGCGAAACTCCTTGGGCAGTCGCACCGCTTGCGAGCGCCCCGTCCAGAAAATCTTTGCAAAGCCCATCGCTCATCTCCAATGCGGAACTCTGGCAGATATATACCAATGCCATGTATCATATTCAAGCCGGCCAGCGTATCTGCAACATGGGCTGCGCATCACGGACGGGTTCCACCATGACGGCCGCGAGCGAGGGCCTCTGCAATCGCTCAGACCAGATCGTGCGCCTCCGCGCGATAACCCGTGGGATCTTCGATCCAAAGGCGCACCGCGGATTCGTACCAGCCGGTGCCACGGGCGCTGATCGACAACTGTCGGGGGAAGGTGCCATCGGCGACCTTGCGATAGAGGGTCGAACGGGTAAGACCGGTCCGGTCGAGCACGGTCTTCAGGCGGATGATCTTTTCGTATTTATGCATGAGATGCATTTCCATCAGTCCAGGTTAAGCAACGCTCCCGGGAGGAAGCCGGCCAGCCCTTCGCAAACAAAAATGCCATTTTGGAGACTCTGCACGCCGACGAGGAAGGTCGCGATGGCCATGATTGAATGCTAAGGCATCCCAATTGGTCTCATAAGACCCAGAGACATTGATGGTATATCTGATGGTATCTGAAAAATTCTTCAGAGAACTTACACTTTAGTTTCATATACTTACTGTCGCAATGAGATTCCCGTAGGGGTCACCAGCTTGAAATTGCTAGATTTTCTGTCTGCCGCCTGGCTGGTTTTCCCACATAGGCGCTGAGTTTCCCCACATCGCTTGCTGTAAGCCGTGGATATTTTTTGGTGCTAGCGGAAGCATGGTGGTCAAGTTGCCATTCAACGCGTTGCGCCGTCGGAGTCGGGTACTCTTGCCTTGGCGATTTGTGACCGAGATTGGGCCGAGAGCGGACGATCCGCATTGGGAAGCGGTCAGAATGATTGCAGACGGCTCGCCGTTCTTCGACCGGCGTATGGCGTCGCAGCCCCCTTCAGATGCCCTGGGCAGCGGCTTGCGCGACCGTGATGGGCACCGCGCCGGGCTTCAGCCACTCGCGCAACGAAATCGAAAGCCGCCTTTCGTTCAGATGCCGTTCGCCGCTTCGCTACGGGGACGCACTCAATCGAGCTTGAGTGCATCCCTGATGATGTAGTGAAGATCGGTCTGATCGAGCAGGCCGCTGACATTGACCGCGTGCGGACCATAAGCGGCGATACGCAGCTGCGTGCCGGTATGGGCCTGCGATCCCTCTTCGGCGGTGCCGTAATTGACCGTCATCAGGCCGCCTTCACGCGTGTGCAGCGTGGCGGTCAGGCCAGGCGCGCGGGTATCATTGCCGACGATCTGGCTGGTATGCGCGTGATCGGCGGTGACGATGACCAGCGTGTGCCTGTTGGCCCGGGCGAATTCCAGCGCGACCTGGACCGCCTCGTCCAGATCGACCGTCTCGCCGATCTGGCCGCAGGGATTGGCGGCATGATCCTGCTTGTCGATCGACGCGCCCTCGACCTGAAGGAAGAAACCCTTGGGCTTGTCCTTGAGCAGCGCGATCGCCTTGCGCGTCATCGCCGCGAGCGTCGGCGTGGCGGCGGTGCGCGCGGCATTGGGCTGACAGGTGATCGCGGGCTTGTCGATATTGCCGTGAAGACTCGCGCGCGGGCCCGTCCAGCGCACCGGCATGTTGCCCGGCGCGAACAAGCCGATCAACGGCTGGCGATCGTCGGCGCGGGTGATCGCGTCGAGCTCGGCGGCGTTGCGGACGATGCGATAACCGCGCGCGCTTGCCTGATCGAATAGGGTCTTGCCCTTCCATTTGCCCGCCTTTGCCAGCTCGGCGAAGCTGGCGCCGCCGCCGCCGAGCACCAGATCGACGCGGGTGTCGAGCAGTTGTTCGGTGATCGAGCCGGCGCCGCCATTCTCCAGCGCATTCTGCGGGCAGGTCTTGCTCGCCTCGATCGGGGCATAGCATTTGCGCTGGGTGACATGCGCGATCTGCGCGGCCGGCGTCGCGTCCTGGATTTCCGCAGTCGATACGTTGCCGGTGCCAAGCCCGGCCTTCCTTGCATACTCGATCAGAGTCGGGTGCGGCTGCCCGTGAATGTCGACGCCGATCGCGCCGTTATAGCTCTTGACTCCGGACGCCCAGGCAGTCGCCGAGGCCGCGCTGTCGGTCACATAATCGGGTTTACCGGTCTCGCGGTGAAGGGAATAATGCGTGTACTGGCCCGTGAAGGGCAGCGCGTCGATGCCCTTGAAATAGCCGCCGGCGCCCTCCGCATAGTTGCGTGCGACGGTGATTTCCGAATCCCCCATGCCATCGCCGATCAGCAGGATGACGTTGCGGACCTCGCCCTCGGCGCCAAGCCGGGCATAGGTCTCTCGCATGTCGCCGGCGAGCCGCCGGGCGCCGCCGGGTTCGCGCATGTCCCCGCGCGCGCCGCGCGACAGGTCCGGCTCGGCCTGCTGTGCGAGGACGGGCTGGCTGGACAGGGCGAGCAGGGCGGCGAGGGCGATGCGCGAGGTCACGGGGCGGTGCTCCGGATGTGGGTCAGCGGGCGGCGGGTTCGGTGATCGGCGCGCCGCACCCCTGCGGACGGCGGACCGGATTGCACAGCGCGATCGCGCCGCCGGGCATCGTCACACGATAGCTGCCGGCGAAGCGGGTGTCGGGCCAGAGATAGTCGGTCGAGATATAGTGCGCGCCGCTCTTGAACGCGGCGTCGCGCGGCGCGGTATCGTTGGCACGGGCTTCGCGCGTATTGGCGTCGGCGCGGGTGCGGACGAGGAAATTGGCCTTGACCGCGCGGGCGATGCGATCGACGTCGCGCACCGGCTCGTTGAGCGTGATATAGGCAGCGGCGGGGGAATTCTCGTCAGTGTTGACGAAGAACACACGGCCTTCGAGCGATGTGCGCTTACCGCGATAGAGCGCGACCTTGATGGGACTCTCGTCGAGCGCGAACAGGAACCTGCCCCGCGCGCTTTCCAGCGTCGGCCAGTTGTTCGCCAGCACCGCGTCGCGCAGCGTGGGATAGCTGCCCTGGACGTCGTCGGGCACGATCAGCTTCGATGGCGCGAGCACCGAACGCACTTCGGCATCGAGCGCGTCATAGGCGGCCTCGCTATAGGGTTCGCCCTTGATGAACCGGCCATTGTCGTTGGTGTTGAACATCAGCAGGATCGGGACGTGACCCGGATGCGCATCGGACCAGCCCCGGATGATCGTGAGGCACTGGACCAGCGTCAGACAGCTCGAGCGGTTGTCGAACCCGGCCATATGCTGGACCTTGAAGCCGGGGCGCTGCATCGCCGGGTCCTTCGACCCGTCGACATAGAGGCCGCCCTTGGGATCGTACCAGATGTCGAGCTCAAGCTGGCGCGCGCCCGCGTCGAGCTGCTCGACGATCGGGCGGTGCGCATAATCGAGCGAGTCGGCGCTGTTCGCGTCGGCGAGGCGCAGCTGCGCCATCCGCTCAGGCGGCATTGCCAGCTTGTAGCTGTTGTGCGTGCCGAGCATCGTCAGGTCGTTGATGCGCACCGGCGCGTCGGCGGCGATGGCGAGAGGGACGAACAACCAGAACATGGCGGACTCCGTAGAAACGAGTGGGCCGGCACGCCGCGATCGCGTGCCGGCCCGGCCCGGGATCAGAACTGCGCGCGGACGCCCAGGCTGATGCGGCTTCCCGAGAATTCGTAGGTGGTCGGGAAGGACGGATCCATCGTGTAGCCCGTGGTCTTCTCGTTCCCCACGTTGATGCCCTGCAGCTCGACGCGGAAATTGCGCGTCAGCTGGTAGCTCGCGGCGACGTCGAACTGGCCATAGGCATCGCGATAGACCGGGTACATGTTGCGCTCGATCCGCTCCACATAGGCGCCCTTGCGGTTGTACGACATGCGCAGCGAGATCGGGCCCTTATCGTAGAACACGGTGGCATTGTACGTGTTGTCGGCCAGGCCGATCGGCGAGGTCGCGATGTCGAGATCGGATTCGCCGGTCAGCGAGCTGTCGAGGAAGGTGACGTTGGCATTGACGCCGAAGCCGTCGGCCCAATCGGCGAACATCCCGAACGGGATCACTGCGTTGAGCTCCACGCCGCTCACATCGTACGAACCTTCGGCGTTGACCGGCTGATAGACGTCGAAGTCGTAGACGCCGTTGACCGTGCCGTTGGCGTTGTACACCGTCACGTCGGGCACCACGCCGGTCAGCTCGCTCTGCACCACGCCCTTGATCTTCTTCCAGAAATAGGATGCGGCGAGGATGCCGCCACGTCCTAGATACTTCTCGACGCCGACTTCCCACTGATCGGCATAGGTGGGCTTCAGCCCCGGATTGCCATCGGTGAACCGGAAGCTGCTGTAGCTTGCGGTGCGCTTGTAGGCGAGGTCGGTCAGCGCCGGACGGATCAGCGTCTGCGAGGCGGCGGCGCGCAGGTACAGGCTCTCGGTCAGCTCGGCATGGGCGTTGAACGATGGCAGGAACTTCTCATAGCTGCCTTCGCTCGACACCGGCTCCGGCGTCAGCCCGGTGGAGCCATCCGGATTCTGAACCTGGTGGAACCCCTCCGAACGGATGGTGGTTCGCAGATAGCGGCCGCCCAGGTTGACGAACACCGGCACCGCGACGTCGAACTCGAAATCGACCATCGCGTAGCCGGCGATCGTCTCTTCCTTGACCTTCGCATAATTGGAGTCGGCAAACGGCGTCTCGAAGCCGTCGGGGCGGAAGAAGCTGCGGGCATAGTCGTTCGAGATCTGCGCCCAGTTGAGATCGCGCGCCTGATAGCCCTTGCCGCCGACGATGTCGGTCACGTTGGTGAGCGGGCTGTCGGCCAGCGTGCGGACGTTGACATAGGCGGTGCTGCCGCGCGTCGGGCCCTGGATCTTCTCCTCGCCATATTCGCGCTCGTTGGTCTTGTTGGTGTAGCGTCCGCCGAAGTTGAAGCGCTTGAGGACCGAGGAATCGAAGCCGTAGCTGATATCGAGCTGCGCGGCGTATTTGTCGTCCTTGATCCGCTCGCGCGTGGTCTCATACGCCTCGAACAGATAGCTTGCGGGCGCATTGTACATGTCGATCGTGCGCGGATCGGCGCTCGGGATCGTCTCGCCGCCATTCTCGGTATAGCGGGTGCGCGAGGGCGCATAGGCGACGTGCTTGAGATTGGCATAATCGAGCGTCTTCTTGGCACCCGAATAGCCGCCCAGCGCGCTGATCTTCCAGTTGCCGGTCTCCCAGTTCATCTCGCCGCCGAACTGGCGATAGTCGGTCTCGTTGATATATTCCTTGCTCAGAAATTCGTGCTGGGTGTTGGTGTAGGATACGTCGCGCAGCACGACGATGCCGCTATCGGCCAGCGTGTCGGCGTCGAACTCGTGGATCGTGTCGAGCGTCGAGTTGCTCGAGGCCGAATAGCCCGCGGCGTCATATTCGTCCTCGGTGGTGTCGTACGAGCCGACGAACGCATCGAAGGCAAGGCTGAACGTGTCGCTCGGCTTGTACTGTACCGAGCCCGACAGGCCCAGCCGATCCTGATCGTTCTGGTAGACGCGATCCCCCACCTTATCGAGGAACACGATGCGGTTCTTGTCGGCATTGGTGAAGGTGATGCCGGCGTCGCGCTGGAGTACGGCGATCGCCTGGTTGCGGTAAGTGGTGCCCGCGCGATCGGTCCAGCGCGCGATCGGGCGGAAGTTGATGCCCGAGTTCGAATCGGTGCGGTTGGTGCGCTGCTGCTTGGCGACCGACACCAGCACGCCGAAATCGCCGAAGGTGTTGCTGGCGAGGAACGAGAAGTTGGGGTCGATCTTCTCGGAGATCGAGTTGTACGCACCTTCCGCGCTGCCGACCAGGCGGAGGCCGGGATTGTCGAACGGGCGCGCGGTGCGGATATGGACCGAGCCGGCGATGCCGCCTTCCTCGTCCGCTGCGGTCGGCGATTTCTGGACGGTGACCGACTGGATCAGCTCGGAGGCGAAGATGTCGAACTCGACGTCGCGGCCGCCCGAGCCCGAGGCGGTGGCCAGCTTGTTGATCGAGACGAAGGTGAATTCGGTCGGCAGGCCGCGGACGTTGACGCGGGTGCCCAAGCCCCTGTCGCGCTCGATCGTCACGCCGGGAACGCGCTGGAGCGCCTCGGACAGGTTCTGTTCGGGGAAGTCGGCGATGTCGGTGGCGACGATCGAATCAGAAAAGCCGATCGTATCGCGCTTGATCCCGATCGCTTCCTCGAGGCTGCGGCGGTAGCCGGTAATCACGATATCGTCGCCCGCTTGGATATCGTCACCCGATTGGCTGCTGCTGGCGTCTGCGGCCGGCGCCGTTTGCGCCGCGGCAGGGGCAATTGTCAGGGCCACAAGGGCGGCCCCGAGGAAAAGATGCGTCATGTGCTTGGGACAGTTGACTTTGTAATGCATGAATGTTCCCCCTTTTCAGATGACCGAACATCGGCTTTGCCCGGCGTTTCGTGGCGAGCGCCTGCGCGTCCCGAACGCTGGATGAGCCCGGAATTCGGCGCTTCTTGCGTGCTTGCGTCGCGTTGGCGCTTCGGCGACCCGTCGGCCTCAGCGCGCCTGTCTCTCCATGCCGGACGGCCGGCATGAATGTATCGCGGCTTGCCGCGGCAAGGATCGGCGAATCGCCACCTCCAGTGTCATTGCTTTTCCCACCCGGTTCGCAGCGTGCGGTGGGGAAGTGATATTACGCGCCCGTGACGAAAGGCGAATTTATCGGCTGCCCCGTGTCGGTGTAAGCTGCCCCCGCTCGAACCCGGATTTCCGGGCGCGCCACGTCAATTTTTCATGCCGCT
>JAESGW010000503.1_pt1 | contig 33514 bp, 33 predicted proteins | sample 9269791 | NCBI WGS metagenome assembly JAESGW01 (sample SAMN16773120, study PRJNA677053) | algae metagenome | isolation source: Aphanocapsa lilacina HA4352-LM1 and co-occurring heterotrophs from near cave... | place: USA: Maniniholo cave, near Haena, Kauai, HI | collected 2009-07-28
CCTTGGGGCCGATATTGGCCGAACAGTGCATTGGCATGATGCCTTCGACCGGCAGTTTGTAGTTGAGCAGGCCGAACACCGATTTCTTCATCTCGCCGGCATAGGCGGTGCCGCCGATCAGGATCAGCTTGTCGGTGAAGCTGACCGCGATGACGGTCTCGCCGCGCGTGCCGTGGCGCGCGGGATCGGCGCGGAAGCTCGGCAGATCGATGATGGTGTATTCGGGATCGAAGCCCGCCAGTTCGCTTTCCTCGGGCCGCACCAGCATCGTGCGGATGAACTGGCTGTGCCAGGCAAGCTCGTTGATCACCCGCACGCGCACGCGGTGCTCGGGCTGCGATCCGCCGAACAGGTCCTGGATGAACAGCTCGTCGCGCTCACCCAGCGCCGCGAAGAAATCGGCCTTCAGCGCGGCGAAATGCGCAGGCGTCATGCCCTTGTTGGTCTTGCCCCACCAGATCGTGTTTTCGGTTTCGGCATCGCGGACGATGAACTTGTCCTGCGCGCTGCGGCCGGTGTGCTGGCCGGTCGCGACCACCAGCGGGCCGTGCTTCGCCAGCCTGCCTTCGCCGCGGCGGATGGCGTGTTCGACGAGCGGTGCGGTGATCAGGTTCCAGTGCAGGGTCGCGTGAGTCGCGATTCCCTGTGACGACAGGCCCTGGGCGGGCGTACGCGGTGCCATATCGGCGGTCTCCCCAAGTTTGCCAAGTCGCGGACTTCTGCCGAGTCCGCATACATATAGGGTCCCGTTATCCCCCGCTTTGGGACCGGTCAAACGTGTAACCGGTTCCACCTCCGCGGCATCGGTTGAGCCGCCCCGTGCTTTGGTCTAACCGGGTGCGCAATGATCCCGTCGCACCGCTCCCCCCGATGACCGCCACGATCGCGCTGGTCGATGACGACCGCAACATCCTGACCTCGGTCTCGATCGCGCTGCAGGCCGAAGGGTTCCTGGTGCGGGTCTATTCGGATGGGGAGACCGCGCTGAAGGCGCTGCTCGACAACCCCGCCGATCTGGCGGTGTTCGACATCAAGATGCCGAAGATGGACGGGCTCGAACTGCTCCGCCGCCTGCGCGAGAAATCGCCGATGCCGGTGATCTTCCTGACCAGCAAGGATGACGAGTTGGACGAGGCGCTCGGGCTGGCGATGGGCGCGGACGATTATATCGCCAAGCCGTTCAGCCAGCGCCTGTTGATCGCCCGCATCCGCGCGATCCTGCGGCGCACCGACGCGGTGCGCGCCAGCGAGGAGGGCGATGCCGAAGGCCAGGCTCAGCCGATCGACCGCGGCCGCCTGTCGATGGACCCGGCGCGCCACCGCGTCACCTGGGGCGGGGAGAATGTGACGCTGACCGTCACTGAATTCATGATCCTGGAAACGCTCGCCCAGCGCCCGGGCATCGTCAAGACGCGCAACCAGTTGATGGACGCGGCCTATCAGGACGATATCTATGTCGATGACCGCACCATCGACAGCCACATAAAGCGCGTGCGCCGCAAGTTCCGCGCGATCGACCCGGAGTTCGACGCGATCGAGACATTGTATGGCGCCGGATATCGATTCTCCGAAGACTGAGCGCCTCGAGAGCGATCTCGCGCTGCGCTGGTCGGGCCGCGTCTCGCTCACGCGGCGCATCCTGGCGGTCAACATCTTCGCGCTGGCGCTGCTGGCAGGCGGATTCTTCTATCTCGACAGCTATCGCAGCCGGATCGTCGACAGCCGGGTGCTGCAGGCCAATCGCGAGGTGCGGCTGGTCGCCGAAGCTCTGCGCTCGGTGCCGGCGGACCAGATGGGCAGCCTCGCCGCGCGGCTGTCGCGCGAGACCTATTCGCGCATCCGTGTCTATGCGCCCGACGACAGCCGGCTCATCGACAGCCGCGCGCTGGGCGTGCGCAATTTCGTGTTGCGCGATCCCGACAAGCAGGGCTGGGACCAGACCGCGGCGCGTTTTCTCGATGCCGGGATCGATACCGTGGTCGGCGCCAAGCGCGCGCCGCTCTACCGCGACCGCGATCCCGATGTCGGATCAGCCTGGCCCGGGGTGGTCTTCGCGCGCGCGAACAACGCGACCCGCGCGCAGGTGCTGCGCGCGCCCGACCGCACGCCGGTGATCCTCGCCTTCGCGCCGCTGGAACCCGGCGGCCGCGTGGTCATGACCGCGACCAATGCCCGCAGCATCACCGAGACCGTCCGCGTCGAACGCTTCCGCCTGAGCGTAGTGCTCGGCATCGTCACGTTGATCTCGATCCTGCTGTCGCTGTTCCTTGCGCGCACGATCGTCCGCCCGCTGCGCCGCCTGGCCCGCGCGGCGGTGCGCGTCCGGCTGGGCCGCGCGCGTGAGGTGGTTGTTCCCCGCCTGCCCACCCGGCGCGACGAGATCGGCATGCTCGCACGCGCGCTGTCGGACATGAGCCTGGCGCTGCGCGCGCGGATCGACGCGACCGAGGCATTCGCCGCGGACGTGACCCATGAACTCAAGAATCCCCTTGCCTCGCTGCGATCGGCGGTCGAGAGCCTGTCCGCCGTGAAAGACCCCGCCCTGCAGGCGCAACTGCTCGAAATCGTCCGCGACGATGTCCACCGGCTCGATCGTCTGATCAGCGATATTTCCGACGCCTCGCGTCTCGACGCGCAGCTCAGCCGCGCCAAGTTCGAATCGGTCGATCTGGCGGCGATGATCGGCGCGCTGATCGACGCCCGCCGCGCGCGCGCGCAGGATAGCACCATCACCCTGCGGTTCGATCCGGCGGAGGGCGTCGACATGACCGTGCTGGGCGAAGGCGCGCGGCTGGAGCGGGTGTTCGAAAACCTGATCGACAACGCCGTGTCCTTTTCGCCCGAAGGCGGCGCGGTCACCATCGCCGCGCGCAATGAGGAGGGCTGGCTGGTCGTCAGCGTCGATGACGACGGCCCCGGCGTGCCCGAGGAGGCCCGCACCAGCATCTTCCGCCGGTTTCACTCGGTTCGCCCCGATGCGGAGGATTTCGGGCGGCATTCGGGGCTTGGCCTCGCCATTGCGCGGACCATCGTCGAGGCGCATCAGGGCGGCATCACGGTCGAATCGCGCGCGGACCGCGTGCGCGGCGCCCGTTTCGTCGTTCGTCTGCCGCTTGCGGAGCAATCATGAGCACGCTGAGTTCCGAAACGCTGCACGCCTCCTGCGTCGCCATCGGCGATCGCGCGGTGCTGATCGAGGGCCGTTCGGGATCGGGCAAGTCCGATCTCGCGCTGCGGCTGATCGATCGCGGCGGCAGGCTGGTCAGCGACGATTATGTCGTCCTAACGCGGCGCGACGGCGCGCTATGGGCCACTGCACCCGCCAATATAGCCGGCAAGATGGAAATCCGCGGGATCGGCATCGTGCCGATGGAGGCGATCAAGGAAGCGCGCGTCGGGCTGGTCATCCAGCTGGTCGACAATCCGGAGCGCATGCCCGAACCGCGCGGCAAGCGCCGGATCGCCGGGGTGGAACTGCCCGAAATGGCGCTGCCCTCGCTCGAGGCGTCGGCCCCGATCAAGATCGAGATCGCGCTGAAACAGCATGGCGGCTGATATCACCTCCTTGCCGCGCAAGCCGATCCTGCTGGTCACCGGCCTGTCCGGCGCGGGCAAATCGACCGTGCTCAGGACGCTCAACGATCTTGGCTGGGAGGTGGTCGACAATCTGCCGCTGCTGTTGCTCGACCGGCTGCTCGCCACCGAACTGCCGGGCGGCGGCGACGATACCCGCCCGCTGGCGATCGGCTTCGGCGCGGAGACGCGCGGCTTCGACGCCGCACAAATCGTCCGTCGGATCAAGCGGATGCGCGAGGAGCACGGCCGCGAGATCGGCACCCTGTTTCTCGATTGCGCGGGCGCGGAGCTGGAGCGCCGCTACAACGAGACGCGCCGCCGCCACCCGCTCGCGCTCGATCGGCCTGCGGCGGACGGCATCGCCCGCGAGCGCGAGCTGCTGGGCCCCTTGCGCGCCTTCGCCAACCGGCTGATCGACACCACCGATCTTTCGTCGAACGATCTGCGCGCGCAGATTCGCGCCAGTTTCGGCGGCGACCAGTTCGAGCCGGTGCTGAGCGTGATGTCGTTCGGCTTCGCTCGCGGCATCCCGCGCAATGCCGATCTGGTGTTCGACCTGCGCTATCTGCGCAATCCGCACTGGGTGGACAGTCTTCGCCCCGGCACCGGGCTGGACGCCGATGTCGCCGCCTATGTGATGGGCGATCCCGGCTATTACACGATCGAGCAGATCGAATCGCTGCTATTTGAGTTGCTTCCGCGCTATCGCGCAGAAGGCAAGGGCAATGTTACCATTGCCTTCGGGTGTACCGGCGGGCGTCATAGATCGGTACATGTTGCAGAGCGCGTCGCAGGGCGGTTGCGCGCCGAAGGTTTTTCCCCCACGGTCGCGCATCGCGATCTGGCCACGGCGCCGCAGGACGCGCTCGAACGCGCGCCGGTCGCAGGATGAAGTTTCGGAGCATCGGTTTCGCATGATCGGTCTGGTTTTGGTGACGCACGGGCGGCTTGCCGAAGAGTTCGTCGTCGCGATGGAGCATGTCGTCGGCCCGCAGGAGCGCATCGCGTCCGTCTGCATCGGCCCCGACGACGATATGGAGGCGCGCCGCGCCGATATCGCCAAGGCGATCAAGACGGTGGACAAGGGCCGCGGGGTGATCGTGCTGACCGATCTGTTCGGCGGAACCCCCTCCAACCTCGCCATCTCGCTGATGCGCGCGGGCCAGGTGGAGGTGATCGCCGGGATCAACCTGCCGATGCTGATCCGCCTGGAAGGCGCGCGCAAGACGATGAAGGTGGTCGACGCCGTCGCCGCCGCGCGCGAGGCGGGGCGCAAATATATCTCGGTCGCGTCCGAAGTGCTCGGGGAAGCCGCCGCTTGAGCCGGATCGCCCGCACGGTGCTGGTCACCAACAAGCGCGGGCTGCACGCGCGCGCCAGCGCGAAATTCGTTACGCTCGCCTCCACGCTGATCTGCGTCGTCGATGTCGAAAAGGACGGATCGCGCGTTACCGGCACATCGATCATGGGGCTGATGATGCTGGGCGCGGCGATGGGCGACACGATCACGATCAGCGCCGAAGGCCACGGCGCGGAGGCTGCGGTCACCGCGCTCTCCGCGCTGGTCGAGGACAAGTTCGGCGAGGATTAGGCCGAAGTGCCCCGTGACATCACCGGCTTCTCCAACCCGCTGGTCAAGCGTGCGCGCAGTTTGCGCGACCGCAAGCATCGCCGGCGCGAGGGGCTGTTCCTGGCCGAGGGGCTGCGCATCCTGATCGAGGCCGAGGAAGCCGGCGCGCTGCCCGAGATGCTGTTCTTCGCCGATGTGTCGGAGGGGCATCCCCAGGTCGCGCGCCTGATCCGCGCGGTGGAAGGCGCTGGCGGAGACGCGATCCGCACCAGTGCCGACATCCTGTCCAAGCTGTCGGGCAAGGATAATCCGCAGACGGTGATCGGCGTCTATCCCGAACGTCTGACCCCGCTCGAGTCGATCGACCGCACCACCGCCGATATCTGGATCGTCGCACAGGCCCTGCGCGATCCCGGCAATCTCGGGACGATCCTGCGTACGGGCGACGCGGTCGGCGCGGGGGGATTGATCCTGATCGACGACAGCACCGATCCCTTCGCCGTCGAGGCGGTGCGCGCCAGCATGGGCGCGCTGTTCACCCAGAAGATCGTCTCCGCACGCTGGGACGGGTTCACCGCGTGGCTCAGGAGCGGCCCCGGCCAGCTCGTCGGCACCTCGCTGCGCACCGAAACCGATTATCAGGCGCCGCGCTACGCCAGCCCGACCTTCATCCTTGTCGGCAACGAGGCGCAGGGGCTGCCCTCCGAATATGAGGACGCATGCGATCTGCTGGTCCGCATGCCGATGCTGGGCAAGGCGGACAGCCTGAACGCCGCGGTGGCGACCGCCGTGATGGCCTATGAGGTGCTCAACCAGCGCCGTGCAACCTTGGGTTCAGGCTGATCGTTGCACCTCCGGTACAGGAGGAAATCATGAAGCCATTCGCCACTTTGCCGTTCGCGGCACTCGCGCTTTCCGCATGCACCATGACGATGCCGGGTGACGACGGGCCGGGCGGCTATCCCCCGCCGCCGCCTTCGGACCAGAATTACCGCGCGCTCGGCACCGAACCCTTCTGGTCGGTCACCATCGCCGACGGGACGATGCGCTATCAGCCCGCCGACGGCCGAGTCGTCACCGTGCCGACGCCCAGGCCCATCGTCGGCATCAACGGCGAGCGCTACCAGACCCGCCGCCTGACCGTGGACATCACCCATGTCCGCTGCAGCGACGGGATGAGCGACCGGACCTATCCCGATACAGTCCGCGTCACGGTCGACGGCCGCAATCTGAACGGCTGCGGCGGTGGACCGGGGGACGGCGGCAGCAGCGCCACGCTGGACGGCACCAGCTGGAAGGTCGCCAATATCGACGGCACGCGTGCGCAATTCTCGACCATAGCCTTTGCCGAAGGCCGCCTGTCGGGCCGCGCGTGCAACCGCTTCAGCGGCAATTACCGGGTCGAGGGCGAACGGTTGATCCCCGGTCCCGTGATGGCGACGAAGATGGCCTGCGAAGGCCCGCGGATGACCGAGGAGAACGCCCTGCTCGGTGCGCTGCAAGGCCCGCTCACCATCCGCGAGCGCCAGAACGGACGGATGGTGCTGGTCGCGGAGAATGGCCGTCGGATCATCCTCGCGCCTGCAAGATAACCCAGCCCCGTTCGTGCTGAGCTTGTCGAAGCACCGTCCTGCCTTTTCCGGCGCCAGACAAGAAGGACGGCACTTCGACAAGCTCAGTGCAAACGGGGATGTTTCAAAAGGCCAGCCCAGGCCCAGTTATTCAGGGACGTATTCGTCGGCCGCCTGTTGTTCACGTTGCCGGGCGCGGCGATCGGCGTACCAGGCGTCGATCATCTGCTGGGTGCAGCCCGTGGCCCCGCCTGATCCGATCGGCGAGCAGGTGTTGGGCAGCCCGCCGGCGACGCGGCCGACCTCGTCCATCGTCTGCACGCGGGTCGCCCAGGCGGCATTGGGTTTCTTGTTGTTCGCCTCGCGAAAGCGCTTGGGCAGGCGATAGCGGTCCCCTTCGGGCAGGCGGCGGCACACGACGATCACCTCGTCGGTCGCCTCCGGGCATTTGTCGTCGCCGTAAACCTCGGCATCGACGATGCGGTCGGGCGGCTGCTTTGCCTCTTCGGCTTCCTGCGCAAAGGCTGGGGCGGCGAACGCCAGTGCGATAATGAATGCGGCGGTGCGACCCGGCATGGATGTCTCCCTAATCCGTCGGGCATGGGGCTGAAAACCTTTCGCCCCCCTGAACCGCCCGCTTCCTTCGTCCAGCTCAGGACAGGCTTGTGCCGCCCGCATTCGCCGATAAGGGTGCGCACCGCCATGATCCTCGTCATCGACAATTACGACAGCTTCACCTGGAACCTGGTCCATTATCTGATGGAGCTGGGCGCATCCGTCGAGGTCGTGCGCAACGACGCGATCTCCGCCGGGCAGGCGCTGTCGAGCGGCGCGCAGGGCTTCCTGATCTCGCCCGGCCCCTGCACGCCCAATGAGGCCGGAGTCAGCCTCGATCTGGTCGCCGCCTGCGCCGATGCCGGCAAACCGCTGCTCGGCGTGTGCCTCGGCCATCAGGCGATCGGCCAGCATTTCGGCGGCAAGGTGGTGCGCGGGCATCTGATGCATGGCAAGACAGCAGCCGTCGAGCATGACGACAGCGGCGTGTTCGCCGGCATCCCCTCGCCCTTCACCGCGACGCGCTATCACAGCCTGGTGGTCGAGAATGTGGTTGCGCCGCTGGTGGTCAACGCGACCAGCCCTGATGGCGCGATGATGGGCGTGCGGCACGAGACGCTGCCGATCCACGGCGTCCAGTTCCACCCCGAAAGCATCGCCACCGAACACGGCCACGCGCTGCTCGCCAATTTCCTGAGCATTGCAGGCATGGAGCCGACCCGGTGAACCAGTACGGCCCCCTGCCGGATCCGCACGAACCGCTCGGTCGCGACGAAGCGCGCCAGGCGTTCGCCGACATCCTCGACGCCAGGGCGAGCGAGGACGAGATCGCCATCTTCCTCGTCGCCCTGTCCGAACGCGGCGAAACATCGCTGGAAATCGCCGAGGCCGCCAAGGGCCTGCGCGAGCGGCTGATCCCGATCGACGCCCCGGCAACCGCGATCGATGTCTGCGGTACCGGCGGCGATGGCCACCACACGCTCAATGTCTCCACCGCCGTATCGCTGGTCGTCGCGGCGTGCGGCGTCCCCGTCGCCAAGCACGGCAACCGCGCCGCATCGTCCAAGGCGGGCGCGGCGGACACGCTGGAGGCGCTGGGCCTCGACATGGAACGCGCCGGCCGGCTGGCCGAGGCGAGCCTCAAGGACATCGGCATCGCCTTCCTGTTCGCCGCCAACCACCACCCCGCGATGAAGCGCATCACCCCGATCAGGAAGCGTATCGGCCGCCGCACGATCTTCAACCTGATGGGTCCGCTGGCCAACCCGGCGCATGTCGGCCGCCAGCTGATCGGCATCGCCCGCCCCGATTACGCCGAACCCTATGCCGATGCGCTGGAACAGCTCGGCACGGAGGCGGCTTTGGTCGTCTCGGGCGAGGAAGGTCTGGACGAAATCAGCTGCGCCGGCGCGACCCGGCTGGTGCCGGTCGGCAAGCTGCGCATGGAGCACCGCATCACCCCCGAGGCGGTCGGCATCGCCAGCCATCCGATCTCGGCGATCCGCGGCGGCGAGGCCGAACACAATGCCGCCGCGCTCCGCCGGCTGCTGCTGGGCGAAAGGGGCGCGTACCGCGACGCCGTGCTGATGAACACCGCCGCCGCGCTGCAGGTGGCCGGGCATGTGGAAAGCTGGCAGCAGGGCATCGAAGAGGCGGGCGAAGTCCTCGATAATGGTCTCGCCAACACGCTGCTCGATTGCTGGATCGCCTATAAATGACCGACATGCTGCGCGACATCTGCGACGCCAAGCGACTGGAGGTGGCTCGCCGCAAGGCCGCACGTCCGCTCACCGATGTCGAGGCGGCGGCACGCGGCTCATCCCCCGTCCGTCCCTTCCGCGCCGCGCTCGAGGCCAAAGCGGCGACCGGCCCTGCGCTGATCGCCGAGATCAAGAAGGCCAGCCCCAGCAAGGGCCTGATCCGCGAGCATTTCGATCCCCCCGCCCATGCCCGCGCCTATGAAGCGGGCGGCGCGGCGTGCCTCTCCGTCCTCACCGACGAGCCCTATTTCCAGGGCGCAGACGCCTATCTCGTCGCGGCGCGCGCGGCCTGTTCGCTGCCCGTGCTGCGCAAGGACTTCATGGTCGATCCCTGGCAGGTCGCCGAAGCCCGCGCGCTGGGCGCCGATGCGATCCTGATCATCGCCGCCGCTCTGGACGACACTGAAATGGCCGAGATCGAGGCGGCGGCGATCGACCACGGCATGGATGCGCTGGTCGAAGTCCATGACGCCACCGAACTCGATCGCGCGCTTCGTCTGAAGTCTCGCCTGATCGGCGTCAACAATCGCGATCTCAGGGACTTCAGCATCGACTTTGCGCGAACTTACGAACTCGTCGGCCGCGCGCCGCCGGGCTGCACCTTTGTCGCCGAAAGCGGCCTCACCAGCCGCGCCGATCTCGATGCGATGGGCCGGAAGGGCGTCCGCTGCTTCCTCGTCGGCGAAGCGCTGATGCGCCAGGCGGATGTCGAAGCGGCGACACGCGAGCTTCTAGCTTGAATCATTCCTCCCTCCCCGTTCGGGCTGAGCTTGTCGAAGCCATGCCCTGCTTCTGGAACCGCGGAGAAAGAAGGACAGCCCTTCGACAAGCTCAGGGCGAACGGATTAGGGTGAGGGCATGAGCGAACTCACCCATCTCGATGAAACCGGCACGGCGCGGATGGTCGATGTGTCGGGCAAGCCAACCACCGCTCGCACCGCCGTGGCCGCGGGACGCATCACCTTGACCGCCGAAACGCTCGCCGCCATCCACGCGGGTACCGCCGCCAAGGGCGACGTCCTCGCTACCGCGCGCATCGCCGGGATCATGGCGGCCAAGCGCACCAGCGATCTGATCCCCTTGTGCCACCCGCTGCCGCTGTCCTCGGTCGCGATCGATCTGGTCCCTGACGAGACCGGCATCACCGCCACCGCCACCGCCCGGACCGACGGCAAGACCGGCGTCGAGATGGAGGCGCTGACCGCCGTCTCGGTCGCGCTGCTGACGCTCTACGACATGACCAAGGCGATGGATAAGGCGATGACGATCACCGACATCCGCCTGCTGTCCAAGGCCGGCGGCAAATCGGGCGACTGGGTCCGGTGAAACGGGCGCGGCGGCCGTCGAACGCCGCTTGGCGCACCGCCGGTCTCTACGGCATGTTGCTCGCCGCCGGCACATTGGCGCTGCAATGGCTCGATTATCAGCGGTTCGCCCGGTTCCATTCCAGCGACATCACGCTCGCGCTCGTCGCCGGCGCGTTTCTCGCCATCGGCGTCGCCGCCGGGATGTGGATGCTGCGCCGCCCGCCCACCCAGCCGTTCGACGGCAATCCGCAGGCGGTCGATTCGCTCGGCATCAGCCCGCGCGAGCTTGCCGTGCTGCATGAACTCGCCGCCGGCCGCTCGAACAAGCAGATCGCCGCCGCGCTCCATGTCTCGCCCAACACGGTCAAGACGCATGTGGCGCGGCTCTACGAAAAGCTCGGCGCCAGCCGCCGGACCGAGGCCATCGCCCGCGCAAGGGCGCTTGGCATCCTCCCCTGACGCGCGAATAATGCGGGTGAATCAGGCGGAATCACCCGTTCGGGCGATTGCCCGACACCTCCCGGAACGCTTGGTTGGCCTCCATCGATTCGAACAAGGGAGGCATCCATGCTGCAATCGATACTGAAATACGGGCTGATCGCCGGCCTCGTCGTCGGCATCCCGCTCTCCGCCATCACCATCCTGTTCAGCGGCCATCTGATGGGCCCGCTGGGGATGGCGATCGGCTATCTGACGATGCTGATCGCGCTGACCGCGGTGTTCGTCGGGGTGAAGCGCCACCGCGATGCCGAACGCGGCGGGGTTATCCGCTTCTGGCCGGCATTCGGCATGGGGCTGGGCATCAGTGTCATCGCGGGGATCATCTATGTCATCGCGTGGGAGTCGGCGCTCGCCGTCACCGGGGCCGACTTCATCGGCGCTTATGCCGATGCGGCGATCGCGGACCGGCGCGCGGCGGGCGCAAGCGCGCAGGAGATCGCCAAGCTGACGGCGGAGATGCGCACCTTCGCGGTGCAATATGCCAATCCGCTGATCCGCCTGCCGATCACCTTCAGCGAGATTTTCCCGGTCGGCATCCTCGTCTCGCTGGTGACCGCGGCGCTGCTGCGCAATCCGCGCTTCATGCCCGCGCGCGCCGCCTGAGGCGGCACCTGTCCATCGGCGGCGGAACATGGCAACAGGCGGGCATGTCCGCCCTCCTCCCCGTCGCCGATGCCCAGGCGCGCCTGTTCGCCCTTGCCGCACCTGTCGATAACGAAACCCTGCCGCTGCGCGAAGCGGCGGGCCGCTGGCTTGCCGCCCCCGTCCTCGCCACGCGCGATCAGCCCTTCGCGGACCTCTCCGCGATGGATGGTTATGCGCTGCGCTTCGCCGATCTCGCACAGCCGCTGAGGGTCATCGGCGAAAGCGCCGCCGGACGCGGATTCGAAGGATCGGTCGGCGCCGGCGAGGCGGTCCGCATCTTCACCGGCGCGCCAGTCCCGCGCGGCGCCGACACCATATTGGTCCAGGAAGAGGCGGCCCGCGACCGCGACACGCTGACCCTGAATGGCGAGGGCCCGCCCCGCATCGGCGTGCATATCCGCCCGCGCGCGCAGGATTTCTCGCGCGGCGCGCAGATCCTCCCCGAAGGCGCCAGACTGACCCCCGCCACCATCGGCCTCGCCGCCGCGGCAGGCCACGGCACGCTTCGCGTCCACCGCTCCATCCGCGTCGCGATCGTCTCGACCGGTGACGAGCTGGTTCCCGCCGGCGCCGAGGTCACGGGCGCGCAGCTTCCCAGCGCCAACGCGCCGATGCTGACGGCATTGCTCGCCGATCTGCCCGTCTCGATCGTCGATGGCGGCATCGTCCCCGACGATCTCGCCGCGATGACCGCCGCCTTCGCCGGCATCGACGCGGACATCATCGTCACCACAGGCGGCGCATCGGTCGGCGACCATGATCTCGTCCGCCCCGCGCTGCTGGCGGCGGGCGGCAGCCTCGATTTCTGGAAGATCGCGATGCGCCCGGGCAAGCCGCTGCTGGCGGGCCGGCTGGGCGATGCGGTGGTGCTCGGGCTGCCCGGCAATCCCGTATCGGCCTTCGTCACCGCGACGCTGTTCCTGCGCCCGCTGATCGCGCATCTTTCGGGCGCGGCCGATCCGCTCCCCCGCCGCCTCTCCGCCCCGCTCGCGCACCCGCTGGCCGCCAATGGCATTCGCGAGGACTATATCCGCGCGCGCCTGACCGCGAATGGCCTCGATGCCTATCCGGTGCAGGATTCGGGCATGCTCGCCGCGCTGGCCGGATCGGACGCGCTGATCATCCGTCCGATCGGCGCGCCGCCCGCGGCGGCAGGCGACATCGCGGACTATATCGCGCTCGCTTAGCCAATTGCTTGACGAACACCCGCTTTGTTCCTACACGTTCTGTGTTCGTTCCCGATGGAGGCCCTTATGCTCACGCGCAAGCAGCACGAATTGATCTGCTTCATCAGCGATCGGCTGGAGGAAACCGGCGTCTCTCCCTCGTTCGAGGAGATGAAGGACGCATTGAACCTCAAGTCCAAATCGGGCGTCCACCGCCTGATCAGCGCGCTCGAGGAACGCGAATTCATCCGCCGCCTGCCCAACCGCGCCCGCGCGCTCGAAGTGCTTCGCATGCCCGAGCGGGCGGACAAGAAGGTCACGCCGATCACTGCCGCCAAGGCCAAGGCTGCGCAGCCCAAGAGCATGCCGATCGCCGCCAACGACGTGATCGAGATCCCGCTGCACGGCCGCATCGCCGCCGGCATGCCTATCGAGGCTATGGAGGGCCAGTCCACCCTCTCCGTCCCCGCCGCTTTGCTCGGCGCGGGCGACCATTATGCGCTGGAGGTATCGGGCGACTCGATGGTCGAGGCGGGCATCCTCGACGGCGACTATGCGCTCATCCGCCGCACCGAGACCGCCCGCGACGGGGAGATCGTCGTCGCGCTGATCGACGAGGATGAGGCGACGCTCAAATATTTCCGCCGCGAAGGCGCGATGGTCCGGCTCGATCCGGCCAATCGCAGCTATGATCCGCAGCGCTACGATCCGCGCCAGGTGCGCGTCCAGGGGCGTCTCGCAGGGCTGCTGCGCCGCTACGACTGATCCCAAGGAAGGGTTAGCTCTCGGCGCGTGATCGCGCTATATCCTCCCCGATAAGACGCGTCTTTCGGGGGGAAGCATGCGAAAACCGTTCAACCGGCTCCAGGCCGCCATTCTCAAGGCGCTGACCGAGGCGCTGTTCCACCGCGTCGATATGGTCATCCCGCCCACGCAGGTGGTCGCCAATATCCAGCACCAGTTCGCCATGGTCGAGGGGAAGAAACCGCGCGAGATCGGTCTCACCCTCTATCTGCTCTGCATCGTGCTGGGCGGCCCCTTCTTCCTGCTGTTCGAGCCCGAATGGCGCGCGCGGCGGGTCGAGAAGCGGCTCAAGCGTTCGCGCAACGATCTGATGCAGGATCTCGCCCGTGTGCGCGGCGTGATCTACGCCGGCTATTACGGCCATTGGCAGGGCGAGAGCGAGGACGACAACCGCACCAACCCGGTGTTCGCCGATATCGGCTTCACCCTTCCGGCCCACCGCGTGCGCGGCCCCGGTGAGGTGCCGATCACCCCCTTCCTCGGCCGCGACCTGACAGCCGCGGACATACTCGCCCATGACACGATCCCCGAATCGGCCGGGATCATCGTCATCGGTTCGGGCGCGGGCGGCGCGGTCGCCGCCGCAAACCTCGCTGCCCAGAGGCATGATGTGCTGGTCATCGAGGCGGGTCCGCATTTCCCCTCTTCGGCGATCACCCATGAAGAGCGCCGGATGACCGCGCGGCTGTTCGTCGATGGCGGCATCCAGACCAGCCGCGATCACGACATCGTCGTGTTCCAGGGCCGCTGCGTCGGCGGATCGACGGTGATCAACAACGGCATCTGCCTGCGCGTGAAGCAGGATGGGCTGACCCATCCGGCGGCGGACGACGTGTTCGCCGAATGGGCCGCGCTCGGCGCGCCGGTGGACGAGGCGCGCTTCACCCGCGCCTATGAGGCGATCGCCGACCGGCTGTCGATCCGGCCGATCGATCCCAAAAGCGGCCGGTGCAACGGCCCGCACCTGCTGGACGGCTGGCGCGCACACGCCGCCGCCAGCGCCGATCCGCGCGACAAGGATGCGCCCGCCACCTGGTTCAGCAAGAATTACGGGCCGGACAGCATCGGCGCGAACTGCGCCTATTGCGGCTATTGCAATACGGGCTGCCCCTATGGCCGCAAGCAGGGCACCGCCCAGTCGTTCCTGATCGACGCGCGGGCGGATGGCGCGCATATCCTCGCCGAAGCACGGGTCGAACGCATCCGCTGGCGCGCGGAGCTCGATAACGGCGAACGCGTCGCCGACGGCGTCGAGATCGTGTTGCCGGACGGCCGCAAGCGCTTCATCCGCGCCACCACCGGGATCGTCGTCGCCGCCGGCGCGCTCGCCTCCAGCCGGATCCTCGACAAGAGCGGGATTGCCGGAGCCGGAGAGGGCATCTCGCTCAACATCGCCTGCCCCGTGGTTGCGTTGATGCCCGAGGGCACAGATGTGCGCGCCTGGGACGAGGACCAGATGGCGACCTATGTCGATTGCGGCGATTTCCTGATCGAATCGCACTTCCAGCCGCCGATGAGCATGTCGACGCTGATGCCCGGCTGGTTCCGCCGCCACGCCCGGCGGATGCGCGATTACAACCGGCTGGCATCGGCGGGAATATTGTTCCCCGCGGACCGCCGCGGACGCCTGGTCAATGGCGGCCTGAGCTTCAAGCTGCGCGACGATGTCGAGCTGCCGCTGCTTCGCCGGGCGCTGGCGACGCTCACCAAGGTGCACTTCGCCGCGGGCGCGATCGAGGTCTATCCAGCGCTCGCCCGCGGCCAGACGCTCAAGCCCGGCGACGATATCGACGGCTTTTTCGAGCAGGCGATCCAGGAGCCGGACGACGTCACCCTGTCCAGCTCGCACCCGCATGGCGGCAATGCGCGCAACGAAGATCCGGCAAAGGGCGTGGTCGATCTCGACTGCCGCGTCCACGGCACCACCAATGTGCTGGTGACCGACGCCAGCACCTTTGCCAGCTGCATCCGCGTCAACGCCCAGCTGACGACGATGGCGATGGCGCATTATGCGACCGAGACCGCGCCTTTCGGCCGGGTGGAGCCGCGTGAGGCGGTGGCGGTGCCGGCGTGATCAGAGCCTGCAGCGCGCAGTGACGCCGGGACGCACGGTATACCGGTCGGTGCGCGCGTTGTAGCTGCGATACCGCTTGGCGCAGGCGCGCTGATGCGGCGACAGGCTGGCCTGCGCGCGCCGCTGCTGCTGGCGTTTCTTGGCGATGCGCTGCTGGTGACGGCGCAGATTGTCATGCCGCTGCGCTTGCAGGTGCGCGCCGAGATAATCCTGCGCGGCGACCGGAGCCGGGGTGGGGCCGATCCCCATCGTCAGTGCCGCCAGAGCGAAAGCTGCGATCATCAAACGCATGGCGTCCTCCGTGAAACAGGCCTTATCAGCGGGGTAACGTGTCCCGCCGGGTGGCGGTTCCGATTGGCGGAATGCGCGGTGGCAGCACCGTTTCGGGCGCGCGCCAGGGATGCTGCGCGCTCGGCCTGCGCACCGTCCGCACGCGCGGTCCGTCCAGCGTGATCGCCACGCCGCCGGTTTTCGCGAGTCCCGCCCGGTCGAGCTTCAGCCATCTCGGCGAGCAGCTGCGCGGCAGGTTGCGGTCGCTGATCGCGATATCGGCGGTGGCGCAGAGCGGGGCCATGTCGGCGATATCGACGAAATAGCTGCTGCGCGTGGCCAGGATGCGCCATATGCGGCCGTTCCGCGCGACATCAGCGAGGCACAGATCGACGCTGCAGCGCGCGTTGGGCATGGTCTCCAGATCGGCCAGCTCGCCCTCCACCCCGCCATTTTCCGCCAGCGTATCGCGGACATAATCGCCCGCGCGCGTACGGAGCAGCGCCATGCCGGTATCGGTGCGGATCGCCACATGGCGGCCGTCGTTCGTCACCAGCAGATCGGGCGGCGGAGTCGCGGCGATCCAGAGCAATCCGGCCGCGATCGGCGCCAGTCCGGCAAGCCGCAACCGCGAATGCCACAGCAGCAGCCACAGGCCGCCGATGATCACCAGCGCGAACGCACCATCGGGTACGGACGGCACCGCCGTCACCGATCCCGGCGCGCCCGCCACTGCATGCGCGATTCCCAGCAGCACCTGCAGCGCCAACCCCGCCAGCCACCAGAAGGGCGCACCCAGCCCCACGACATCGAACAGCAGCGCCAGCGCCTCCAGCGGCATGATGACGAAGGTGGTTAGCGGGATCGCGACGATGTTGGCGGCCGCACCGTAAAGCCCCGCCTTGTGGAAATGGAACAGCACGACCGGCATCAGCGCCGCTTCGACGACGAGGCCGGTCAGCAGCAGCGACAGCAGCACCCGCCCCGTCTTCGCCGCCAGCCCTTCCTCGCGCCGCGCGAGAAGCGCCTTGACCCGGCGGCTTTCGTGCAATGCGACGATCGATGCGACCGCGGCGAAGCTCAACTGGAAACTCGGCCCCGCAAGGCTTTCCGGCCAGAGCAGCAGCACGATCGCCGCGCCGGTCGCGACCAGCCGCATCGTAATCGCCTCGCGCCCCAGCGCCAGCGCCAGCAGGACGAGCAGCGCGGCGACGCACGACCGGATCGTCGGCACCTCGGCGCCTGCGAGCAGCGTGTATCCCACCGCCGCCAGCGCCGCGACGCCCGCCGCGATCAACCGTAATGGCAATCGCAATGCGAGCCATGGGCTGAGCGCGAGCAGCCGCAGCACCAGCAGCATCGTGCCCGCGACTACCGCGGTCACATGCAGCCCGCTGACCGACAACAGGTGAGTCAGCCCCGCGCGGCGCAACGCCTCGTCATCCTCTTCCGAAATTGCGCCCCGGTCGCCGGTGACGAGCGACGAAGCGACGCCCCCGACACTTCCCCGCAGCTGCGCCTGGATATGCGCGGTCAGCCGGTCGCGCAGGCCCGTATCGCCGTCGCCGCCCGATACGATATCGACGGGCCCGAACGCCCGCCCGGTCGCGCCGATCTGCTGGAACCACGCCACGCGCCGGAAATCATAGGCGCCCGGAACCGCCGCATCGTTGGGTGGCATCAGCCGCGCGCGCAGCCGCACCACCGCGTCGGGCGCTAGGCCGGACGGCGCCGCGGCTTCATCGACATTCACCCGCACCTTCGGCGGCAAGCCCGATCCCGCGATGGGCGCAATCGTCAGCCGCACGATCGCGCGCGCCGGGATCGGATCGACCGCGACGACTTTTCCGGTGATCTCGGCCACCACCGGCCGTTCGAGCACCGGCGCGGCCAGCCGCTCCGCCCGTGCCCAGATCAACGCGCAGCCCAGCGCGATCGCCAGCCCGGCCCAAAACGCCGCGCGACCGCCGCGCCCATGCCAGTCTATCGCCACGCCTGCAGCCGCCAGCGCCAGACTCGCCAGAATCAGCGCGCTCCACCATGCGGCATCGGGCAGCAGGAACCAGCCGGCGATCCCCAGTCCCAGCATGATCGGCAACCACAGGGCGAACTGATCGCGCTCCGCCTCGACCAGACGCGCGGCCATTCCGCGCGCCAATTCGACACGCGGCCAGGCTGTTTGAAGCAGCCCGAACCCCGTGCTAGGGGCACCCCCGGTCGAACTGGCCATCCATTTTCCAGACTGGGAGCAGACGCGCTTGGGCGCAAGCACCGAAACCGGCGCGGTCGTAACGCGCTTCGCACCGTCGCCAACGGGCTACCTCCATATCGGCGGCGCGCGCACCGCGTTGTTCAACTGGCTGTTCGCCCGCCACCACGGCGGCAAGTTCCTGCTGCGCATCGAGGACACCGATCGCGCGCGATCGACCGAGCCCGCCATCGCCGCGATCCTCGACGGCATGTCGTGGCTGGGTCTCGATTGGGACGGCGATACGGTGTTCCAGTTCGAGCGCGCCGGAAGGCATGCCGAGGTGGCGCATGAGCTGGTCGCGGCAAGCAAGGCCTATCGCTGCTATCTGACGCCCGAGGAACTGACCGCGCAGCGTGAGGCGGCCAAGGCCGAGCGCCGGCCGTTTCGTCTCAACAGCCCGTGGCGTGACGCCGATCCCGCGACGGCGCCCGATCTGCCCGGTGTCGTGCGGCTGAAGGCGCCCATCGAGGGCGATCTCGTCATCGACGACAAGGTCCAGGGCAAGGTCACCGTCAACGCCGCCGAGATCGACGATTTCGTGCTGCTCCGCTCCGACGGCACGCCGACCTACATGCTCGCGGTGGTGGTCGACGATAACGACATGGATATCACCCATGTGATCCGCGGCGACGATCACCTGTCGAACGCTTTCCGCCAGCTCGCGTTGATCCGCGCACTGGGGTGGCGCGAGCCGGTCTATGCGCATGTGCCGATGATCCACGGCCCCGATGGCGGCAAGCTGAGCAAGCGCCACGGCGCGATGGGAGTCGATGCCTATCGCGACGAACTCGGCCTGCTGCCCGAGGCGGTGGACAATTATCTGCTGCGGCTGGGCTGGGGCCACGGCGATGACGAGATCATCAGCCGCGAGGATGCAGTCCGCTGGTTCGATCTCGATCATGTCGGAAAATCACCTTCCCGGTTCGATTTCAAGAAACTGGCGAACCTCAACGGTCATTATATCCGGGAGGCGGACGACGCTCGCCTGGCTGATCTGGTGGCTGCACGCCTGCCCGGCGCCGTTACCCCCGAACAACTGGAATTGCTGCGCCGCGCCATGCCATCATTGAAGCCGCGCGCGAGCGATCTCCTCGAATTGACCGACAATTCCGGTTTCCTGTTTCGCACCCGCCCACTTGAATTGGACGCCGCCGCAGCCGATCTGCTAGGGGGCGATGCGCCCCTGCTCCTGACCCGCATCCATGCCGCGCTTGACGCAGGGGACGGTTGGGATACGGAGGCGCTCGAAACGGCGGTACGCCAGGTCGCCGAAGACGCCGGGGTGAAGCTCGGCGCGGTCGCGCAGCCGCTGCGCGCCGCGCTGGTGGGCCGCAAGACCTCCCCCGGCATCTTCGACGTGCTGGTGCTGCTCGGCCGCGACGAAAGCCTGGGCCGCATCGCCGACCAGATGGCGAAACCGGACTGAACAACGACAGGGAACGCACGATGACCGATACCGCGAAGCTTCAGATCGGCGACAAGACGGTGGACTATCCGGTGCTGACCGGTTCGGTCGGGCCGGACGTCGTCGATATCCGCAAGCTTTACGGACAGACCGGCGCGTTCACCTTCGATCCCGGCTTCACCTCGACCGCCAGTTGCGAATCCGCGCTGACCTATATCGATGGTGACGAGGGCGTGCTGCTCCACCGCGGCTATCCCATCGGCCAGCTTGCCGAGCATTCGAGCTTCATGGAGGTCGCGCATCTGCTGCTGAACGGCGAACTGCCGACCGCGGACGAGCTGGAAAAGTTCAGCTATACCATCACCCGACACACGATGGTGCACGAACAGCTGGCCACCTTCTACCGCGGGTTCCGGCGCGATGCGCATCCGATGGCGGTGATGTGCGGCGTGGTCGGCGCATTGAGCGCATTCTATCATGATTCGACCGACATCACCGATCCGCACCAGCGGATGATCGCCAGCCACCGGCTGGTCGCCAAGATGCCGACGATCGCGGCGATGGCGTATAAATATACCGTCGGCCAACCCTTCCTCTATCCGGACAACTCGCTGTCCTATACCGGCAATTTCCTGCGCATGACCTTCGGCGTGCCGGCCGAGGAATATGTCGTGAACCCGATCGTCGAGCGCGCGCTCGACCGCATCTTCATCCTCCACGCCGACCACGAACAGAACGCGTCGACCTCCACCGTGCGCCTCGCCGGCTCCTCGGGTGCCAACCCGTTCGCCTGCATCGCCGCGGGCATCGCCTGCCTGTGGGGCCCGGCGCATGGCGGCGCCAACGAGGCCGCGCTCAACATGCTGCGCGAGATCGGCACCGTCGACCGCATCCCCGAATATATCGCGCGGGCGAAGGACAAGGACGATCCCTTCCGCCTGATGGGCTTCGGCCACCGCGTCTATAAGAACTACGATCCCCGCGCGACGGTGATGCAGCAAACCGTCCGCGAGGTGCTGGGCGAACTGGGCGTCACCGATCCGATCTTCGACGTCGCGCTCCAGCTGGAGGAAATGGCGCTCAACGATCCGTACTTCATCGAAAAGAAGCTGTTCCCCAACGTCGATTTCTATTCGGGCGTGATCCTGAGCGCCATCGGCTTCCCCACTACCATGTTCACCGTGCTGTTCGCACTCGCGCGCACCGTCGGCTGGGTGGCGCAGTGGAACGAGATGATCGCCGATCCGCAGCAGAAGATCGGCCGCCCGCGCCAGCTCTACACCGGCCCCACCCAGCGCGATTACGTGGCGATCGGCGACCGCTGATGCGCGCGCTGCTCTTCGTCATCGGCATCCTGCTGCTCGCGGCGGGATCGCTGTTCATGGCGCAGGGCAGCGGTGTGGTGCGCTGGCCGTCGAGCAGCTTCATGCTCGGCCAGCAGATATGGGTAACCTACGGCGCGGCGATCGCAGTAGCCGGGCTGGTGCTGATCCTGATCGCGCGGCGGATTCGGCGTTAAGCAATCGGCTTCGACATGCGGTAATTGTGAATCGCCACACCATCAATCGTGAAGTCATTTCGAGCATCAACGGCGAAACCACGACGTTCAAAGAGGCGACGGGCGCTCTCACTCGCCTCGACAAATAACACCGCGATTCCCGCTCTCTTCGCAACACCCTCTATGGCGGCGTAGATTGCTGATCCGACGCCGGTCCCGATCATATCGGGACGGCAGTAAAGATGGTCGATATGGCCGCTTGACTCCAGATCGCCGTAGCCTGTTGGTCGGCCGTCATCACCCACCGCGACCAAAACTGTCCGGCCTTGGGCTCGCCGCAAATATATTTCTGCATCGGGCTGCGATGGGCTCCACACTGAAACTTGCGCCGGGGAATAGTCGCAGATTGCCGCCTCGTGGACCGATGTATGAAACAGGATCGCAAGCGCATCGGCATCGGATGGCTCAAATGGGCGGACAAGCATCGGGCGATGCTATGCCCGTCCTCGGCAACTGCAAGGATGATTTGGAACGGCTGCAATCGGGCGAGGGCCGACCAACCCTAATCCCGCGCCGGCAGCGTCAGCGCGAACCTTGCGCCCTGCCCCGGTGCACTGTCCACGCTGATGTCGCCGCCCATCGCGCGCGCCAGGCGGCGGGCGATATAAAGGCCAAGCCCGCTGCCGCCCGGCTCTGACGGATCGACCCGCTCGAACTTGGCGAACACGCGTTCATGGTCGGCGGGCGCGATGCCCTTGCCCTGATCGGCGACGATGATGGTGGCGAGATCGCCCTCGCGTTCGGTCCTGATCCACACCATCCCGCCCTGGGGCGTATAGCGCACGGCATTGCCGATCAGATTGACCAGGATCTGCAGCACGCGGCGGAAATCGCCGGTGGCGGGCATCGCTTCCTCGAGGCCTGGCCGGTCGATGCGGATGCCGCGGTCGGATGCGCGCACCGCCAGCAACCCGGCCGCGCGCCGCGCCACATCGGCCAGATCGATCGCGTCATGATCCGCCTGGAAATCGGGACGTTCGACCGCCTCCAGATCGGCGAGATCGTCGACCAGCCCGAGCAGGTGCCGCCCCGCATTGGCGATATCGCTGGCATAATCGACATAGTCCGCGCGCAGCGGCCCTTCGGATCGCGCGCTGATCGAATCGGCATTGGCGACGATCCGCGCCAAAGGCCGGCGCAGCGCACGCCCCAGATGCTCGGCGAAATCGGGGCCGATCACCGGTGGCAGGATGTCGGTATCGGCCTCGATGACGCGCACCGCGCGCCCGACATAGCCCGCCAACCGCCCATCCGCATCGTGCAGCGCGGTCGCGGACAGCAGCACGGCGGCGCCAGTATCGCGCACGATCGCCCGCTGGCCGGCGAAATCGGCGCCCGCTGCGGTGGCAATCAGGATCGGCAGCGATCCTTCGTCATCCTCTTCCAGCGCGAACAACCGGGTCAGCGGCCGCCCGATCAGGCGATCGGTATCGAACGCGTGGTCGCCGTCCAGTGCCAGCGCCACCAGCCGCAGCTGCGCGTCGGTCTGCCAGCTCCAGTCGCCATCGGCGTCGAGCGGCTCCGCATCGGCGAAAGCGCGCGGGCGCGGTGGCAGCGGCGTCCAGCCGCTGACCTCCAGCGCGACGCCCTCTGGCACCGGGTGCGCGTCGATCCACAGATCGAAATCATGATCGCTGTCGGCGGCGATGGCGGGGCGCGAAACCGGAATGTCCAGCCGCGCGGCGAGCTTGGCCAGCGTCGCCACCTGCGGCAGCGCGAGCAGCCGGCCGATCGCCCCGCCCGCGCGCGCGTTGAGCGCCAGCAACCGGTCGTCGGCGGACAGCAGCCGGCCTTCACGGTCAAGCCGCGCGCGCGCAATGTCGCCAGGATCAGCCTCGGCCATCCTCCGCGCTTAGCCGCAGTGCGGTTAAGACCGGATTAGCGACATCTAGGCTATCATCGGACGGTCAACTGCAAATCCGACTTAGGTCAGACAAGAAGGCGCATTCGCTGGGCGCGATCGAAAAACCCGCTTCCAAGGGCCTCTACTCGCCCGTCATGTCTCCATAACCATGCCTCGCCCGCGACGATCCGGCCATCCGCCCCGATCTTGACGATTACGCGGTTGGAGCTGCGAGAGTTCTGTCCGTGCCCCTTCCTGCTTTGCTGATCGACGCTATCCTTCTTGAGACAATATTCGCTATCATAGTCAATTTTTCCCGGATAAACGTTGTTCAACTCACGTCCTTTATAGAAGGCATCCGGTGTACCCTTCGTAATTCTTCCCTTGTCTATTCCTCCTAGTAAAAGCCCCAGATCATCCGCTATGCACCGGTGTTCGTTGCTGCTGTCGTTATAGGTTAGCACCGAGCCATCCTCCCATATCAAGTGATCGGATCAAGCTACTCGGACGATTGGCGGACCGCTGGAATTGTCGACACCAATCCACTCGGCTCCTACTTAAGCCAAGGCGATAAAACAACATTTTGTGATATAACTCAAGTGCTGCGCTTCTATCGCCGCAGCCGCTCGATCGCCAAGGCCAGCGCGGCGGTGGCGTGGAGCGCGACGATCGCCAGCCCTATTCGCGGCATCGCAATCAGGCTGCCAACAAACAGGATCGCGGTCACCGTCGCCGGCGCCGGCGCCCAGGTCAGGCGATCGGCAAAGGCGCGTCGCCCCAGCACCAGCATCGCCAGCGCCGCCGCGACCAGAGTGTGGGATGTCGGCCCGCCCGCGGCGAACACTCCCAGCGCCAGCGCGGGGATAGCGGCCAGCGCCATCCCGTCGGCGATCCACGCATCGATCCGCGCGCGCGCCTCGTCGAACCGGTGCAGCGCACGCACGCGCATCGCCGCGATCAGCAGCACCGAACCGAGCGCCAGGCCCATGCCCGCGGTCACCCAGCCGAACACCGCCAGCCCCAGCCCGCCGATGCCGGTCACCCCGGCGGCGGCATCCAGCGCCCAGGGCGGCGCGCGGTGCGCCTCCATTAGCTGGACCAGCGGCCGTGCGATCCAGCCGGTGATCAGCCGCTGCGCCACCTGCCCCTCGCCATCGGCCAGCGCGGACATGCGCTGCGCATCGCCCCGCGCCGCATCGGCGCGGGTGGCGATCAGCATATGATCGGCGGCGCTGGCGTCGGGGCTGAGGTAGCGGCGCACCGCCCCCGCCTGCGCGGTGCGGCGCAGCAGGGTCGATTGCAGGTCCCAATCGCCCAGCGCGGCGACGGTCTCCTCCAGCAGCGCGGCATCGATCAGCGCGACGCCCGCCCAGTGATCGCTCGGGTCGATGCGTTCGAGCGGCGTCTCTGCCGGCGCATCCGCAACCGCCAGCAGCACCGGCGCGGTCTCGTGCGCGATCGACCGCAGCACGGCGTTATCCGCGACGATACCATCGGCGATGATCATCACCGGCAGGCCGGGCAGGATCTTCTCGCCCAGCTCGGCAGGGCGGCGAATGAGATCGGTGGCGATTCTCCGCGCCGCCAGCCGGTCGATTGCCAGCGTCAGCGCGGGTGTCACCCGGCCCGCCACGACGAAGATGCGCGATGCCCCCGCGTCCGCCAGCCGCCGCGCCTGCGTCTCCACCACCGTAGCCCCGGCAAAGGGCAGCGTGGCGACCAGCGCGCCTTGCGCATCGGCGGCCTCGTCCCGTGCGAAAATCAATCCGGCGAACATGGCCATCGTCTAGGCAGCCGGGGCGGCGTTGGCAAAGCTTCGGTGTCAGAATCCGCCGATGATACGGTCCATCCGGCGCAGCAGCCCGGGATCGCCGGGCGGTACGGCAGCCGCCTCCTCCGCCACCGCCATCAGCCGCAGCGCGCCGAAGCTGGCGGCCAGCCCCCTCATCCGCTGCGCCGCCTCGATCCAGTCGTCTTCAGCGGCACAACATCGCATCGCTGCTTGCGCGATCAGCGCCGACTCGACGAACGCCGCGCGCAATTCGGCGGCCAGCGCGGGATCATCGCCGACCACCGCCGCCACCGTCCAATCCAGCGCTCCGGGATCATAGGCCATCGTCCGCGACTAAGCGCCCGCGGGTTAAGACCGGGTTTCGCTTGCGGCCCTTCGCATCTTTCCGAAACGTGGTAAGCTGATTGTCATGAACGGGGGATATCAGATCATCGATCTGCATGGTGGCCGTGCGGCCGCGCAGCAGGCGGCGTCCATCGAAGCCGAGGAGCTCGGCCTGTCGGCAATGAGCTATGAGGACATCGATCCGCCCAGCCGTTGGCCAGGCCGGCTGGCGCTGGGCGCCGCGATCATGCTCGGACTCGCCTGGGCCGGAGCCGCCATCTGGCTGTCGCTGCCCGTGCTGCGGGGCAATCCCGGCGGGCTGGTCATTCTCCAATGGATCGCGATGCTGTGCGCCCCGCTGGCGCTGATCGCGCTGGTCTGGCTCGCCTTCCAGCGATCGGGCATGGCTGAGGCGAGTCGCTTCGCCCGCACCGCCGCCGAAATGCGCGCCGAGGCGCAGGCGCTCGACAATATCGTCACCGCGCTTTCCGCCCGGCTGGAGGAGAATCGCAACGCGCTCAGCGAACAATCGGATCGGATGCTCCAGCAGGGCAATGCCGCGGCGGAGCGGCTGGCGGCGATCAGCAACGGCGTCGCCCACGAAACCGCCTCGATCGACGCGCACGCCCAGCGCCTGCTCCAGGCCGCGACCGCCGCGCGCGCCGATATGAGCGTGCTGCTCGCGACCCTGCCCAAGGCGTTGAGCCAGACCCGCGGCATGGCGACGGGGATCCAGGAAGCCGGGCAGAAGGCGCAGGAAACAGCGCTCGCGCTCGAAACACAGGTTACCGCGCTGATCGCGCAGGGTCGCGAAGCCGACGAGGTCGCCGGCGGCGCGGCCGAGCGGCTCGGCGCACATCTTGCGCGAATGGACAGCACCAGCGTCGCCGCCGGACACCAGATCGACACCGCGGCGGGCGAGGCTGCGGCGATGGTCGAGTCGACACTCGGCGCCGCGCGCGACGCGATTGCCGAGGCGGGTCGCGATATTTCGGGCCAGGCGGAGGCGATGCGCGCGATGATCGCCGCGGGCCAGGCCGATATCGGCCGCGCCGGCACCGGCGCGATCGATGCGATGGCCGAACGGATCGAGGCGATCGAGGCGACGATGGGTCGCATCGCCGAGCAGCTGGGCGAACAGCGCGAGGCCGGCGGCGCGGTGATCCAGTCGATCGAGCGCGGCATCGACGGGGTCGAGGCGCGCCTGTCGCAACTCGACGAGACCGGCACCGCGCGCACGATGAAGCTGGCCGACTCGATCGGGTCGCTGCGCAGCCAGGCCGAAGCGATGGCCAAGACGCTTGAGACCGGCGGCGGTCTCGCCGATTCGCTCAAGACCAAGGCCGAAGATCTGCTCGTCGCGCTCGAATCGAACGCGCGCGAGATCGACGAGACGATGCCCGAATCGATCCGCCGTCTGGATGCGCGCATCGCCGACACCCGCGCCGCGCTGTCGCCGCTGGGCGGCGAGGTCGATGCGCTGGTCGGCCCGACCGAACGCACGCGCGATGCGGCGGCCGCACTCGCCGCGATCGTCGCCGAACAGCGCGCCGAACTGGCCGCGGTCGAACAATCGGTCGTCACCCGGCTTACCGAAAGCAAGGGGCAGGCGGAGGATCTGTCCGCGCTGGTCGCCGACGTTTCCCAGCGCACCCATGCCTTCGCCGACAGCGCCGCGCCGCGGCTGGTCGAGGCGCTGCTGCGCGTCCGCGACACCGCGCACCAGGCGTCCGACAAGGCGCGCGCCGCGCTCGAACAGGTCGTCCCGCACGCTGCCCAGGCCTTGGCCGACGCCAGTGGCGAGGCGCTCGAAAAGGCGCTCGACGACCGCCTGCGCACGCGGCTGGGCGAGCTGGAGCAGGCCTCGTCCGCGGCAGTCGCGGCGGCGCACCGCGCCTCGGACCGCCTGATGCGCCAGATGCTGACCATCGCCGACACCACCGCGCAGGTCGAAACGCGCATGGCCGAGGCGCGCGCCGAGCGTGAGGAGCATGACGAGGATAATTTCGCGCGGCGCGTGTCGCTGCTGCTCGAATCGCTCAATTCGTCAGCGATCGACGTCACCAAGCTGCTGTCGAACGAGGTCACCGACGTCGCCTGGGCGAGCTATCTGAAGGGCGATCGCGGCGTCTTCACCCGCCGCGCCGTGCGCCTGCTCGACAATAACGACGCCCGCGAGATCGCCCGGCATTACGATCACGAACCCGAGTTCCGCGAACAGGTGAACCGCTACATCCACGATTTCGAGGCGATGCTGCGGACCGTCCTGGCCAGCCGCGAGGGCACGCCGCTGGGCGTGACATTGCTGTCGTCCGACATGGGCAAGCTGTACGTGGCGCTGGCCCAGGCAATCGAACGCCTGCGGACCTGACCCATTCCGTCGCCCCTGCGCAGGCAGGGGCCTCTGGGTTTGTGGCACTTTCCGAACTCTGCGCTTGCCGACTGAGGCCCCTGCCTGCGCAGGGGCGACGATGTCACGCCAGATTCGTGAACAAATCCAGCGAGTCGGCGCCGATCCACCGGTTGACGTAGTTCAGATAATATAGCCCGAACAACACCGCTGAGACGATAGTCGTCCGCAGCGCCACCTGTTTCCAGTCAAACCGGTGCGGCGCGCTGTCGGCCTGGCCCGCCACCTTGGCCTCACCCAGTTCGTCGCTGGTGCGCACGCCGAAGGGCAGCACCAGGAACAGGCTCAAATTCCAGAACAGGAAATAGATGGCGAGTGCGGAGGTCCACTGCATGCGCGTCAGGCCTCAACCATCAGTACGTCGACCACCGGCTTCTTGCCCGTCCAGCGCGACGCACAGCGCCGCACCGCCAGGCGAATGCCCTCGCGCAGCTTCTCGCGGTCCTTTTCGGGCTTGCGCGATGCCTGCGCGGCGGCCTCGGTCGCCTCGTCGAGGAAAGCCTCGCGGTCGTCCTCCACCGGCAAGCCCTGCAGCTTCAGCTGCGGCGCGCCGATCGCACGGCCATTGCTGCCGATCGCCACCGCGACCGAAATCTGGCCGTTGAGCGCCAGCCGCCGCCGTTCGCCCATCGTCGCACCGTCCGCCGGCAGGATGACGTCACCGTCCAGGATCAGCCGCCCGGTGCGCGTCTTGCCGATATGCGCCGGGCCATCGGGCGAAAGCCGCACGATATCGCCGTTCTTCTGCACGATCGTGTTGGGCACGCCGACCTTGGTGGCGAAACGCGCCTGTTCGGCCATGTGGCGGATCTCGCCGTGGACGGGCACGAGGATCTCGGGCCGGATCCACTGATACATCGCCTTCAGCTCGGGCCGTCCCGGATGGCCCGAGACATGGACGAACGCCTGGCGATCGGTGATCATGATCACCCCGTCATCGGCCAGCTTGTTCTGGATCGCACCGATCGCGGTCTCGTTGCCCGGAATCTGCTTGGACGAGAACACCACGGTGTCGCCCGGCTCCAGCTTGATCGGGTGGCTGTTGTCGGCGATCCGCGCCAGCGCCGCGCGCGCCTCGCCCTGCCCGCCGGTGGCGACGATCATCACCTTGTCGCGCGGCAGCCGCATCGCGGTCTCCCAATCGACCGGCGTCGGGAAATCGCGGAGATAGCCATTGGCCTTGGCGACCCGGATAATCCGGTCGAGCGAACGCCCGGCGACGCAGATCTGCCGCCCCGTATCCTGCGCCACCGCGCCAAGCGTCTGCAGCCGTGCCGCATTGCTGGCGAAGGTCGTCACCAGCACACGCCCGCGCGCCTCGCCGATCACCTCGTCCAGCCCGCGGCGGACATCGCCCTCGCTGCCCGATGCCTGCGGATTGAAAACATTGGTCGAATCGCAGACCATCGCCAGGATGCCCTGATCGCCGATCGCGGTCAGCTCGGCGACGGTAGAGGGCTCGCCCAGCAGCGGCTCGTCGTCCAGCTTCCAGTCACCGGTGTGGAAGATGCGGCCGAACGGCGTACCGATCAGCAGCGCGTTCCCTTCTGGGATCGAATGCGCCAGCGGGACATATTGGATGGTGAAGGGGCCGATCGGGAAACGGCCCTCATTCTCGATGATGTTGAGCTCGACCTGGTCGAGGATGCCTTCCTCCTCCAGCTTGCCCGCGATCAGGCCGGCGGTGAAGGGGGTGGCGTAGAGCGGCACGCCCAGATCGGCGGCGAGGTACGGCAGCGCGCCGATATGGTCCTCATGACCGTGGGTCAGCACGATGCCGATCAGATCGTCCAGCCGCTCCTCGATGAAGCTCAGGTCGGGCAGGATCACGTCGATGCCGGGATAGTTCGGATCGGCGAAGGTGATGCCGCAATCGACCATCAGCCACTTGCCCTGCGTGCCGTAGAGATTGACGTTCATGCCGATCTCGCCCGAGCCGCCAAGCGCGAGGAAGAGAAGTTCGTTACCGGGTGTCATGGAATTCCTTCAAATGGCGCGGCACTCTCCCCTTCTCCGTTTGCCCTGAGCTTGTCGAAGGGCTGCACTTCTTCTCCGCACTCGGGAAAAAGAAGGACAGGGCTTCGACAGGCTCAGCCCGAACGGGTTGGGGTAGCGCTATTTCAGTCGCGCGTAGCGTTCATATGGGCGCGCGCATGCAGCATCGCCAGCCCCTGAATGGTCAGATCGGGCTCGACCACGTCGAATATATCGGTCTGCGCATCGAAAATCGTCGCCAGGCCGCCGGTGGCGATCACCTTGGCTGGGCGGCCGATCTCGGCGCGCATGCGGGCGACCAGGCCCTCCATCATCGCAACATAGCCCCAATAGACCCCGATCAGCATCTGATCCTCGGTATTGCGGCCGATCACCGAATTGGTCCGGGGCCGTTCGATGGCGATGCGCGGCAGCTTCGCGGCGGCGCTGACCAGCGCGTCGAGCGAGAGGTTGAGGCCGGGCGCGATGATACCGCCCTTATAGGCGCCGGTATAATCGACCAGATCGAACGTCGTCGCGGTACCGAAATCGATCACGATCAGATCGCCCTTGTGCAGCGCGTGCGCGGCGATGGTGTTGAGCGCGCGGTCGGCGCCGACGCTGCCCGGCTCCTCGACGTCGAGCTGGATGCCCCATTCCACCGCGCCCTGCCCCGCCACCTCGGCCTCGACGCCGAAATATTTGCTGCTCAGTACCTGCAGATTGTGCAGCGCGCGCGGCACGACGATGCCGATGATCACCGCGTCGACATCGCTCCGCGCGCGCCCTTCCAGCTGGAGCAGCTGATTGAGCCATACGGCATATTCGTCCGCCGTCCGCCGCGGATCGGTCGCGATGCGCCAGCGCGCCTTGATCTCCATGCCATCGACGAGCGCAAAGACGACATTGGTATTCCCGGCATCTACGGCGAGCAGCATCGGCGGCCTTTCAGATCAGAAACACGTCGGCGGCGTGAATGACACGGCTCGTGCCGTCCGCCAAGCGCAGGACGAGCGCGCCATCGCTGTCGAGACCATCGAACAGCCCCTCAACCGCGCCGCCATCGGGCAGGTTGGCGGTGAGCGCGGTTCCCCTGGGATGCGCGCGCTCGACCCAGCGGCGGCGGACGGGCTCAAGCCCCTCGCCCCGCCAGCGCTCCAGCCAGCGCGCGAAGCCATCGGCGAGCATTTCGAGGAACGGCTCCGGATCGACCGGCGCGTCATGCGCGGCAAGGCTGGTGACCGGGCGCGGCAGACCCTCGGGATGATGCGCCAGATTGACGCCAATCCCGATCACCACCGCATCGCCCGCGCGTTCGAGCAAAATACCCGACAGCTTCGCGCCGCCCAGCAGCAGATCATTGGGCCATTTGATCGCCAGGTCGCCACCCGGCAGCACCGTGCGCACCACCTCGTCCAACGCCACCGCCGCGACCATCGCCAACGTCGCAGGTGGCGGATCGCCGGGCCGCAGCCGCACGATCGTGCTGGCGTAGAGATTGCCCGACGGCGAGTCCCATGCCCGCCCCTGCCGTCCGCGCCCGGCGGTCTGACGTTCGGCGCGCAGCCACAGCCCTTCCTCCGCCCCGCTCGCGGCGAGCGCGATCATGTCGGCGTTGGTCGATGCCGTCTCGGCGACCGTCCGGATCAGAACAGCGAAACCGCGGCGCGCTGCGCGGCCAGCCCCAGCGGCGCGATCAGCAGATAGCCGACCGGCGAGACGAGGATCGCCGCGACGGTGATCAGCCCGCCCTCGACATAGCTCTCGACCGGCCGGAACGCCGGCGCGGGATCGTCGAAATACATCGTTTTGACGATCTTGAGGTAATAGTACGCGCCGATCACGCTGGCGGCGATGCCGACCGCGGCTAGCGTCAGATACCCCGCCGCCACCGCCGCGTCGAACACCAGGAATTTCGCCCAGAAGCCCATCAACGGCGGAATGCCGGCAAGGCTGAACATGAAGATCGCCAGCGCCGCCGCGACGCCGGGCCGCGTCTTCGACATGCCCGACAGGCTGGCGATCGTCTCGACCGGCTGGCCGTCGGCCCCGCGCATCTGCAGCACGCAGATGAACGCGCCCAGAGTCATCGCGACATAGATCGCCATATAGCTCATCACCGCAGCGACGCCCTCGGGATTGCCCGCGGCGAGGCCGATCAGCGCGAAGCCGATGTTGTTGATCGAGCTGTACGCCAGCAGCCGCTTGATGTTGGTCTGGCCGATCGCCGCCACGGCACCCAGCACGATCGAGGCGAGCGCGGCGAAGATCACGATCTGGCGCCATTCGTCGGTCGCGGTGCCCATGCCCTCGACCGCGACGCGCACCGCCAGCGCCATCGCCGCGACCTTGGGCGCGGAGGCGAAGAACAACGTCACCGGCGTCGGGGCGCCCTCGTACACGTCGGGCGTCCACATGTGGAACGGCACCGCGCTGATCTTGAAGGCGAGCCCGGCAAAAGTGAACACGATGCCGAACAGCAGCCCCAGCGAAAGCCCGCTCTCGCTGCCCTGCTGCTGCGCGATCCCCAGCGCGATCTCCTCGAAGATCGTCGTGCCGGTGAAGCCGTACACCAGCGAGATGCCGTAAAGCAGGATGCCGCTCGCCAGCGAACCGAGCACGAAATATTTGAGGCCCGCTTCGGCCGATCGGATGTCGCGGCGCATGAAGCTCGCCAGCACATAAGCGGCGAGGCTCTGCAGCTCGAGCCCGACATAGAGCGTGATGAGGTCGGCGGCCGAGGCCATCATCCCCATGCCGACCGCGGAGAACAGGATCAGCACCGGATATTCGGGCTTCAGATCGTCGCCCTCGGTCCGCGCGAAGAAGCGCGGCGCGATGATGATCGCGACCGCGGCGGCGATGTAGATCAGCAGCTTGGCGAAACCAGCGAACGCGTCGGCGCGGTACAGCCCCTCGAACGCGGTCCCGCCCGCGGTCGGCGCGCCGATCAGCGAGAAAGCGGCGGCGGCCAGCGCTGCGACCGACGCCCAGCTGATCCAGCCTGTCGCGCGCGTACCGCCCCAGGCCGATGCCATCAGCAGCGCGATTCCGGACACCGAGAGGATGATCTCGGGCAGGGTCATCGCAAGGTTGGCGGCGTAATCCATCAGTGTCCGCCCTCTTGCGCGGGTTCGGCATGTTCGGCGGCGGCTGGCTTGCCAGCGGTCAGATGCGCGTCACCCGCCGGGCGCGCGCGCTCGATCCGGGCGACCAAAGTGCCGACATCGGCGCGCATCGGCGCCAGGAAGCTTTCGGGATAGACGCCCATCCAAAGCACGACCGCCGCGATCGGCGCGAGCAGCAGCATCTCGCGCTTCGACAGATCGGGCATCGCGCGGACATCGTCCTTGGTCAGGTCGCCATACGCGATCCGCCGGTAGAGATAGAGCGAATAGGCCGCGCCCAGGATAATGCCGGTGGTGCAGATCAACGCCACCCAGCTCGACACCTGATAGACGCCCATCAGGCTCAGGAATTCGCCGACGAAGCCCGATGTGCCCGGCAGACCGATCCCCGCCATGGTGAACAGCAGGAACAGCACGGCGTACTTCGGCATATTGATCGAAAGCCCGCCATAACGGTCGATCTCACGCGTATGCAGCCGGTCGTAGATCACGCCGACGCACAGGAACAACGCGCCCGATACCAGCCCGTGGCTGAGCATCACGATCAGCGCGCCCTCGATCCCCTGCCGGTTGAACGCAAACAGCCCGACCGTGACGATCGCCATGTGCGCGACAGACGAATAGGCGATCAGCTTCTTCATATCCTGCTGCACCAGCGCGATCAGGCTGGTGACGACCACCGCGATCATCGACAGCCCGAAGATCAGCCACACCAGCTGCGCCGAAGCCTCGGGGAACATCGGCAGGCTGAAGCGCAGGAAGCCGTACCCGCCCATCTTCAAGAGCACGCCCGCCAGGATCACCGAACCCGCGGTCGGCGCCTGCACATGCGCGTCGGGCAGCCAGGTATGCACCGGCCACATCGGCATCTTCACCGCGAAGCTGGCGAAAAAGGCGAGCCACAGCCAGGTTTGCGCCTCCGCCGGGAAATCGGTCTCCAGCAGCACGGGGATGCTGGTGGTGCCGGCAAATTGCACCATCCACAGCATCGCGATCAGCATCAGCACCGATCCGAGCAGCGTGTAGAGGA
>JAESGW010000504.1_pt1 | contig 33453 bp, 30 predicted proteins | sample 9269791 | NCBI WGS metagenome assembly JAESGW01 (sample SAMN16773120, study PRJNA677053) | algae metagenome | isolation source: Aphanocapsa lilacina HA4352-LM1 and co-occurring heterotrophs from near cave... | place: USA: Maniniholo cave, near Haena, Kauai, HI | collected 2009-07-28
TCTGCGATCCGCAAAGCCCGTGGCAGCGTGGTTCGAACGAAAACACCAACGGCCTGCTCCGCCAGTACTTCCCGAAGGGCACCGATCTCAGCCGGCATTCGATAGGCGAACTCGAAGCAGTTGCTCGCGCCATGAACACGCGGCCGCGAAAAACGCTCGGATGGAAGACGCCCGCAGAAGTCCTCGACCACTTCCTCGCCCTGCAGTATGCAGCAGGTGTTGCGACGACCGGTTGAATCCGCCCTGCGCCTTCCTTCAGTCCCGGCGCCTCGCCGCAGCGGGACGAAAAAATGAGTCTCAGGGCCACGAGCCAAGCAAGCATACCAGTCGTTAGGCAGGCAATCGTTGATCTGTTCGCGAGAGCGCCACTTATGAGATGCCGGCATTGGAACGAGGATCTCACCTCTCCTAGGATGATTAATCTGCTATAGTAGTGCTAGCGGTAAAGTCGAATCGGACGTCGACGGCCGCAGCGAGTTCGTCGGTAGCTGACCATTCGCCGGATCCGACACCAAAGCGCGTCCGGTCGATCGTCGCGTGCCCTTGCACGGTCGCGCGATCGCCCTTGATGTCGAGCCTGAAATCGAGAAGAGTCGGTCTCTTTGCGCCATGGAGCGTCAATTGTCCCTTTGCGCGATATCGATTGTTCTTCAGATGGCTGATCTCGCTCGACGTGAATGTCGCGGTCGGATGCAGTTTCACATCGAAAAATGACGAACTGGCAAGCATTTCCTCTCGCTGCGGATCTCCAAGCGACGCAGAGGCGAGACGCACCTTTACGGCGATCGTCGAGCCCGCCAGATCATCCGGACTGAACCTTATCTTGCCGGACCAATCGCCGAATTTGCCATGAATATCGGACCCGGACCATCGCGCGGTGAAGTCGAGCGTGCCTCCCGCCGCGATTGCCCAATCGGTAAGCGGTTGGCCCACGTCGCCCTTTTTGTCGGCGTTTGCGCCGTCAGTCTCGTCGGCTTCTGCCTTCGCAACTTCGTCTATCGCAGCGTTAGGCGATTCTCTAGGTGGAACGACGGTGACCGGCAGCGGCGACGCCGGGACCGCGACGCGAGGCATATCGAAGGAGAGACGATTGCCCCATATGAGCAGGCCCGCTAGCAACACTACAGCGACGAGTCCGGCGAGCGGAGCGCGCGTCGCATTACCCAGCGTCATAGGCAACATGCGTTGAAGAATATTATGTCCTTTGAAAAACTGGTGCCTTGCGACGCCCGCCAGATGAAGAAGAATAAGCGCGGCGGCGATCCAGACCATCGCTGAATGGGCAGCAGAGGCCGGATCGTGCCAGCTTTGCGGTACCGGCAAGTGCGGCAGCGCCAAGGCGCCGAACAGAAGAGTTGGAACCGAAACCTTGGACGTGGATACGATGATCCAGCCGCTCAGCGGCCCCAATATGATCAGAACATAGAATCCGGCATGGACCGCTTTGGCGAGCATCGGCTGCCATCCCTGATCCTGCTCGGCAGGCGGCGGCGGCCGCAGCAGCCGGAGAGCAAGCCTAGCCGAGCTTAGCAGCAGAATCGATATGCCGAAGCTCTTGTGCAACTGATAGGCGGCGAACATGGCTTCACCGCGCGGCTGGTGATCGAGCGCGAATCCCATCCCCAGCTGGAATACCAGCAGACCGGCGATCGCCCAATGGAGGCCGATTGCCCACAGAGAATAGCGAACGGCTGTCACGATCAGGGAACCTTGACGAATTCTGCCTGAATGCTGATCGCGACGTCATCACCGACCGCCGGCAGGAAGGTTTTCATGCCGAAATCGCTCCGCTTGATCTTTGCCGCCCCCGAAAAGCCGATGCGGGTGGCGGGGTCGAAACCCTTTCCGAGCCCGTTGAAGGTGACATCGACAATCACCGGCTTGGTCACGCCGAGCAGGGTCAGCTCGCCCAAGAGCTGCGCCCTGTTGGCGCCGGTCGGCGCCAGTTTCGAGGCGAAGAAGCTTGCTTCGGGAAATTGTGCGACGTTGAAGAATTCAGGGCTTTTCAGGTGATTGTCGCGCGCGGTCCAGCCGCTGTCGAGCGAAGCGGCGTCGATTTTCACATCAACGGACGAGGCATCGGGCCGGCCGGGATCATAGGTCAGCTTGCCTGACAGTGTGTCGAAATTGACGGTCGTCTGGGTAAACCCCAAGTGGCTGACAGCCGCGCCGATCGAAGTGTGGCTTCCGTCCAGATCATATGTTCCCGCCGGAACGGCAGCGACGTCGGTTGATTCTATTCCGGCGGCTCCGGCCACGGAGACCAAGGCAACGGCGACGAAGCCCGCGAGCAATCCATTTCTCATGATTTTTCCTTTCCGTTCAAAAATCCGGCCGGTCGTCTTGCACGGCCGTTCGCGGGTCGGGGAGAAGCGCACCGATCAACGCGGCGGCCGCAAGCAGCACCGACGCCACGGTCAGCGACAGCGCGTAACCACCTGATCGATCGTAGAGGAAGCCGGACAAGGCCGGACCGATCGCGCCGCCGACCAAAAAAAGGCCGTACAGCAGGCCGCTCGCCTGACCGAATGCGGTGGCGGGGAAATAGCGCGCCGCGAGAAAAGACAGCAAATCAATCTCGGCGCCCACCGCCACGCCCAGCACGAGCGCGCCGGGGATCGCGAGTTCAACGCCGCCAAAAGCCAGCATCAAAAGTCCCGCGGAGGAGAAGATGAAGAGGCCGGCCGTTACCGCGCGCGCCGGGAGCCGGTCCAGAAGCGTGCCGATGACCAGACGCCCGGCAATCGCCGCCATTCCTATCAGCGAAGCGATGCCGCCGGCAGAGGCCGACGAAAGACCGGCATCGCTCAGCATCGGCACGAACTGGACGACTGTTCCCAAAATGGCGACCGCGGCGAGCAGAAACATGATGGCCAGCGAAGAGAAGGCCCGTGTTCGGGCGATGTCCAAAATCGGAAATGAAGGGGCGTTGGCCCCCGCCAGATCAGGTGCACGCCCAAGCAACAGGGCAATCAAAGGCAGCGCGAGCGCCGCAGCGGCAGCCAGCGCAAGATAGCCTGCGCGCCACCCCTCGGTCTCAATAAATGGCGCAAGAAAGCGGGGGATAAGGATCGCCCCGATCCCCGTTCCTGCGAGCACAATGCCAAGCGCCAAACCGCGATGGCGGTGAAAGCTTGTCACCGTCAGGCGCGTGTATGGGAGCGGACTGGTTCCTGCCGTGAGCAGCGACACCACGAAGGTGACGAGGAGAAAGCTGACGAGCCCGCTGATCAGCCAAGCATGGGCGACAAAACCCAAGGCGAGCAGTGCTACCGAAGCCACCGCGACTTTCAACGAACCAAACCTGTCGACCACCCGGCCCATCACGGGAGACATCAGCGCGGCTGCGAGTGTCCCCACGAGAGCGCCGAGCGACGCTTCACCCCTCGTCCACCCGAATTCAGCGCCGAGCGGCTTGATGAATATCCCGAGAGAATAAAAATAGAGCGAGCTGACGCCGACCGCGATGCCGATGATCGACCCGAGCAATATGCGCCAGCCCGCCGCAAACTCGTTCCTGCTATTTGGGCCGTCGAGATCGCTCATGATGGATCCAAAATGGCTACGGCACGGACCCAGCCTGCCGACCCGCGTTCGATCTTGACCGGAAAGCAACAGACGGTGAAGCCGTACGGCGGCAGCTTTTCCAGATGGAGCAGCTTTTCCATCTGATAATAAGGCCGCTCGCGCCCGGCCTTATGCCCTTCCCAGATCAGCGCAGCGTCGCCGGTTTCCGCATAGCGCTTGGCCGTATGAGAGAAGGGCGCGTCCCACGACCAAGCGTCGGTTCCGACGACCTGCACGCCGCGCTCGGTCAAATAAAGCGTCGCCTCGCGCCCCATGCCACAGCCGCGATCGACAAAGTCTGGCCCGCCATAAGCCGCCGAAGCGGACGTGTTGACCAGCACGATATCAAACGACTGGAGTTGGTAGCCGATGCGGATCAACTCGGCCTCGACCTCAGCACCCGTGACCACATAGCCATCGGGAAAATGCCGGAAATCGAGCTTCACTCCGGGGCGCATGAACAGGTGCAGCGGTGCCTCGTCGATCGTGGGAGAACGGGCCGCGCCGTTGTCGGTCGTCGAATGATAGTGCCAGGGCGCGTCCATATGACTGCCGCTATGCGCGGTCAGTTGCAGGTCCTCGACCGCCCAGCCCTCACCCTCGGGCAGATCTTCCGGCGCCAGGCCAGCGAATATATCGCTCAGGTGTTCCGCGCCTTCGCGATGGCTCACATAATCGATCTTCGGACGCAGCGGCGGCGGATCGGTGATGATCTCTGCGCTGATCGGCATCGAGATATCGATAAAGCGTTGGCTGGTCATAGGCTGGGTCTTTCAGTTACATGCGGTGCGTCGATCCGCGTCTCCAGTCGGCCGATCCCTTCGATCTCTAGCATCACGACATCGCCGTGCATCAGGAACCGCCCGAGTTCCAGCCCGCAGCCGCCGCCGACCGTGCCCGAGCCCAGCACTTCTCCCGGATACAGCGTTTCGCTGGCGCTGGCATGCGCAATCATCTGGTCGAAGGTCCAACCCATTGTGTTGGTCGATCCCTCGCTCCACAGTTCGTCATTGACATAGGCGCGCATCGCAAGGTTCGACACATCGGGCAGTTCGTCGGCGGTGACGATGACGGGGCCGAGGATATTGGCGCCGTCAAAATCCTTGCCCTTCGCCGGGCCCAGCGGCCCCTGCATCTCGCGAAATTGAAGGTCGCGTGCCGTAAGATCGTTGAAAATGGTGTAGCCGAAAATATGATCGGCGGCCTCGGCGACCGCGATATCGCGGCCGCGTCGCCCGATGATACAGGCAATTTCCAGTTCGTAATCGATGATTTGTGAATTGGGCGGGCACAGCGCGGCGCTTCCTGGACCCGCGACCGCGAAACGATTGCATTTGTAATAGATCGGCTGCTCGTACCAGATCGGCGGGATCGGCATCGGCACATCGGGCGCAGGCGGCGCTCCCCATTTCTCGCGGAGCTTGGCGCCGTTCCAGCCGGCCATCCGCATATGGTCTTCGAACACCAGAAAGTCGCGCATCTGACGCGGTTCAGGCAAGGGGGCGAGCAGGCGCAAAATGGCAGGATCAAGGCCCGACGCCGCCTTCGCTACCAGACTCCGCGCCTGATCTAGCGCCGCTGGACCGCCATCGATCAGGTCGAGCATCGACACAAAAGCCGCCGCCCCTGGCGCCTCGCACTGCAAATCTACGACCGCGCCATCGGACGCTAGCGCCCCAAGGCGTGGACCAGTGCCTGCGTCGAATGTTAGCAACTTCATCTTCGCCTTGCTCCCTCGTACTCGGTCGGACAGTCTCGCGCACGCTTTCGGCGTACGCGAGACACCCCCAAGCTAGAAATTGAACGATGCCGACACGCCCAGATTGCGCGGCGCGTTCAGCGTGGCATTAGGGAACATGAAGAAGGGCACGATCTGCGAGATATGGCGGTTGTCGAACAGGTTGTTCGCCGCCAGCGCCACCTCCCACTTGTCGCCGCCGGTCGCGAGGCGCAGGTCGAATTCGGTCCAGGATTCGCCCTTGAACTGGCTCAGCGCCTGATTTGTTTCCTGGAACTCTGTCTTCGACTGGAAGCGCATCGTGCCACTCAGCGTGATCTGGCCATAGCTAACGGGCAGTTCATAGCTGGCCATGACATTGCCCTGCCACTTGGGCGCGCGAGTCATGCGATTGCCGGCCACCGAAGTGGCGGCAGGGGTCTGGTTCGATCCTAGGTTGATCGTGCCAATCGCGTTGGGAAAGGCGTTCAGCGTGCCGCGAACGATCTTGGCGTCGATATAGGCGCCGTTGATTCCCAGCGTCAGCCCATCGATCGGGCGCGCAGCCAGCTCCAGTTCGATACCTTTGATGCGGGCCCGTTCGACCGGGACGATCGCGACGCCGCCGGTGTTGACCGCCTGACGAATCTGGAGATTGTCATAATCCGACAGGAATGCCGTCAGGTTGAGCCGCAAGCGCCGGTCGAGGAACTCGTTCTTGGTGCCGATTTCAAAATTGCTGATCTTCTCCGCAGGCACATCGAGCGGCACGATCGGCGCGCTGGCCACGGTGGCAAAATTGTTGAAACCGCCAGCCGTGAAGCCCTTCGACCAGCTGGCATAGAGCATATTGTTGGGCGTGGCCTTGAAGGTCAGGACAACGCGCGGTGTAAACTCCTCGTCGGTGCGCGAGCAGGCGGTGCCCGCGCCCGCCGCGACCAGTCCGGGGCAATCGATCGCGGTTCCGGCATTCAGCGCCGGTACCGTGCTGGGGCGCAGGGTGCGCGTCGTGTTCAGCAGCGCAACATCCTTTTCATCGCGAGTGTAGCGGATGCCGGCCGTCAGCGCGAGTTGCTCGCTGAAGTCATAGGTGCCGTCGAAGAAGGCGGCATAGATGTCGCGATCCTGCGAGGTGGTGAAGCCCAGATTGAGCCCGGCCGCGCCGGCGACTGGCGGAATGCCCCCGGTGGTCATCGGCGGCCCGCCCTGTTCGTTGACAATCCGGATAGAGCCGTCGATCTTCTCATTCGTATAATAAAGCCCGCCGGTCCATTTGAAGGCGCCCATGTCACCGGCCACCCGGAATTCCTGCGAGATCGTTTTGAACTTCTGCTCGGTTTGGTTCCAGCCGAGCGCGAAGGTACCTGCGCCGGTCGGGTTGGTCAGGCGATAGGTGCCCGAATTGACCGAGTTGAGCGCCGCGCCCCCGTTCCAGGTGGCCATCGACGTTCCCTGGCCGGGTAGCGTACCGGTCACCCAAGGGCTGGAATCCTGGACACCGCTGACGCGGAAGCGGCGATAGCCGGTGATGGAGGTCAGCGTGATGCTGTCGCTCGCCTCCCACGCCATGTTCAGTGTGGCATTGTCCGACTTGCTGCGCGTATAGAGATCGCCGAGCACTTGGACATCGCGGCTTTCGCGTACCGCGGTATAGTCCGGACGGCGGATATGCGGCGTCCCGGCATAAAGCTGCGCGCCGCCCGCGCCGATCCCCGTCAGGCTGACGGTCGAAAGCGGCAGAATGGCCGGACGCGCGGTGGACGTGCCATATTCGCCGATCAGGTCGATGGTCAGCCGGTCGCTGGGCTTGACGCGCAGCGAGGCACGGACATTGGTCGAATGGCCGCCGCCAAATTCGCGGTCATCGACGACATTGTCGGCCCAGTCGCCGCCGCTGCTGTGTGAAGCTGCGACGCGCAGCCCCACTTTGCCTGTGACCAGCGGCAGGTTGATCGCGCCCGACAATTTGAGTTGGTCGAAGCTGCCGTAGCTGGCGCTAACATTGCCCGATACTGCTTCGGCGTCGGCGCGACGCGATTCGATCAGCATCGCGCCAGCGGTGGAGTTGCGGCCATAGAGCGTGCCCTGCGGTCCACGCAGGACCTGAATGCGATCGACGTCAAAGAAGTCCGAGGTCGATTGGCCGAGCGCGCGGACATAGACGCCATCGACATAGACCGCGACTGGCTGGTCGGTCAGCAGGCTGCCGCCGCCAACCGGACCGCCGATGCCGCGAATGGCGATCGGAGCCAGGCCGTAACTCACGCTCTTGGACACCACCAGGCCGGGAACCGCACCCGCCAGATCCTGAACCGATGCGACGCCCGATTTGGTCAAAGCCTCCCCGCCGATCGCCGAAACGGCGATCGGCACGTCCTGCATCCGCTCGTTGCGATGCTGTGCGGTTACGACGATCTCCGGAACGCCCTGCCCCTCTTCGTCCGATGGAGCGGACGCGTCGGCGTCCTGTGCCATCGCCGGCCCATACGACAGGCAAAGCGCGAGCGTGGCAGCCGAAGCCGCGAAAAATTTAGTCATGTTCTTGATCCTCTCCCTTAGCTGACGCCGGACACCCTCGCGTCAGTCCTTCCTGTCCCAAAAGCCCGATGCGGCAAGCGCATCCACCGTGATCCGCATATGATCGGAAATATGTGCGACCGCCGTGTCGGCGTCCCGCGCCAGCGCCAGTTCGACGAGGCGCTCATGCTCGGCGACATGCGCCTGCGAAGCCACTTCCGGTATGACGATCAGCCGGCGATAGCGCACATGCTGTTCTTGCAGGCGCCGCTGCAAATCCATCAAGCGCGGCGAACCGCAGGCGCTGATGAGCGCTGCATGCAGTTCGTCATGCGCCTGCTCCCATGCAAGAAGCGAGACATCGTCGTCGAAGGCTTTTTCCGCCCTGCGCCGATAGCGGTGCAAGGCGCCGAGAATATCGGACTCCCAGCGATCATCGCCCTTTTCTATCGAAGCCCGAAGAGCGGTCACCTCGACCGCCATACGCGCGACCGCGATATCTTCCAGATCGGCACGGCCGAGGCCCTTCACCCGGAAGCCGCGGTTGGGTTCGAACTCGACGAGCCCTTCGCCGACGAGCCGCGACAGCGCCTCACGGATGGGCGAGAAGCCGACGGTAAAACGTGCCTTGAGATCCTCCATGCGCAGCCAGCTGTCGGGCGCAAATTCGCCGCGCAGAATGCCTTCCCGCATGGAATTTTCGATGGTCGCCGCCTTCACGACTCACTCTCCCATTGATCGTTGAATGAAACCTATAGCACATCATCGCCAATGTAAAAGATTTTCGAAAATTATTTAAATTTCAGACAATATGGCAAATCACATCAGCTTACAGCGGCAGACCGACATAATTCTCGGCAATGGCGGTCTGCATCGCCGTCGAACTCGCCAGATAATCGAGCTCAGCGGCCTGCATCCGATGTTCGAAATCGCCGTCGCCCGGAAAGCGATGCATCAGCTTGGTCAGCGACCAGCTGAACCGCTCGGCCTTCCAGATGCGGGCAAGCGCTTTCGTCTGATATGCTTCAAGCGCACTGGCATCACCGGCCTTGAAATGCGCGATCAAGGCATCCGACAGATAGACGACGTCGGAAGCCGCAAGGTTCAGTCCCTTCGCTCCCGTCGGTGGAACGATGTGCGCGGAATCGCCGGCGAGGAAAAGCCGGCCGTGGCGCATCGTCTCGAAGACATAGGACCGCAGCGGCGCGATCGACATCTCAAGCGCCGGGCCGCGTGTCACCCCATGCGCGCTCAGCGGATTGAAACGCGCTTCGAGCTCGTCCCACAGCCGATCCTCGCTCCAATCCTCGGCCCGGTCGGTCAGCGGGACCTGGATATAGTATCGGCTTCGCGTCTTCGACCGCATCGATGCGAGTGCGAAGCCCCGCTCGGTATTTGCATAAATTAGTTCGTCGTGACACGGCGGCACGTCGGCGAGGATGCCCAGCCAGCCGAACGGATATTCGCGTTCATATTCACGCGCGGACGCCGCCGGGATCGCCTTGCGCGATGGACCATGGAACCCGTCACAGCCCGCAATGAAAGGCGCGTCGATCCGCTGAACCTCGCCATCCTTGATGAAGGTGACATGGGGCGCATCACTGTCGATATCGTGGAGCGCGACGTCCCCGGCCTCATATATGATCGGGAGTCCGCGTTCCGGCGCTGCGTCCATCAGGTCGCGCGTCAGTTCGGTCTGGCCATATACCGTCACATGCCGTCCGGTGAGCGCAGTGATGTCGATGCGGATCAAATGGTCGTTACTGGCGAGGTTGAACCCCGCCTCGATCAGCCCTTCGGCATTCATCCGCCTGTCGATGCCCAGGCGGGTCATCAGGTCGGTCGTCACCGTTTCGAGCACACCCGCGCGGATGCGGCCAAGCACATAATCCTTCGACTGCCGCTCCACGAGGACACAGTCGATCCCGGCCTGGCGCAGCAAGTGCCCTAGCAGAAGCCCCGAAGGGCCCGCACCGATGATCGCAACCTGAGTCCTCATTTTCGTCCCACTCGTTCCAGTCCAGGCAACGTCTCACGCATCCATGCGACGAAAAGCCGGTTCGCCTCGCGAACGCTCAGGGCAGACGACCGATATTCCGCGTCGCGCTCGCCCAGCGACACGGCAGGCCAACTGGCCTGGTGGATCGCGGCCGCGGAGCGGATTGCGGACAATTTTTCGCGAAAACTCTGGAGCAGTGCGGCGTCGCCCTTCGCGATGAACAACGGTTCGGCGATGGAACGGATCGCCGCGATCTGGTCGGATAGCTTGCGACGCAGTTCGATCAGGTCGAAGCGCCGCTGGTCGTCGGTCCGGCTCGCGACCCGCGCCAGTTCGGCCTGCACTGCTTCGGGCACGTCAATCTGGGTCAGGACGTAGCGAACGGTCGGCATCGGATCAGTGCTTCAACTGCCGTTCCAGCGCGTCGAGCACGCGATAGCAGGGCAGCACCTGCGCAACGCTGGCGTTGGGTTCGCGCCCTTCGCGGATCGCCGCGACGAACTCGCGGTCCTGAAGCTCGATGCCATTCATCGAAACATCGACTTTGGACACGTCGATCGGCTCCTCCTTGCCGGTCACCAGATCGTCGTAGCGCGCGATCCAGGTGCCATTGTCGCAAATATAGCGGAAAAATGTGCCGAGCGGCCCGTAGTTGTTGAACGATAGCGACAGCGTGCAGATCGCGCCGCTTTCGGTCTTGAGCTGGATCGACATATCCATCGCGATGCCGAGTTCGGGATGATGCGGCCCCTCCACCGCATTGGCCTGGACGATCGGTCCTGCCTGATAGGCGAAAAGGTCGACCGTGTGTGCCGCATGGTGCCACAAAAGATGGTCGGTCCACGAGCGCGCCTCGCCCTTGGCGTTCATATTCTTGCGGCGAAAGAAATAGGTCTGGACGTCCATCTGCTGGATGGCCAGTTCGCCCGCCGCGATCTTCTTGTGCAGATATTGGTGCGACGGGTTGAAACGGCGGGTGTGCCCGACCATCGCGGTCAGGCCAGTCTCGGCGGCCTTGGCCAGCACTGCCTCGCCGTCGGCTAAGCTGTCGCACAGCGGGATTTCGACCTGCACATGCTTGCCCGCGTCCATGCACTGGATTGCCTGCGCGGCGTGCATCTGGGTCGGGGTGCACAGGATCACCGCGTCGAGGCCGGGCTGTTCCAATGCCTCGGCCAGTTCGGTGGTCGCATGGCCGACGCCATATTTGGCGGCGACCGCCTGCGTCGGCTCGAGACGGCGACCGACGATCGAAATCACCTCGACCCCGTCGATATTCTTCAGGCCGTCGAGATGCTTTTCTCCGAACGCGCCGGCGCCGGCGAGGGCAATTTTCATGGGTTTGGCTCCAGAACGATATGGCCGATGGCCGTGTTGCTGCACGGGACATGGTAATGACGGTGAAGGCAGCGGGTTTCGCGGCCCAGCGCGCCGCGCATGATCAGCCACATCACCATCTCGATCCCCTCGGACCCGGTTTCACGCAGATATTCGATGTGGGGGATGCGGCGGAGGTGGTCGCTGTCGCCGACCAGTCCGTCGAGGAAGCGATTGTCCCACTCGCTGTTGATCAGCCCCGCGCGCGGTCCCTGAAGCTGGTGACTCATGCCGCCGGTTCCCCAAATCTGAACGTTCAGATCTTCGGGATAGCTGTCCACCGCCCGCGCGATCGCCTCGCCCAGCAGCCAGCAGCGGTTGCCTGACGGCGGCGGATAGGTAACGACATTGACCGCGAGCGGGATGACCCTGGTCGGCCATGCGGGCACTTCGCCGAACATCATCGACAGCGGCACCGTCAGCCCGTGATCGACGTCCATCTCGTTGATGATCGTCATGTCGAATTCGTCGAGGATGAGGCTCTGCGCGATATGCCAGGCCAGATCGGGATGACCAATCACGTCGGGAACCGGGCGCGGCCCCCACCCTTCGTCGGCGGGCGCGAAACGTTCGCCGCAGCCGATCGCGAAGGTCGGGATGACCTTCATATCGAAGGCGGAGGCATGGTCGTTAAAGATCAGAATTACGACGTCGGGCTTTTCGCCCTTCATCCATTCACGGGTCCAGTCAAAACCTTCAAAGATCGGCGCGAAATAATCGTCGCGCTCCTTCTTCTGGTCGTGCGCAACGCCCAGCAACGGCACATGGCTCGACCCGACCCCGGCGGTGATGCGGGCCATTACCGCCCCTCTCTTTTCGAACGGACGCCATCCGGGGCGCGACCGCCCGCATTCATCATCGCCTGATATTCCTCGACGCTGGCGCCGGTCATCGTGCTGACCGCCTGCAGGAAGCTCAGCCCGTCGGTCGAAAAAATCTTCGACAGGAAATAGATATTGCCGCCGAGTTCGAGCATCCGGTTATAGTCACGCGCCAGCACCGCCGCCTTCTGCTCGTCGGTCAGCGGCCATTCGGCCAGATAGGCTTCCTCGTCGGCCTTCCACCGCTCGCGGTTCTCGGCCTTCATCAGGCTCATCGTGAACTGGTTGAGGTGATAGCCGACGCGCGCCCGCGCGGCAGTGAATACGCGCGTGCCGGGGATGTCCTCGAACTCGGCCAGATATTCGTGGATGTCGCCAGGTGCACCGGTCATAGCCCGCGTTCCTTCAGCAGCGCGTCGAGGCGCGGAAAGACGCGGCGGGCATTGCCTTCGAAAATCGCGTAACGTTCCGTCTCGCTGACGTCCAGCGCATCGACGTAGCGTTTGGTATCGTCGAAATAATGGCCAGTCGTCGGGTCGATTCCGCGCACCGCGCCGACCATCTCACTGCCGAACAGGATATTCTTGTTGTCGATCACATCGGCGAGCAGGTCGACACCTGGCTGGTGATAGACGCAGGTGTCGAAGAAGATATTGTTCATCAGATGCGTGTCGAGGCCCGGCTTCTTCAGCATGTCGGCCAGCCCGCGATAGCGCCCCCAATGATAGGGCACCGCGCCGCCGCCATGCGGGATGATGAAGCGCAATGTCGGGAAATCGGCGAACAGGTCGCCTTCCAGCAATTGCATGAAGGCGATCGTGTCGGCGGCGATATAATAACCGCCTGTCGCATGCATCGCGGGATTGCAGCTCCCCGACACATGGATCATCGCCGGAACGTCCAGATCGACCATCTTTTCGTAAAAGGGGTACCAGTAGCGATCGGTCAGTGGCGGATGCTGGAAATGGCCGCCGCCGGGATCGGGGTTGAGGTTGCAGCCGATGAAGCCCAGTTCGGTGACGCAGCGTTCCAGCTCGGTAATGCTGTTGGTCATGTCGGCCTTGGGTGACTGCGGCAGCATGCACACGCCGGCGAAGGATTCGGGGAACAGGCCCACGACGCGCGCGATCAGGTCGTTGCAGCGGCGCGCCCATTGCGCCGAGACTCCGGCGTCGCCGACGTGCGGCGCCATCGCGGACGCGCGGGGCGAAAAGATGGTCAGGTCTGCGCCGCGCTCCTTGATAAGCCGCAGCTGGTTCGCCTCGATCGTCTCGCGAATTTCATCGTCAGAAATATCGGGATAGGCCGGCGCGGGAACGCCCGCCTTGAACGCCGCCTTCTGCTCCTCGCGCCACGCGTCATGCCCCTTGGGCAACACGGTATAATGGCCATGGCAATCGATGACGAGGGTCATGCCGCGCGCTCCTTCCGGCCCGGCGCGAGTAGCGCGAGCTTGGCATCGATGCCTTCGGAGGGTGCCAGACCCAGCGCACCGATCGATCGCTGCAAAGCCTCCGCCGCGCGAGTCATTACCGGATCGATGCCGAGTTCGCACAGCGTTCGAGCGACCTCTTCCATCTCGGCGGCGCGGCGCTTGCCGTGCGCCATCGTTCGCTCGAGATTATAGTCGGCACGGGCAGCCCAGCCCTGCTCCTTCCAGCTCGCATCGAGCGAGGCAAAGACCGCTTCGAAAACCCCTGCCCGATCGGCAGCCATCGCCGTCTCGGCTGTCAACGCCTCAAGGCCCTTCACAAACACCGACCGGATCATCTTCACGGCCGATGCGTCGCCGATGCGCGCTCCGCCATCGCGCACGTCGTTGAAACCCAAGTCGCCTAGCGCCTCGATCGCGGCGGCTCGATGCGGGCCGGACACCAGAAGAGGCACCGTGTGTCCCGCCGGATGGACCGGCGCCATGATCGCGACGTCGACATAGCGCGCACCGACCGCCTCGATGGCGAAGGATGCGGCGCGCTTCGTCCCCGGTGCGACGCTGTTCATGTCGAGCCACAGCGCGTCCCGTGCCACGAACGGTGCATAGTCCATGACGGCGGCCAAAGCCTGGTCCGCGGTCACCAGCGACAGCACGACGGCAGCATCTTGCAGCGCCTCTTCGACGCTTTCGCAACCGCGAACGCCCGCCCTCCGATAGTCCGCACGCTTCGATCCCGCCGACGCCTCGTCGAAGGTCTTGATATCGAACGCCCGATCCCCCGCGCGAGCAAATGCCGCGGCCGCCTCGCCGAACCCGATGTAAGAAGCGTCAGTCATGCGCCGCGGCTAGCGTGAGATGCGTACCGCTCCCAATCCAATTGCCGAGCGCCATATTGGTTTTCCGGAAGTCTGGTTTCGATCGAAGCAAGATACAGTAAATCGATTAGCCGCTTCTGCGCGCGAGACGGCCGCCAGCCGCTGCGCGTGCTGATGCCGATCGTCCGCTCGCCGCTCGGCAGGTCGGCGACAATGCGAGCCAGCATGCGCGTTTCGATCTCCATCGCAATCTGGTCCGGCGACAGCAATGTCAGCAGATCGCTCTGCATCAGCACACCGCGGATCACCATCACCGAACCGCATTCGACCGGAACGGGCGGCGGATCACTGCCGAACAAGGCTTCCCAATATGTCCGCAGCGGTGTGCCCACCGGCCCCACGATCCACGATTGTTTACGGAGATCCGCGAGCGTGACCGTACCGCCGGCGAGCGGATGATCCCGGCGACCGAATATCGCGAGGCGATCGGTAAAAAGCGGAACCTGCTCGATCCCTGGGGGCGGATCGTCGCGCAGCGCCCCGACCATGACATCGATCACGCCGTCGAGCAGCGGATCGACGAGTTCGCGCCACGACCCTTCGACAATGTCGATCACGGTCCCCGGCTCCTCGCGCAGAAAATGCGCGAGCGCGTGCGGAACGACGAGTGCGCGGCTGAGCGGCATCGCGCCGATGGCGATCCGCCCGCCTTTTTCAGGGTCGCCTTGGGCCTCATCGATCCCCGCCGCAATCTCGCTTGACGCAAGACGCACGCCGCGCGCCATGGCATGTCCGGCCGCGGTCAGCACCATGCCACGCCCCCGCCGCTCGGCAAGCCGGACGGCGCATATTTGTTCGAGCTCGCGCACGGCCCGGTGGATCGCCGGCTGCGACAAGCCGCTCGCGGCCGCTGCTCCGGCAAAACTCTGCGCATCGGCGAAGTGGAGAAAGGCCTCCAACTGAGTCGCGGTCATGAGCCGCTCGGGACTCGAAAAGCCGCGGGCGCCGCCACGCGCCGACCGCCGCGCCGCTGCCGCGAGTTGCACAAAAGCCCGTTCGACGCGGTCGGCCAGCGCCGTGCCCGCCTCGGTCGGCGTAACGCCGTCCGAATGCCGCTCGAACAACAGCACGCCAAGCTGCCGCTCCAGCTTCCCAAGCCCCTGCGTCAGCGCGGGCTGCGACAGCCCCGCCGCCTCCGCGGCACGATTGAGGCTTTGCGACGCGAGCACCTCGCCCAGCGCGCGCAAATGCCGCAAGTTGAGATCGAATGGCCTCAGCATCATCTCACATATAGCAAAAACTTATTGGCCGTCCACAAGTTGGATTGGCGTGAACCGGTCACCAGCGCGCACGGGCGATGCCAAAGGAGATCGAAGCATGGGCGTGGTGATGCAGGATATCGAACGCGCGGACCTCGCGGTAGTCGATGGTCTTGCCGCCGCGGGCGTCGCGACCGTCCATGAAGCGCAAGGGCGCGTCGGCCTGCTCGCGCATCATATGCGGCCTATCTATTCGGGCGCACGCATCGCCGGCAGCGCGGTGACCATCTCCTCACCGCCGGGCGATAACTGGATGATCCATGTCGCGATCGAGCAGCTTCAGGCAGGCGATATCCTCGTCCTCGCCCCGACCAGTCCCTGCATCGACGGCTATTTTGGCGATCTGCTGGCGACCAGCGCAATGGCTCGCGGGTGCCGCGGGCTCGTGATCGACGCGGGGGTCCGCGACGTCCGCGACCTCACTCAGATGGGCTTTCCCGTCTGGTCGAAGGCGGTGTTCGCGCAGGGAACGGTCAAGAATACGCTGGGGTCGGTCAATGTACCGATCGTTTGCGCCGGCGCCGCTATCGAGCCGGGCGACGTGATCGTCGCCGACGACGACGGCGTGTGCGTGGTCAAGCGCGCCGCCTCCGCCGCGGTGCTCGAAAAGGCCCAGGCGCGCGAAGCGGCCGAAGAAGCGAAGCGCCAGCGGCTCGCGGCGGGCGAGCTCGGCCTCGACATCTACAACATGCGCCCACGGCTCGAACAGATGGGTCTCAAATATGTCTGAAGCGAGCCAGGCTTCGGCGCGCTGCATGTGGATGCGCGGCGGAACGTCGAAGGGGGGCTATTTCCTCCGGGACGAGCTGCCCGCGGATCCGGCCCCGCGCGACGTCTTTCTGCTCCGCGCCATGGGCTCTCCCGACCCGCGCCAGATTGACGGCATGGGCGGCGCTGACCCGCTGACCAGCAAGGTCGCCATCGTCGGCAAGTCGGTGCGTGAGGGCGTCGATGTCGACTATCTGTTCCTTCAGGTCTTCGTCGAGCAGGCGATCGTCACCGACGCCCAGAATTGCGGCAACATCCTCGCCGGCGTCGGCCCCTTCGCGATCGAGCGCGGGCTGATCGCGGCGGAGGACGGCCAGACGCGGGTCGTGATCTTCATGGAAAATACCGGTCAGGTTGCGGTCTCGACGGTCGAGACGCCGGGCGGTGCTGTCCGCTATGACGGCGCCACTGCGATCAGCGGCGTGCCGGGGACGGCAGCGCCGATCCCCCTCGCCTTTCGCGACACGGCCGGTTCCTCATGCGGCGCGCTGCTGCCCACGGGCCATGGCGTCGACACCATCGACGGTGTCCGCTGCACGTTGATCGACAATGGCATGCCCTGTGTCGTCATCGCAGCCAGCGATGCCGGAATCAGCGGTTATGAGGATCGCGCGACGCTCGACCTCGACGACGCGATGAAGGCCAGGGTCGAAGCGATCCGGCGACAGGCCGGGCCGATGATGAACCTCGGCGACGTGTCAGTGAAATCGGTGCCCAAGATGATGCTGGTTGCACCGCCGCAGGCCGGCGGCGCCATCACGGTGCGGTCACTGATCCCGCACCGCGTCCACGCCTCGATCGGGGTGCTCGGTGCGGTCAGCGTCGCTACCGCCTGCCTGATCGAAGGATCGCCGGCTGCGGCCGTCGCCGCGCTTCCCGACGGCCTGAACAAAAGATTGGGCGTCGAACATCCGACAGGGGTCACCGAATGCGTGGTGACCATCGATGCGAACGGCGCCCCCGTCGAGGCAGGCATGCTGCGCACCGCGCGCAAATTGATGGACGGAGTGATTTTCGCATGAGCATGAGCATCGATGTCGATCGCCGCATCCGCAGCTGGACGCTGGCGCCGTCCAGGCCCCGCTTCATCGTACCCGAAGGCGCGGTGGACGCACACTGCCATGTCTTCGGCCCGGCCACCGATTTCCCGTTCAGCGCCAAGGCCAAATATATCCCGGAAGATGCGGGCCCCGACGCGCTGTTCGCGCTGCGCGACCAGCTCGGCCTCTCGCGCAATGTCATCGTGCAAGCGAGTTGCCACGGCACCGACAACAGCGCGACCCTCAACGCCATCGCGGCTTCGGAGGGTCGGGCGCGCGGCGTCGCGGTGGTCGATCCCGCGATTGGCGCGGCCGAACTTGAAATGTTGCACGACGGCGGAATCCGCGGGATCCGCTTCAACTTTCTCAAACGTCTCGTCGATGATGCACCGAAAGACAGGTTCATCGAGGTCGCGAAACGCCTTCCCCCGGATTGGCATGTCGTCGTCTACTTCGAGGCCGACATTCTGGAGGAGCTGCGCCCGTTCATCGACGCCATTCCCGTGCCCGTGGTGATCGATCACATGGGCCGCCCCGACGTGCGCCAGGGCCCTGGCGGTGCCGACATGCGCGCCTTTCGCCGGCTGCTCGATAGCCGCGACGACATCTGGTTCAAGGCGACCTGCCCCGACAGACTCGATCCAGCGGGCGAGCCTTGGGACGATTTCGCCAACGCGGTCGCGCCGCTCGTTTCGGACTACCCCAATCGCGCACTGTGGGGCACCGACTGGCCGCATCCGAATATGCAGGACGCGATCCCCGACGACGGGCATCTCGTGGACATGATTCCGCGCATCGCGCGTTCGGCCGAACTGATCCGGATGATGCTGATCGACAATCCGATGCGGCTGTACTGGCCATGAGATGTCGCAAGCAGGCGATCGCGGCCCAACCGCGCAGCGGGACAGCATCGCAAGTGACGAGCATTATCGCCTATATGGGAGAAGATTGATGGCCACTATCGCACCACCGGCCGCCGGCACTACCTTCGATCGCATCAATCCGGTGACGGGCGCGGTTGCCACCACGGCACCGGCCGATGGCGTGGCCGAAGCTAACGCCGCCGCCGAACGCGCCGCGGCGGCCTTCCCCGCCTGGTCGGCGATGGGGCCGAATGCCCGCCGCACCTTGCTCAATAAGGCGGCCGATGCACTCGCGGCGAAGGCCGATGCTTTCGTCAATGCCATGATGGGCGAGATCGGTTCGACCGAAGGTTGGGCGCGCTTCAACCTGATGCTCGCCGTCGACATGGTACGCGAGGCCGCCGCGCTGACCACCCAGATCGGCGGGGAGGTCATTCCCTCCGACAAGCCGGGGTGCCTCGCGATGGCGCTGCGCGAACCGGTCGGCGTGATGCTGGGTATCGCGCCGTGGAACGCCCCCATCATCCTCGGCGTGCGGGCGATCGCCGTGCCGCTCGCATGTGGCAACACGATGGTGCTGAAGGCGAGCGAGCAATGCCCACGCACGCACGCCCTGATCGCCGAAGCCTTTGCGGAAGCGGGCTTGCCCGACGGTGCGGTCAGCATCGTCACCAACGCGCCCGAGGATGCGGCTGACGTCGTCGGCGCGCTGATCGACAATCCGCATATCCGCCGCATCAATTTCACCGGCTCGACCGGGGTCGGCAAGATCATCGCCAAGCGCGCGGCGGAACATCTGAAGCCCGTGCTGCTCGAACTCGGCGGCAAGGCGCCGCTGATCGTCCTCGACGACGCCGACCTCGACGAAGCCGTCAAGGCGGCGGCCTTCGGCGCCTTCATGAACCAGGGGCAGATCTGCATGTCGACCGAGCGGATCATCGTCGTCGACGCCATCGCCGACAGCTTCGTCGAAAAATTCGTTTCGAAAGTCGCCACCATGACGGTGGGCGATCCGCGCGAGGGCAACACTCCGCTCGGCGCGGTCGTCGATCGCAAGACGGTCGACCATGTCGCTTCGCTCGTTGCCGACGCGGTCAGCCATGGCGCGGTCCAGGTCAATGGCGGCGAAGCCGAAGGCGTGCTGATGCCGGCGCATGTCGTCGACAGGGTGACGACCGACATGAAGCTGTTCCGCGAGGAAAGCTTCGGTCCCGTGGTCGGCGTGATCCGTGCGCGCGATGAGGCGCATGCCATCGAACTTGCCAACGATACCGAATATGGCCTGTCCGCTTCGGTCTTCACCCGCGATACCGCGCGGGGTCTGCGGGTCGCAAAGCAGATCAAATCGGGCATTTGCCACGTCAACGGTCCCACGGTCCATGACGAGGCACAGATGCCCTTCGGCGGCACCAAGGCTTCCGGATACGGCCGTTTCGGCGGCAAGGCCGGAATCGACGCTTTCACCGAGCTTCGCTGGATCACCATCGAGACCCAGCCGGGCCATTACCCCATCTGAGCAAGCGCGCCGGACCACGACAGGCTGTCCGGTAACGACATTTCCAATCGAAGGATGAGAATATGACCGAACTGAGCAGCAACGGCGCCGTCGCTTACGATATCGAAAACGGCATCGCGTGGGTACGCTTCAACCGCCCCGACAAGCGCAACGCGATGAGTCCGACGCTCAACCGCGACATGATGGAGGTGCTCGACCTTCTCGAGCATCGCGACGATGTCGGCGTCCTCGTCCTGTCGGGCGAAGGCCCCGCATGGACCGCCGGCATGGACCTCAAGGAATATTTCCGCGAGACCGAAGCGAAGGGGCTCGCCGGGACCCGTCAGGCGCAGCGCGAAAGCTACGGCTGGTGGCGCCGCCTTCGCTGGTATCAGAAGCCGACGATCGCGATGATCAACGGCTGGTGCTTCGGCGGCGGCTACGGACCGCTCTTTGCCTGCGACCTCGCCTTCGCGGCCGAGGAGGCGAAGTTCGGGCTTTCAGAGATCAACTGGGGCATCCTGCCCGGCGGCGGCGCGACCAAGGTGGCGCTCGAACTCATGCCCTTCCGCAAGGCGATGTATCACGCGATGATGGGCGAGAATATCGAAGGCAAGACCGCGGAGGCATGGGGCCTCGTCAACGAGGCGCTGCCGCTGGCTTCGCTCAAGGAGCGCGTGACCGAAGTGGCCAACGTCCTGCTGGCGAAGAATCCCGTCGCGCTCAAGGCCACCAAGGATGCGATCCGCCGGGTCGGCGTGCTGAGCTATGATGACGCGGAGGATTATCTGGTCCGTGCGCAAGAAGCGGCGAACAGCTTCGACAACGACGGCCGCAAGGAGGGCATCCGCCAGTTCATCGACGAAAAGAGCTACAAGCCGGGCCTCGGAAGCTATGATAAGGATCGCACGCAGGCATAGACAAGGAGACAAGGCGAGGGTCGGACGGCGCCCGGGCAAGCGCAGCATAGGCTGCCCGCTTCGCCCGATCCTCCGAACTGCTTCTAAGGGGAGGGCACGAACATGATGGACGCAACCCGGCTCGATGCGATCGACATCCACGTTCATGCCGAAGTGTCGTGCCACGATCATGAGGATCCGATCTTCGCGGAATTCGCCGACGCCGCGACGAAATATTTCAAGGCCGACCGCAACCGCCCGACGATCGACCAGACGATCGCCCATTATCGGGCAGCCAATATCGGCTTCGTGATGTTCACGGTCGACATGGAAGCCGGAACCGGGATCAAACGCATCCGCAACGAAGAAATCGCAGAGGCAGCCGCGGCCAACGACGATATCATGGTCGCCTTCGCGTCGATCGATCCCCACAAGGGAAAGCGGGGCGCGATCGAGGCCCGCGACCTGATCGAAAATTACGGGGTGAAGGGCTTCAAATTCCACCCGCCACTACAAAATTTCGATCCCGCCGACCCGATCGCCTGGCCGCTTTACGAGGTAATCGACCATTATGGGCTGCCCGCCATTTTTCATACCGGCCATTCGGGCATGGGAACGGGCATGCCCGGCGGCGGCGGCGTCCGCCTGAAATATGGCCAGCCGATACTGGTCGATGACGTCGCGGTGCGCTTTCCCAACATTCGCATCATCCTCGCCCATCCGGGCTGGCCGTGGACCGATGAATCGCTGTCGATGGCGCTGCACAAGCCCAATGTCTTCATCGACCTGTCCGGCTGGAGCCCCCGCTATTTCCCGGAGCAGATCGTCCGGTACGCGAACGGCCAGCTTGGCGACAAATTCCTGTTCGGTTCCGACTTTCCTTTGATCCCCCCGGCCAAATGGATCGCAGCCTATGACGAGGCGGGGTTCAAACCCGAACTCCGGGAGAAGATGCTGAAGGGAAATGCCGCGCGGTTGCTGGGCCTTTTATCCTGAATTCTACGACCCGGTTTTGAGCAGCGGCTTGAGCAAGGCCTTTTGCACTTTACCCGAGGCCGTCCGCGGCAGCGTCTCGAGCGTGGTCACGCCCTTCGGCAGCTTGTAGCGCGCGATCAGCGGCTCGAGATGGGCGATAATGTCCGCATGGCCGATCTCGAAACCGGGATTCGGAACCAGGGCCACATGCCCAACCTCGCCCCACCTCGCGTCGGGGACACCGACCACCGCGCATTCCTTTATACCCGGATGTTTCGCCAACGCGGCCTCGATTTCGGCCGGAAACACATTTTCGCCGCCCGAAATGAACATGTCCTTCTTGCGATCGACGAGGGTAAGAAAACCCTCTTCGTCCATCGTCGCGATGTCGCCGGTGCGGAACCATCCATCGGATGTGAAGGCATCCGCTGTCTCGTCCGGCCGGCGCCAATAGGCCGAGAAGATATTCTCGCCCTTGATCAACAATTCACCCGCGATGCCAGGCTGACATTCATTGCCGCCCGCATCGACGATGCGAATGCCAACACCCGGCGTGGCGAGACCCGTCGATCCCGCACGCGGACCGATCAACGCCGGATCGAGCGGCATACAGGACACAGTGCCCGCCTCGCTCATGCCGAACCCGTCGGCGATCGGAATACCGTCGTCCAGCCACGCCTGAATCGCCGCTGCCGGATGCGGCGCGCCGCCCGAGAAGATGCCGGTGAGACCGCGCAGGGACGATGCATCGAAATCGGCATGCGAGCGCAGCATCGCCGCCATTTGCGGAACAGCAAAATAATGGGTCACGCCGAGCGCCGGGTCGCCCAATCGCGCGAGCGTACGTCCAGGATCGAAGCCATCGGAAATGAGCAGCGCGCCGCCATGCATGAGCGGCGCCCGCACCCCTGTGACTAGCCCGATGACGTGGAACATCGGCGAATCGTTGAGGAAGACGCTGTTGTGGGTAACGCGGGCGTGGACGCCAAAGTTGATCGCGGTCTGATCGAGATTGCGTTCCGACAGCAGCACGCCCTTGGGCCGTCCCGACGTGCCCGACGTATAGAGAATCAACGACGGCAGCGACCGATCGATCGGCGTGGGCGCCAGCGGCTCCTCTTCGTCGATGGCGGCAGCGATCGCGTCGAGCGAAAGCCCCTCAAGGCCGACGCGTTCCAATTCCCCGTCGCCGATCAAAAGCCTCGGTTCGGCGTCGGCGACGAGCGCCGCGACTTCCGGTGGGCTGAGCCGCCAGTTGAGCGGCGCGTAAATCGCACCGATACGGGCGCAGGCGAGATGAAGGAGCAGCAATTCGACCCGATTTTTTGCTAGGCTGGCGACCCGGTCTCCTACTCCACAACCCTGCGACAGCAGCACCCGCGCCGCCGAGCCTATCGCTCGGTCGAACGCGGCATAGGTCCAGCGAAGATCGCGGGCGAGATCGACGGCCGCCAGGCGGTCGGGCTGAAGTCGTGCCTGAACGCCTACATGATCGACAGGAGTTGACATCGTTCAGCCCTGCCGCGCTGGGGAACAGGCGCTGAGTGCAAATTTATGGCTCTGCTCGTCGATCTTCATGCGTCACCTCCCCTCCTGGATTTAATCTCGGATTGAGTGATTGATTAAGCGCAACTCCCATCCAAATCAATCGATAGCTCATAGTTTTATCGATGAAAATCCGGTTTGACGCTGGTGGAAGTGCGTCTTAAATTGCGCGCCATGGAGACAATATGCTGTCGTTAGGCGAAGAAACGCAGGCGCAGATCGCTGGCGACAGGTTGACGGCCGACATCCTGAGCGGCGAGCTTGGCCCGGGCCGCAAGCTCCGTATCGCGGAACTGAGGACGATATACGGAATCGGCGCGTCACCCTTGCGCGAAGCCCTGTCTCGCGTCGCGTCGCTTGGCTATGTCACCACCGAAAGTCGTCGCGGTTTCCGCGTTGCGGAAATGTCGAACGCCGACCTCGCCGACATTACGCGTTCGCGGCAAGTGATCGAGGCGGCCATGTTACGCGAATCGATGAAAAACAGACGTGATGAATGGGAAATGGGTATCGTAACGAGCCTGGAGGAACTGCGCTGGACCGTCCGCAAGAGCCAACGCGGCGAAACCCTCAGCGGCACACAGATCAACCTGGCGCACAAGAAGCTTCATCTGGCGTTGGTCGGCGGCTGCACCTCGCCCCGGCTCATAGCGATGCAGGATTTGTTGTTCGATCAGGCCTTTCGCTATCGCGAAATGATGATTTCCAAAGTGAGCAGCGGCGAGGATTTCGTGCGAAAGCATGAGAAACTGGTTGAGATCGTACTCGATTTCGACATCGAAAAAGCAGTACAGGACCTATCCGATCACCTGAACCTCACGCTGCGCGACGTATATGCTGCCGACTAGCCGACTGATCGGCCGCGTTTGACCTAGTTGTTTAGGTGTTCAGTCCCAGCATGTGACGATAATCATACACCATCACATGCTGGGACTAAACACCTAAAGGGGCAAACCTACATAATTTTCCGCGATAGCCGTCTGGGCGGCAGTCGAGGACGCGATATAGTCCAGATCCGCAATTTGCATCCGCCGATCGAAGGCATCGCTGTCGGGGAAGCGATGCATCAGCTTCGTCAATTGCCACGAAAAGCGCTCGGCTTTCCATACGCGAGCCAGCGCCTTGTCGGAATAGCCAGCCACAGCGTCGCTGTCATGCCGTTTGAACCAGGCGATCAGCGACAGTGACAAATAATGCACGTCTGACATGGCCAGTTCAGTCCTTTAGCGCCGGTAGGCGGCACGATATGGGCGCTGTCGCCGGCGAGCATCAGGCGGCCGTGACGCATCGGTTCGAATACGAAAGAGCGAAGCGGCGCGATCGACTTTTCGAGCGCCGGACCCCGCGTCATATGTGCGGCCGCTTCCGGCCCCAGGCGGATTGCCAGCTCATCCCACAGTTGATCGTCCGACCATTGTTCGACTGCCTCGTCTGTTGGCACCTGGATATAATAGCGGCTCCGCTTTTCCGAACGCATCGATGCCAGCGCAAAGCCCCGTTCATGATTAGCGTAGATGAGTTCATGATTGCAGGCGGCACGTCCGCCAGGATTCCAAGCCAACCGAAAGGGTAAATCTTCTCATAGGCCGTGGCCACCGATGCGAGGATCGCCTTGCGGGAGGGACCATGATAGCCGTCGCAGCCGGAAATGAACTGGGCATCGATCCGATGCACTGCGCCATCCTTGCTGTAGGTGACACAAGGCGCATCGCTTTCCAAACCGTGCAGCGCCACGTCAGCGGCATCGTAGACGATCTCCAGGTCGCGTCCGGGTGCAGCCTCCATCAGGTCGCGGGTAATCTCAGTCTGACCGTAAACCATGACCTGTCGGCCAGTCAGCGCGCCAATATCTATGCGGATCATCCTTTCACCATCGGCAAGGTGAAAACCGTCATGTGGCAGTCCCTCGGCATGCATCCGGGCACCCAGACCCAACTGATCCATGAGGTAGGTCGTCGTGCGTTCCAGCACACCCGCGCGAATGCGGCCCAGCACATAGTCGGGCGACGACCGTTCCACGACCACGACATCGATGCCTTCCGCGCGCAACAGATGCCCGAGCATCAGCCCGGCGGGCCCAGCGCCAATGATGGCGACTTGGGTTTTCATGATGCCCTCTCCAGCAAAAGCCGATTGACAGGAGCATACCGCGCCACCGCCAATCCGGACATGGCAGGAGCAGCCGAATATCTGGACAATTCACCAGAAAATCGCACAGCGACGATGCGGCGAAATGCGCAAGATAGGCTTTTCCTCCTGGCTCTCGCGCATTCGCTGCTGGATTATCCAACTTGAAAAGTCGTGACGGCACCAGCCGCCAGGCCAGTATCGCTTACCTCCTTCTCTCCTGAAGGTTGTCGAAAAGCCGAATGAGGTCCATGGTTGGACGATCCACCATGTCGAACATGTCCGTCCCCAGCTTCTATCTCTATGGCGAACCACAGCGTGATGTGGCGAAAGGTTTTGTCCATGTGGAAAGCTTGGATGATCGGTCGCGCCCCAGTGAATGGACGATCCGCCCGCACGTTCACCGCGACCTCAACCATATCATCCTCATCGCGCAGGGCGGCGGCGCGATGCAAGCGGAGGCTGCACAGGTCCGCTTCGAAGCGCCCTGCCTGTTGCTGATCGCCGCCGGAATCATCCATGGTTTCAGCTGGCATCAGGAATCACGCGGCCATGTGACCACCGTCGCCGATTCTTATCTGCGCCATCTCGTTTCACGCGATCGCGATCTGGCGCCGCTGTTCGCCCAGCCCCATGCCGTGATGCTGCCGCAAGAAGAGAGCGCCGCCGCCGAACAGGTCATCGCGCGCATGGCAAAGGAGTTGGGCTGGTTTGGGCCGGGTCAAAGGGCGGCCGTCGAATCCGCACTTCTGGCGTTGATGGTTATGGTCCTTCGCCAGCTTCCCCTCTGCGTCGCACAATCGCCCGGAACGACGCGTCACGCGGCACTCGTCGCTCGGTTGCGCGAACGGATCGAGGAACGTTTTCGACAGCGTGAGCCGGTCACCCTTCACGCCAGGGCGCTCGGCACCAGTTTGACCGCCCTGCGTCAGGCGTGTGCCATGGTGGCCAACAGTTCACCTGCCCAGATGTTGGACGATCGCGCGTTGCTGGAGGCCCGCCGGTTGCTGCTTTACTCCGAATTGTCGGTGGCAGAGGTGGCTTATGCCCTCGGCTTTGACGATCCGGCGTATTTTTCGCGCTTCTTTGCCCGGCATGTTGGCCAGCCGCCGCGCGCGTGGCGCACCGACCGCGAGCGATCAGAGGCATGACCGACGTCCCCGCCCCATCGGTTCGCGCCATTCTGGACCGGCTGCACGATGGAGTTCGGTCGTTGAGGACCGGAGCCTAGCTCACGAGGTTTCGCCGCTCTGAACTGATGGGGTGGATGCCCCCGGTTTTGCAAAGTGATTTTCGGACGGTTTTGACGGCGTGGCGCTTCTATCGCTCGTGTATTAGGCCTCTTGATGTGGCCTGATGATCGCCACGGGCCGTTATGCAGTTCGAAGAGCGAGGTCCACATCGGTTCAGAGAGCTTTGATGCTCAAGCCCAAGGACTGGTTTCCTCGTCCTGAAGTCCATGCCGCATAATTCGTCAGTCGATCTCCTTGCCGGGGCTTACGGCCCCTCAGCGCTTCCCAATTTGACCTCGGTTTAAGAGCAGTGGGTCACGCCGTCCGATAACTCTCTTCCCGCGTCATCATCGCCCAGATCATGCGCGCCATCTTGTTTGCCAAGGCAACGACCGCCACCATGCGAGGGTTGCGCCGAGCACTCGTCCGAGCCAGTTGTCGGGTAGCAAGCCCTTGCGTACGATCCATCTGATTCGGCTCTGAGCTCCTCATTGGCACGATGGAAAGTGTCTTCGCGGCTACGGGGCTTGTCGATCGCCTGTCCAATGGATCGATGTCGAGCGACGACATCCAGGCAAGCTACTTGCCCATGGTACTGTTCGGTGCGGGTGGAATTCGTGCGCTGCGCGGCTCTACTGAACAAAAATGATTCCGAATTCGGTTGCCGGAATGGACGTCCCCTCCATCGAAATCCACGATTGTTTGGATCGAACAGAGCCATTTCCTGCGGGCTCGGAACGGTGATAATCTTCTTTGAACGAACGGGGCTGTCGTACCCGACGACACAGACAGCTGGCACGAAACCGTCGATAGAAAGTTCGAAAGGATATCAAATCTGTGCGCCTGACGAGATCCGTGAGTGTGACGCTGTTGGTGCTGACCAGTGTGCAGACACCCCTTTTTGCGCGCGAGACTCCGGACCAGCCAAGGCTGTCGTCGCGCGCAACGCCCGTGATTACGATCGAAGGACTGCGATTCCGGGATCTTAATCGAAATAGCAGATTGGACTCATATGAAGACTGGCGATTGCCGGTTTCGAGCCGCGTGGAGGATCTGCTTCGCCGGATGACCCTGGAGGAGAAGGCCGCCACCATGCTCCATGCATCCGCACCGGCGGTCGGCAATCCATTCGGCATCGGCTCAAGCTATGATGTAAACGAGATCCGTCGAGCAATCCTAGAGCGTCACCTCAACGCTTTCAACACGCGCCTAAGCGGCAATCCGGCGCAGATCGCCGAGGAGAACAACAAGCTGCAAGCCATTGCCGAAAGCGCGCGCCTGGGAATCCCGCTCACCATCAGCACCGATCCGCGCAATTCGACCCGCGCCTCGCGAGGCGCAGCCGTCACCGTCGGAGGATTCTCCAAATGGCCCGATTCGATCGGATTGGCGGCGATCGGGGATGCTGACTTGGTTCGCCGATATGGCGATATCGTTCGTCAGGAGCATCGTGCGACAGGTATTCATGAAAGCTTATCCCCGCAGGTGGATCTTCCCACCGAGCCCCGCTGGCCTCGAATTAACGGGACGTTCGGCGAAAACGCCCGGCTCGCCCGGTCGCTGACACAAAGCTTCGTCGAAGGATTGCAGGGTAGCGCGAACGGCGTGACCCGCGATGGCGTTCTGGCAAATGTGAAGCACTGGGCCGGCTATAGTGCTGCAAAGGATGGATGGGACAGCCACAACCATTATGGCCGTTTCTCCACCTTTGAAGGGCGCGACATTCGGCAGCATTTGATGCCATTCGAAGGGGCCTTCGCCGCAAAGGTCGCCGGCGTCATGCCCACCTATTCGATCCTGCAAAATGCCTATTACAAGGGCCATAAAATTGAAGAACTGGGGGCAGGGTTTAACAAGTTCCTGCTCACCGATCTGCTGCGCGGCATTTACGGCTTCCGCGGCAAGATCATCTCCGACTTCGCGATTACGGAGGATTGCCCGAAAACTTGCCGGGAAGGCGCGGAACCGGGCCAGCCCCCGGCGATCGGAATGCCGTGGGGCGTCGAAGACCTCAGCGTCAAGGAGCGATTCGCAAAGGCGATCAACGCAGGCATGGACCAGTTTGGTGGCGTGAGTGATCCCGCGCCGCTCATCGCGGCGGCACGCGAGGGGCTAATCGCTTCGACCCGGATCGATGAATCGGTGCGAATCATCCTGCGTCAGAAATTCGATCAGGGGTTGTTTGAGGATCCGTTCGTCGATTCGACCCGCGCGTCACGCAGCGTCGGAACGCAGGCATTTCAGACCATGGCGGACGAGGCGCAGCGCCGTTCGCTCGTCCTGCTGCAGAACCGTGGCTCGCTCCTGCCGTTGCGGGCGGGGAGCAATGTGTATGCGCCGGGGATCGATTCAGCCATCATCGCGTCGCATGGGCTTGTGGCGGTCGCACAGGCCGAAGGCGCGGACGCCGCCATCATACGCGCAGAAGCACCCGCCAAGAGCGAGCATCCGCGCCACTTTTTCGGCGGATTTCAGCGTGAAGGCCGCCTCGTCTACAAGGATGGCGACGAAGGCTATGAACGAATCAAGAGCGCAAGCCGAACCGTCCCCACAATTGCCGTCATTTATCTCGATCGGCCCGCCCTGCTGGCCAATGTCATTGACAAGGCGGCGGCGGTCGTCGCCGACTTCGGCATCACTGACGGCCCGCTGCTTGACATCCTGACCGGAAAGGTTCGTCCTAGCGGACGCATTCCGTTCGAAATGCCTCGCGACGAGAATGCCGTAGCACGACAACGACCGGACATTCCGACCGATAGTGTCGATCCGCTTTATCCTATGGGTTTCGGTCTGACCTACCGATAGTCATTTCACGCACGGATCGTCGATCGAGCTATGTTTGCCGCTTCCACGATGGAGCACGAGAATGATCATAGACGCATGGGGTCAACATCCCACTCTCCGGCACGGGCAGGACCCGATCTTCGACTCGCTGCGGCGGTGGAGCAAGATTGCCGCTCCGGCGGAGCAACTGCCGGTGGCGGCGACAATCGCGGCGATGGATCGAGCCGGAGTGGGCAAGATGCTCATCAGCGCCTGGGTAGCTCCGCGGAACATAATGATCTCCAATGATGAAGTAGCGAGTTTCGTCGCCGAAGCGCCCGATCGGCTGATCGGCGTCGGTTCGGTGGACATTTCCCGCCCGGTCGAAGCGGTGCTGGAAGTTCGGCGTTGTGTGCGAGATCTCGGCTTCAAGGCCATCCGGGTTCTGCCATGGCTGTGGGAGGTTCCGCCGACCGACCGGCGATTTTACCCGGTCTATGTCGCTTGCGTGGAGGAAGCCGTGCCGTTCTGCACGCAGATAGGCCATACGGGGCCATTGATGCCCTCCGAGGTCGGTCGGCCAATCTATCTCGACCAGGTTGCACTTGACTTCCCTGATCTCGTGCTGGTCGGCGGTCACATCGGCTATCCTTGGACAGACGAGGCCATTGCTGTCGCGACAAAGCACGAGAATGTCTACATCGACACTTCCGCCTATATCGTAAAGCGCTACCCACAGCCGCTTCTGGATTACCTGCGGGGACATGGGTCGGCAAAAGTGATGTTCGGCACAAACTACCCGATGATCCTTCCGGAAAAAGCGCTGGTTGGCGTTGAAGAAATTGGCTTGACGGATCCGAACCTGAAAATGTTTCTGGGGGGCACGGCAGCAAGGGTATTTCGCCTGTAAATACGAAAGCCGGGATGTTGCGGCATGGGGCATCCCTTGATCGACCCTCAATGTGTCTGCAACGCATCCCAAGACTTTCGAATCTCGCCGATTAAACGCTGGGCAGTGTCGCCTAACGCCGTGCTTTCGCGCGTCATCAGCATCATTGGCCTACACGGTGTGGGATTGACGAGGCGGACGAGGACCATGTTGTCGGCACCATCGAAGGCGTGAAACGGAACCACCAGCGGAACTCCCGCGCGGATGGCGAAATTGCGCATTGTCTCTGGCGTACTCATTTCCGCGACGAACACGGGCTTTGCGTTCACGGTGACCAACGCCTGCTCCAGGGCCAGCCGAGTTGGAAAATCCCGGCTGAGGGCAGCGATCGACATTCCGTCCAATTCCTCCAGGGAAAGGGTTTGCCGACGGGCCAGCGGATCGTCCCGCCGGACGCCCAGCACAAGCCCTTCCATGAACAACGGGATCATCGTGTATCCCCTGCGTGGAACGATTTCTCCCGCGATCGCCAGATCGAGGCGTCCTTCGTCAAGCGCAGTGAACAGATCCTGCCCCCACATTTCGTGGATCGAGATTGGCTGCCCTAAACTCTCCTTCTTCAGTCTCGGAAGAACCTCAGGTAGGATCCGCGACAGGAGGAAATGCGACCACACGCCCACCCGCAACTCTTTGGAGCAGTTAGCGGCTTGCTGCGCGGCTGAAATCGCGGTCGCGACAGTGTCAAGCGCCAACCGAGAATGTTCGAAAAACGCCAATCCTGCGGGCGTCAGCGTCACCTGCCTACTCGAGCGTACAAACAGACGGCAACCGATAAGGTCCTCCAGGTGCTTGATCTGGTGCGACAGCGCAGGCTGCGTGACGCCACAGGCCTCTGCGGCCCGACTGAAATGGAGCATTTCCGCCGCCGTGCAGAAATAACGAAGTGTGCGGAGTTCCATTCAGACATCCTCCGACAAAGCGATTGCTGCATCATCAGCTAATCTAATGACAAGATGAGCATAACGCATTTCTCGTGGGCCCGGATCTTAGCTATATCCTATTACGACATGCATTGCGCAGAGAAGCAAGCATGAGAGGATGTTATTGATGCGATTTCACCGATCTGCATTTGGCAATGCGGCTGCAACGGCGTCATTCAGGCGCGACCGGCGCGCCGCAATCCATCGGCGAGATCGGCTCCAACGTTGCTGGCGCATGCAGAATCTTTGTCGATCGGGTCGGCTCGACCTGGCCGCGACCGCACCACGCGGCAACGATTCTCACGAACGCCCGCTGCTGCGGCGAGGTCGATCCGTTGCGGCGATCGGGACGGCCGAAGTGGCCAGAACCTGCGAGCAAGCTCGACGGGTTCAATTGGAGAGGACGGTCCGTGAACATGGATGAGCGCGAAACGAACGGAGTCGATCCTGGACGACGCGCGGTGCTTGCCGCCGGAGGATTGGCATTGGCGGCGACCGTGATGCCTTCTTCGGCGAGGGCTATCGACTCTGCCCGCACGTATCGACGGATCGCCTGCGAAGAAGGATTCCTGTCGCCAGGCGTGCTGGCGCAGAACGCAAGAACGCACATCGCCGGGGTGCCGCTCATCACTGCGGCGGGGCCAGCCGCGAGACTGGCGCGTCCGTTGCTGGACATTGGAGAGGGGCGGATCGCCGCAATGGATGCTGATGGCATCGACATGCAGTTGCTGATGCTGAGTTCCCCGGGGATTCAAATATTCGACGCCGACACCGCCTTGAGTTTGGCTGCGGAGTCGAATGACATCGTATCCGATGCGTGTGCCCGCCATCCAACGCGCCTGGCCGCGCTGGCAGCCGTTGCGCCCCAAAACCCCGCGGCCGCAGCACGCGAACTCGCCCGCGCAATGAAACTGCCGGGAATGAAGGGCGCCATCATCAACAGCCACACAGGCGGCGAGTATCTCGACAACCCGAAATTCTGGGGAATCTTCGAGGCGTTGGAGGCATTGAATGTACCGCTGTACCTCCACCCACGAGAGCCCGTAGGCGGCATGCGCGACATAATGGCCGGCCCGGTCGTTGGCGGGGCTGCGTGGGCATATGGCGTGGAGGTCGGCACACACATACTCCGGCTGATCCAGGCAGGCGTGTTCGATCGCTTTCCGAAGTTGCGCATTGTGATCGGCCATATGGGCGAAGCGATTCCATTTTGGCTGCCCCGGATCGACGGCCGTTTTGCGGCTGCGAATCGGCGCATGGTCGGCGGCGCGCGGAAGATCCAGCGCATGCCGAGTGACTATGTCCGTCAGAATATCTGGGTGACGACGAGTGGCATGAATAATTGGCCACAGCTTGAAATGACGCTGAAAGTGCTGGGTTCGGATCGCATATTATATGCCACCGATTATCCATTCGAAGATCAAGCTGAGGCGGTCCTGGCTGTCGAATCGATGCCTTTGTCAAACGAACAAAAGAAATATCTATTCCAAGATAATGCCAAAAATCTGTTTGATGTGTAATTATCTTTTGTTATTGAATTATCATATAATACTTATTTACAATTAATAGATCTATTACGTCAAATATAACTATAATATTTCTTGCTGTAGAATGAAGATAAACTGGGAGGGGTATATGAAAAATAAAGCTTCAACGCTGCTCTATACAGCACCGTTGTCGTTTATCGCACTCTGCTGCAGTCCGACCGTCCACGCCCAAGAACGCGCTGCGGATGAGCGAGTTGAAGATCAAGGCGTGCAGGAGATTGTCGTCACGGCGGAACGCCGCGAGACGCGTCTGCAGGACACGCCCGCAGCAATTTCCGTCGTAAGCGGTGAAACGGTCGAGGCGCGTCAGACTTATGACATCGAGGATGCGACCAACCTGTTCGCAGGGCTGAAAATGGACGCCAATTCCCGCGATCAAAGCCGAATTCAGTTACGAGGAAATATCACCACCAATGACTCGGCGGGTACGGATCAGGGGTTCGGCTACTTCATCGACGGTGTGTATATGGGACGCAGCTTCATGCTGAACCAGAGTTTGCCGGATGTGGAACGCCTTGAGCTGCTCCGCGGGCCACAGGGTACGCTGTTCGGGCACAACATCCTTTCCGGTGCGCTCAATGTAGTCACACGCGATCCGTCGAACCAGTTCGAGGCCGAGGCGCGCGTGACGATCGGGAATTATGACACGCTGAACTATAGCGGGCGGATTTCCGGGCCGGTCATCGACGACGTGCTGCTCGCCCAGATTTCGGTCCAGCGCGAGCGTGCCGACGGCTATGTGCTCAATCTGTCAACAGGGAAC
>JAESGW010000505.1_pt1 | contig 33403 bp, 32 predicted proteins | sample 9269791 | NCBI WGS metagenome assembly JAESGW01 (sample SAMN16773120, study PRJNA677053) | algae metagenome | isolation source: Aphanocapsa lilacina HA4352-LM1 and co-occurring heterotrophs from near cave... | place: USA: Maniniholo cave, near Haena, Kauai, HI | collected 2009-07-28
GATGTCGCCGCCGCTGGCTTCGATCCTTCGGCACTGTCCTTCACGCTCGTCACGTCCAGCGATGAGATCCTACCAGCCATGCCGCCACGCATGCGGCGGCGGTTTGCCGACCTCTTCCGCGATCGGGGCATCAGGGTAGTCACCGGCGGTGAAGTGACCGAGGTCCGCTCCGGCGCGGTCATCATCGAGGGGAGAGATCCAATTCCGCTTGACGAAGTATTCTGGACGACGCGCGCCGCCCCGGCGCGCTGGCTCGCCGACACAGGGCTGGCCCTCGATAGCGAGGGCTTCATCAGTGTGAGCGAGACATTGCAGTCGGTCTCCCATGCTGACGTTTTCGCGGCCGGCGATGTCGCTTCGATGGAAGGTCACGCTCGGCCAAAGTCGGGCGTCTATGCCGTACGCTCCGGCCCCCCACTGGCGACGAACCTCAGGCGCTCATTGGAAGGGCGGGCCCTTGTCCGGCACAAGCCACAACGCGAGGCCCTCTACCTCATATCGACGGGGGAGCGCTATGCACTGGGGGCCCGCAACGGTTTCGTCTTCGAGGGTGCGTGGGTGTGGACGCTCAAGGACTTCATCGACCGCCGCTTCATGGCGAAGTTCAACGAGCTGCCGCAGATGCCGCAGCCAGCGGCCGCTCCGATGCCGCAAATCGCGGATCGGGCTGCAATCAAAGAGATCTCGGCCATGGCCATGCGCTGCGGCGGTTGTGGTGCCAAGGTCGGTGCCACCGTCCTCACACGCGCACTAGGATCAATCGAGCCGATGATGCGCGACGATGTACTTGTTGGCCTCGATGCACCCGATGACGCAGCTATCGTCGACACGGGAGGCACGCGCTTGTCGGTGCATACCGTCGACTATTTCCGCGCCATCATCGACGACCCGTACACCTTCGGCAAAATCGCGGCCAACCATGCCTTGGGCGACATCTTCGCCATGGGCGCGGAGCCGCAAACTGCACTGGCCATCGCCACTGTGCCGTATGGCATCGAGGCCAAGGTGGAAGCCGACCTTTCGCAGATGATGGCGGGCGCCAACGAGATCTTGCGCGAGGCGCATTGCGCGCTGGTCGGTGGGCATACGAGCGAAGGTGCCGAGTTGTCGCTCGGCTTTGCCGTCAATGGACTGGCCGAACGGGACACTGCGTTGCGCAAAGAAGGCATGCAACCGGGTGACGCGCTCATCGTCACCAAGCCGATTGGCACCGGGGCGCTGCTGGCGGCGCACATGCGCGGGAGGGCCAAAGCACGCTGGGTGATGGCCGCGATCGAACATATGACGCGATCGAACATGGATGCAGCAGGTATTCTGCGCGCGCACGGTGCTCGGGCCGCCACGGACATTACGGGCTTTGGCCTGCTCGGACACCTGGTCGAAATGGTCAAGGCGAGCAACGTCGATGCCACCATCGAATTGATGTCTGTGCCGCTGCTCGACGGTCTCGCTGAGACTATGGCAGCAGGTGTCTTTTCGTCTCTGCAGCCCCAGAACGTTCGGCTCCGCCGGGCCATCCGCAACCTGGATGAGATTGTTGCGCACCCGCTCTACCCAGCCCTATTCGATCCTCAGACAGCTGGTGGACTGCTGGCATCGATCCCTGCCGATAACGCTCAAGCCTGTGTCGCGGCCTTGAGGCAAGCGGGATATGGGGCGGCGGCAGTTGTCGGCGCCGCAGAGCGACCTTCGCCGCCGCTGGCACCAATAACCGTCGCGCTCGAAGGCAAGCAGTGCACATTACCCCAATCGATGCCGAAACAGCCGAGCAATCAGCTTCGGGATAAGCCCGATGCGCACCAACCCGTTCTATGATGCCTGGCGTATTCCTGATCGGTAACACGCCGGACCACCAGGCCAGTGGCGTCGGTCCGTTGCTCGTGGTTATATTCCTGGCGCTGCTCGTCGCCAGCTTCTGGATCGCATGGCGCAACTGGCAGGCTGATCTCGGTCTATCGGCGGATATCGTGAGATGCTTGCAATGCGGCGCGCTCACGCCAAGCCAAAGCTAGCGCAATTTATCCCTCCTGGGAACAGGCCTTGGCTGCTGACACGATCACGGCAAGCGCATCGACGGTGCCATCAGCCTCACCCTTCTCGAAGTCGTCCTCGATCTGCGCCATCTGCTTGATGACGTGAGCGAAGCAAAGGACCGCCTTGCGGCGCGCTTTAGCAAAGGCATAAACGGCTGCTGCCGGACCGGGTTGCTCGCGAGCGGCTTCAGTGCCGATCATAGGCCACCTTTTTCTGCGCAATCGGACGCTTCCGACAACCACCCAGGGGCGGTCCACTTGTCTGCCACCGCCATAGCCAAGCCCTCAGTAGCACCCCTGGCGAAGTTCAGGGAATGCACGGATGCCTGAGGGGTCGTGTGGCGGTCATTGTTAACCCCGACAGTCCGACGTGACGAGGCGCCATTCCTCTTGCATCCGCACTGTTGCTGACCGCGCAGGAATTGCTTGGGCGGCTCACCGTGAGGGGGTGCACTTCATGGACAAACATCATTCAGCCAGCTCGCCCGCGCCTGCCCTGCCGTGGCCGTTCCTTGACGCCGTGACAGACTATTGGACCGACGCCTTTCAGCGCACGGGGCTCTTCCTCGATGTGATGAAGGAGCGTAGCGAGCGAGGCACCACGCACGCCGCGATGGCCGCACCTCACGTTCTGAAGTTCAAGGCCGAGCTAGTCATGGACGGGCGCCAGCTCCCGCGACCGGCGAACTATATCCTGGCGCGCATCGTGCCATCGCCGGACCTCGAATTCGACGAGAGGAAGCGGCCATTTGTCGTCGTTGATCCGCGGGCGGGCCACGGTCCCGGCATTGGCGGCTTCAAGGCCGATAGTGAGATCGGCGTTGCGATCAAGGCCGGTCACCCCTGCTACTTCATTGGATTTCTACCCGAGCCTGTAGCCGGTCAGACGATTGAAGACATAGCCCTCGCGGAAGCAGCTTTTCTCGAGCGCGTGATCTCGCTTCATCCGGAGGCCGAAGGCAAGCCGGCAGTCATTGGAAATTGCCAAGCAGGCTGGGCCGTCATGATGCTGGCGGCGATGCGCCCGGAATTGTTCGGGCCGATCATCATCGCCGGTTCGCCGCTTTCCTATTGGGCAGGAGTCCACGGCAAATACCCCATGCGCTACACCGGTGGCCTCCTGGGCGGAACATGGCTCACGGCGCTCGTAGGAGACCTAGGCAATGGCAAGTTCGACGGCGCGTGGCTGGTGACGAATTTCGAGAACCTCAATCCGTCGAACACCTACTGGACGAAAACCTACAATCTCTACTCGAAGGTGGACACCGAGGGACCTCGCTATCTGGAGTTCGAGGAGTGGTGGGGCGGTCACGTTCTCCTTAATGCGGAGGAGATGCAGTTCATTGCCGACGAGCTGTTCGTCGGCAACAAGCTCGTCTCCGGTAACATCGAAGCGTCGGACGGAACACGCATCGATCTCCGCAACATCCGGTCGCCGATCGTCGTGTTCTGCTCCAAGGCCGACAATATAACGCCGCCCCAGCAGGCGTTGGACTGGATCCTCGATCTCTACAAGAACGTCGATGAAATCCGCGCAAACGGCCAAACGATCGTCTATGCGCTGCACGACACGATTGGTCATCTCGGCATTTTCGTCTCCGCCTCTGTCGCGAAGAAGGAGCATGACGAGTTTGCGAGCAATATTGACCTGATCGACGTTCTGCCGCCTGGTCTCTACGAGGCTGTACTGACGCCGAAGAGCGAGGCCGATCCCACATCCGACCTCGTGTCTGGAGACTATCTCGTCCGCTTCGTTACCAGATCCTTGGACGACATCCGCGCCCTCGGCGGCAACAGCGAGGAAGACGAGCGCTGCTTTGCGACCGCCGCCCGCGTGTCCGAGATCAATCTCGGTCTCTATCGGACGTTCATGCGGCCCTGGATCCGCAGCCTTGCCAATGACTCCATGTCGACCTGGATCCGCGATCTCCATCCCTTGCGACTGCAGTATGAAATGTTCTCGACGAAGAACCCATTCCTGCAGTCCATGGATGCATTCGTAGATAATGCGCGGAATGGCCGACGCATCGTTCCTGCCGACAACCCGATGTGGCGCGCTCAGGAGCAGCTCTCCGAGCACATAACAAAGAGCCTCGACACCTATCGGGAATGGCGCGATGCAATGTCCGAGGCCACCTTCTACGCGGTATATGGTTCGCCGGTTCTTCAGGCCCTCGTCGGGCTCAAGGCATCCGACCGCAACGTTCGCGCGCAGTCAGGTAGCGACAGCGCCCGACGCGCACTTGTCCATCAGCGCATCGAAGAGCTGAAGCGATCCATTGCTGACGGTGGACCGCGCGAGGCCGTAACGCGCGCATTGCTCTATGTGCGCATGCCTGAAGGGACGGTGGATGAGCGTGGCTTCAATCTTTTGCGGCGCATACGAGAGGACGCAGGAAGCGGCATGTCGCTCAGCGACTTCAAGAAGCTCGTACGTGAGCAGTACTTCATGCTTCAGCTCGACCAGCGGAAGTGCTTGGACACGATACCTCAGCTCTTGGCGACCGACCCCGATCTCGCCGCGACTCTCATTGATCGGCTGCGTCGCGTCGTAAACGTCATCGGCCAGGCCGAGACGCGGAAGAGACTGGCTGAGATCGAGCCTCTTTTGAGGCTCGACAAAGCCCGCAGCAATGGTGATGACCCACACCATCCCAGATATGCACACACCTCGAAATCACAAGCCCAGGGCCACAAGCACTAGCCACTCGGACACGAGTACAAGCTCCGAAGAATATCTTGTCGAGTCGCAACTATTAGGATGCGTATCATGGCCGGTTTCCTCAACCCGCTCTCCTTGAAGGAAATGACCTCGGAAGCCGAGGCCGCCAAAATGGACGAGGAGCGCCAGTACAAGATCAAGCAAGAGAAGATGAAGAAGGACCTGCACGAGGCCTTCTTGTCGCGGGAGCTTCACCCCGAAGTTGTGACCCGCATCAATAACGCCATCAGCATCGCAGCAAAGCAGGGCAGGCATCAGATCGAGGTGCTGACCTTTCCATGCAAGTACTGCAATGACCGCGGTCGCCTCATCAACAACGGCGATGCCGACTGGCCGGACTCGCTCGAGGGGTTCGCAAAGAAGGCCTATGAGTTCTATGCCAGGGAGCTCAAGCCATTGGGCTTCAAGCTGACAGCGGAAGTCATCAGCTTCGAGGACGGCGTACCAGGAACCGTGGCCATGAACCTGAAATGGTGAGAGGCCTGCCGGTAGCAGCCCAAGCGTGAGGGTCTCATATGGCCAAGGCGACAACTCAGCTAAAATCACCGCCCCGGCTCGACGTTCACCAGCACGCCAAGTACGAGCGTCTCATCGATACGGCGAAGACGAAGTCCCCGTTGCCGACGGCCGTCGCGCATCCATGTGACGAAAGCTCCCTCCGCGGCACCATCGAGGCCTTCCATGCCGGTTTGATCATACCGATCTTGGTTGGCCCAGCCGGCAAGATCCGCAGCATCGCCGAGAAGCTAGGCCTCGATCTCAGCGACATCGAGATTGTCGATGTGCCGCACAGCCAGGCCGCTGCGGAGCGCGCCGTCGCGCTCGTGCGCGAGGGAAAGGCCGAGCTCCTGATGAAGGGCAGCCTTCATTCAGATGAGATCCTTGGCGAGGTCACGAAGCGGGATGGCCTCCGAACCGCCCGGCGCGTCAGCCATGTCTTCATCATGGACGTACCGACTCATCCCGAGACGTTGTTCATCACAGATGCCGCCGTGAATATTGCGCCGGACCTGATGGCCAAGCGCGACATCGTGCAGAACGCGATTGATCTCTTCGTCGGCCTCGGCCTCGGTACGCCTAAAGTTGCGATTCTGTCCGCCGTGGAGAATGTGACGGTTGCCATACCCTCGACGATCGAAGCTGCAGCACTCTGCAAGATGGCTGATCGTGGGCAGATCACGGGCGGAGAACTCGACGGCCCCCTCGCGTTCGACAATGCGATCAGCGAGGAGGCAGCTCGCATCAAGGGCATCAAGTCCGCGGTTGCAGGGAAGGCGCAGATCCTTGTCGTTCCAGATCTCGAAGCCGGCAACATGCTCGCGAAGAACCTTTCCTTCCTCTCCAATGCCGATGCCGCCGGCATCGTACTCGGCGCCCGCGTGCCGGTCATTCTCACCTCTCGCGCAGACAATCTCAGAACGCGTCTGGCGTCTTGCGCCGTCGCGTCGCTGCTCGCTTACAGCCAGCAATCTGGTCGTCCCATCACGAGCTGAGTCATGAGTGACACTATCTTCGTTGTGAATGCAGGAAGCTCGAGCATCAAGTTCCAGCTCTTCTCAGTTGATGGCCGCGGTCGCTGCGATCGTCTCATGAAGGGCATGTTCGAGGGTATTGGCTCACGACCTCACCTTTCAGCGGCTGATGGAGAGAAGACGCTCATCGATCGCAGCTGGAAGGCCAACGAGATCGACGGCGTGTCCGGTGCGCTGGAAGAAGTCGTCAAGTTCGTGAGGGAGTACGGCAAGGGCAGGATGCCGATTGCCGTTGGCCACCGCGTCGTCCACGGCGGGCCGAGCTACAGCGCACCAACGATCGTGAATGAAACTGTCCTTCGGCAACTCGAGGCTTTTGTGCCGCTCGCTCCGCTGCACCAGCCGAACAACCTCGCGCCCATTCGTCTCCTGCTGACGAGACAGCCGCATCTCACACAAGTCGCCTGCTTCGACACGGCTTTCCATCGCGGTCATCCGGAGATCGCCGACCGCTACGCCATACCAGAGGATTTGTATCTCGAAGGGATCCGGCGTTATGGCTTCCATGGCCTCTCCTACGAATACATTGCAGATAGTTTGAGCACTACTGCCCCCGAAATCGTCGGTAAGAAAGTCATCGTCGCACATCTCGGCAGCGGGGCCTCAATGTGCGCATTGGTAGGCGGTCGTAGCGTTGAAAGCACCATGGGCTTTACAGCGCTCGATGGCCTGCCAATGGGAACGCGGCCAGGCCAGATCGATGCGGGTGTGATCCTCTATCTCATGGACCAGAAGCGTCTCGGCTCTCGAGAGCTATACGATCTTCTTTACGCGCAATGCGGTCTCAAGGGGCTTTCCGGCATCAGCAACGACGTGCGCGAGCTGCTCGCGAGCTCGGATCCTAGAGCGAAGCTGGCTCTCGACTACTTCACGTACAGGATCGCCCTCTTCGCCGGCATGCTGACCGCCGCCATGCGTGGTCTCGATGGGTTCGTATTCACTGCGGGCATAGGCGAGCACGCGCCAAGTGTTCGCGAGGCCGTCATTCGGCAGTTGGATTGGCTCGGCATCGAGCTCGACGACGCAGCCAACAAGAAAAGTGCGCTGCGCATATCTACACCCGCCTCCAAGGTTGCTTGCTACGTCATTCCGACCGACGAGGAACAGATGATCGCGCGCCATACATGGCGGGCCATAGCTGAACACGCGGGCTCAAACGTTCGAGAGATGCGAGCATGATCGACCTATCGTCGCTGACGCTCCTGAAGGGAAAGAAGGCGCTGGTCACCGGCATCGCCAACGACAAGTCAATTGCCTGGGGCTGTGCCAAGGCATTCGAGGCGTTCGGAGCGGATGTCGCGATCACCTATCTGAACGACAAGACGCGCACGTTTGTTGAGCCTTTAGCGCGCGAGCTTCGCTCATCGGTGCTGCTGCCACTGGATTTGACCAAGGAAGGTCAGCTCGAAGCGGCGTTCGACGATATCGAGAAGAAGTGGGGCCGCCTGGATATCCTGCTGCACTCGATAGCCTTTGCTCCGAAGGAAGATCTTCAAGGACGGGTCGTCGACTGCTCCAAGCCAGGTTTCCTCATGGCGATGGAGCTCTCGTGCTGGTCATTTATTCGCATGACGAAGCTGGCGGAGCCCCTCATGAAGAACGGCGGCGTTGCGTTCACGATGACGTATTACGGATCGCAGATGGTCGTCGAGCACTACAACATGATGGGACCGGTAAAGGCGGCGCTGGAATCAGCGACGCGCTACATGGCCGCGGAGCTTGGTCCCAAGAAGATCAGGGTCCACGCGATCTCGCCCGGCCCACTGAAGACGCGCGCGGCTTCAGGCATCTCCGACTTCGAGTCGCTGCTGAGCAAGGCGGAGTCCAAGGCGCCGACGCGAAGCCTGGTCTCCATCGACGATGTTGGAGTTGCCGTAGCCTTCCTCGCCACAGACGCCGCGAAACTCATCACCGGCGATACGCTCTACATCGATGGCGGATACCACATCATCGACTGAAACAGCTGCGCTCACATCTGCGAGGATTTGCTGCGTGTCGCGGGCTTCTTGCGCTCGGTTCCGTAACCCTGCTCCCGCAGATACTTGATGCGCTCTGCCGCGACACGGCGGCATGTGTTTTCCCACTCCCGCTTGGTCATATGAGTCGAGCGATCCCACTGCTTCATACATTCCCTGACGCGCGCCTTCTCGTCGAGCAGGGCGGCCTCACTCGATGTGCGCTTCGCGGCTTGCGGGGTGGTGGATTGGGCTTCGGCGGCTGTCGCAGAAATTGCCAACGCCGCCACATAGATCAATGCACGCACGTTGCGCTCCTCTATGTTCATGGGACGCGCTTGACCCGGCAGTCGATCACTCTAACGCAATCCCGCGGAAGCATCCTCCGAGATTGTACCGACAGTCGCCATACTTGGAATCCCTGATTTCTGGGAAGCAACGCCCGCAGTGAAGGCGCATAACAGAGGCCTCAGCGCTTTCACGGCGCGTGCCCGCGAGACATCAGCCCGTCCACGTGAAGGCTGCTCTCGCCAGCTTTAACCATTAATTGGAGACGCCGCTCAGAGCGAGCGCGCGACGCGAAATCCCAGATTGTCGTCCCTGTCACTGGGCCGATTGTGGGCGCGATAGTCGGATTGAACGCGCCGAGTATCATTGTGCCAGCCGCCGCCGCGCACGGAGCGCTCTACACACTGCTCCGAAATGACGGGCGCGGAAGTCACGCGCCCCGATGGCAGGTGAGCGAAGCAGTCCTGTGTCCACTCGTAGACATTGCCGTGCATGTCATGCAGGCCAAAAGCGTTCGGCGGAAATTGAGCTACGGGCGCCGTATGCTCCCAACGATCGCGGCCTCCGACTTCGCCGGAGCACGGCGGGCATGCATCCTTTCCGAAGTTAGCAAAGTTCCTATCCGGCAGCCGTCCCCAGAAGAAGGGCGTGGTCGTGCCGGCGCGCGCGGCAAATTCCCACTCCGCTTCCGACGGCAATCGGTAAGCCTGCCCGGTTTTCTGCGAAAGCCAATTCACGTAGTCCTGCGCGTCGTACCAGGAGACATGGATCGCCGGACGCGCGCCGCGCCCCCAGCCCTGGTCGGACGGGCGATAGCCGCGGCAGCCGCCGTCAACGACACAGGCATCCCATTGGTCAAAGGTAACTTCCGTCCGGCCGATCGCGAATGGGCCGACGTCGACCGTGCGCAGCTCAGGAACTGATGCAATGCCGAGGCGGCTGAGAAGCACCTCACGACGCCTGAGCTGGCGGCCCATGTGAAACGTCCCCCCCGCGGCGGGCACCATCTCAGGGCAATTCTCGCAGTCGGAGAATAGCTCGCCAGCTCGGATGCTGTCTGGTGGTGCGGATCGCGGTGGTGTGCTCAGGGCATACAGTGCCACCGCGACGACGAGCAGGACGGAAGCGGCCGACATCCACCACCAAGCTGAACGGCTAGCCGATGGCAGTAGCCGGAACGCGTCAGGTATTCCGATGAACATCAAGATGCACTGGGTATGTAGGGTCAGGATCTAGTCTGTAAGACACTAGGGCACGTCGTCAATCAATATGCCTGCCCCGGAATATGACCCAAGAGCATTAAGAAAAACGCCAGTAATTCGCGCGCCCACCAGCCGCCGCAATCCACCCAAGCCGGAACACTCTGCAAGTGCGGCCTGGACACGTCGCGCAATCGCTTGTAGGCCCCCGATGCTGGGCGCTGAGCGCCGTTCACCGGGGAGGGGGATCATGCAAGGCATAGGAAAAGCATTCTTCGTGTCGGCGCTCGTCTATGGCGTGATTGGCATCCTGCTCGGCCTCCACATGGCCATGAGCAAGAACCACGGGCAGATGCCGACGCACGCCCACGTCCTCGTCATTGGATGGCTGAGCTTTGCCGTCTTCGGTCTCTTCTACTCGGCTCATGGACATGCGGTGCCGCGGCTGCTCGCTGGCGCGCATTTCTGGCTAGCGCAGATCTCACTCGCAGCGCTCGTGGTCGGCCTCTATCTCCTCTACTCCGGCCAGCCTCAGTATGAGCCGGTCGCCGCGATCTCCTCGCTCGGCTATGCTGCTTCATTTCTGGTGTTCGTCGCAGTCGCTCTCCGGGCCATGCGCGCGCCGAGCGACTGAACTTAGACCGCGGTCACGGTCTACCCTGGCCTCATGGAGCCCTGCGCACTATCATCATTCCCAAAGCCGCGCTCAACGCGGTGCAAAATCGGGAGGTGCGCCATGGTCAGCCGACAAGGCTTGAAATTCACTTCCGTTCGCTCGGCGGTGTCAGAGGCCGAATGGGAGGCGCGGGTGAACCTCGCCGCCTGCTTCCGCCTTGCCGACCACTACGGCATGTCGGACATGATCTACACCCACATCACCGCCCGCGCTCCCGACAACCCAAACCACTTCCTGCTCAATCTGCACGGCCTGCTCTTCGAAGAGATGACCGCCTCCTCCTTCATGCGCGTCGATCTCAACGGTAACATCCTCGTCAAGCCGGAGGTCGATCACGGCTATGGCCTGCACATGGCCGCCTTCGTGATCCATAGCGCCATCTATCGCGCACGCCCCGACGTGATGGCGGTCATGCACACGCACTCGATCGCGGGCATGGCGGTGTCCTCGCTCAAGTGCGGGCTGCTGCCGCTGACACAGACCTCGCACCGCTTCTACCCGCGCATCGCCTATCATGACTTCAACGGACCAGAGCGCGACCCGTCCGAGCGCGAAAAGCTTGCGGTCCACCTCGGCAAGAATGACGTCATGATCCTGCGCAATCATGGTCTGCTCACCGTCGGCGCGAGCATACCCGAGACCTTCAATCGCATGTACGGCCTCGAGCGCGCGTGCCAGGCCCAGCTCGCCGCGCTCGCCTGCAACACCGAGCTGAACGTGCTCTCGCCCGCCGTCGTGGAGAAATCGACGGCCATGTACGCGCCGGGCGCAGTACGCCCTTACGGCCTGCTGGAGTGGCCGGCACTGCTGCGGCTCCTGGATCGAAAGGATCCGAGCTACCGAGATTGAGCACGCCGCCAGACAATACGCTGCGTGCGTGATGTGCCGGCCGAGAAGTCGGGCCCGGTGAGCGTCAACGTATCACCTTCAAGCTGGATGTGCCGCGTGCTCCTGAAGCCGACCAGCGCGGGGTTCGTCGCGATCTCGATCGAATGAAACACCGTCCCATTGCTGACCTCGTAGCGACCAGAATAGGCAAATGACTGCGCATAAGCGGTTGCCTTTTCGGCCTCCGAGGCGGGAGCCGTGCCCGACCCACCCGCTTTCATGAGGGTCGCCGCCATGTGCCCATCCGCAGTGTACATGATGAGGCCCTGCGCATCGGACCCAAGAGGAAACTCCGGCGGGCGACCGTCATCATAGACGAGCGACCAGCTCTCGAGGCGCCACGTCCCCAACAGGTCCTTCGCGGTGGCAGTCATCTGGTCCATCCTCCTGAGCAATCCAGTGTCATCATCAACTGGCCTTGCGCTCAGTCGTGGTCAAGCTGCACATTTGGCGCCGGAAGGCGGCACGGCAAAAAGCCAGCGACCGCCCCAAAACGGGAGGAACGACGATGGATCTCAAGGGTTCGGTAGCGCTCGTGACCGGCGGCAACGGCGGCCTCGGTCAGCGCATCTGCCATGCGCTGGCGCGTGAAGGGGTGAATATTGCCGTCATGTACGCGCAGAGCCGCGACCAGGCGGAAGGCGTCGCGCGCGAGCTCGCTTCGAGCCATCAGATCAATGCCGTGGCCTTCGGCTGCGACATCACCGACAACGCCGCTGTCGAACACCTCGTCGGCGATGTGAAGGCTCGTTTTGGCCGCCTCGACATCCTCGTCAATGATGCAGCCTACAACATCGCAATCCCCTTCCCGGACCTCGACAGCCTCACGCAGGAGGTGTGGGACAAGATCATGGCAGTGAACCTCACTGGTCCCATGCGCCTCATGAAGGCCGTGGCACCCGTCATGAAATCCCAGGGACGCGGGCGCATCGTCAACATCTCGTCTGTTGCCGGGCTCGGTCCGAGCGGCTCTTCGATCGCCTATGCGGTTTCGAAGGCGGGCCTCATTCACCTGACTCGCTGCATGGCCGTCGCAATGGCGCCGGAGACGCTCGTCAACTGCGTCGCCCCCGGACTACTCGAAGGCACGCGTGCCACTGCCAATCTTCGTGCCGATCAGGTCGAGCGCTCGGCTTCCAGCTCGCTTCTCAAGAAGCCCGCGGACAAGGACGATTGCGCTGACATGGTCGTCACCATGTGCCGCACAGAAACCATGACCGGGCAGACTATCGTCATCGATTCAGGTCGCGTATTTCACTGAGACGAAGCCGCCCAAGCTCGTTGTCGAATGCAGCCACGGGGCCTGAAAAAGCGGCTTCGCACCGATCCGGCATCTTGTTGACATGCGAGAAAGTTTGGCATTCGCCGTGCGCAGATGGCTCTGCGCTGGCGATACTTGCCATTAGCCAAAGAACCCTGTTAATGGGGCCCACTGCCACCGCGGGCTCCAAGCGTCTGATCGCTCCACTCGCGACCAGTTTCAAATAATAAAATGGGCTGCAAAGCGGCTCCGCCCGTGGAGGAAATATGGCGACGGTTGATATCCGCAAAGTCCGGAAGGCGTTCGGCTCGGTCAACGTATTGCACGGGGTCAGCGTCGACATTTCCGATGGCGAGTTTGTGGTGCTGGTCGGCCCATCGGGCTGCGGCAAGTCCACACTGCTGCGGATGCTCGCAGGTCTCGAGAACATCACCGGCGGCGAGATCGCCATCAGCGGCAAGGTGGTGAACACCGTCCCGCCAAAGGATCGGGACATCGCGATGGTGTTCCAGAACTACGCACTTTATCCGCACATGACCGTGTTCGACAACATGGCGTTCTCCATGATGCTCGCCAAGGCGCCGCGCGACGTCATGGAGCGCGAGGTGCAGAAGGCCGCAAAGATTCTCGGCCTCGAGCAGCTCCTACACCGTTACCCGCGTCAGCTCTCGGGCGGCCAGCGCCAGCGCGTGGCCATGGGCCGCGCCATCGTGCGCAACCCGCAGGTGTTCCTGTTCGACGAGCCGCTCTCCAACCTCGACGCCAAGTTGCGCGTACAGATGCGCTCCGAAATCAAGGAGCTGCACCAGCGCCTGAAAGTCACTACCGTCTACGTCACGCACGACCAGATCGAGGCCATGACGATGGCCGACAAGATCGTCGTCATGAACAGCGGCAACATCGAGCAGACCGGTGCACCGCTCGAGTTGTACGATCGTCCGGCCAACCTGTTCGTGGCTGGCTTCATCGGTTCGCCCGCGATGAACATCCTGCCCGGCGCCACCGGCGAGGGTGGTTTCGTCGCCGAAGGCGGCGCCGTGCTGCCGATGCCTGCTGCTACGCGCAATGGCGCCGGCTACTACGGAATTCGACCCGAGCACATGCGCCTCGTAAGCGAGGGCGGCATACCCGCTACCGTTCAGCTCATCGAGCCCACGGGATCAGAGACGCAGGTCACGATCCGCATCGCCGACACGCCGCTCACCTGCGCCTTCCGCGAGCGCATCACCCAGAAGCCGGGCGAGACGATCCGCGTGATGCCAGACCTCGGCCTGGTGCACCTTTTCGAGAAGGGATCGGGCCAGCGCCTCGCAAGCTAAACATCAAGAAAAACAATAATCTAATCATCAACCCCTAGGGAAGGAACGACTATGGCTCTCATTACCCGACGCACAGCATTGCAGCTCGGTGCGAGCGCGGTCGCGCTCGGCGCCGCCAGCCGCTTCGCCTTTGCGCAATCCAACATCAAAACCGCCGACGCTTCACCGCCGAAACTCGACATCGAGAAGGGCGCCTCGCTGCGTATGCTCCGCCCAGTCCGCTTCGTGCAGCCGGACGAGGACGTCTTCCGCGCCAACTGCGCCAAGTTCACCAAGGAGACGGGCGTCGAGGTCAAAGTCGACTTCGTCGGCTGGGAGGACATCACCCAGCAGACCGCCGTCACCGCGAACACTGGCGCCGGCCCCGACCTCATCATGGGCTTCAACGAGGCCCCACACATCTACACCGACAAGCTCGTCGAGCTCTCGGACGTGGCCGAGTACATCGGCAAGAAGTATGGCGGCTGGCTGCCGCTCGCCCAGAAGTACGGCAAGAAGCATGGCACCAACAATTGGATTGGCCTGCCCTTCGGCGCATCGGGCGGTCCGCTGGTGTGGCGCAAGTCGGCTGTGAACGCGGTCGGCTACGACGCGCCGCCGGATGACCTCGACAAGTATCTCGACCTCTGCCGGAAGCTCCACGCTGCCGGCAAGCCGGCGGGCTTCGCGCTCGGCAACGCCGTCGGCGACGGCAATGGTTTCGCCAACTGGCTGGTCTGGTCACACGGTGGCTACCTCGTCGACCCGGACAACAAGGTCGCCATCAACAGCAAGGAAACCATCGCGGCCCTGACCTACCTGCAGGAGCTTTACAAGACGTTCGTGCCCGGCACGATCGCCTGGGGCGATATCAGCAACAACCGCGCCTATGCCGCGAGCGAGTGCTGGCTGACGGCGAACGGCGTGTCGATGTACTTCGCATTGAAGCGGGACCCGAAGCTCGCCGAGATCGCCGAGGACACCCAACACAGCCTGCTCCCGAAGGGTAAGCTGGACGTGTCGCCCATGGCCGGACTTACGCTCAACGCCATGGTGTTCAAGCACAGCAAATTCCCGAATGCGTCGAAGGCGCTGCTCAGCTTCCTGCTCGAAAAGGAGCAGTACGATCCGTGGCTGCAGGCGAACCTCGGCTACTGGGCGCAGCCGCTCGAGAACTATTCGACGAGCGCGGTGTGGCAGAGCGACCCCAAGGTGGCGCTCTTCAAGGACACCATGCGGAGCAACTTCTGGATCGGCTACAAAGGCCCGATCAGCCAGGCCTCCGCGGCGGCCAACGCGGACTACATCATGGTGCAGATGTGCGCCTCAGCAGCATCTGGCCAGTCGACGCCTCAGGCCGCAGCTGCCGAAGCAGAGCGCCGCGCGAAGCGCTTCTTCCGCTAAGCTGAACGGAACCGGCAGCGCCCTTCCTGGGGCGCTGCCGCCACCCGCAGGATTGCCCGCCACATGACCGACGCCTCGATCTCCACGACCAATTGGGTACATCGCCGCGCCGACCCCTCGTGGCTGGTGCGCCTCTTCGACTGGAAGCCCTTCCTGGTCATCATCTGCCTGCTGCCGGCCGTCGGCCTGCTGATGACCTTCCTGACGTATCCGCTCGGTCTTGGCATCTTTCTCGCGTTTACCGACACCACGATCGGCCGCCGCGGCGTCTGGGTCGGCATCGAGAACTTCCAGTACCTGTTCAGCGATCCAATCTTCTGGAATGCTGTCTTCTTCAGCGTCTTCTACACGTCGATCGCGACGATTGGAAAATTCGGCCTAGGCCTTTGGCTGGCTCTGCTGCTCAACAACCATCTTCCGTTCAAGAGCATGCTGCGCGCGATCATCCTGCTGCCGTGGATCGTGCCGACCGTCCTCTCAGCCATCGCCTTCTGGTGGATCTACGATCCGCAGTTCTCGATCATTTCACATATGCTAATCAAGACGGGCCTGCGCGAGACCAACGTCGACTTCATCAATACCGCTTGGCCCGCACGCTGGTCGCTGATCGCCGCCAACATCTGGCGCGGCATTCCCTTCGTCGCGATCTCGCTGCTCGCAGGCCTGCAGACCATATCGCCGTCGCTGTACGAAGCCGCCATGCTCGACGGGGCGACGCCGTGGCAGCGTTTCCGCTTCATCACATTCCCGATGCTGCTGCCGATCCTCGCGATCGTCATGACTTTCAGCATCATCTTCACCTTCACCGACTTCCAGCTCGTCTACGCCATTACGCGAGGTGGACCAGTGAATTCGACGCATCTGCTCGCGACGCTCGCTTTCCAGCGCGGCATTCCGGGCGGTCAGCTCGGCGAGGGCGCGGCAATCGCCGTCTCAATGATCCCGTTCCTCATCTTCGCGACGCTGTTCAGCTACTTCGCCCTCGCACGGCGCAAGTGGCAGCAGGGAGAGACCAATGACTGACGCCGCGGCTCCTCCAGTAGAGACTCCGACTTCGGCAACGGCTCCGCCGGAGACGATGGCCTGGGATAGCCGGGCCCGACGCATGGTCGTGCTGTGGCTGCCGCTCGCCTGCTTCCTCATCATCCTCCTATTCCCGTTCTATTGGATGACCATCACGGCATTCAAACCGGATGCCGAGCTCTATAATTTCGCCGAGCACAACCCGCTCTGGATCAGCTCGCCGACGCTCGACCACGTCTATCTGCTACTGTTCAAGACTTCGTACCCGAAGTGGCTGAAGACCACGATGATGGTCGCGATCGGTGCGACCTTCCTGTCCCTCTTCGCGAGCACGCTTGCCGCCTATGCTATCCAGCGGCTGCGCTTCACTGGCAGCCAGTACGTCGGCCTCGCGATCTACCTCGCCTACCTCGTACCGCCGTCCATTTTGTTCATCCCGCTGGCGACGATGGTAGTCCAGCTCGGCCTGTTCGACAGCCCGCTGGCGCTGATCCTGGTCTACCCGACCTTCCTCGTGCCATTCTGCACGTGGCTGCTGATCGGCTACTTCAAGTCGATCCCTTATGAGCTTGAGGAATGCGCCTTGATCGATGGTGCGACGCGCCTGCAGATCCTGCGCCGGATCACGCTGCCGCTGGCGGTTCCGGGCCTGATCTCGGCCGGCATCTTCTCCTTCACGCTCTCCTGGAACGAGTTCATCTACGCTCTCGCCTTCATCCAGAGCAGCGAGAACAAGACCGTGCCGGTCGCCATCCTGACGGAGCTGGTGACAGGCGACGTCTACCAGTGGGGAGCGCTGATGGCGGGATCGCTGCTCGGCTCGCTGCCGGTCGCGATCTTCTATTCATTCTTCGTCGACTACTACGTCTCGTCCCTCACGGGCGCTGTGAAGGAATAGCGGTGGCTTGGGCGCGAAGGGTTCAATCATTAAGGCAACGCGCGCCCACGCTCCATTCCTCGCACGTACCATCCTAGCGGCTTCTCGTTCCCATCTGCCGCGGGGGCCGTTCGATTTCGCACTCGACCTCCCCGACACGGAGCTGCTGACGGCCATCGAGCGCATGACGCTCGGCGACCTCGCCTGCAACGGCCATTTTACACGTTTTCTGGTCGCCGAGATCGCCGGCACGCCGGTAGGCGCCCTCGCAGCATTCGATCCGGGCGAGGACGGTCTGCCGCCGCTCGGAGCAGCCCTTCTCGATGCCTGCAGCGCTCTCGGGCACAGCAGCCGGAAGCTGGCTACCGTTGCAGCGCGTATTGAAGCTCTGGCACGCTGCTTCCCGCGCGGTGCGCCCGGCACTTGGATCATCGAGTGGGTCGCCGTGGCGGAACCCTACCGCCGCCACGGCATTTGCGGGCAACTTACGTCTGTGATCCTCGCCGAGGGCGCGCGCCGTGGGTGCCGCGAGGCGCAGATCTCGACCTATATCGGGAATGATGCGGCTGCAGCCGCTTATGCACGCTCAGGCTTTCTCGCTGCACGCGAGCACCGCAGTGTGGATCTCGAGCATATGCTCGGCGTACCTGGACTGTGGATCATGCACCGCGATCTACCATAGACGCAGTTGTACCGGCCGCCGGGGGCAGCCGGTATTTTCATAGCCGGGTCCCGCTCAGCCTTGCGGCTGCTTCGTCACGCGGATGTAAGGCTTCGGCCGAGTGAACCCGCCGAACTTCGCCTGTGCTTCCTCGTCGGAAACAGCCGGCGTGATGATCACGTCGTCGCCCGGCTTCCACTGCGCCGGCGTTGCGACCTTGTGCTTGGCCGTGAGCTGGAGGCTGTCGATCACGCGCAGGATCTCGTCGAAGTTCCGGCCCGTCGTCATCGGGTAGGTCAGCGACAGCTTAATCTTCTTGTCCGGCCCGACGACGAAGACCGAACGCACCGTCGCGTTATCCGCGGGCGTGCGGCCTTCCGACGTGCTGCCCGCGCTCGCCGGCAGCATCTCGTAGAGCTTGGCGATCTTGAGCTCGGGATCGCCGATCAGCGGATACTCCACTGCATGGCCGGTGACGTCCTTGATGTCCTGCTTCCAGCGCTGATGGCTGTCGACGGGGTCGACCGAGATGCCGATGATCTGGGTATTGCGCTTGGCGAACTCACCGGCAAGACTGGCCATGTAGCCGAGCTCGGTCGTGCAGACGGGGGTGAAGTCCTTGGGGTGAGAAAAGAGGACAGCCCAGCCATCGCCGACCCAGTCATGGAAATTGATCGGGCCAGCCGTGGTATCGGCGGTGAAGTTGGGGGCCTCGTCATTGATCCGTAGTGCCATGGGAACCTCGCTTATCAACTGAGTACGGGCCACAATCGGTTCTCGCGGTGACAGACGGCTAAGCAATTGGCGGCGATTGCTGCCTGGGCAGAAGTGCTAACACGGGCGCTGCTCGTGGCCTCGGCACTTTTGCTCCTAAGCATATGAGCGGCGGCCCTGATTTTGGTAGCCCCACGAACGATCAATTCGTGGCTCAAAGCCCCGTACCCCGCCGCGCCCGTCGTTATCTCCTTGCTGCCTATGGCACTTTTCCACTAACTTCGCTCATGTTCGGCCTCGTAGTTCGTTGGGATAACCGCTGTGCCGCACGACTGGCCCGAACGCCCGTCCCTGCCGGATGAGACGGAGGACAGCTCCTCCGCCAAGGTTACCCGTGCGCGATGGTGGCGTCGAAGCGGGACAATTCTCGGCGGGCTGATGCTGACCGCGCTCGTGGCCCTGATCGCCGTAAGTTCGCGCGCGACCGACCCCGAGCAGCTCTATCAAACCTCCCTGATCGGCCGTCACGACGTCGAGGAGACCGTCGCCGCAGCAGGACGCGTTCGTCCGCGTGCGCACGTCGATGTCGGCGCTAGGGTATCGGGGCAACTGAGGAAACTGCACGTCAGGATCGGCAGTCTCGTGCGCGAGGGCGAGCTCCTCGCCGAGATCGACGCGGAGGCCCAGGAGGCCAAGGTCGAAGGCATCCGTGCCGAGCGTGCTCGCCTCACGGCGGAGCTTGCGGAGCTGGAAGCGACGCTCGCTTTCGCCGAGCGCCAGCATGGCCGCCAGACCGAGCTATCGCGCACGAACGCAGCTTCAGTTGCCAAGGAGGATGAAGCGCGCCGGGACATGAATGTCGCCAAGGCGCGCCGGGATGCGACCATTGCCCGGATCCGGCAGACCGAGGCAAGCCTGCGCGCCGAGCAGGTTGCCCTCGGCTACACGCGCATTCTCGCGCCCATGGCCGGCACCGTGGTCTCCATCGAAGCTGTGGAGGGCCAGACTCTCAACGCGAACTACGAGGCACCCGAGATCCTCAGGATCGCGGATCTTGCGGTCATGACGGTGTGGACGGATGTCTCCGAGTCGGACGTCACCAGGCTCTCCGTCGGCATGCCGGTCAGCTTTACGACCTTCGGTCATGCCGATCGGGTTTGGAAAGCGAACCTAAGAGAGATTCTGCCTGTCCCACAAAGGCCGCCTCGAAGGTCGGAGAGCGGTGACCGCTCGAACGTCAGGAGCAACATCATTTCGTATGTGGCGCTCTTCGACGTCGCCAACAGCGATGACGCGCTGCGTGCCGAGATGACTGCCCAAGTCTCATTCATCTATGCACGCGCGCCGGACACGGTCGCAATACCGGCTGCTGCCTTTCAAGCGATCGGCAATACAAGTGCGAGCGCGATCGCACGGCCGGCCGAGCGCCAACGCGCCCAGGTCCACGTTCTGAACGCCGATGGGAAGGTCTCCGTGCGGGATGTCGAGACTGGCGTCCGCGGCCCCCGCTTCATCGAAGCCAAGAGCGGCATTGCCGTTGGTGAGCGCGTGATCATCGGCGAGACGCGACGCCCGCCGCGGCCCTCTTTCAGCATCGAACGATGACATCCCCAGTGCGCCCGCTCATCGAAATCCGCGGCCTCCGGCGCACCTTCGTGAGCGGCGGCGCTGTCGAGACGACCGCGCTCGATGGGATCGACCTCGACATTCACGAAGGCGAGTTCGTCGCCATCAGAGGCGCCTCGGGCTCGGGCAAGTCTACGCTCCTCAATGTCCTCGGCTGCCTTGATCGCCCTTCATCGGGTACCTACCGGATCGCCGGCGTCGACACGACACGGCTCGGGACTGCAGAGCTGGCGCATCTGAGGCAGCGGACCTTCGGCTTCGTCTTTCAGCGGTATCACCTCATCAACGGCATGACGGCCATCGACAATGTCGAGCTGCCTGCCATTTATGGCGGTGTACCAAGGGACGTACGACGCACGCGGGCCGAACGCCTCATGGCCCTTCTCGGCCTTGACGATCATCGCTGGAAGCGGCCTTGGCAGTTGTCGGGCGGCCAGCAGCAGCGCGTCGCCATCGCTCGGGCGCTGATCAACGGTGGATCGCTCATCCTCGCGGACGAGCCGACCGGAGCGCTCGACAGCAAGAACAGCGCGGAAGTCATCGCCATCGTGCGCGAGCTCGCGGAAACCGGACGCACGGTCATCCTGGTGACGCATGACGCTCAGGTGGCTGCCCAGGCGGACCGCACGATCGAGATCGCGGACGGGCGCATCGTCAGCGACCGTGCGACGAAGGCCGCCAAGGCACCGATGACAGCAGCATCGATGACAGTAGCCGGCGACCGCGTCTCGCGCCCTGCCTCTCGCGAGACGGCCAGCCAAACGGGTACGCAGAACTTCACCCAAGTGCGTGCGTGGTGGTCACCTATCGCGGAAGCGGGTCGATCGGCATTCGCCTCCATACGATCCAATCCGATACGCACCGGCCTGACGCTGCTCGGCGTGGTCATCGGCGTTGCCTCGGTCGTGGCGCTGGCCGCCATTGGACGAGGCGCCGAAGCCGAAATGGTCGATCGAACGTCCGCCCTGGTGTCGAACACGATCATGGTCACTGACAGAAGAGAGCCCGGAACATCCTACACACCGCTGACGCCACCGGATGCGGCAGCCATTGCCGAGCTACCCAATGTCATCGCGACCCTGCCCGTCGATGAGAAGTACGGTGTCATCTCCCATGGTCATCGCGAGACCGTAACCGAGATCATCGGTGCGACCCGGGCTTACCGCACCGTCTATCGTTGGGAAACGCGGGTTGGTTCCTACTTCTCCGAGGAGGACGACAGACGTGGGGCCGCCGTCACCGTCATAGGCAAGACCATAGCCGAGAGGCTGTTTCCGGATAGCCCGGATCCCACGGGCGCGACGGTGCTCATCGACCGCACGCCCTTCACGGTCCTTGGCGTCCTGCAGGAGAAGGGCCTCTCCTTCAACGGCGAGGATCTCGACCGCCGGCTCGTCGTGCCGCTCAATGCCATGATGCATCGCCTTGGTAGCCGACGGGAGCTGCAGTACATCGTTGTAGCTATCGACGACATGGAGATGCTGAAGACAACGCGCGATGCGGTACGCGCGCTCATGGTCGAACGGCACGGCCGGCAAGACTTCTCTATCGCCGATACCGCGGGGGCTTTCCGAAGGATCACCGACGAGCGAATGGCGATGAACATCCGCCTGATCGCGATCGGCGGCATCTCGCTTCTCGTGGGCGGGATCGGGATCATGAACATGATGTTGACCGCCGTGCGCGAACGTACGCGCGAAATCGGCATTCGGACCGCTACCGGCGCCACGCCGGGCGACATCCTCCGCCAGTTTCTCATTGAAGCCGTCGTGATCTCGGGCACGGGCGGCGTTGTGGGTCTCGCGATCGGGATCGCCATTGGCGCCGGCGCGGCCTACTTCGGCGCGACGGTGATCCTCTCCCTCACATCGGCGGCGCTCGCATTTCTGTTGGCGCTCACGCTCGGCGTCGTGTTCGGCTTCATGCCGGCGCGGCACGCGGCACGCCTCGACCCTGTCATCGCGCTGGCCAGCGAGTGAGCATGCCTCGACGCCCGCGAGAGGCACTGGCCCTCAAGAGGCGCGAGACGCGCAGTCTGTAGCCCGCAGGAGCGACGGGCTCCACCGTTTTTCCTCGCCCTTCGTCGCTGTGCCGGGGTGATGGACGGTGCCGCAATTCCATTGCATGGCATTCAGCATCCGACGCTGACAATGCTGGCATGGACGGCACGCACACGTGACTATTCCGTCAAGCGCTGACCGTTCCTCAGTCCGGCTCGGGCGCCACGCATTGCCGAGCTATTGAAAGGGTAGCTGTTAAGACTAATTGCCGATCCCACCCCCGTTCGCACTAGAGCGTAAGATGACCCGCATTGCGACCGTTCATCAGCCTACGCCGTTTCATCCGTCCGGGTGAGCTAGCAGTGCATGAGGCCTAGGACGATCCATAACCAAGATTGGACGGAAACCGTGCTTGTTATCAGTTTGTTTCTATTGCTCACTAAAGTTTCTAAATGCATTCGCAATCAGTTGTGGCGCGCTCCGGCTTGTCATGGCAAGGCCGAAGCAGTTGCTCGATCTTTGGCCTAATGTTTGCAACCGCGTTTAGCACTGTAGCTCACGGGGATAGGCAGCATGCCGATATCGGATAGTGTCCGTTTAGGAAAAGACGTGATCATTCACCATCCGAACCTCGTAAACCTTTATGGGTGCACGGTCGGCGACGGTTCGAGGATTGGAGCCTTTGTCGAAATCCAGAAGAACGCCATCGTCGGCGAGCGGTGTAAGATTTCGTCGCACACTTTCATTTGCGAAGGCGTGACCATCGAGGACGAGGTCTTCATCGGCCACGGCGTAATGTTCATCAATGATCCTCATCCAAGAGCCGCAAACCTGGACGGCTCGCCGCAATCCGAAGCCGATTGGCTTGTGGTGCCGACACTCGTAAAGCGCCGGGCCTCGATCGGATCGAACGCCACGCTGGTGTGCGGGATCGAGATTGGCGAAAGTGCCCTCGTGGGCGCTGGCGCGGTCGTGACCAAAGACGTGCCGGACTTCGCAATCGTAGCTGGGGTACCAGCGCGCGTGATCGGCGACGTTCGCGAGAAAAAATAGGGCCGCTTCGGAAGGGCGGCGCTAGAAGCAAAAAAAGGGCGGAAACTGGTATGATCAAGATCGGTGTCATCGGATACGGATATTGGGGGCCGAACCTGGTCCGCAATTTCGCTGAGTCCAAGCGAGCTCAGTTGGTGGCGGTGGCCGATCTCGATGCGACCAAGCTCGATCTCGTGGCACGGCGCTTCCCGGCTGTGAAAACCACCAGAAACGCCCAGGACCTGTTCAACGATCCCGAGATCGACGCGATCGCGATCGCAACACCCGTGAGCGCGCATTTCGAACTCGGAATTGCCGCTCTCAAAGCCGGCAAGCATGTCTGGCTCGAAAAGCCGATGACGGAGACTTCGTTACAAGCACGCAAGCTCGTCGACGAAGCTGAGAAGCGCCAGCGCGTGCTCCATATCGATCACACCTTCATCTATACCGGCGCTGTACGAAAGATGGGTGAAATCGTCTCGCGCGGCGAACTCGGCAAAGTGCTCTATTACGATTCCACGCGCGTTAACTTGGGCCTATTCCAGCGCGACGTGAGTGTCATATCCGACCTCGCCGTCCACGATTTCTCAATTCTCGACTTCCTTTTAAAGGAGCAGCCCGTGGCCGTCTCGGCGGGCGGCATCAACCACTTCCCCGGCACCCCTGAGAACCTCGCTTACATCACGCTGTTCTACGATTCCGGCGTGATCGCCCATGCAAATGTGAGCTGGCTCGCGCCGGTGAAGGTGCGCCAGGTGCTGCTTGGCGGCTCCGCGAAGATGATCGCCTATGACGACTTGCAGCCCAGCGAGAAGATCAAAGTCTATGACAAGGGCGTGAGCTTCACCGACGATCCGGCTAAGATCCACCAGATGCGCGTCGGTTACCGCACGGGCGACATGTGGGCGCCAAAGATCGACGAGACCGAGGCTCTGACCGTTGAGGTCGACCACTTTCTGGAATGTATTGACCAGAAAAAGGCCTCATTAACCGACGGCCGGCTCGGCCTGCGGGTTGTCGAGGTGCTGGAGGCTGCCATCAGTTCGATGCGCGGCCGCGGCGAAACAGTGCATCTGCGCCGACTGGAGAGCGCGAAATGATTCCGTTCGTCGATTTGAAGGCCCAGTATCTCAGCATCAAGCCCGAGATAGACGCTGCCATCATGAACATCCTTGATACGACGCAGTTCGTGCTCGGCAAGGAGGTAGCGGCGTTCGAGCAAGAGTTCGCTGCCTATTCCGGCGCGGCCTTCGGCATAGGCGTCAACAACGGGACGAGCGCGCTGCACCTGGCGTTGCTCGCGGCGGGCGTAGGCCCCGGGGATGAGGTCATCACTACGCCGTTCACTTTCGTCGCTTCGGTAGCGGCGATCTGGTATGCGGGTGCCAAGCCCGTTTTCGTCGATATCGATCCGGCGCGCTTCACAATTGATCCGGCGCAGATCGAGGGAGCGATCACTTCGAAGACGAAAGCGATCCTGCCCGTGCATCTCTATGGCCAGCCGGCGGACATGGACCCCATCATGGCCATCGCGCGCAAGCACGGATTGTTCGTGATTGAAGACGCTGCCCAGGCGCATGGCGCGGAGTACAAAGGCACGCGCATCGGCGGCATAGGCGATCTCGCGGCATTCAGTTTTTATCCAGGCAAGAACCTCGGCGCCTATGGCGAAGGCGGCATGACCACGACCAATAATGCGGAGTACGCGCGCACGATACGCACACTGCGCGATTGGGGTGCCGAAAAGAAGTACGAGCATGTGCTCAAGGGTTACAATATGCGACTTGAGGGCATGCAGGGGGCCATCTTGCGCGTAAAACTCAAGTATCTCGAGCGCTGGACGCAAGCGCGTCGAGCCGTGGCAGCGCGCTATGATGGGCTGTTCGAGAATTCGCGCGTCAATTATCCGAAGGCAGCCGAGGACGCGCGCCACGTATATCACATCTACGCCATTCGGACGAGAACTCGCGCCCGCTGGCAGGAGGAACTCTCCTCCAAGGGCATTCAAACCGGCATTCACTATCCCTACCCGATCCACCTGCTGCCGGCCTATTCCGACCTCGGCTACAAGAAGGGCCAGTTCCCCCAGGCGGAAGCGGCTGCGGCCGAGACGCTGTCCTTGCCGATGTATCCGGAGCTGACCGCATCAATGCAGGAGAAAGTTGCCGAAGCCGTCATCGAACTCAATCTTGCGTCCGCCTGAACCTCCGCAACACAGATTAGAGGCATTATGCAGATCGAAGGCTCCAACATACTGGTCACCGGCGGTTGCGGCCTCATTGGCTCGACGACGATTGATCTCCTGCTCAAAGAGCACAATCCTGCTCGCATTGTCATTTTCGACAATCTCGTGCGCGGCACGCTACACAATGTCGAGGAGGCGTTGAAGGATCCGCGAGTGAGCCTGGTTGAGGGCGATGTCCGCGACGTCGGTGCAGTGCACCGGGCGACCGAAGGCATGGATGCGGTGATCCATATGGCCACACTGCGCATCACGGCGTGCGCGGCCGAGCCGCGCGAAGCGCTCGAAGTGATGTGTGATGGCTCCTTTAATGTGATCGAGGCAGCGCACGCCAAGGGAGTCAAGAAATTCGTGACCGCCTCGACCGCCTCGATCTATGGCATGGCGGATGTATTCCCGACCAAAGAAGACCACCATCCCTACAACAACCGCACCTGGTACGGTGCTTCGAAGATCATGCTCGAGGGGCTCTTACGCTCCTACTACGATATGCACGGCTTCGATTATGTCGCGTTCCGCTATTTCAACGTCTATGGCCCGCGCATGGATCTGCACGGCCGTTATACGGAGGTACTGGTGCGCTGGATGGACCGCATCGCCGCGGGTGAGCCGCCCCTGATCCTCGGTGACGGCTCCACGACGATGGATTTCATATATATCGATGACATTGCGCGCGCGAATGTCCTGGGTCTGGCCTCGGACGTCAAAGACGAAGTATTCAACGTGGCAAGCGGTACCGAGACCAGCCTCAACGATCTAGCGACGGCGCTGCTGAGAGTCATGGGCTCCAATCTGGTCCCGGAGTACGGTCCCGAGCGGAGGGTCAATCCAGTCCGGCGGCGTCTGGCGGATACGACCAAGGCGGAGCAAATGCTCGGCTTCAAATCCCAGGTGAGCCTCGACGAAGGCTTGTCTCGCTTAGTTGAATGGTGGAAGGTCAATCGCGGCAAGATCAGCTGATCACGGCCATCCCCACAGTCGCGCGCGATCAGCACGCCTTCGCCAATTCGCGCGCGCGCTCGAGCGCCTCGGACGGCGTGTCGGCCCAATGTACGGTGCTATAGCCGCGCGTGGAATACTCATAGACGGCGCGGTTCTTTCCGAAGCGATCTGGCAGAACGACAGTCGGCTGCGCGCGCATCGCGGCGAGCATGTGCGGGTGCATGCGGTCAGTAACCAGCACCTTTCCCGTGTCGAGCCGTTGATTGCCTCTGGCCAGTACGTAGCGTGAGAAGCGATCGTAGCAAGCGGTGATTTTTGGATTCGTAACGGAGTCCAGTATCGGCACGAACTTGCGCACTCGAGAATACAGGCGACCAGAGAACATCTGGCGCCTACCCTCGCGTTCGTCATGGGTCCAATCGAACACATCGACATCGCTTGGCGGCTTAGCGTCGCTGCCTTCCATGTCATCGCGCGCGAGCCAGATAATGTTGTGCAGCGGTGGGCGTAATCGGGCCTGCGGCGCCAAGAGGAACGTAGAATCGTGGATGGTCACGACCTGAACCCTGTCCGAAAAGACTTCTCGCGCGGATTGGCCACTGACAGGGTCTCTAGCCATTAGCACGACGTCGGCATGATCTCCGAAGATGGTGCTTGCCTGGCGCTGATCGTCGTCATCAATGAACAACATAGTCGAAGGCAGAGAAATGAGTCTGTTCCTGGGGCACGCCGCGGCCACGATCCGCTTAACTTCGGCGTGCCTCGGCCAAAGGCGCGAAATGGTTACGCCGCCCAAGAACAAGACCACGCCATCGCCAATCGCGCGAGCCATCGCCTTGACATCGAAGTTGCCGCCGTGCGCGGCATAGGCGATGTGTGCGCCGCGCTTCTTAAGGTAGTCAACGGCCACAGCCCACATCATGTGATTGCCGACGTTGAAGTCGTAGGGAAACTGCAGAAGCGCGACTGGAGCACCCGCCGGGATATATTGATCGAAACAGGCTTCGATCGCCTTCGCCTGCTGAGCGAGCAAAGCCGCGTCTGCCTCGTTCAATATCGTGCTGGTCACGAAAACCACCTCTTCAAATCACCGCCCGTCACGGCAAGCGCATCCAAAGGCCGTGACACTGCGCCCACCCGCTTTTCACAGTCCTGAAGTGCACAATCAAGTGCGTCCAGCAGCACAGCTCGCAAGATTCAAGAGTGACGCATGATCTATGCCGAGACTTCGCGGCCACTTGTTGCGGCATCTCGCCTCCGCAAAAAGTTCTTATGGTGAACAGTGAGAAACAGCTTGACGGAAGGAGGGAAGCGTCGCTCTTTCCGGCGTTGCGCCATCTGAGGCAGCGCGATTCTCGCGCCAGATTTGGAACCGAGTACGTCGCCATGCTCGAGCCGGGTTGGGTACGCGCTGTGCCTTCTCCAGTTGGCCTGACGCTGCGAAGCCTTGCCGCGGTCCGGAGCGCGACCGCCACGGGAGCCTGAGCTTGGACAGCCTGCGCAAGCGACTGACAACGGGCGCATTGTGGACCGCCGTCGGTCGGATCTTGGTGAACCTGATCGGCTTGACGAGCACGCTAGTACTGGCGCGACTATTGACGCCCGCTGATTTCGGGCTTGTCGCGATTGCAACGGTCGTACTTTCTATCGCCAACGCATTCACAGAATTGTCGCTGTCAGCGGCGTTGATCCAGCATCGAGACCCGCAACGTGAGCACTACGACACTGCTTGGACATTGAACGTCCTTCGCGCGCTCACAATCGCGATTGCACTCGCGCTGGCGGCGTACCCAGTTTCGGTCGCTTATCAGGACAAGCGCCTGGTCGACATTTTCTTCGTGCTGAGCGCCGCTGCCATGGTCAGCGGATTGGTCAATCCCAGGCTGGTCGATTTCCGGCGGCAATTGTCGTTTCAGCAAGAGATCATCACCGATTTCGCGAACAAGCTTTTTGGGTTCGTGGTCGCGGCGGGCATCGCCTACGCCTATCGAAGCTATTGGGCGCTGGTCATCGGCTCCTTTGCTGGGCAGGTCGCAGGGCTGGTCATGTCCTACGTGCTCCTTCCCTATGCGCCCCGGTTTTCGTTGACCAATTGGCGCCCCTTATTCTCGTTCTCCGGCTGGATGGCCCTGAGTTCAGGATTGAACGCCATCAATTTTCGCGCCGACCAGCTGGCCGTCGGTGCAGTGTTGGGCACGGAGCCACTTGGGCACTACACGGTGGGCGACAATCTCGCGGTGCTGCCCGTTAGAGAATCAACGACTCCACTTGCGAATGTACTGTTTCCCGCCTTCTCACGGCTGCAGGATGACACGCCGCGCCTGCGTGCCGCATTTCTGCGCGCCCAAAGCCTTCTGGCCGCAACCGCCCTTCCGATCGGCGTCGGCTTCGCACTGATCGCCGCGCCCCTCTTCAACATGCTGCTGGGCCCCCAATGGACATCGGCGGCGCTGGTGGCGCAGTTTCTCAGCACAATCTACGCCGTGCAGGCGCTCACCACGCCGGTCATGTCGCTCGCTATGAGCCTCGCGCGCACGCGGATGCTATTCCTTCGCAGCGCTTTTCTTATCGTGGTTCGCTATCCGCTGATCTTCTTGGGCTTGTTTTCAGGCGAGCTGGTGGGCCTGTTGGTGGCGCGTTGCGTCAGCGGACTCTTTGCCGTCGCTCTCGACATCACTTTGGCACGGCGGCTGGTTGGGGCGACAATCGTCGCTCAGATCGCATCAAGTTGGCGGGCTTTCACCGCCACATCGATCATGGCCGCGGGCGTTTGGGGCGTGGGCGTCGCGGGCGTCGAGGGTGCGACCATTGCCGAGCTGGCACTGCTCGTAATGACGGGCGCAATCTGCTACGTAGGCGCGACTGTCGGGCTCTGGCTCGCCACCGGGGCCCGCCCGGGACCTGAGCGTGAGGCCCTGGAGATGCTAAAATTTATGTATGGTAGGATCTCGGGAGCGCGGCGCCCCGAAACGCCACTGTCTTGACGCGCTCGCCACCGCTTGCTTGGCCATCGTCACATCTTTGCGGGCGTGCCCTTTGAAAATTCCCTACTGACCCCGCGAGAGGCAGATACGCGGCCGCGTCTAGCTAGAACCATTCTTCCCAGGAATCAAATACGCCGTTGAGTGCTGCCATAAATAGGCGATCATTGTCGAACTGTGTCACAAAAGTGCGTCCTATCGTGCCGGGCGAGCGCTTCAGCTCGGACTGTGCATAAATAAACTCGTAACCCGCCGCCCGGGCAGCCTCATGCGCTTGCGGGGGCCAGTTCATGGATTGGCCATAGGGGATGGCGAAATCCACCGCCGACACGCCCAGCTTCGCCTTGATCTCCTCGCGCGAGATGTTGAGCTCATCTTCGATCTCGGGCGGCGTCAGCCTTGCGAAATCGGGATGGCTCACGGAATGGCTACCAATCTCGCCTCCCCAGTCCTGCACGCGCTCCAGCGCCTGCCAATGCAGGATGTTGTTTGCGGCCCAAGGATTCTTATGGCTGGACCAATCCGACACCACGAACACGGTCCAAGGGATCTGAAACTCCCTGAGTATCGAGGCCGCATCGGTGAGCACGCTGGTCCAGGCGTCATCGAATGTTATGGCGAGCTCGTTAGGCGCGCCTCCGGTGTCGGCGATGCTTCGCGCCGGGACATAGTGAAAGCCAAGTGCCAGAGCGCCTTCAATCTGTCGCCGGAATTGGGCCGACGTAACGTCATTAACCCCCGATTGCGGCTGGCCGACTGAATGATAGCAGAGGATACGCCCATTTTTGCGTCTCCTGCGCGGGCCGATGAGCGCCAGTGCCTGGCGCTCAGCATACATTCGGATGGCAGCGGCCCGGTCACGACGTAAGCCCACAACCCGCGCGGCCGACTTCAATGCGCGCTCGATTGCACCCCTCATTCGCCTAGCCTAGCGATGGACTTGCGGTTCGTCTGCGTCCGCCATTCATCCTTCGCGGCGGGGTTAATCGGGCCTTTGGGCAAAGTCCACATGGGCACCACTAGCCTCATGAACACGCAAATCGGCTCATATGGCCAAGTAAGCACCATCGTGTCTCCTCAGCTTAACGCTTGCTGCAGAAAAATGGCCTTCTACTACTCTTAGAGGATCGCTTTTGCTAAGAGTTGGCGGATAGGGTGGCACCGCTCGGCTGCGCGGCATGTCTCATAGCGATACAGTCGAACGGATGATCCAACCCTGCTCAGGCTTTTCGCCGCCCTCCAAATCAATAGCCGAATAGTCTTTTTGTCGCCAAGGATGTTCAACGCCATGATCCCAATCAGTCGCCTCAGCGTCGGTGAGGAGGAAGCTCAAGCCGTGGCCGAAGTGATCCGCTCAGGCTGGATCGCCCTCGGCAAGCGAACGGAACGGTTCGAAAGCATTGTGGCCGAGTATGTTGGCGCTGCACACGCGGTTGGCGTGAGTTCGGCGACGACCGGTCTGCATTTGGGGCTGATCGCGCTCGGCGTCGGTCCCGGCGACGAGGTAATCTGTCCGTCCTTCAGCTTCATTGCCACGGCTAACGCGATCTTGCACGCGGGGGCTACCCCCGTTTTCGTCGACATCGATCAGAGAACGTACAACATCGACCCTGCTAAGATCGAGGCTGCCATAACGCCACGTACGAAAGCGATCCTGACGGTCAGCCAAATCGGCTTGGCTGCCGACATGCCTGCAATTCTACAAATAGCCGCACGTCACAATTTGCGCGTCATCGACGACGCAGCCCCGTCCCTCGGCGCTGATATTGGCGGTAGCAAAGTCGGCGCGCTTGCCGACATCACCGTGTTCGCCTTCGATGCTCGCAAAATCCTAACGACCGGCGAAGGTGGCATCGTCACGACCAACAATCCTGAATGGGCCAACCGCATTCGCATTTTGCGTGCGCATGCGGCTTCGGTTTCTACATTGACGCGCCATACGTCGACCGACGTCGTTCTCGAAGAATATGCCGAGTGCGGCTACAATTACAAAATGACCGATATTCAAGCCGCAATGGGCGTGGTGCAAATGGGCAAGCTTGAGGGCTTCGTCGCTGAACGCCGCCGCCTTGCCCGACGTTACAAGGAAGGTCTCGGCGGCAACAACAACATCACTCTCCCGTATGAGCCAGAAGGCTACCGCCACGTTTTTCAATCCTATTGCGTGCGCTTGAGCCCGCACTTGAGGCAATACGACGTCATGGCCTCTATGGGCTCCAAAGGCGTCGCGACGCGGCGCATTATTGGAATCCATCTGCAGCCCTATTTCAAGCAATCGCATCCAGACGTGCGCTTGCCCGAGACGGAGTCCGCGGTGAAGTCCACGCTGCTGTTGCCCATGTTCGTTGGCTTGACCGAGGCTGAGCAAGATCAAGTGATCGGCGGCTTGCTCGAAGCCGTCAGCTGAGCAGGCGCCACAGACATTCCCACATGATGACTGACACCATACACGCAGGTTCCGGTCACCAGCCCACACGGGCGGGGCTCGTACGCATCAGATCGGATAGAGACCTGTGCGGTCTCGATCCGGCCGCGCGTTGGTGCTTCTGCGAGATCCTTCTGCAGTTCATAATTCGGTGTATTCGAGCCACCTGTGAACAGGCCGTTTCGAGAGCAGGCGATCGTGCCGCCCATCTTCGCCAAACCGAAGGACGCGGACATTCTTTGCGTGCGGATCAGCGGCTCGCTTCATGTGTGCCGTTTGTAGATCTCTTTCCCACTTACGGCTCCGTCGCACGCAGGATCTCCGTGGCTTCTTCTTGCGAATGGCTTCTCAATGGCAGGCCACCCAACCCATGAGCAAAGTCGACGTCGTCGTTCCTTGCTACAATTATGCGCGGTATCTAGATTACTGCGTTAGCAGCATCCTTTCTCAGCGAGATGTAGATGTCCACATTCTCATTATCGACGATTGCTCGCCCGACAATACGCCTGAGATCGCGCAGCGACTGTGCGCGGACGACGCCCGTGTGAACTATGTGAGAAACGCGCAGAATCGGCGCCTTATCGGTGTTTCCAATCAGGGCGTCATGGAATGGGCGCGTGCGCCCTATACGCTACTCATCTCGGCCGACGACGCGTTAGTGCCGGGCGCGCTGGCGCGCGCGGTCCATGTCCTCGACCGTCATCCCGAGGTGGGTTTCGTCTACGGCCCCGCACTGATCATGGGCCCGGACAACGAGCAGCCGGTCGAGATCTCTGATGGGCCGGCGGACTACCGCGTCTTGTCCGGTGAGGAGTTCTTGAAGTTCTGCATCCAGTCGGGCAATCCGGTGCCGACCCCGTCGATCGTGACGCGCACTGCCACACAACACGCCGTCGGCGGCTACAATCCAAACTTTCCATATGAGTCCGACCTCGATCTCTGGATGCGCTTCGCATTGATGGGCCCGGTCGCGGCGATGCAAAATGTTCAAGGGCTCTATCGCGTGCACAAGAGCAACATGCATTTCGATTCGTGGGCTGGGGGGCTCGGCGACCGGCCCGCGATTGTGCGTTTGTGGGAGAATTTGATCGACGGATGTTCAGACGACGATAGAGCAGCGTGGCTCCGCACTTGGGTGGATCAAGCGAAGGCAGAGTTCGCTGCAAGCGCGTTCTGGGGCGCGGGAGAGTCGTATGCGAAGCGGGACGACGCTGCCCTTAAGCTGTTTCGTGATTTCGCCATGGAGCTTGATCCGACGTATGCATCCCGGAACTTCACACTGCGCCAGCGCATTGAGCGTCTGATCGGTTTCAATCCAATATCGAGCCTTCGTGGCTACCGACGCAAGCCCGCTCAGCACGCTCGTAGGACAATGCTACCCGGCCACAAATTTGGGCAAGTGCCAATAGCCGGGAGCGCTTCTCGCCAACATGCGTAGGTAATGGTTGTCGCAAGGGTGCAGCTCCCAAAACGCTCGATGACGTCGATGTAAAAGCGCCTAGAGCCATTCAGCGTAAGTTGGAATCTGGGGATTCCCAAATCAGTCGGCTTCTGATTCAAGATGCGTGCTGGAGCTGGAGGCCAGCACGCATGGCGAAGCCCTATTCCGCTGACCTGCGTACGC
>JAESGW010000506.1_pt1 | contig 33315 bp, 35 predicted proteins | sample 9269791 | NCBI WGS metagenome assembly JAESGW01 (sample SAMN16773120, study PRJNA677053) | algae metagenome | isolation source: Aphanocapsa lilacina HA4352-LM1 and co-occurring heterotrophs from near cave... | place: USA: Maniniholo cave, near Haena, Kauai, HI | collected 2009-07-28
TCACGCTCGAGGACCTCGACGGCGCGATCGACGTGCTGCTGTTCCCCAGCTCCTACACCCTCGCCTCGACCCTCCTCGTCGAGGACAACATCGTCCGCATCAAGGGCCAGCTCTCGCGCGACAAGGAGCAGCCCGAGCTGCGGGCCCAGGAGGTCACCGCGCCCGACCTCACGCAGGGCCCGGCCGGACCCGTCGTGATCAGCCTGCCCTCGACGCGCTGCACGCCGCCGGTCGTGGCGCAGCTGCGCGACGTCCTCGGCACCCACCCGGGCATGACCGAGGTCCAGCTCCGGCTGCTGACCCGCAGCTCCACCAAGGTGCTGCGCCTCGACGACAACCTGCGGGTCAGCCCGAGCCCGGCGCTCTTCGCCGACCTCAAGCAGCTCCTCGGCCCCGGGTGCCTGACGGGATGACCGAGCCCTCCTCCCGCTCCTCCCCTCACACCTCGCCGGTGCGGCGCGGGCTGGCCGTGCTGGTGCTGTTCGCGGTCGGCGGCGGCGCGGGCGGCGTGCTGTGGGAGCGGCTGTGGGACGCACCGACCGGTGTGGCGTTCCGCGGCACCTGGTACCTCGAGCCTGCCGGCCCCGACTTCTCCTTCGAGGCGATCGCGCTGTTCGTCGTGATCGCGTTCCCGCTGGGCCTGGTGCTCGCGGCGCTCGCCGGGATGTGGCGCGGCCACGAGGCTGTGACGCTGGTCAGCGTGCTCGTCGGCGCGACGGTCGCCGCGTTCGTCATGTACGCCGTCGGTCACGCGCTCGGCCCGGGAGACCCGCAGGCCCTCGCGGCCGGGCAGCCCGACTACACACCCCTGCCCGGGGACCTCGGACTCACCGCTCCCGACCAGGGCCGGGTGCCGTGGCACTCCAGCGCCCTGGTCGCCCTGCCCGCCGGTGCGATGACTGGTCTGGTCGGCACCTACCTCTTCGGAAGTCGGGGGTTCGTGCGGCGTCCGCGTGGGTAGGCTTGGCACGCCCGCACCAGGGCAGCCCCGGCGCCCGCCGGGCACCGTGCAACGGGGGAGCAGAGCAAGATGAGCATGACACCGGGTGGACCGACCAACGGTCCCGAGTACCTCGACGGATCGGGGCCGGTCGAGACCGCACCCGCCAACGACAACAAGAAGCGCCTGGTCGCGCTCGGCGCCATCGTCGCCGGCGGTGCCGTCGTCGCGGGCGGCGCGTGGGCAGCGACGAGCTTCTTCGCCACTGGCGCGCAGCCGGCCGAAGCGCTGCCCGACTCGACGGTGGCCTACCTCAGCGTCGACCTCGACCCGAGCGGCGGGCAGAAGATCGAGGCCATCAGGACCCTGCGCAAGTTCCCCGGGTTCGCCGACAACGTCGACCTCGAGACCGACGACGACCTGCGCGAGCGCCTGTTCGAGGAGATCACCTCCTCCGGCGAGTGCGAGGGCCTCGACTACGCCGCCGACATCGAGCCGTGGCTCGGCTCGCGCGCCGCGATGGCGGCCGTCGACCTCGGTGAGGACGCGCCGGCCGCGGTCGGCGTCATCCAGACCACCGACGGCGGCAAGGCCGAGGAGGGCCTCGCCACGCTCGTCGACACCTGTGGCGGCACCTCCGCCGAGGGTGGGACCGAGGGCGAGGGCGGCGACGAGACCAGCGACGACGTCGGCGGCTGGGTCGTCGACGGCGACTGGATCGTCATCGCCGAGACCAAGGAGATCGCGCAGCAGGTCGTCGACGCCGCCGACGGCGCCACGCTCGCCGCCGACTCGTCCTTCGCCCAGTGGACCGGCGAGGCGGGCGACGACGGCTTCATGTCGATGTACGTCGCCAAGGGCGTCACCAAGTACGTCGAGGACCTCGCCGGCCTGGGCGCGTTGGGCATGCCCGACGCAGCGCTCGGCGGCGACCTCACCCCGGGCTCCTCGGAGCTCTTCGACCAGGAGTGCCTCGACGCCGCCACCACCAGCGAGGAGATCGACGCCTGCTTCTCCGCGGCCGACGACACCTCGGGCGACTCTGCGGGCGGCACGACCTCGACGGAGGGCGAGGAGATCCCCGAGGAGCTCCAGCAGATGATCAACGACTTCGACGGTGCGGCGGCGACGGTCCGCTTCGACGACGGCGCGGTCGAGGTCGAGTACGCCATGTCCAACTACAACAAGGACCTCACCCGCTTCGTCGAGAGCGAGGCCGGCGTGGAGATGGTCTCCAGCCTCCCGGAGGACACCGTGATGGCCCTCGGCTTCGCCTTCGAGGAGGGCTGGGCGCAGGCGATGCTCGACTACGTCAAGACCCTCGCCCCCGCGGAGACGGACGCGATCGACGAGCAGGTCGAGCAGTTCGAGACCGAGACCGGTCTCGCCTTCCCCGAGGACGTCGAGACGCTGCTCGGTGACGGCGTGACCATCTCGATGGGCGGCGGGCTCGACCCCGACGCCGTCGCCAACGGCGGGCCGGAGGAGGTGCCGGCCGGCATCCGGATCAAGGGCGACGCCGACGAGATCCAGGCCGTGCTCGACAAGATCAGCGCGCTCGCCGGCCCGGAGGCCGCCGAGTTCCTCCAGGTCAGCGAGGGCGACGGCTACGCCGTGCTCGCGCTCCAGGACGACTACCGCGGCGCCCTCGAGGGCGGCGGCAGCCTCGGCGACAACGCGACCTACACCGAGGTGGTGGAGGCCGACGACGCGCAGTCGGTGATGTACGTCAACTTCAACACCGACGACGACTGGCTCGTGCGCCTCGCCGGTGAGATGCCCGAGGTGAGCGAGAACCTGGAGCCGCTGGCCGCGTTCGGTTTCAGCACCTGGGTCGATGAGGAGGTCGTCCACGGCGTCATGAAGGTCACCACCGACTGACGCAGGATCAGCGACCGATGGTGGCGGTCACCGCCGAGGTGATCGCCACCAGGTCTCGCGGCGCGAGCTCGATGTCGAGCCCGCGTCGCCCGCCCGAGACCAGGACGGTGTCGTGGTCGAGCGCCGACGCGTCCAGCACCGTGCGGTGCGGTCGCTTCTGCCCGACCGGGGAGATGCCGCCCGCGACGTAGCCCGTGGCACGCTCCGCGGCCGCCACGTCGGCCATCACGGCCTTGCTGCCGCCCAGCGCACGGGCGAGCGCCTTGAGGTCGAGCTGGCCCGACACCGGGACGATGCCGACCACCAGCTCGCCGCGCTGTCCTGAGCCCGTCGACGGGTCGAGGGAGGCCAGCAGCGTCTTGAAGACCCGGGCCGGGTCGACGCCCAGCGCCTCGGCTGCCTCCAGACCGTAGCTCTCCGCGCGGGGGTCGTGCTCGTATGCCCGCACCTCGTAGGCGATGCCCGCGCGGGTGAGCGCGACCGTGGCCGGGGTCCCGCCGGCGCTCCTTCGTTTCGCCACGGCACGATCCTCACATCCCCGTGGTCGATCTCGACGCGCTCGTGCGACTTCGTCCCTCAGTCGCGTCGCTTGCTCGACCTGGCCGCGCCCACGTGCCGCGCTCGTACCTCGCGCGCCACTGCGCGTCTCAGTTCGGAGACCAGGCCGTGCGCGCGACCTGGGTGGCGGGCAATGACGGGATCACGTTGATCGCGCGCAGCTCGTCGGTCAGCAGCTGCGTGACGAGGATGAGCCGCTCCGTCGCGTCCGCGGCCTCGAGCAGCGACTGGCGCTCGGCCATCGGCAGCGGAGCGAGGGCGGACAGCGTCCAGGCGAGGTAGTCGGGGTCGCGGGGGAGGGTCCCGCTGTAGGGGTCGCCCTGGAGCTCGGTCATCGCGGCACGGAAGGCGGTGAAGGTCGCCCGGGCCCGGTCGAGCAGGTCCTCGGGCACCTCGACCTCGGGCTCGGGCAGCACCGCGGCGACCCCCTGGGGGAAGTCGGCGCCGCGCTGCATCTCCTCGAGCATCAGCCGCTCGCGCGCGACCGCCACGATGTCGTACGTGCCGTCGTCGAGGCGCTCGACCTCGGTGAGCTGGAGCACGCACCCCACCCGGTAGACCGACTGGGCGCCGTGGTCGCCGACCTCGTAGCCCTCCCGGATGGCGACCGTGCCGAAGACGCGCTGCACCGGGTCCTCGACCTCGAGCAGGTGGCGTACGAGCATCCGGTAGCGGTCCTCGAACACGTGGAGCGGCACGCTCATGCCCGGGAACACCACGGTGCTCAGCGGGAACATCGGCAGCTGCTCGCTCACACCAGTGACACTAGTCGCCGCTGTCCACCCCGCACCCGCGGCTTCGGCCCGACCCGCCGGGGAACCTAGAATCGAGTCATGTCCCTCATCCGTCGCATCGACCTCAGGGGCGCCGACCCGGCGTCCGTCGACTACCGCGCGAGCGTGCCTCGCGCCGAGTTCGACGTCGAGGCGGCCACGCATCAGGTGCAGCCGATCATCGACGCGGTGCGGACCCGCGGCGTGGAGGCCATCGCCGAGCTCTCCGAGCGCTTCGACGGCGTGCGTGTCGAGGACATCCGGGTCCCGCGCGAGGCCCTCGACCGCGCCCTCGCCGAGCTCGACCCGGCCGTGCGTGCCGCGCTGGAGGAGTCCGTCCGCCGGCTGCGCGAGACCAGCGAGGCCGAGCTCGAGCGTGACGTCACCACCGAGGTGGCACCTGGCGCGACCGTGACCCACCGCAAGGTCCCGATCGACCGCGTCGGGCTCTACGTCCCCGGCGGCCTCGCCCCGCTCGTGAGCAGTGTCGTGATGAACGTCGTGCCCGCCCAGGTGGCCGGTGTCCGCTCGATCGCGCTGGCCAGCCCGCCCCAGAAGAACCGCGAGGGACTGCCGGAGCCGACCATCATGGCGGCGTGCGCGCTGCTCGGCGTCGACGAGGTGTACGCCGTCGGCGGGGCGCAGGCGATCGCCATGTTCGCCCACGGCGCCGGTCCGTGCCGTCCGGTCGACCTCGTCACCGGCCCGGGCAACATCTACGTCGCCGCGGCCAAGCGGCTGGTCCGCGGCGTGGTCGGCATCGACTCCGAGGCCGGCACGACCGAGATCGCCATCCTCGCCGACGACTCCGCGGACCCCGCCTTCGTCGCGGCCGACCTGATCAGCCAGGCCGAGCACGACCCGATGGCCGCCTCGGTGCTGGTCACCGACTCGCTCGCCCTGGCCGACGCCACCGAGGTCGAGCTCGACAAGCAGGTCTTCGCCACCCGTCACACGGAGCGGATCCGGACCGCCCTCGGCGGGCCGCAGTCCGCGATCGTGCTGGTCGACGACGTCGACCAGGGCGTGCAGGTGGTCGACGCGTACGCCGCCGAGCACCTCGAGATCCAGACCCGAGACGCAGCAGCCGTCGCTGCCCGCGTCCGCAACGCGGGTGCGATCTTCGTCGGACCGTGGGCGCCGGTGTCGCTCGGCGACTACGCCGCGGGCTCCAACCACGTGCTCCCGACCGGTGGGTGCGCCTGCCACTCGAGCGGGCTGTCGGTGCGCGCGTTCACCCGGTCGATGCACGTCGTCGACTACTCCCGGGCCGCGCTCGCCGACGTCGCCGACCACGTCATCACGCTCGCCGAGGCCGAGGACCTGCCGGGCCACGGCCAGGCCGTCGGCGTGCGCTTCGAGCAGGGGCGGACGGCGCAGTGAGCGCCCCCTTCCCACCCCTGCGCGAGGAGCTGCGGGGGATCGAGCCCTATGGCGCGCCCCAGCTGACGCTGGAGCAGGCCCCGGTCCAGCTCAACGTCAACGAGAACCCCTACGGCCCCTCCCCGGAGGCGGCGGCCGACATCGCGCGCTCGGTCGCCGAGGCTGCGGTCTCGCTGAACCGCTATCCCGACCGGGAGTTCGTCGAGCTGCGCGGCGCGCTGGCGGCGTACCTCAACTCCTCGGGCGGGTCGGGCATCAGCGCCGACATGGTGTGGGCGGCCAACGGCTCCAACGAGGTCATGCTGCAGCTGCTGCAGGCCTTCGGCGGGCCCGGGCGGACGGCCCTGTCCTTCGCACCGACGTACTCGATGTATCCCGAGTACGCCCGCGACACCATGACCGCGTGGGTGGCGGGTCACCGGGCCGAGGACTTCTCGCTGGACCTCGACGCCGCGCGCGAGCTCGTGCTGGAGCGCCGCCCGTCGGTGGTGCTGCTGCCGAGCCCCAACAACCCCACCGGCACGGCGCTGCCTCCCGAGGCCGTGACCATGCTCTGCGAGGCCGCCGCCTCCTACGAGCCCGGCGGGCTCGTGGTGGTCGACGAGGCGTACGGCGAGTTCCGTCGGGCCGGCACGCCGAGCGCGCTGGAGCTGCTGCCGCGGCACCGCAACCTCGTCGTGACCCGCACGATGAGCAAGGCCTTCGCCGCCGCAGGCCTGCGGCTGGGCTACCTCGCCGCAGACCCCGCGATCTGCGACGCGATCCGCGTCGTCCGGCTGCCCTACCACCTCTCGGCCGTCACGCAGGCGACCGCGCTGGCCGCGCTGCGCCACGCGCCGGAGCTGCTCGGGCGCGTCGACGAGCTGCGCGAGGAGCGCGACCGTACGGTCTCCTGGCTGCGCGCCGAGGGCTTCGAGGTCGCCGACTCCGACGCCAACTTCGTGCTGTTCGGCCGCTTCGCCGACCGGCACGCGGTCTGGCAGGGCCTGGTCGACCGAGGCGTGCTGATCCGCGAGACCGGCCCCGACGGGTGGCTGCGGGTCTCGGTCGGCACGCCCGAGGAGATGGCAGCATTCAGGCAGGCACTGACGGACGTGACCATCGACGCCAACGAGGAGCAAGCATGAGCCGCACCGCCAGGATCGAGCGCACCACCAAGGAGTCGAAGGTCCTCGTCGAGGTCGACCTCGACGGCAGTGGCCGGTCGGAGGTGTCCACCGGTGTCGGGTTCTACGACCACATGCTCGACGCGTTCGCGCGCCACTCGCTGGTCGACCTCGTCGTCCGCACCGAGGGCGACACCCACATCGACGCGCACCACTCGGTGGAGGACACCGCGATCGTGCTCGGGCAGGCGCTGCGCGAGGCGCTCGGCGACAAGTCCGGGATCCGTCGCTTCGGCGATGCGACCGTGCCGCTCGACGAGGCGCTCGTGCAGGCCGTCGTCGACGTCTCCGGTCGCCCCTACTGCGTGCACACCGGCGAGCCCGAGGGTCAGGTCTACGCCGCGATCGGCGGCAGCGGCGTGCTCTACGCCGGCTCGCTGACCCAGCACGTCTTCGAGTCGATCGCGCAGCACGGCCACTTCGGCCTGCACGTGCGCGTGCTCGCGGGCCGCGACCCCCACCACATCGTCGAGACCCAGTTCAAGGCGTTCGCCCGGGCCTTCCGCGACGCCGTGGCGATCGACCCGCGCGAGACGGGCGTGCCGTCCACCAAGGGCAGCCTGTGACCTCGTCCTCCTCTGCGCCTGACGTCGTCGTCCTCGACTACGGCTCGGGCAACCTCCGCTCCGTCGTGCGCGCCGTGGAGCGTGCCGGCGCGTCGGTGACGCTGACCGGTGACTTCGACACCGCGCTCGCGGCCGACGGGCTCGTCGTCCCGGGCGTCGGGGCGTACGCCGCGTGCATGGCCGGCCTGCGCGAGATCAAGGGCGAGCGGATCATCGGCCGGCGCCTCGCCGGCGGCCGGCCCGTGCTCGGCATCTGCGTCGGGATGCAGGTCCTGTTCGCCGGCGGCGTCGAGCACGGCGTGGAGACGGACGGCTGCGACGAGTGGCCCGGCCTGGTCACCCGGCTGCAGGCCGACGTGGTGCCGCACATGGGCTGGAACACCGTCGAGGCGCCCGCGGGGACGCGCCTGTTCGCGGGCGTCGAGGACGAGCGGTTCTACTTCGTGCACTCCTACGCCGCGCGCTCGTGGGACCTGGTGACCAACGACCGCACGGCCGCGCCGCTGGTGACCTGGGCCGAGCACGGCGGGGACCGGTTCGTCGCCGCGGTGGAGAACGGGCCGTTGTCCGCCACGCAGTTCCACCCGGAGAAGTCCGGCGACGCGGGCGCTGCGCTGCTGCGCAACTGGGTGTCCTCGCTGGCCTGATCCGGCCCGCCGGGCCGGGGCTGGGAGGATGGGCGCGTGCCCGACTGGCCGGTCCTGCCGCTCTACGCCTTCCTCGTGGTCGTCGCGTTCTGCCGGGCCGGTGCCACCTACGCCGTCGGGCGGGCGGCACGGGGTGCGGCGGGGCGCCGCTGGCGCCTCGACGCGGCCTGGCTGCGGCGCGGCGAGGACGTCGTGCGTCGCTTCGGAGCGCCCGCGGTCACGCTGTGCTTCCTCACCGTGGGCGTCCAGACCGCGGTGAACCTCGCGGCGGGGACGCTGCGGATGCCTCCCCGGCGCTACCTGCCCGCGCTGCTGCTCGGCGCGCTGCTGTGGGCTGGGGTCTACCTCACGGTGGGCATCGCGGTCGTGGAGACCTTCTGGGGCAGCAGCCGGCCGTGGCTGCTGCTCGCCGTGCTCGCCGCGGCCGCAGCCGTGGCGCTCGCCGTACGCCACCTGCTGCGACGCCGGACCACCGGCTGAGGTCCACGAAAATGGGGTCGTCAGCGCCGTGGGCGCGGGCTAGCGTCGCGAGGCATGAGCGATCGGATGAGCATGAACCAGGTCATCCACGCCGCGGTGCGTCGCGACGTGGCCCGCACCGAGCAGGCGCTCCGTGACCTGCGCGACGGCGACGTCGTACGCGCCCGGCAGGTCCGCACCGCGTGGCGCAACCTGGTCCGCGAGCTGACCCACCACCACGAGGCGGAGGACAGCATCGCGTGGCCGTTCCTGGCCTCGCGCGGCTTCGACACCTCGCTCCTGCAGGAGATGGAGGAGGAGCACGTCGCCATGAAGCACGCGCTCGCCGCGTCGTCGGCCGCGATCGACGACGTCGTCGCCGCGCCGACCGCGGTGACGGCCACCGCGGCCGCCGACGAGGTCGCCCGGGCCAGCGAGGTGATCAACGGCCACCTCGCCCACGAGGAGGCCGACGTCGAGGGCATCATGGGCGAGCTCGAGGACGACCCGGAGTGGAAGAAGGCCGCCGGCCGGATGCGCCCGGCCAGCATCGTCGACGCCGCCAACGCGCTGGCGTGGATGCAGGACGGCGCGGGGGAGCGGGAGCGCTCGTCGCTGCGGGCCACCATCCCCGGCCCGGTGGTGACGATCCTGACGCTGCTCCTCGCGCGCCGCTACCGCCGCGAGGTGGCACCGGTCTGGCGCTAGCGACCCGCCGCGTCCGTCTCGGCCAGCCGCTTGAGCGTCAGCAGCTGCTTGCGGGCCATCACGAGGTCGCCGACGGAGATCGCGGGCGCGAGCCACCGGTGCGTCCGCGCGACGATCTTGAGCACCAGTCGCGCGCCGCGCGGGTGCGGCAGCACGGCGTACGACATCCACGCGCCCGCGATCTGCGCGGTCAGCTCGCGTCCCGGGTCGACCGCCACCACCCGGCCCTGGTCGCGTCCGAAGGCACGGGTGAAGGGGTCTCCGACCTGCGGGTCCGGCAGGTCGAGCAGCCGGCGCGGCGACCGCACGCCGAGGTTGTCGACGAGGTCGTAGGAGTAGGGCGCCACCCGCACCTGGCGCAGTCGCGCCCACACGACCTCCGGCGGTGCGTGCACCGTCACCCCGCGCCACGCCTCGAGCGTCGGCACCAGGACCAGGTCGTCGCACCCGTAGCGACGCTGCACCTCCGTGTCGCTCACGCCCCACTGGTCCCCGATCACGGGACCGACGGTAGCGGGCGGGCGTGCGGGCGCAGCCACTGACGGAGGGACAGAGGTGGGCACCATCTCGCCGGGGCGACGCCCTGCCGGGCGGCGCGGGCCTCGCTCCTAGGATCGACCCATGCCCAGCACTCCCGAGCAGCCCTATCTCGAGCTCCTGCCCGCCGTCGACATCAAGGGCGGCCAGGCCGTCCAGCTGGTGCAGGGCGTGGACGGGTCGGAGAAGCGCTTCGGCGACCCCGTCGAGGCCGCGCTGCGCTGGCAGGACGCCGGTGCCGAGTGGATCCACCTCGTCGACCTCGACGCCGCCTTCGGGCACGGCCACAACCGCGAGCTCCAGGCGAGGATCGTCGGCACGCTCGACATCCAGGTCGAGATGAGCGGCGGCATCCGCGACGACGAGTCGCTGGAGGCCGCGATGGCCACCGGTTGTCGCCGGGTCAACATCGGCACCGCCGCGCTCGAGCAGCCCGAGTGGTGCGCGAAGGCGATCGCGACGTACGGCGACCGGGTCGCGGTCGGCCTCGACGTGCGCGGCACCACCCTCGCGGCCCGCGGCTGGACCCGCGACGGCGGCGACCTCTACGAGACCCTCGCCCGCCTCGACTCCGAGGGCTGCGCGCGCTACGTCGTGACCGACGTCAACAAGGACGGCATGCTCCAGGGCCCGAACCTCCAGCTGCTGCGCGACGTCTGCGCGGCCACGGACAAGCCCGTGGTCGCCAGCGGCGGCGTCACCACCCTTGACGACATCCGCGCGCTCATGACCCTCGTCGGCGAGGGGGTCGAGGGCGCGATCGCCGGCACGGCGCTCTACGAGGGCCGCTTCACCCTCGAGGACGCCCTGGAGCTGACCAAGCCATGAGCCTGGAGTTCTTCGAGTACCACACCCGCCTGGCGGCGTACGTCCTGGTGGTCGACGACCAGGAGCGCGCGCTGCTCGCCTGGTGGAACGGTGAGGGGCACAGCGACCCCGAGTGGTCGCTGCCCGGTGGCGGCATCGACTTCGACGAGTCGATCATGGACGGCGTCGTCCGCGAGGTCTACGAGGAGACCGGCTACCACGTCGAGCCGGGCGCCCTGCTGGCCGAGCACCACTTCACCGCACGCGGCAGGACCTTCGAGGGCTGGTTCCGGTCGCAGCGATTCGTCTTCGAGGCCACCATCACCGGTGGGGAGCTCGGCACGACCGAGGTGGACGGCTCGACCGACTTCGCCCGGTGGGTGCTCCTCGCGGACCTCGAGGGCCAGCCCCGCTCCGAGATCGTCGACATCGCGCTGGCCGCGCGCCGGGGCGCGGGAGCGCGCGCATGAGCCTCGCGATCCGCGTCATCCCCTGTCTCGACGTCGACGGCGGGCGCGTCGTCAAGGGCGTGAACTTCACCGAGCTGCGCGACGCCGGCGACCCGGTCGAGCTGGCCCGCCTCTACGACGCCGAGGGCGCCGACGAGCTGACCTTCCTCGACATCTCCGCCTCCCACGAGGGTCGCGCGACCACCATGGAGGTGGTCAGCCGCTGCGCGGAGGAGGTCTTCATCCCGCTCACCGTCGGCGGTGGCGTCAGCAGCGTCGCCGACGTCGACCGTCTGCTCCGCGCGGGCGCCGACAAGGTCGCGGTCAACACCGCTGCGATCCACCGCCCCGAGCTGGTCGCCGAGATCGCCGACCGGTTCGGCAACCAGGTGCTCGTGCTGAGCGTCGACGCGAGGCGCGTCACCGCCGACGGCCAGCGCACCGACAGCGGCTTCGAGGTCACCACCCACGGCGGCCGCAAGAGCGCCGGGCTCGACGCGATCGGGTGGGCCGTACGCGCCGCCGAGCTCGGCGCCGGCGAGATCCTGCTCAACGCGATGGACGCCGACGGCACCACCGACGGCTTCGACCTCGAGCTGATCCGGGCGGTGCGCCGCGAGGTGAGCATCCCGGTCATCGCCAGCGGGGGAGCGGGTGCGGTCGAGCACTTCCCGCCCGCCGTCGAGGCGGGGGCCGACGCGGTGCTGGCGGCCACCGTCTTCCACTTCGGCACGCTCAGCATCGGCGACGTCAAGGCCGGTCTGTCCACGGCCGGTCATCCCGTTCGCTGAGGCGGGTCGGAGTCGTACGATTCCCCCATGCTGAAGACCTCCCGGCGCCACGCGTCCCGCCAGCTCGCCGTCGCCGCCGTCGCGGCCGCCACGCTCGCGCTCACGGCCTGTGCGCCGACCGACGAGGTCGACAGCGCCGACGACAGCTCCAGCGACACCGGGAGCGACACCACCTCGGAGGCGCCCGCCGCCGACGAGTGCACGCCCGACACGATGGAGACGGTCGCCGACGGCACGCTCACCATCGCGACCGACGACCCGGCCTACGAGCCGTGGTTCGTCGACAACGACCCGACCAACGGCGAGGGCTACGAGTCCGCCGTGGCCTACGCGATCGCCGAGCAGCTCGGCTACACCGCCGAGCAGGTCACCTGGGTCAAGGTGCCCTTCAACAAGGTCGTCCAGCCCGGGCCCAAGGAGTTCGACTTCGACGTCAACCAGGTCTCGATCACCGAGGCCAGGCGCAAGGCGGTCGACTTCTCCTCCGGCTACTACGACGTCGTGCAGACCGTCATCACCAACTCCGGCAGCGCGATCGACGGCGCGGCCAGCGTCGCCGACCTCGCCGAGGCCAAGCTCGGCGCGCAGGTCGGCACCACCAGCTACACCGCGATCACCGACCAGATCCAGCCGTCCGAGGAGCCGGCCGTCTTCGACACCAACGACCAGGCCGTGCAGGCGCTCAAGAACGGCCAGATCGACGGCATCGTCGTCGACCTGCCCACGGCCTACTTCATGACCGCGGTCCAGCTCGACGACGGCGTGATCGTCGGCCAGCTGCCCCTGCCCGACGGCGAGGTCGAGCAGTTCGGCGCGGTCCTCGGCAAGGACAGCCCCTTGACGGACTGCGTGTCCGGCGCGGTCGACACGCTGCGCGAGGACGGCGTGCTCGACCAGATCAGCCAGGAGTGGTTGGCCCAGCAGGGCGCGCCCGAGCTGTCCTGAGGCCGACCGCATGACTGACCAGGTGGACACCGCCTGGGTGCCCTCCGAGGTCCAGCGCGAGCGCGACGAGTGGCGGCGCCGACGTACGGTCCGCAGTGCCGTCATCGCGTCGGGCAGCACGCTGCTGCTGCTCGGCGTCGTCGGGGGTCTGGTGGTCAGCTCACCGGGCTGGGAGCGCGTCCAGGAGACCTACTTCGACTGGGACAAGGCGGTCTCGTCGTTCCCGGCGGTGCTCGAGGGCCTCTGGCTCAACATCCGCGTGATGCTGCTGTGCGCGGTCCTCATCGTCGCGCTGAGCCTGACGATCGCGGTGATGCGCACCATCCGCGGCCCGGTCGCGTTTCCGCTGCGCCTCGTCGGGACGGCGTACGTCGACGTCTTCCGTGGGCTGCCGCTGCTGCTGGTGATCTTCCTGCTCGGCTTCGGCGGCCCCGCGCTCAGCCTGCAGGGCCTGCCGACGTCCGCGCTCTTCTGGGGCTGCTCGGCGCTCGTGCTGTCCTACTCGGCCTACGTCGCCGAGGTGTTCCGTGCCGGCATCGAGTCGGTGCACCCGAGCCAGCGCCTGGCCGGCCGGTCGCTCGGGCTGAGCTACGGCCAGACGCTGCGCCACGTCGTGCTGCCGCAGGCCTGGCGGCGGGTCATCCCCCCGCTGATGAACGACCTGGTGTCGCTGCAGAAGGACTCCGGCCTGATCGCCGTGCTGGGCGTCGTGGACGCGATCCGGGCGGCCCAGATCCAGACGGCCATCGACTTCAACTACACGCCGTACGTCGTGGCGGGCGTGCTGTTCTGCTGCCTCACCATCCCGATGGCGCGGCTCACCGACCGCTACGCGCGCAAGAAGGGCTACCACGGAGCCGGAGGTCACCTGTGAACGAGCCGAGCACCGAGCTGCTGCGCCTCGACGGGGTCCGCAAGTCCTTCGGCGACAACGTGGTGCTCCGCGACGTCGACCTGACGATCGAGCCGGGCCAGTGCGTCGTGCTGATCGGCGCCTCGGGCTCGGGCAAGTCGACCCTGCTGCGCTGCGTCAACCTCCTCGAGGTCGTCGACGACGGCGTGATCACGTTCGAGGGCCGCGACATCACCGACCCCCGGGTCGACGGCGACGAGGTCCGCGCGCGGATGGGGATGGTCTTCCAGGCCTACAACCTGTTCCCGCACCTCGACGTCATCGGCAACGTCACGCTCGCCCTGCGGCTCGTCCACGGCGTCGCGGCCGACGAGGCGCGTACGCGGGGGCTCGCGATGCTCGAGCGGGTCGGGCTGGCGGAGAAGGCGTCGGCGCGCCCGGACGACCTCTCCGGCGGCCAGCAGCAGCGGGTGGCCATCGCCCGCGCGCTCGTGGCCAACCCGCGCCTGATGCTGCTCGACGAGGTGACCAGCGCGCTCGACCCCGAGCTCGTCGGGGAGGTGCTCGACCTGCTCGGCGAGCTCAAGGCCGAGGGCGTCACCATGCTGCTCAACACGCACGAGATGGGCTTCGCGCGCGAGGTCGCGGACCAGGTGTGCTTCCTCCACGACGGCAGGATCCACGAGCAGGGCACGCCCGCCCAGGTGATCGACGACCCGCAGGAGGAGCGCACCCGCACGTTCCTGTCCCGGATCCGGGTCTCCTGACCGAGGGGCGCCCTCGCCCATCCGATTCGTCCGCTGTCGGTCCCGAGGAATAGCCTGACCCGGCTGGTTGGTTGCGCTCGGCAACCGACGAGTCGGGCGACGAGACGAACTGAGATGCGAGGGGGCGGGCCACACCGGTGGGCGAGGACGCGGAGCTGAGGGGCACCACCACACTCGACGGCTTCCGGGTCCTGTGGGTCGGCGTCAAGCGCGAGCCCAAGGTGTTCACCGTCGCCACGCTGGGCGCGGTCCTGTTCGGGGTGCTCACCGTCGCCGACGCCTGGGTGCTCGGCTGGTCCACCGAGCACGTGCTCATCCCGGCCTTCGACAACGGCGAGATCGGCACCGACATGCTGGTGTGGGTCTTCGCGCTCTTCATGGCCGTGGCCATCCTGCGCGCGGTCGGCATCGTGGCGCGGCGCCTCGGCGGCGGCATCATGTACTACCGGATGCAGTCCCACACGCGTCGCGCGGTCACCCGGCAGTACCTCTCCCTGCCGATGGAGTGGCACCAGCGCCACCCGACCGGCCAGCTGCTCTCCAACGCCTACTCCGACGTCGAGGCGGCGTGGTCGCCGATCATGCCGCTGCCGATGGCGCTCGGCACCGTCGTGATGATGGCGATCGCCGTCGTCCAGATGTTCGTCGCCGACACCGTCCTGGCGCTGGTGGGGCTCCTGGTCTTCCCTGCGGTCGTCGTCGCCAACCTGCTCTACCAGCACTACTCCTCGCCGCTGATGACCCGCGCGCAGGGCCTGCGCGCCGAGGTGAGCGAGATCGCCCACGAGTCCTTCGACGGCGCCATGGTCGTCAAGACCCTCGGTCGCGAGGTCGAGGAGACCGAGCGCTTCGGCGCCAAGGCCCGCGAGCTGCGCGACGTCAACATCCGCGCGGGCCGCATCCGCGCCGTCTTCGACCCGGCCCTGGCCAGCCTGCCGGGCCTCGGCGTGCTCGTCGTGCTCGCCGTCGGCGTCTCGCGCGTCACCAGCGGCGCGACCGACGCGGGCGACGTGGTCACCGTCGCCTACCTGCTGACCATCGTCTCCTTCCCGATCCGTGCCATCGGCTGGCTGCTGGGCGAGTTCCCGCGCTCGGTCGTCGGCTACCGCCGAGCCAAGGCCGTGCTCGACGCGCAGGGCTCGATGGAGTGGGGCGACGCCGAGCTGCCCCGCACCGACGCCGGTGCCCTGCTCGAGGTCCAGGACCTTCACTACTCCTACGACGCCGACACGCCCCTGCTGCGCGGCGTCGACTTCGACGTACGCCCCGGGCGCACGGTCGCGGTGGTCGGCGCGACGGCGTCGGGCAAGAGCACCCTGACCAGCCTCCTGACCCGCCTCGTCGATCCTGACTCGGGCACGGTCCGCGTCGACGGTCGAGACGTGACCACCCTGCGCAAGGGCGAGCTCTCGCAGAGCGTCTCGCTGGTGCCGCAGACCGCGTTCATGTTCGACGACAGCGTGCGCGACAACGTCACGCTCGGCGCCGACGTCTCCGACGAGGAGGTGTGGGCGGCCCTGCGCACCGCCCAGGCCGACGGCTTCGTCGCTGCGCTCCCCGACGGCCTCCACTCCCTGCTCGGCGAGCGCGGCACCTCGCTCTCCGGCGGGCAGCGACAGCGCCTCTCCCTGGCCCGCGCGCTCGTGCGCCGGCCCCGGCTGCTGATCCTCGACGACGCCACGTCCGCCGTGGATCCCGAGGTCGAGGCGCGCATCCTGGCCTCGCTGCGCGACGACGTCGGCGGCTCGGCCGCGTCGCTGGTCGTGGTGGCCTACCGCAAGGCCACCATCTCGCTGGCCGACGAGGTCGTGCACCTCGACGAGGGCCGCATCGTGGGGCGCGGCACGCACGCCGAGCTCCTGGCCACCAGCCCCGCCTACGCCCAGCTGGTCAACGCCTACGAGGTCGACGCCGACGCCGAGGTCAGCGCAGAAGGGACCCCGAGATGAGCGCCACCGCACCCACGTCCGGCACCCGGATGGACTCCGGCGAGGCCATCGGCGCCTGGGCGACCATCCGGCTCGGCATGAAGTACTCCCCGGAGCTGCGTGACGGCCTCGGGTGGACCCTGGTCCTGGCGGTCATCGCCTCGTGCGGGCAGATCGTGGTGCCGATCGCGGTCCAGCAGACCCTCGACAAGGGGCTCAACGGACCCGGCGGCCCGCGCTTCGACTACGTCGCGTGGATGGGCGTGCTGGCCGCCCTCGCCATCGTGGTCACCAGCGTCGCCTCGTACGCCATGACGAGCCGGCTCTTCACCACCTCCGAGCACGGCCTCGCCACGCTGCGCACCAAGGCCTTCCGGCACGTCCACGACCTGCCGCTGCTGACGCAGAACACCGAGCGTCGCGGAGCACTGGTCTCGCGGGTGACCTCGGACGTCGACCAGGTGAGCCAGTTCCTGGTCTTCGGCGGCCTGATCTTCGTGGTGAGCGTCGGGCAGATGCTGGTCGCGACGGTGCTGATGCTGGTCTACAGCTGGGAGCTCGCCCTGGTCGTGTGGCTCTGCTTCGCCCCGCTGTTCCTGTCCATCCGCTGGTTCCAGAAGAAGCTCTCGGCCGCCTACACCGTCGTGCGCCAGCAGGTCGGCGTGCTGCTGGGCGCCATCTCCGAGCCGGTCGTCGGCGCTGCCGTGGTCCGCACCTACGGCGTCGAGGACCGCACGCAGGACCGCATCGACACCGCGATCTCCAGCTGGCAGGACGCCTACACCCACGCCCAGACCTACACCGTCACGTCGTTCTCGCTCGGCGGCCTCTCGGCCGGCCTGGCCAACGCCGGCGTGATCATCGTCGGCATCCTGCTGGGCTTCACCTCCGACATGACCCCCGGGCGGGTCCTGGCCTTCGCGTTCCTCGTCACGCTGTTCGTCGGGCCGGTCCAGATGGGCACCCAGATCCTCACCGACGCCCAGAACGCGATCGCGAGCTGGCGCCGGGTGCTCGGCATCCTCGAGACGCCCGCCGACCTCATCGATCCCGGCCCCGAGGGGGAGACCCTGCCGCGCGGGCCGATCGACGTGCGCTTCGACCGGGTCACCTTCGCCTACCCCGCCGGCCCCCCGGTGCTGCGCGACGTCGACCTCGCCATCGAGGCCGGCACCCGGGTCGCCATCGTCGGCGAGACCGGGTCGGGCAAGTCGACCTTCGCCAAGCTGCTCACCCGCCTGATGGACCCGACCGAGGGGTCGGTGCTCCTCGACGGGATCGACGTACGTCGCATCGACGCCCGATCGCTGCGGCGCAGCGTGGTGCTGGTGCCGCAGGAGGGGTTCCTCTTCGACGACACGATCGCGGCCAACGTGCGCTACGGCAAGCTCGACGCCACCGAGGACGAGATCCGGGCCTCGGCGGTCGAGCTCGGCATCGACGACTGGCTCGCCGGCCTGCCGCGCGGCCTGCACACGCACGTCGGGCAGCGCGGCGAGTCGCTCTCGGCGGGGGAGCGGCAGCTCGTGGCGCTGCTCCGCGCGCACCTGGCCGATCCCGACCTGCTGGTGCTCGACGAGGCCACCAGCGCGGTCGACCCGTCGCTGGAGATGCAGATCGGTCGCGCGCTCGAGCGACTCATGCAGTCACGCACGTCGGTGACCATCGCCCACCGGCTCTCGACGGCCGAGGGCGCCGACGAGGTGATCGTGGTCGACAAGGGCCGCATCGTGCAGCGCGGTCCGCACCACGAGCTGGTGACGCAGGCAGGCACGGTCTACGCGGGCCTGCACGCGAGCTGGGTGGCGCAGCACTCCCGGGCCTGACCGGCCGGGGGCGCCCTCAGGAGGCGAGCAGCTGGCTGATCAGCAGGTCCGCGTCGAAGGCGTCGGACTCGGTGCCGGGGGCGACCACGGCGGCGGTGCGGGCGATGAAGTCGCTGACGTCGCCCGCGCGGGCCATCAGGACGAGGTGGCCGTCGGGGGAGGTGAGCTCGATGGCGACCATCGCGCGGCCGCTCAGGCCGATCGCGGGGGAGACGTGCACGTCGCCGTCGCCGGCGGGTGCCTCGGTGCCGCGGATCAGCAGGTCACGGCCGAAGGTCCAGACCAGGTCGCCGTCGGAGGTCACGAAGGTCATGGCGACCGCGAACGGGTCGGAGCCGGCGTAGCTGAGCACGGTGTCGATCTCGTGGCGGATCCCGCGGTCGTCCAGGCACTCGACGGTGATGTCCAACGCCACGTCGGACAGGGTGTGCCCGCTTCCGGACAGATTCATCGAGAGCTCCTTCTCCTCGCCCGGGGCGGGTGGGGTCCCCGGGTTGCGTTGCTCATGAGACGGCATGCAGGGCCCGGCGTGATGCAGAACGGCAAAAATTCACCGGAACCGGTCCAGACCGGATCTTGAGGCTCGCTCTTGTTCAACTTGACGGTATCCCCCGAGTTACGCCCGCCCCGCATCCTCGGCCACTCCTCGGCGACCCGTCGGCGGGCCGTCGGCGAGAAGTCGCTGGTGCGGCCCGATAGGTTCTTCCCATGACGGGGGCAGCGAAGCGCATCGGTCTCGAGATCCTGGGATGGACCCTCCTCCTGCTCGGTGTCGCCGCGATCTTCCTGCCCGGCCCCGGGCTCCTCGGCATCTTCGCCGGCCTCGCGCTGCTCTCCCAGCAGTACGACTGGGCGGAGAAGCGGGTCGAGCCGGTGCGGCTGCGCGCGATGCTCGGAGCCGCCGAGGGTGTCGAGACCTGGCCGCGGATCGTCGCCTCCTGCCTGGGCGCCCTGGTCCTCGGCGCGTGCGGGGTCCTCTGGATCATGAAGCCGCCCGCGCCCGACTGGTGGCCGATCTCCGAGACGTGGTGGCTCCCGGGCGGCATCTGGACCGGCGTCACCCAGGTCGCGTCCGCGTTCATCGCGGTCGGCCTCATCGTCTACAGCTACCGGCGCTTCCACGGCCACCCGGAGAAGGCCGAGGAGCTGCGCCGGGCGATCAAGGGCGACCGCGCCGGCGACGAGGCGCCCCGCGGCGCGGACGCCTGACCCGATTCCCGGCCGGGCCGCACCATGGGATACGGTTCTGCCGAGCTCGGGCGATTGGCGCAGTGGTAGCGCGCTTCGTTCACACCGAAGAGGTCACTGGTTCGAACCCAGTATCGCCCACCGATTAAAGAACCGCCTCTGACCTGCGAAAACAGCAGATCAGAGGCGGTTCTGTCTTGGCCCGCGTGTCCACTACGTGTCCATAGATCCGGGCTCATTGGCCCGTCGCGGGCACTCGCCGAAGGGTTGATTCGAGGTCGTCGAGACGCACTCGGAGGTTCCTGGAGCCGTACCGGTAGGCAGGCAGCACGCCGGTGCTGATCCGTCGCCGGATGGTCTTGGGGTTCACCGCCATGACCTCGGCCGCCTCCTGGATGCTCAGGTAGACCGGCAGAGATCGCTGCTTCGGCACTGCGGGCGGCTTCTGGCTCGTGCGCTTCGTGATCATCAGGAGCTCCTAGTCGGGGAGTGGTCACTCCTGAGGTGTGCAGGTGCTCTCGCGGCCCGGCGGTCGTGGCTCTACAGGCTCACACCGGGGCCGGGTTCCCGGCGGCTGGGCGCGCGGTGGACGAGGGCCGCATGAAGCTCTGCCCTCGATGCTCCTGGGCTGCTGGGCCGTTCTGTCGTTGCCGGGCGTAGTCGTTGCCGGACGGTGTGGACGACGGAGAGGTCGTGGGCGCGGGTGATGGGTCGGAAGCGTTCGCGGACGGGTTGGGTGATGCGGCCGGTGCCGGCGTCGAGCCTGGGGAGGGTGACGCGTTGGGCGTAGGCCTTGCGTTGGAGTCCTTCTTCGATGATGTCGGCGATGCGGTGGTCGATTCGGTCGAAGAGGACCTGGAATCCGCCGAGCACACGGGGTTCGACGGTCGTGTCGGGGTTGATCTTCTTCATCCTTGCGACGGCGGTGGCGGCGTCGGCGGCAGCGAGTTCGCCGGCGCCGAGGAGTCCGGCGAGGTCGCGCAGCTCGTGCTGGAGGCGCGTGTAGGTCGTCGTGCGGGTCTCCCAGCCCTTGACCAGGCCCGGCTGTGCACGGGCGGCGAACGGGATGAGGTGGTGGGAGAGGAGTCGTTGGGAGTCGACGACGACCCTGAGGTTGATCAGGTGGGGGAACGATCGGAGCCGCGCGGAGAGGTCGTGCTCGGCTTGGAGAACGCCGAGGATGCCGGGTTTGGCGATCTCGGTGCGGATGGGCCGGGTCATGGGTCGCCAGCCGAGGTCGTCGACGCTGTAGTCGACCTGGCCGAGGCTGACGTCGAGCGCCGCGGCGAGTGCCGTCCATCCGAGCCTGGTTCGCTCGGCGAGCTGCTCCCATCCGGGGGTGTGCTTGTAGCGCTCGTCGAGGACCACGAGCGCCTGGGCGATGGCGGCGACGTCGCCGACGAGGGCGTGGGCCTGCTGGGTGGTCAGCTGGCCGTCGGGGTCGGTGTCGTGCTCGGCGAGGGCCGCGGCTCGCGCGATGTGTCGCCACTGCTCGGTGACCGGGTTCGTGCTGGGCGTGGTCAACAGTTCGGCTGACGCGATGGTGGCTGTCGCGGTGTCCCGTGCGAGTGCGACCGCGCGGGCGAGCTCGGTCGCGGGGCTGCTGCGACCCGTGGGCTTGAACGGGTTGCTGCTGCGGGGCGGGAGGTTGGTGAACGCCCGCGGCATTGCCACCTGGAGTGCTTGGCCGCACCAGACGAGGACGTTCTGGCGGTACTGGAGGATCACCGCTCCATGCGTACGACGCGAGCCGGGGGCCTCGGCGCTGAGGCGGTATTGGATCCGGTGCTGCTCAAGGAGCGCGGCGAGGTGGGTCCGCATGGCGGCGCCGGTCTCGGCGTACATCAGGGTCTGTCCAGCGCGGTCGCATCGACGAGCAGGACGAGGAGGAGTTCGACTTGGAGGTCGTCGACGTCGTGGATCCGCAGCTCGTCGAGCGAGGTGCTGGCGAGGCGGAGCAGGTCGTCCCGGTGTGTCGGCAGGTCGTAGGTGTCGACCGCGGGGCAGTCGTCGCCGTGGATCGCGTCGAGCGTGATCAGGACCTGTTCGTAGGCAGAGGATGACTCAACGCACGAGGCGTCGTCGGCGAGCACAGCCAATGCTGAGCGTGCGTCGCACAGGGTGCGTGCATGGGGGAGGAGAAGCATCGACTGTTCCCCTTCTCGGTCGAACCGAGCCTGATGCCGGCGCCGGCAGTCGGCGGTGTGAAGTCGTGCTCGTCTGTGGAGGACGGGCCCGATGTCGGATGTGTGGACCGGACGCGGCTCAGACAGCCAACTGCTGGGCGACGCGCGCCTCGATCCGCCGCCGCTGCTGGAGGTCGTCGTGGAGGAACTCGTCGAAGTCGTGGTCGCGGTCGACGATCTCGACCTCGCCGCTGGTGGCCTCTGGGGTTTCGCCGGGCCAGGTGGTCTGTCGGGTGGGACGGTCCCGGTCGAGGCGGGTGCCGCAGATCGCGACCCATTCGCGCAGACGGTTCCGGGCCTCGGTGAAGTCGCTGAGCCACCGGATCGGGTCCGATGGCGAGGAGGTCTCGTGGTGGCAGGCGAGCCAATGGGTGTGCAGCGCGGAGAGTTCCCACACGAGTTCGTCGTGGCGGTGCCAATACGGCGGCACGATGCTCGGTGAGAGCCCGTAAGAGGCCTTGAGCCACTTCACCCAGGCGTCCAGGTCACGCCACCGGTATGCGGCCTCATCGGCGGTGAGGGCGTTCCAGTTGATCGCGGTGGGTGGTCCGTCGATGAGATCCTGCAGGCGGCCGTACGCCGACCGGGAGTCGGCGGGGTACTCGTCGACCACGACCATCACAGGCCCACCGCTGGCTGATGCCGGACTTCTGGGACGGCGGGGGAGGGCTGCGTCGGGGCGGCGTGCCGGCCGCGTTCGACGGTGTAGCTCGTGTGGTTGGCGTTGTGGCCGATCTTGCGGGCCACGAACTCCTCCCTGATCACGGAGCCGCCGGGCTGGTCGACCTCGTACTCGTGGACGTAGCCAGACGCGATGAACGAGTCGCCCTTGCGGAAGCGGGCACGGATCCGGTCGGCGGCGGCCGCGTAGGCGACCATGTCGTGGTAGGTCGGCTCGAGCGGGGTGTAGTCGCCGTTGGCTTCCTTGCGCCAGTGCTCGACGCCGATCCGGACTCGGACGAAGTCGTTGCGGCCTTCGGCGGAGTGCCGTTCGGGGGTGGCGACGATGAACCCGACCAAGCTCATCTGAGTGGGGATCGACATTTGGGGGCTCCCGGGCTGATCGGGTGCCCCGGATGGACACCACTCTCAGGAGTTAGGTGTGCCGCCCGTACCGCTGGAGCTTTGGTTCAACAACCGCGTGGACCCTGGTCCCTACCGACAGTTCGAAGTGTTGCGTCGAAAGCGGCGCAAAGACGCACCAGCGTTCGGCGCCGATCGCAGGCCCAGGGGCAGGCCTCGGCTGCTCCGGTTGGCGGGCACTGCTCCATGGGCTCTCCGATTGAAGATCGCTCGGCCGGTCCGATCGTGCATCGTCCTCCACTGCAGGAAGGGTCGGGGTGCGTGAGGGTGCCGCACCGCCACCACCGCGAAGTCGCTTAGCGACCTGAGACCAGCCGCTAACCACGACGCAGGCGGGCCTATTGCCCCCGTTGTTACTTCGCGGCCACACTCAAGTCATGTCGTCGGCCAACGTTGATGCGCCTGATCCCGGACGAGAACCATCGTCCGCTGGACCCGTTGCCAATCTCCGTGGCGAACAGCCGAACACTGCAACCGACATGGGGGCGCTCACGGTAGTGGACCTCGCTCTCCTCGCTGACAAGCGTGGCGGACGGTGGGTCGGACATGCGACCGGCGTGGCCGCCCTATTGCTCGTCGGCTTGAGCGGCGTAGTCCTACTGACGCTCAGCGCTGGCCAGAGCAATGCTTTCCAGCTGCTGAGCACCGTGACCGTCGGGGGCGCTGCCTTGGGGATCGGATGCATCGGTTGGCATGCGCGCATCGAGTTCGCAAACTGTGCTGCCGCTGTTGTCCGCATCGCAGACCTGCGGCGGACGAACGTGGAGCTGCGAGTCGCGGTACTGCAGATCCGGCAGCAAGCGAACACCGATGGTGGCAGCACCGCGGAACGGACGCCTCAACTGGTCCTCGTCGACGGCCCGAAGCGCGCGACCCTCCATCGTGGCGACCAGGTCGATGACCTCGAGAGGCGGCTACGGCTCGACACCGTCGACCTCGCGGTGACGGCGCTCGTTCGTGCGGGGCGACCGATCGAGGCTCTCGCCTTGCGCGAGGCCACGGCTCGTGCAGGCGAGGCGTTGCAGGAGCTCAAGGACGCCTTGAGCGCTTCTCGGGGCGACAGGGGCGAGGCGCCATGAGCCGTGACGGCCAAGAGCCAAGCCCTGCATCGTACGAAGGCAAAACCCTCACCGTGTACAACATTCACCTGCCGGCTCCTGCTCCCTCCCCTGACCGATTCTCCAGGCGCACGCAGGTCGCGGCACTCATTGTTTCCGCTCTCAGCCCCTTCGTGGCCCTTGTCGGGACTGCGGTTCCCGGGCTCGGGCCGGACGACCCGCAACCGACGATCATTTACGTCGACCGCGACGCGTTGCCGGAGCCACAGCCCTCGCCCTGACTCTCGTCCGATCCCCTAACCGCGGTCGCGTTGTGGTGCCACAATCCGGGGACATACCTCTGCGCCGTCCGGAGAACAACCCAGGCAAGGACCATCATGTCGCAGTGGAACAGCTAATGGTCGGAATGCCCGTCGCTCAAGAGGCTGAGGCCGAACTCGAACCGGACGTCGACAGGCGGCGGAATGGGGTCAGCCGTCTGAGCGATCGCTCGCACTCCGCCGTGGCCGGTGAAGTGTCGGCACTGGTGGACGGCTCCTCCGGCCTTCTGCATGCCTTGCCCCGAATTACAGCTTGACCGCGTTGGCCTCGGCTGCCAAGTGCTCTCGTTCGCACGGCACGACATCGACGACGGCGCGCCATCCCGGCCCGCCAATCCAACAGGCGAGTTCTGGACACCGATGTCAACACGGTTGGCGAGCACCAACTCGTCGTCCGTCAACGATTCCGCGAAGCGGAGTGCCTCCTGGAAGGCTGCCGTGGGGGACTCGAGCGTCGCCGCCGAGTGGGCTCTCACCGCCGTCACGGCGGAGTTCTGGGTCAGGGCCCGGTGTGCAGTGGCGCGCGCTGAGAGGGTCTGGATCGGCCTGCATCGGCGGCGAGTCGCGCCGATCGCGCTCGCGCGTCTCGCTGAAGTCGTCGGGTCAAGGACGTATCAAGTTCGACGCAGGGAACCCCTGACAATCAGGGCCGTTGACTGAGAGGGTTCACGCACTGGACGGCGTCAAGCCATCCCGAGATGGGGGGATCACAGCGGTGGCTACGGTTTCGAAGACGGTGCGGTTCTTCCGCCCCGTACTGATCGAGTCAGACGAGAGTCGCACGGACCTCGACGGCACATTCTGGCCCAGCCTGCGTGCGCACGTCGCCGGGCTTGACACGACAGCGCGACGAGTCACCGTGGGAGGTGTGCGGTACCGAGGGGACGCCGGCGTCGGCAAGGTCCGCTCGTTGCCCTATCTCCGGGTGGGTCGCATGCGCCCGCCAGCCGACTGGCCGGACACCGTGGATGACGTCGACGAGGTAGAGCACCTGCAACTGACTGGACGAGTCCTGCTCGAGAACGCCTACCTCGTGCCCTTCGGCACGACGTCGCAGGTCGCGTTGATGAACCCCATCACCGGACTGGTTCCGATGAGCGCGATCGAGACGTGGATCGCAACCGTCTTGGATCTCCAGACGCAAGGGCAGTCGATCGAGTTCGTGCCGGAGGTCGACACCCAAGTACTGGCCAAGCTCAACAGATCGATCGCGGTGGCCTCGGTAAAGGTCAAGATCCCCTACGACGACGACCTCGATATGCCCGACGGCTCGGCTAGCCGCGTGGAGAGCGCATTGAGCGACCTCGAGGACGCAGCCGGCCCTGAGCTCGACATCGAGATCAAGCTGTCGCATGGACGCCGGACCCCACAACAGATGGGGCTGACGCTCAAGAACTTCGCTCAACGCCTCTCGCGCGCCACCGGACCCGAACGGATCGACGTGTCGATGGTTCTGCCTTCCGGGGACGGCTTCAAGCGCGAGACGCACAACCTCCTACGCGACGAGATCGCAGTGACTGCGAAGTTCACGCGACCCGACGACCAGCAGCTCTCGGTCGACGAGATCCTCGACGCGATGGGTGACGCGATCGGCCAGTTCCGTCAACGCGGATGACCCTCGCCGATGTCGTACCACCGTGGCAGAGTGATGTCATGCGAGCGCTGAAGGATCATCCCCGGCTCGCCACAGTCCTGGCCGGTGCCCTAGTGGCGGCGCACTACGTGGCGCACCGGTGGTGGATCGTGCCCAGGCTCCCGGACGAGATGCTCGAGTCCAGCAATGCATGGTCCTACTACGCCGGCTGCGCGGGCCTTGTCGCGTTAGTCGGCAGCTTCTCTGGGGTGGTCGTCGTCTTCGGGCTTACGCCCGGCAACTCGGTGCTCAAGCGAGCTCGTCGCAGGGGCGGACCGGAGCTGCGAGCAAACTGGGTGACGCTAGTGTCAACACCACTTCTAGCCGCGGGCATCCTCGTGCTGGCGGCAGGGATGGCGTTAGCAGGCAAACCCGTCGCGGCCGGCTGGACTTTCGAGATGGGCATCGTGCTGACCATCGTGGTGGCGCTCCGCCTTGTCTGGATCTTTCGTCGACTGGTGAACATGGACCTCGACAAGCCTGCGCGCAAGCAGGCTTCGGGACTTGCGCTTGTGGAGAAGGCCCAGGCACGGCAGCGTCGCGCCTAGGCGGTCTTGGGATGGACGCCGCATGGGTGACGCAGCATGAGGCTGCGCGACTGCTCGGGGTGCACGTGAGCTTGATCCCGAAGATGCTTCGCCGTGGGGATCTGTCGTCGAGGCGGGCGCGGCCGTCGCTGTCGCGCGCTGAGGTGCTCGAGCTCGCGGACGCCCGCGAGCGGGCACGAGTCGAGCGCGCGCGGCGTGACGCCGCGTCGCGACCGGCCGGGCCGCGGCCGCCGGACGACGAGCACGACTGGTTGCTCGGGCCGGCGGCGGCCGCCGTGCTCGGCTGCTCGCAGGGTGCGCTGGGGATGCGTGCGAGCCGCGGTCGGGTGCCGTTCACGGTGCACCGCGGTCGGCGCTGGTATCGGTTGGACCTGCTAGAGCTGGTGGTGCGCGCACGGGTTGCTCGGGCGCGCGGTCGGGTGGCCGAGGTCTAGACCGCCACGAGCGTTATTGATCGATCGGCGGTCGCGGCGTTGGGTGGGATGACGAGGCCAGCTCCAGGGTTAGGCCGGCATCAGAGCCCCGCCGGCTGCCACCCTCACACGGCCGGCGGGGCTGCTTCGTCTGGTGATCTGGGTCCGGCCCAGACCTTGTGGCTGGGCCGGCCGGCAGGGCGTTAGCCTCCATCGGCGGGACTGATCTGTCAGACCTCGCTCCGTGGGGTCTGCCCGCGGTGCTCTCTGTCCAGCACCTCCGCGGGCAGACGGGGTCCTCCTGCTCGGCGCGCATCCGCTCAAGGACGGATGGCGGAACGAGGCCGTCGAGGTCGGTGAGCTCGGGTCGCCGGACCCATTCGGCTGGGACGTTGTCGAAGTAGGCCTGGCCTACGCCGATCGTGTAACTGAGGTCGAACCACCTATCGCCGGTCGCCTCGTCGAGCAGTCGTGCACGGAGCTCCGCATGCCACGTGCCGGCGTGCTCGTTGCCGTCCGGGATGATCACGATCGCAGCTTCGCGGGCGTAGCCGTGCCAGGTGTCGGTGATCGTGAGTTTGGGACGGTCCATCGGGCCAGTGTTACCTTGCTGCTGGGCGTCGTCTTCAGGCCTCCCCACAGAAGGCACAGGCGGCAGTTGGAGGCGAAGCGGCCTCACGGTCGCGGTTGACCTCACGGAACCTCCGCACACTTGCACCTCGGCCATGTCCGGATGTTCGAACTACGCCGTCAGGCGGCGGAATGGGCTACGTCTGGCGACGCCGGTCGTGCACAGACCCGGTCAGGGCGATCGCCTCTCTGCGAAGACCGGTGAGCGTATTGAGGACCAGGTAGTGCCTAGCGCTGTTCCGTGGCGACCGGCTTGGCCTCGGAGTCGCGGACTGCTTGGTAGGCAAGGTTGGTGATGGCCTTCTCCAGGGCGGCGTAGTCCTCGATCTCCTCGCGGGGATCCGCATCGAGGCTGAAGGTCTGACGCCAGCGCGCCATCGACTCCTTGACCGCGTCAGACTCGGCGGAGAAGTCCAACTGCGCTTCGATCTGCTCGATGAGGTCGAGCACATCTTCTCGTCGTGCCGAGCCCTTCTGGGTGCGGGTGAACTCGCGCTTGATGCGGTTGATCCGCGACGAGATCCGGTCGACGCTCTGAGCCCGGACGGCGTCGCGCTGGAGCCGTGCCAAGGTTGCAAGGAGCTGCTGGAGGTTGTCTGCGGCGACGTCGAGGTCCTCAGAGGTGGTGAGTCGAGCCGCGTGGGCGTCGTCCTCGCCCATCAGGACCTCCACGACGCAGCGCGCGAACGCGATCTTGTCGAGGTGGAAACCCTCGTGGCCTGCAGCCGTACCGATCGCGGTCTCCAGATCGGCGAGGATGCCCTTCGCGCCGGCGTTCGATCCGGTGAAGATTTCGGCGGAGGTGAGCTCGTAGGAGTGGACGTCGATGTCGGGCACGAACTCGCGGCAGTACCGGGCGGCAGCGTCGAGAGCAATGCCGATCGGGAAGAGGTCTTCGATCGCGACGGCGCCGGCAGGGTTGTCGGTCTTGATCGTGAGCTCGTCCGCGCCGATCTGGAGGACGTAGTCGTCGTCCATGAGCGGCTTGCCGGGGGCGGCGCCCTTCTGGAGCCGCTTGCGGGCCTCGTTCCCCGCCTGGTCGGAATCCAGTAGGGCCACGATCGCGGGCTTCTCCACGTCACGGCCTCGGGCCAGGTAGACCATGTAGGGCACGTGCTGGGTGCCGCCAGCGGGCACGATGGTGATCGCGTTGAGGTCCAGGCGGTCCCTCGCGGGGACGTTGCGCCGCTTGAGCCATCGGGTGGCACCGGCGATGAGGATCTGGTCGGACGGACCCTCGACCACGAGGTTGCACCCGGAGATGAAAGTGGTCTCGGCGACGAAGCTTCCGAAGGCGGAGCGCAGCGGCTCGTAGTGGTTCGCTGCGACGCTCTTGACCAGGCGGGTGCCCTCGTCGTACTCGCCCTTCTCCAGCACGCGGATGCGGCGCGCGTCGTTCTTGTCGATCAGGAACGGTGAGTGGGTGACGTAGACGACCTGCACCGGGGTCCGGGTCGGGTCCTGGGGGTGTGCGAAGTCCTCGAAGATGCGGAGGAGGTCCTGCTGTGCCGACGATGACAGGAACCGGTCGGGCTCGTCCATGAGGAGGACCTCGGACTTGGCCCCGGGAGCGGGCTCGTGTGCGAGGTATTGGACGAAGTAGGACAGGAAGTACTTCAGCCCGTCGCTGCGCTCGTCGAAGCTGTAGGACTTCCCCGTGCGGTCGCGGATCTCGAACTGGAGGTCGAACTCCAGCGCCGAGACGACGAGCTCGAACTGAGAGTCCTGGGACCACCAGTTGGGAAAGTTGAGTGCCTTGGCGATCTTCTCGTTGATCCGGTCGACCAGGCTCGAGGCGTAGCCGTTCTTGCCCTTGATGGCGTCCTTGAGCTCCGCGATCTGGTCGGGCTCGATCTTGGCCACCTTGAACAGGAGGTCAGCGCCGAGCTGGTACTGCTTGAGCAGGTTGCCGTCCACCGCTTCGGCGAGGACGTTGGGGGCGAACATCTCGGCGATCTCGGCGGCCGCCCCCTGGACGGTGGTGGGCGTGCTGAACAACGCCTTCTTCGCCTGGATCTGCTCCAGCAACGAGGTGATCTTGTGGCCGCTGGGGCCGCGGGTCAGCTCGCCCTTGACGAGAAAGTCCCACGGGATGGCGTTCGGCAGCGGCACGTCGGCGTCGATCTCGGTGATCGCAGGCACGCCGAGGTCGGTGGTGAGCGTCGGCTTCTTGATGTCGATCGCCTCAGACCACTTGCCCTTGACCTCGACGTACAGGCGGAACTTGTAGGTCTGGTTCATGCGGAAGATGGCGACACGGCTGACCTCCCCGAGGTCTCGCTCTCCCGTCATCTTCTCCAGGACTGCTACCTCGTCGTCGGTGAGGTCGCTGTAGAGAGCTCCGAACTCCGGCTCGACCATGACGGCGTCAGCGCCGAAGAACGGGGAGTAGCGGCAGAAGTCGCTGCGCGCGATGCCGGTGCCGTTGATCGCGGCCTTGATCGAACGCAGGACCTGGCTCTTACCGGACTCGTTGCCGCCGACGACGGTGGTGATGTCGGGCTCCAAGTCGAGGCTCACGAACGGATAGTCGTTGCCATCGGGCGTGGAGTCCCACGGCTCCGCGACGAATCCGTCGTGGGACGCGCGGAGGTAGTCGTAGTTCAGCGATCGGTAGAACCGGGCGTAGATGGTGCGCAGTCGCATGTTGAAACCTTTCGGAGCCTGGGCGTGGGTGACTGCCCAGAAATCCTCTGGCGGCGCCCATCACATGGAGTTGTTGTCCAGCAGGCCAGGCTCTAGGCTCCGAAATGAAGTACCGGGTTGCCTTGCAGCCTCGATCGGGCCGGACGTTGCAGCGTCTGGCCCGATCCGTATTTCAAGCGTGATCACACGCCCGTTCTTGTTTGTCCACATCACGCCGGGGTTGGCCGTCCCGATCGCGTCGTCATGGCAACCTTGACTCATGCCCGAGTGAGGCGCGTCGCGTCGACGGTAAGCCTGTCGTTTCGGGAATGATACACCCAGAAGCGTTGTAGAGTGTAACGAGATCGGTGACAACTGTGCGAGTCGAGTATGACGACCCGAAGCTGGAGCGGTTGTGCACCGATGACGCCTGGATGCGGCGCAAGCGAGCGGACATCGCGCGGAAGCTGCCGCTCCGCATCAAGGCGTTGGAAGCAGCAAACACAGTGGGAGACCTGCCAACGATCGACCCACTTGGCAAGTGGCACGAGCTGACGGCCGACCGTCCGGGGCACTGGGCGGGGAAGGTGAGCGAAAACTACCGGGTCATCATCCGCCCCGAAGGGGACGGCGAGACCTGGGAGGCACACGTGGTCACCGTTATGGAGATCACAGACTACCACCGCTGACCCATCGGCCTCGCGCCAGTGGCACAGAGACAGCCGAGAGGAGTGAAGACCATGACTACGACCAACTACGCAGTCGCCCCGGGCGCCTACCTTGAGGAGTGGATCGACGAAAACGATCTGTCCCAGCAGCAGGTGGCGAACATGCTGGGGTGCAGCCGCAAGCAAGTCAACGAGATCATCAACGGACGCGCACCCGTCACTGCAGACACAGCTATGCGGCTGGAGCGAGTTGTCGGTGTACCAGCCGACGCTTGGTTGCGATACGAGGCTCTGTACAAGGCGGACCAAGCCCGGATCGCTGAGGAGCAAGAACTCAAGCAGTACGCCGATGAGATCGACGCCGACGCCGCAAAGTATCTACGCACGATCGGTGCGACGAAGGCTACGAAGGCCAAGCCCGGTCAGCTCGTCTCGGACTTCCTCGCGTTCCACCGGTGTGGTACTTGGAGCGCATACGAACTGCTCAACGAGAGTGCGAACCACGGCGACTACGCACTAGCCGCGTTGAAGCAAACCGCCGCTGCCACGATCGAACCGACACTTCTGTCGACCTGGCTTCGCGCCGGCGAACTCACTGAGAACTTTGAGGATGGGCGGCGATACAGCTACGACTCGGGAGCGCTGCGCCGGATACTCCCTGACCTTCGCGAACGCGCTGCGTCGTCCGACGAGGACCTCCTGAACGATCTGGCAGCAATGCTCGCCGGAGTCGGCGTTGTCTTCATGTTGGTGGAACCGCCCGCCAAGTTCCCTCTCCTGGGCATGACGAGATGGATCGACAAAAGGGTTCCCGTTATTCAACAGACCGGTCGCTGGGGGAAGGACGGGTTCATCATCTGGACTCTTTTCCACGAGATCGGCCATGTCCTCAACGACCCCCGAGGCGAGGTGCACTTGGACTTCAAGTCGGAGAAGCAACGCAACAGCGTGGCCGAGCGGAACGCGAACGGATTCGCCCGCGACGTGCTCTTCGGCGAAACCGGGATCGAGCCGTTCCTCGGCCTTACGTCTGATTATGCAATCGCTAGGACGGCTCGAAACATCGGTGTTTCGCCCGGCGTAGCCGTGCACCAACTGCACCGAACACGGCAACTGGACTACAGCTTTGGAAACCGGCTGTGCGTAGATCTCGGCGGAACGTTTGGGCGAGCGAGGGATTAGGCGTCACCCGCGGTCAGCACATTCAACTAAGGCCTAGGGGGACCCTGCACCTAATCCCTTGGCGACGCAGCAAGCACATCTAAGGGTGAAGCAGGAGCACCTTGTTGCGCAGGTCTTCGACCTCGCGGTCCTCGTCGACGTCCTCGTCGCTGTGATGGTTGGCATCGCCGCCGTATACGTAGTTGACGATCTGCTCCGCTAGATCCAGCGCGCGCTCTGCGCGGCTGGGGGTCGTATGTCCGGAGTGAACTGCCCGGTTGCGGACTTGGACGAGGTCCGCAGTGAACTCCTCCTTCGGCACTTCGGAAGGAAGCACACCATTGATCTTGGCGGCCTCGACGATCAGGGTGCCCAGCGTCCATCGCGTCCCGTGCGGCGTGGGCGCGAGCCAGTCGTACTGGGCGGCGATGGCGGCCTCGGCTGCTGTGCCGCATTCCATGAGCGCGCGCAAGAGATCGCCCGCTGCCATGGTGGCTCGGGCTCGGCGGATGAAATCAAGCGCTACCGGCACTTCCAGATCGGCTAGCTCGTCAATCACGCGTTGGACATCGACGCGGGTGGGGCGGTCGAGCGCGATGGTGTTGACTATGACGTGGGACTGCGCATCGGGCGCCAGAACGGTGGCCGTCTTCGCGGAGCGGCCCGCTCCGACGCGGGCATTGAGGCTGCGGGTCACATTCGTGACCCCGTGCACGGGTTCCTGCGGATACACGATGTCGAACCACTTCGAGAAGCGGAGACCCCATCCCTCGACCGCGTCGAAATTGTCCCTGATGAACTGCTCGGCAGCTGCCGCGTCGCCTGGGATGGCGAACTCAAGCATGGCGATATTCGAGCGTTGGCCGTGCAGGGCGATGGCGTACTGCACACGGCTCATCACGCTGCGGCCGCGATGTTCAACGTCGCGAGGCGCGGAGAACAGCGGGTCGAGGGCATCACCGTCATCACTGGGGACGAAGCGAACCAGAAACCCCCGTCCAGCGGCCGATGCGTGGAAGTAGCAGGGATCGCTCTTGCCACGTCGCGTCGGGGCGTGAACACAGTCGTTGTCCAGTGCGATGGAGATCATGGGCACGGAAACAATCACCGGGGTCACCGGGACCCCACTGGGTATGACGCGTCGGATCCGGAGATTGCGGGCGACGTCACGGGCCTCGGCTGCGTTCTTGCGTGTACGGCGGGTGCGCAGGCTGACCCGCCGTCCTCGTTCCGCAGCCGCGCCGTAGAGGGCCGCGGCCATCTCGACCAATACGAGGTCGTCGAGCCTCCTGCCGACTTCGTACTGGGCTCGAGCCACCTCGTAGAGTCGAGAAGGCGTGTCGATCCAGTCCCCGTGGCACGTCTGGAGGAGCGCAAGGGACTCTTGTCCATGTGCGGGGTCGAGTGAGTCCTTGAATTTGACGAGCAGGAGTTGCGCGAGCGTCCACGCAATCAGATTGACGTTCGGGTCCTCCGCGCCGGCGCGGGTACGCAGGTCGCGCAGCGCTGCTTCCGAGGCCGCGATCGCGTCGCGTTCGACCTCGCCGATGCGTGCTTGGGAAGCAGCGTGGATCCTGGTCTCGGCCTCTTGGAGCACCTTCAGGGCGTCCGCGCTGGCTAGGACGCCGCCACGGCTTCGGAGCTTTGCCTTAGCCATCGGCCGGTTGATCGTCCTCCTCACCCCCAACACGGGACGCATCGTACGGGTGCAAACCCACCCAGGTGCGGCAGCGGTCGCCGTGCGGCCCCACCCGGGCCACAGGAAAGCTGGCCTCGCGTCATTCTGGGCGGGGTGCCCTATGCGGTGCGAGCAGTCCA
>JAESGW010000507.1_pt1 | contig 33174 bp, 28 predicted proteins | sample 9269791 | NCBI WGS metagenome assembly JAESGW01 (sample SAMN16773120, study PRJNA677053) | algae metagenome | isolation source: Aphanocapsa lilacina HA4352-LM1 and co-occurring heterotrophs from near cave... | place: USA: Maniniholo cave, near Haena, Kauai, HI | collected 2009-07-28
CCGCCGCAACGCCGGCTTCGTGCAGGCGGCGCGGCTGTCGGGCAACGGCGAAATGCGAATCCTGCTGGTGCATATTCTGCCGAATATCATGCCGATCATGATCGTGCAGATGTCGCTGACCATGGGTTACGCCATCCTCAACGCCGCCGGGCTGTCTTTCATCGGCCTCGGCGTGCGGCCGCCGACGGCGGAGTGGGGCATCATGGTCGCCGAAGGCGCGGGCTTCATGGTGTCGGGCGAATGGTGGATCGCGCTGTTCCCGGGCCTGGCGCTGATGCTGGCCGTGTTCTGCTTCAACCTGCTCGGCGACGGCCTGCGCGACATCGTCGATCCGCAGCGGAGGACGTGATGGCTGATTCAAGCGTTGCCCGTCTCGGTCCCCGCATGGGGGCAGGAAATGCGACAGGAATGCTGACCGTCCTACTTTGCATGGGGTTGTTTTCGATGTTTTTGCGGAGGCCAGCATGACCGCGCAGCCGCTGCTCGATATCGCCGACCTCACCGTCGAATTCACCACGCGCCGCGGCATCGTCAAGGCCGTGCAGCACGTCAACATCTCCGTGGCCAAGGGCGAGACGCTCGGCATTGTCGGCGAGTCCGGTTCCGGAAAGTCGGTGACGTCCTACGCTGTCATGCGCATCCTCGACCGCGCCGGCAAGATCGCCGAGGGCTCGGTGATGTTTTCCGGTATCGACGTCAAGGCCGCAACCGAGAACCAGATGCGCGATCTGCGTGGGCGCGAGATCTCGATGATCTTCCAGAACCCGCGCGCGGCACTGAACCCGATCCGGAAAGTCGGCGACCAGATCGAAGACGTGCTGCGCCAGCACGTGCAGCAGTCGCAGGTCGGCGACCGCGGCGAAAAGGCGATCGAGGCGCTGGAGCAGGTCAAGATCGCCCGGCCGCGCGAGCGCTACCATGCCTATCCGTTCGAACTCTCCGGCGGCATGTGCCAGCGCGTCGTGATCGCGCTGGCGCTTGCCTGCAATCCGCAGCTTCTGATCGCGGACGAGCCGACCACCGGCCTCGACGTCACCACCCAAAAGGCGGTGATGGACCTGGTCGTCGAACTCACCAGGCGCCGCAATATGTCGACTATCCTGATCACGCATGACCTCGGCCTTGCCTCCGCCTATTGCGATCGCGTGGTGGTGATGGAGAAGGGCCACGTGGTGGAGACCGCGAAGTCGGCCGATATCTTTGCGAATCCGAGCCACGCCTACACCAAGAAGCTGATGCGCGCTACGCCGCGGCTCGGCGTGTCGCTGCGGGATCTGCTGCCCGAGGAAGAAGCTGCCGCGATGCCGGCGGCGTCCATGACCACGAAAATGCCGGTCGAAGGCGAAGCCGCGCCGCTTCTGCTCGTGGAAAAGCTCGTGAAAGAGTATCCCCGCCAGGGCGCCACCGCCGTGCTCGGCAAACTGTTCTCCCGCAAGCCACCGGTCGAGGCCGAGCAGTTCCGCGCCGTCGACGGCATCAGCTTCACCGTCGGCCATGGCGAGAGCGTAGGCCTCGTCGGCGAATCCGGCTGCGGCAAGTCCACCACGTCGATGATGGTGATGCGGTTGCTGGACCAGACCTCGGGCCGCATCGTGTTCGACGGCGACGAGATCGGCACCATCCTGCCGGAGGCCTTTGCGCGGCTGCCGCTACGCAAGAGCATCCAGATGGTGTTCCAGGACCCGACCGACAGCCTCAACCCGCGCTTCACCGCGGCGCGCGCCATCGCCGATCCGATTTTGCAGCTCGGCAATATCAAGGGCCGCGACGCGCTTCGCGCCCGCTGCGAGGAACTCGCCGGCCTGGTCGGGCTTCCCGTCAACCTTCTCGATCGCTTTCCGCACCAGTTGTCCGGCGGCCAGAAGGCCCGCGTCGGCATCGCGCGTGCGATCGCGCTGCATCCAAAACTCGTGATCCTCGACGAGCCGACCGCGGCGCTCGACGTTTCCGTGCAGGCGGTGGTGCTCAACCTGCTGCAGGATCTCAAGGCGTCGATGGGCATGAGCTATTTGTTCGTGTCGCATGATCTGAATGTGGTACGTTTGCTGTGCGATCGTGTCATCGTGATGCGCAGCGGGCGCATCGTCGAGCAGGGCTCGTCCGAGCGCGTGCTCGGCGATCCGCAGGACGCCTATACGAAGGAACTGCTGACGGCGATCCCGCATCCGCCGTTGCCGGTTCATTGAAGCTTGAGTGGGAGTGAAATGGCTGCCGAACCCCTGGACGATTACATCGATGCCGTCGCCAAGGCGCTGGCGCTGCCGGTCGAGGAAACCTGGCGCCCCGCGGTGCGGGCGAACCTCGAAGTGTCGCTGAGGCTGGCAAAACTGGTCGATGAATTCCCGCTGCCGGATGAGACCGAGCCGGCCAGCATCTACTCGGCCTGATCATGACCGTGAAATCAGACGGGCTGTCGGCCCAGCAGATCGCGCAGGCGGTAGCCGACCGCAAACTCTCCGCCCTCGGTGCGACCGAGGCCGCATTGGCGCGGATCGCCGCGCATGATGGCGTGCTGAATTCCTTTACCGACGTCACGGCGGATCGCGCGCGCGCCACGGCCAGGGCGATCGATGCGAAGATCGCTGCGGGGGAGAAAGTCGGCCCGCTCGCCGGCGTGCCGTTCGCGGTCAAGAACCTGTTCGACGTCAAAGGCCTTTCCACCCGCGCCGGATCGAAGATCAACCGCGACCTCGCTCCTGCATCACGCGATGCCACGCTGATCGAGCGCATGGAGGCCGCCGGCGCCGTGCTGGTCGGCGCGCTCAACATGGGCGAATACGCCTACGACTTCACCGGCGAGAACGTGCATGACGGCCCGTCGCGAAATCCGCACGATCCGACGCGGATGAGCGGCGGCTCCTCCGGCGGCTCCGGCAGTGCGGTCGGCGGCGCTCTGGTTCCGATTGCGCTGGGATCCGACACCAACGGCTCGATCCGCGTGCCGTCGTCGTTCTGCGGCATCTTTGGCCTCAAGCCGACCTATGGCCGGCTGTCGCGGGCGCGGTCGTTTCCTTTTGTCTCAAGCTTCGATCATCTCGGCCCGTTCGCGCGCAGCGTCGGCGACCTCGCGCTGGCCTATGATGCCATGCAGGGCCCTGACGCCGCCGATGCGGCGTGCACGACGCGCCCGGTCGAGCCGGTCTCGCCGCTGCTGGCGCAAGGGCTCTCCGGCCTGCGGATCGCGATTGCCGGCGGATATTTTCAGAAGAACGTATTCCCGGAAGCGGTCGAAGCTGTGGCGCGTGTCGCCAAGGCGCTGGACGCGACGCAAACGATCGAAATTCCGGAGGCCGCGCGCGCCCGCGCCGCCGCTTACGTGATCTCCACCACCGAAGGCGCCTCGCTTCACCTCGATCGCCTGCGCAAGCGTCCGAACGATTTCGATCCGGCAGTTCGCGACCGCCTGATCGCCGGCGCAATGGTCCCGGCGCCATTGGTCGACCGCGCGCAGAAATTCCGTCGCTGGTATCGTGCAAAGGTGCTCGAACTGTTCAGATCGGTGGACGTGATCATCGCCCCGGCCACGCCCTGCGTCGCGCCAAAGCTCGGCCAGGTGACGTTCGTGCTCGACGGCGTCGAGTTGCCTGTACGCGCCAATATCGGCATCCACACCCAGCCGATCTCGTTCATCGGCCTGCCTGTCGTCGCGGTACCGGTGCCGCTGGAGCCGATGCCGATCGGCGTGCAGATCATCGCAGCGCCCTGGCGCGAGGATATCGCGCTGCGCGTCGCACACGCGCTGGAACGCATGGGCGTCGCCGCAGCGCCAGCCCCGAGAGGATTGTAGCCATGGAGATCGATCTTCCGGACGTGCTGGCCGAGGTGTCAGCGCAATTCGCGCGCTACGAGAAGGCGCTGGTGTCCAACGACGTGGCGGTGCTCGACGAATTGTTCCGCAACGACTCCCGCACGCTGCGCTATGGCATCGCCGAAAACCTCTACGGCTATGAGGCGATCAAGGGCTTTCGCGCCGCGCGTTCGCCGGTCGGGCTGATGCGGAAGACCGACAAGACCGTGATCACGACCTATGGCCGCGACTCCGCCGTTGCCTCGACGCTGTTCTATCGCGAGAACGCGAAGGGCAGGGTGGGACGGCAGATGCAGACCTGGGTGCGATTTCCCGAAGGGTGGAGGATCGTCGCGGCCCATGTCAGCATCATCGACGAGCCGAAGGATTCATCGACATGAGTCTGGATGACCTTCCCACCCGTTCACCGCCGCCGGGCGCCGAGCCCGGGACGGGGGTTCGGCGGGTCGATCGTCCGTCGCCGCAACGGGACAAGGTCACGCGTGCGGAGGAGTTGCGGCTGCAGCTTGCCGACGAGATCGTGCGCGGCGTGCTGCCGCCGGGATCGGCGCTCGACGAGAGCGATATTGCGCGGCGCTTTTCGGTGTCGCGCACGCCGGTCCGCGAAGCGCTGCGTCAACTGGTTGCGAGTGGCCTGGTCGAATCCCGTCCTCACCGCGGCGCCGTGGTGGCGCAGCCATCGCTGGATCGTCTGACTGAAATGTTCGAAGCGATGGCGGAGCTTGAGGCGCTGTGCGCGTGGTTTGCCGCCGAACGGATGTCGCCGGCGGACCGGCAGAAGCTGGAAGCAATCCACGAGGAATTGCGGGTCCTGAGCCATGCCGGCAATCCGGAGCGCTTCCACGAGGTCAACGAGCGCTTCCACAACGCGATCTATGCGGGGTCCCAAAACAGCTACATCGCCGAGATGACGCTGGCGACGCGCGTGCGGGTGCAGCCGTTCCGTCGCGCCCAGTTCCGCAACCTCGGCCGGCTGGCGAAATCGCACGCCGAACACGACCGCGTCGTCGTCGCCATCATGCGCGGCGACAAGGCGGGTGCTGAGGCGGCGATGCGCGCCCATATCGAACTGGTACGCGGGGAGTATGAGCTCTACGCGGTGTCGGTGTAGTTTTCCGTCATTCCGGGGCGCCGCATCGCGGCGAGCCCGGAATCCATTTCTCCGCGCGGATGGTGCGGCCAATAAAATCGAGATCAACTTGGTGGCGGGATGGATTCCGGGTTCGCGCTTCGCGCGCCCCGGAATGACGGCTTACACCTTCTCCGCCATGAACGCGCGCCAGCCGCCGAACGATGAAATGTCGCGCGCGCCCTCGATGGCCACGGGCTCCACCACGAATCCCTTCACGCTTCGTCCATCTGCCAGTCGCACCGTGCCGATCCCGAGCGGCGGCGGGATCGCGGCGACGAACTCCCCGAATGATGCCGCCGACAGCGCCCAGAGTTCGACCTTGATCGAACTTCCCGCGCCCGTCTCCACACGCAGCATGCCGGGCTTCGGAGGCGTGGTGTCGAGCGCATAGAGCCTGTAGTCCGGCGCGGTTGCGGTCGCCTCGAGAAGACGTCCGCCCAGGACCTGCAATTCGGAATTGAGCGCCATGCCGGAGAGATGCGCGCCGACCACGGCGATGGTGATTTCGTCGCCGCCAACTTCCACCGGCAACGGCGTGAGCGGCAGCTGCGCCAGGCCCTTGCTGCCCATCGTCAGTTTGGTGTCGGCGTGGAACGCGCGGCCGATACTGGCGAGTTGCGCGTCGCGGCCTGCGGGCGCCAGCAGCGTGATGCCGAATGGAATGCCGTCGGGGCGCATCGCGGCCGGCAGCGCCAGACCGCAGAGGTCGAGCAAATTCACAAAATTGGTGTAGGTGCCGAGCCTGGAGTTCAGTTCGATCGGATTGGCCAGCACCTGCGCGGTCGTGTAGGCCGTCGGCGCGGTCGGCAGCACGATGGCATCGAAGTTGGCGAAGGCGCGCTCGGCGATGCGACGCAGCGCCTGCAGGCGATAGAGCGAGGCGAACGTATCCGCCGCCGTCAGCCGCGCGCCAGGCGCGGTGATCTCGCGCGTGACCGGATGGATCGAATCCGGCGAGGATGCCAGCAGGTCGCGGATCACCAGAAAGCGCTCGGCGACCCACGGTCCCTCGTACAGCAGCCGCGCCGTCTCATAAAACGGCTCGAGGTCGAACTCGACCAGCGTGGCGCCGAGCGCGGTCCAGCGCTTCAGCGCCTCGTCATAGGCTTTCTCCGAGGCGCGGTCGCCGAAGAAGATCAGTTGGCCGTTGCGCGGCACGCCGAGCCGGAGTTGGCCGGGAAACGCAGTCATCTTTCCGAGCGGCCGGTCGCGCGAGAACGGATCGGCGCCGTCAGAGCCGGCCATGGCGGTGAGCGCCGTCATCGCGTCGTCCACCGTCAGCGAGAACACCGAGATGCAATCCAGCGTCCGACATGCCGGAACAAGTCCAGCGTTCGAAATCAGCCCGAGGCTCGGCTTCAGCCCGACGATGTTGTTGAGCATCGCCGGCACGCGGCCGCTGCCCGCCGTATCGGTGCCGAGCGCCAGCGGCACCAGCCCGGCGGAGACCGCGACCGCCGATCCCGAACTCGATCCGCCCGGAACCAGATCGCCGCGGACCGGATTGACGGGAATGCCGTAGGGCGAGCGGACGCCGACGAGGCCGGTCGCGAACTGATCGAGGTTGGTCTTGCCGATGATGATGGCGCCCGCCGCGCGCAGTCTTGCCACGGCCGTCGAATCCTGCGCAGGCATGTAGGAGAACGCCGGGCAGGCGGCGGTGGTCGGCATCCCCTTCGCGTCGATATTGTCCTTGATGGCAACGGGAACGCCAAGCAGCGGAAGCGCGGCCGTATCCTTCGATGCCAGCGCTTCGGCTTCCGCCAGCGCATCCTTCTCGTCGCGCAGGCTGATGAACACGGCGGGGTCGTTGTGGTCGCGGATGCGCCGATAGCTGCGCGCAACGGTCTGTGCCGGGCTAACGCGGCCGGCGCGGTGCGCGGCGACGATCGCGGCAACGGTATCAGGCGCGTCAGATCCCATGGCGAGCAAAACTCCAGCGAGCAGATGTTACCGGACCGAAGCAAGCGATGTGCCATTGTGTACATTTGCAGTGCAAGAGGCGCTGAGCGAGTCCTGTCATTATTTCAGACGCTTAGTCGACCAGATGCGAACAGGCGCAGGCGACCCCCCGCCAAGACCCGGTTGCGTTTGATTAATAAATGGGCAGGTTGTTCTCAGCCCGGCCATGGCGTCGTGGCGTGCGATGGCACGTTGCCGGGCCGAGCCGATCTCGCGTAGAGCAGGCTGCCTGCCCGAGAAACACGACAAGAGGGGCGGCGGAGGAAACCGACGATGCCAGCCGCAGCCCCAAGCCGCGACCGATCCGAAACGCTTTTTGCGACACCCGCAATCATTGCCGACCGCCGGGCCGACGGCAGTATCATCCTGAAATCGACAACGCCGCTTCAGCCGACCGCGCGTTGCATCGGCGACTGGCTGGAGCTTTGGGCGAGGGAAGCGCCCGAGCGCATCCTCCTCGCCGATCGCGCCAGCGCCGACGCGCCGTGGTCGACCGTCACTTACCGGGATGCGCTGAAGCAGGTGCGCTCTGCGGGAGCGTGGATTCTCGCGCAAGGCCTGAGCGCCGAGCGTCCGCTGGTGATCCTGTCCGACAACAGCGTCGAGCATGCGCTGCTCGCGCTGGCCGCCCAGCATGTCGGCGTGCCATCGGCCGCGATCTCGCCGGCCTATTCGCTGATGTCCAGGGATTTCGACAAGCTCCGCAGCATGGTCAGGCTGCTGGAACCCGGCGCGATCTTTGTTTCCGCGGTGAAGCCGTTCGCAGCGGCGCTGGCGGCGATCCAGCCGCTGCATTCGGCGACGATTGTCAGCGGCGATGCTGCCGATACTGGCGCGATCTCATTTCGTGCTATCGCGGCGACGCCGGAAACGCCTGAAGTGGCAAAGGCGTTTGCCGCGGTCACGCCGGATACGATCGCAAAATTCCTTTTCACCTCGGGTTCGACCGGCACGCCGAAGGCCGTGATCAACACCCAGCGCATGCTGACATCGAGCCAGCAGGCCAAGGCGCAGACCTGGTCGTTCCTCGAAGGGCGCGGCGAGGATCTCGTGATCCTCGACTGGCTGCCGTGGAGCCACACCTTCGGCGCCAACCACAATTTCAATCTGGTGCTGCGCAACGGCGGCACGCTTTATGTCGACGGCGGCAAGCCGGCGCCCGGGTTGTTCGCGACATCGTTGGCCAATTTGCGCAGCGTGATGCCCACGGTATATTTCAACGTACCGCGCGGCTTTGACATGCTGATCGCGGCGCTGCGCGGCGACGATGAATTGCGCCAAAGGTTCTTCCGCGAAGTGAAATTCGCCTTCTATGCCGGTGCGGCGCTGCCGCAGAATCTCTGGGATGCGCTGGAAGAACTCTCGATCAAAACCGTCGGCCGCGCGTTGCCGATGGTGTCGGCCTGGGGCTCGACCGAAACCTCGCCGCTGGCCACCGATTGCCATTTCCAGGCGCAACGCTCCGGCAATATCGGCGTGCCGATACCGGGCACCGAACTGAAGCTGGTGCCGTCGGGCGACAAGTTGGAGGTGCGCGTGCGCGGCCCGAACGTCACGCCCGGCTACTGGAAGGCGCCGGACCTGACCGCGCAGGCCTTCGACGCGGAAGGCTTCTATCTGATCGGGGATGCCGTGACCTTTGCCGATCCGGCGCGTCCCGAGCTTGGCCTGTTTTTCGACGGCCGCGTCGCGGAAGATTTCAAGCTCAATTCCGGCACCTGGGTCAGCGTCGGCACCTTGCGCGTTGCCGGGATCGCCGCACTGGCGCCGCTGGCGCAGGACATCGTCGTCACCGGCCATGGCGGCGATGAGGTCCGCTTCCTGGTGTTTCCAAACATCGCGGCATGTCGTGCCCATGCCGGCCTGCCTGACAGCGCCGATCTGAAAGACGTGATCGACCACGACAAGGTTCGCAGCGCGATTGCTTCAGGCCTCGCAAAGCTCAAGGCGCAAAGCGGCAACTCGTCCGGCCACGCCACGCGTGCGCTGCTGCTGGCAGAGCCTGCGTCGGTCGACGGCGGCGAGATCACCGACAAGGGCTACATCAACCAGCGCGCGGTGCTGACGCGGCGGGCGCAGGCGGTGGCGACGCTCGACGATGCGGCCTCCGCCGAATGGATCGGCTGCGCCGGGTAGTCGCGGAACCTTCGGACCAAATAGCTGATCGCGCGGGAAAAAATATTCCGTCGACAAATTTGTTGCCAAGGCAACTAACTTGTGAAAGCTTCCGCGCTGCGCACGGCTCACCGACAGAGCAGTTGAACTGCCACGCCGTGCCGGGAGAAGACGATGCTTGAGAGGAGCGGCCCATCGGGGCCGGATGCCGGCGCATATTCGGCCGGCCGGAAATGTGGCCTCAGGCTAACCGCGGTCGCCGCCGTGCGATCAGGTGCTGCTCTGGCCGGTCACGGCGCCGAGATTTTCGTGCAGCCGCCGCAGCAAGTCGATCAGAACTTCGCGCTCGTCCCTCTTCAGGCAGGACAGCAGCCGCCGTTCGCGTTCGAGGGCTGCCATGATCACCTTGTCGTGGATGGCGCGCCCGCGCGGGGTCAGCGAGATGGCGTGGGTGCGGCCGTCGTCGGGCGCGGTGCGGATCGCGACCAGGCCGCGCTTCTGCAGCACGGAAAGATTGCGGCTGACCGGCCCCTTGTCGAAGCCGATCACGTTGCAGATCCGCGAGGCCGGGATGCCGGGCTCGATCGCCAGCAGCGACATGATCCGCCATTCCGTGACGTTGACGCCGAAATTGCGCTGATAAAACACCGTCGCGCTGTTCGACAGCTTGTTGGCGATGAAGGTGATAAACGCCGGAACGTAGCGGTCGAGATCGAGCAACGGGCCGTCATCGGCGGCTGCGGGCTCCGCCGCACGCGGCCGGCGCGGCTTTCTGGCAAGGGGATTCTGGCTCATGTCCCGATCATCGCTGCGGAATTGCGACCGAGCAATAGGGACAAGGGGCAACGCTTTACAAGGACAAACTTAGGGAGGTGCCGATGACTTCGACGAATTCCAGCGCCTCGTCCGGCCATGGCGCGGCCGTGCCGCATCTTGCGCTCGATCCGTTCTCGATCGAGTTCTTTGACGATCTCTATCCCTCCCAGGACCTGCTGCGCGAGGCCGGACCGCTGGTCTATCTCGACAAGTGGAACGTCTATGGCGTGGCGCGCCATGCGGAGGTGCACGCCGTCCTGAACGACCCCGCCACGTTCTGTTCGAGCCGCGGTGTGGGCTTGAGCGATTTCGCCAGGGAAAAGCCGTGGCGTCCACCGAGCATCATCCTCGAGGCGGACCCGCCGGCGCATACCCGTACCCGCGCGGTGCTGAGCCAGGTGCTGTCGCCGACCGCGCTGAAGCAGGTTCGCGATCGTTTCGCTGCGGCCGCCGCCGCGACTGTCGACCGGCTGCTGGAGCGGCGAAGTTTTGACGCCATTGCCGACCTGGCGGAAGCCTATCCGCTGGCGATCTTTCCCGATGCGCTCGGGCTCAGGCCAGAGGGGCGCGAGCATCTGCTGCCCTATGCCGGCGTCGTCTTCAACGCATTCGGCCCGCCCAACCAGCTGCGGCAGGACGCCATCGAGCGCTCGGCACCGCATCAGGCCTATGTCGCCGAGCAGTGCCAGCGCGAGAACCTCGCGCCCGGCGGGTTCGGCGCCTGCATCCATGCACGCGTCGATGCCGGCGATATTACCGAGGCCGAGGCACCGCTCTTGGTGCGCTCGCTGTTGTCCGCCGGGCTCGACACCACGGTCAACGGCATCGGCGCCGCCGTCTACTGCCTGGCACGCTATCCCGAGCAACTGGCGCGGCTGCGCCAGGACCTCACGCTGGCGCGTAACGCGTTCGAGGAAGCGGTGCGATTCGAGAGCCCGGTGCAGACCTTCTTCCGCACCACGACGCGGGAGGTCGAGATCGGCGGCCATCGCGTCAGTGAGGGCGAGAAGGTCTTGATGTTCCTCGGCGCCGCCAACCGCGACCCGCGACGCTGGGAAAACCCCGACAGCTACGACATCACGCGGCGGACCAGCGGCCATGTCGGCTACGGCTCCGGCATCCACATGTGCGTCGGCCAGCTCGTCGCCCGCCTTGAAGGAGAGACCATGCTGGCCGCGCTGGCGCACAAGGTCGGGAGTATCGAGATCACCGGACCAGTGAAGCGCCGCTACAACAACACGCTGCGCGGGCTGGAGAGCCTTCCTGTGACGATTACGCCGGCCTGACGCCGTCGCCGCACGTTGCACGTTCAAACACACAAAAAATCCGAGGGGAGAAATGGTATGAAGAGTTTTGGCAATCATCTGGCGCTGGCGCTATCGAGCGTCCTGTCGCTGGCCGGTGCGAACGCGGCGCGCGCGCAAGTTTCCGACAATGTCGTCCGCGTTGGCGTCCTCAACGATATCTCCGGCATCTTCCAGGACACCAACGGCATGGGGTCGGTCGAAGCCGCGCGCATGGCGGCGGAGGATTTCAACGGCGGGGGCAAGAACATCAAGGTCGAGATCGTCTATGCCGATCACCAGAACAAGGCCGACGTGGGCCAGGCGATCGCGCGCAAATGGCTCGATGTCGAAGGCGTCGACGCCATCGTCGACGTGCCGAATTCCGCCGTCGGTCTTTCCATCAATGCGCTGCTGCGGGATTCGCGGATGACGTTCCTGGCGTCGTCCACCGCAAGCTCCGATCTCACCGGCAAGGCCTGTTCGCCCAACACCATCCAGTGGGTCAACGACGCCTGGGCGACCGGCAATACGACGGCGGCGGCGATGATGGCGCGGGGCGGCAAGGACTGGTACTTCATCACGGTCGACTACGCGCTCGGCAAGGGCATCGAGGCGGAAGCCACCAACTACATCGAGAAGCACGGCGGCAAGGTGCTGGGTTCGAGCAAGCATCCGCTCGGCACCTCGGATTTCGCTTCATTTCTGCTGCAGGCGCAGAACTCGAAGGCCAAGGTGATCGGCCTCGCCAATGCCGGCGGCGACACCATCAACGCGGTCAAGCAGGCCAACGAGTTCGGCATCCAGCAGAGCGGCCAGACCATGGTGGCGTTCCTGCTGTTCGTCAACGATATCCACGGCATGGGACTGAAGGTAGCCCAAGGCCTGCAGCTTCTCGAAGCCTTCTATTGGGACATGGACGACGACACCCGCGCTTTCGCCAAGCGCTTTGCGGCGCGACCCAGCATGAACGGCAAGATGCCGAGCGGCAACCAGGCCGGCGTCTACGCGTCCACGCTCGCTTACCTGAACGCCGTGGCGGCAACCGGTAGCGATCATGCAAAGGACGTCGTGCCGCAGATGAAGAAGTTCAAGGGCAAGGACAAGTTGTTCGGCGATGTCACCATCCGCCAGGACGGCCGCGTCATTCACCCGATGTATCTGTTCGAGGTGAAAAAGCCGGACGAGTCGAAATACCCTTACGACTATTACCGGCTGGTTTCGACCATCCCGGCCGAACAGGCGTTCCGCCCGATCGCGGACGGCGGCTGCTCGCTGGTGAAGTAACGCGAAACGCTTCTACGGATCGCAGGTAAAACTTTCCGCCTTGTTGATCGGCAGTCCCGCCTTGTAGCGCGGCCATGCCGGCCACTGGCACAGCGGCAGCGAGCGTATCGTCTCGAAGGCCGGCGCTTCGACCCTCTGCTCGATCACCTCGAGATCGCCTGGCGCCCTGCCGTGCTCGACCCAGTCGACGAGCACGGCCAGCATGTCGATGTTGGCGGGCGCGCCGGAGCCTACGTGATCGACGCCGGGCGCGGTGTAGAGGCGGGCGAACTCCGCGGTCTTCTCCTTGCCCATCGTGCGCTGGACGTTTTCGAAGTAGCGGATTCCTGCGTATGGGCTTTGCGCATAGTCGGCCATGTGCTCGAGGATGACGAGCTTGCCGCCGCGTGCGCTGAAGCGGCTGAGGTCGGGATTGGTCGAATCCATCAGTTTCGATACGTGAAGCAGGCGCTCCCTGTAATCTTCCGGCTTGTATTTGGTGACGTCGAGCTGCGGGTCGCGCGCGAACACGTATTGAATGCCGCCCGCGCCATAGATCCAGGCGATGCCGTTGGTTGGCGATGGCGGCAGCGTCGGCACCGCCTTGCCGAGCCACCAGGCGCTCCAGCCGCCGGTCGGCCCGAAGGGCGGGATGTTTTCGCCTGAGACGCCCCAGCCCGGATAATCGTCCAGCCCGTTTTCCAGCGCGAACGGAAATTTGTAGGTCGAATGCAGCGTCTTGATCGCGTCGATCTGCGCGTCGCTCAGGCACGCATCGCCGCTCCGGCCTGCCGTGCAGCGCAGCGTCTCCGGCTGGAATTTCGCCTTGCAGCCGACGGGGTCCTGAACCAGTTGATCGTCCGATCCATCGGCCTTGTCGCACGCCTGCAGCACCGCGTTCGCAACGAGTTCGACCTGCGCAGGCCGGATCCAGCCCTCGCCCATCGTCGCCAGCCCGGCGCGCGTGCCGGCATGCTGCAGGCCAACCCAGTTGATCACGGGCACGCGTGCGAAAATGCCGTCGAAATCGTCCGGATAGCGCTGCGCCATCGTCAGGCCCTCGCGGCCGCCTTCCGACGATCCCATGAAATAAAGTTTGGCCGGCGGATTGCCGTAGGCGCGTATCATCAAGGCAACGGCAGCATCGCGCACGCGCTTGTAGGATCGATGTGCAAAATTCTCGAAAGCTTCGTCGTTGAGCGCAAACAATTGCGGCGGTTCGCCCGGCTTGGTCTCGTGGCCGGAATCGGTGCCATAGGTGACGAAGCCGCGTGCCAGCGGCGACGTGGTGTCGAAAGGAAAGGCCGGCGGTAGCGCAAGTCCCGTGATCAGCACGCCGTTGAAGCCGCCGCCGCCATATTGCAGCGAGCGGCCGTTCCACTCGATCGGCAGGTTGACCTGGAACTTGATCGGCGGCGCCTTGGGGTCGGACGGTGCGATCTGGCCGAGCACCTTGCAGAATTGCGGATTGGCCGGCGTGACGCGTGCCGCCGGCGTCGGCCCTTTTTCGGCGATGGTGCGCGGTGTCGGCCCGACCATGGTGGCGGAATCGATCCGGACCACGTTGTCGGCCGGTCGGATGAGGTCGCCGCAGGTAACGGCCGGATCGCCGGCCATCTTGGCGGCCATCGCGTCGGCGGGACAGAGCGAGGCTGCTGCGACCAGCAAGGCCAGGTGAGCCGACGCGCGCGTCTTGATTCCGAGCCCCTGCATCGTCACCTCCCGCCACAACTGCATCCGCGTTCTTTCTCGCGGCTGCGCTACAATGGCGGGGCCGCTGCGGACGTCAACCGAAACGGGGGCGCTGCCGCTCACGATATTCTTGCTCGCGCGCTTATCCCGTCACCTTGCTCGAACCCTGCGTGATCAGCCGCGCGGCGCGCTGGTCGCGGGCGTGGATCCAGAGCCAGCTCAGCGCCACGCTGAGCCGGTTGCGCAGGCCGATCAGGAAGTAGATGTGGGCGAGGCCCCAGATCCACCACGCAAGATTGCCGCGCAGCTTCATCCAGCCGAAATCGATCACCGCCTTTTTCTTGCCGATCTGGGCGAGACTGCCGGCGTGCTTGTAGCGGAACGGCGGCAGGGCTTTTCCATTCAACCGCGCCTTGATGAGGGCGGCGACGTAACGCCCCTGCTGCTTGGCGGCCGGCGCTATGCCGGGCACGGGATTGCCGTCGGGGCCGGCAATCGTCACGGTATCGCCGATGGCGAACACGTCGGGATGGCCGGGCACGGTGAGATCAAGCTCGACCTTCAGACGGTAGGCGCGGTCGGCCGGCGCATTCATCCATTCCGCCGCGCGTGAGGCGCGCACGCCGGCGGCCCAGACGATGGTTCTGGCTTCCAGTTTCTTGCCGCCATAGACGACGCCGTCGGCCGTGCACTCGGTGACGGGCTGGCCGAGCACCACCTCGACGCCGATCTCCTCCAGCGAGCGTTGCGCGTAGGCGGAGAGATCCTCGGGAAAACCAGCCAGCACGCGCGGGCCAGCCTCAACGAGAACAACCCGGGTCTTGTGGGTGTCGATGTTGCGAAAATCCGGCGGCAGGGTGTCCTTGGCGAGATCGGCGATTGTACCCGCCATTTCCACCCCGGTCGGGCCGGCACCGATGATGACGAAGGTCAGCAGCGCCGCGCGCCGCGCGGGGTCTTTCTCGCGCTCGGCGCGTTCGAAGGCGACCAGGATGCGCCGCCGCAGCGTTGTGGCGTCTTCCAGCGTCTTCAGGCCGGGCGCGAACGGCTCCCATTCGTCGTGGCCGAAATAGGCATGGCGCGCGCCGGTCGCCAGCACCAGCGTGTCATAGCGCAGGGCGTCGCCGTCATCGAGCAGCACGCGTCGTCCCGCGGCATCGACGCCGCTCACATTGGCAAACAGCGTCGTCACCTCGCGGCGTCCGCGCAACAAATAGCGGATCGGCCAGGCGATCTCCGACGTTGCGAGCGAAGCCGTCGCTACCTGGTAGAGCAGCGGCTGGAACAGATGATGGTTGCGGCGATCGACCAGCGTGATCTCTACCGGTGCGCCGGCAAGGCCGAAGGCGGTTTCCAGCCCGCCAAAACCTGCGCCGACGATGACCACGCGATGCGGCTGTTTTGGCGCTGTCGTCATGATCGCGGCCCCGGTTCTGATGTCTGCGGCTCATCGATTATGTAATCATTCGGCGCTGCGGTCCAAACGTGCTTGCCAATCGCTCGATAGCGAGCACGCATTGCCTACGCACTCAAAGGGAGCCCCATGGGGGCCTTTTGGTGCCGGCAAGTGCGACAATCGTTGCCTACGCAACCGGCATTATAATTCTTGCCATCGCCGCCGTCTGCGAATTATGGTGCAGGCCGCTGGGAGTATGGGCCGAAGGTTCTAACCGGGGTCGCTGGTTCGTGCTTGCCGCTGCACGGCTGTTTCGCGCACAAAACACCTCACCTGATAAGAGGCGCGCGGAACATGCGCGGCCCGTCGCGAAGGCGGCGGGTGGTTCGACAACGAGGAGGGGAGTGATCATGAAGAAGGCATTCTGGCTGGCGACCGCAACGGTTCTGGCGCTGGCACAGCCCGCGTCCGCTGGCGACACCATCAAAATCGGCTTTGTCTCGACCTTCAGCGGCCCCACCGCTGTGATCGGCAATGACATGCGCAACTCGTTCGAACTGGCGCTCGATCATCTGGGCCGCAAGATGGGCGGCAAGCCGGTCGAGGTGATCTACGAGGACGACGGCCAGAAGCCCGACGTCGGCAAGCAGAAGACCGAAAAACTGATCCAGTCCGACAAGGTCGATTTCATCGCCGGCTATATCTGGTCGAACGTGCTGCTGGCGTCGCTGAAGACCGCGGTCGACGCAAAAACCTTCCTGATCTCGGCCAATGCCGGTCCCTCGCAACTCGCCGGCGAACTCTGCTCGCCTTACGTGTTCTCGACCTCCTGGCAGAACGACCAGACCCCGCAAGCGGTCGGCACCTACATGAACCAGAAGGGCGTCAAGTCGGTATTCCTGATCGGCCCGAACTATGCGGCGGGCAAGGACATGCTGGCCGGCGTGAAGAGCACGTTCAAGGGAGAAGTGGTCGGTGAGGAATACACGGTGTGGCCGAGCCAGCTCGACTTCTCCGCGGAACTGACCAAGGCCAAGAACTCCAAGGCCGAGTCGATCTTCGTGTTCTATCCGGGCGCTGCCGGCGTGCAGTTCCTCAACCAGTATGCGCAGGCCGGCATCAAGGCGCAAATCCCGCTCTATACGGCCTTCACCATCGACGAATTGTCGCTGCCGCTGCAGAAGGAAAACGCGCTCGGCGTTCCCGGCGCCCAGCAGTGGGTCAACGATCTGCCGTTCCCCGAGAACAAGAAGTTCGTCGAGGACTATCGCAAGAAGTACACTGGTTTGCGCCCGACCTTCTACGGCGCGCAGTCCTATGACGCCGCGCAGCTCATCAACAGCGCGGTGGTCGCGGTCAAGGGCGACACGTCGAAGAAGGACGAGATGCGGGCCGAGATGAAGAAGGTCAACTTCAAGTCGGTGCGCGGCCCGTTCAAGTACGGCAACAACCAGATCCCGATCCAGAACTTCTACCTGCAGGACGTGGTCAAGGACGCCGACGGCCAGCTCTCGCTCAAGACGGTGGCCACCATCGTCAAGGACGACCAGGACCGCTTCGCCCAGAAGTGCCCGATGAAGTGATTGTTGGCATGACCGGTGCATGATCTCGCGCGCACTTGGCCCCCGGGCTTGACCCGGGGGCGGTTCGCGACAGATCATCCGCCCAACAAGAAAATGGCGGCGGCGCAGATGTGCTGCCGCTGTTTTGTTAGGTACAGAGAGTAATCCAGGGGGCCATGCTCGTCCTTATCGAACAATCGCTGAACGGCCTGCAGTTCGGCCTGCTGCTGTTCCTGCTGGCGGCCGGCTTGACGCTGGTGTTCGGCATCATGGATTTCGTCAATCTGGCGCACGGCTCGCTCTACATGATGGGGGCCTATTTCGCCGCCACCTTCGTGGCGTGGACGGGCAGCTTTGTGCTCGGCATCCTGCTGGCGCTCGGCGCGACGCTATTACTCGGCATCGTGCTCGAATTCGTCGCGCTGAGACATCTCTACGGCCGCGACCATCTCGACCAGGTGCTGGCCACTTTCGGACTGATCCTGTTTTTCAACGACGCGGTGCGGCTGATCTGGGGCCCGGCCGGCCTCGCGCTGCCGCTGCCGGCCTGGCTGACGGTGCCGGTGCAGATCCTCCCCGGCGTGTTCTATCCGGCATATCGGTTGTCGATCATCGTGGTCGCGCTCGCGGTCGCCGCGCTGTTGTACATCGTCGTGATGCGAACCCGCGTCGGCATGCTGATCCGCGCCGGCGCCTCGAACCGCGAAATGATCGGCGCGCTCGGCATCAACATCAAGCTGCTGTTCACGCTGGTGTTCGGTCTTGGCGCCGCGCTCGCCGGCCTTGCCGGGCTGATGCAGGCGCCGATCCTCACGGTGCAGATCGGCATGGGCGAGAACATCCTGATTCTTGCCTTCGTCATCATAGTCATCGGCGGCATCGGCTCGATCCGCGGCGCGTTCCTGGCCGCGATCTTCGTCGGCATGATCGATACGCTCGGTCGCGCCTTCCTGCCTGACCTCTTGCGCACCGTCCTGAGTTCGGCCGCCGCCTCGACCGCGGCGCCGGCGCTGTCGTCGATGCTGATCTACCTGTTGATGGCGATCGTGCTGGTGCTGCGTCCGGAGGGGCTGTTTCCGGCCGCCAAGCGATGAAGTTACAGTTCAACCTCCGCAACGTCGTCGTGGCGCTCACCGCGCTCGGCCTGCTGTTGCTGCCGGTGTATTCGCACCTCACAGGCAACATCTTCATCCTGACGCTGTTCACCCGCATCGTCATCTTCGCGCTCGCCGCCGCCAGCCTCAACCTCATCATGGGCTATGGCGGCATGATGAGTTTCGGCCATGCCGCCTATCTCGGCATCGGCGGCTATGCGGTCGGCATCCTTGCCTTTGAAGGCACGGGCTCCGGTTTCATCCAGTGGCCGGTGGCGCTGGCGGCGTCGGCACTGTATGCGCTTGTCATCGGTGCGCTGTCGCTGCGGACTCGCGGCGTCTATTTCATCATGATCACGCTCGCCTTTGCCCAGATGGCCTATTACATCGCCTCGGGCATGTCGCGCTATGGCGGCGACGACGGCCTCACCATCTACAAGCGCAGCACTTTTGGCGGTGTGATCGACCTGTCGAACCGTGTGCAGTTCTATTATCTCTGCCTTGGCTGCCTGTTCGGCGGTATCTACCTGATCTGGCGCATCATCAACTCTCGCTTCGGCATGGTGGTGCAGGGCGTTCGCTCCAACGAGCAGCGCATGCAGGCGATCGGCTATCATGCCAACCGGTATCGTCTGGTCTGCTTCGTCATCTCGGGCACGATCTGCGGTCTGGCCGGTGCGCTGCTGGCCAACAACACCGATTTCATCAGCCCGGCCACGATGTACTGGACCCGCTCGGGCGAACTCATGGTGATGGTGGTGTTCGGCGGCATGGGCTCATTGTTCGGACCGGTGCTCGGCACTATTGTATTTCTGCTGCTGGAGGAACTGCTGTCGCAGTTCACCGAATACTGGGCGCTGATCATGGGTCCATTGCTGCTCCTGATCGTGCTGTTCGCACGCGGCGGCATCATGGGCTTGCTCGGGAGGTTTAGCCGTGGCTGAAGCGCTGCTTCGCGTCGAAAACCTGGTCCGCAGCTTCGGTGGCATCAAGGCTACCGACAATCTGTCGCTCGATGTCGCGCCCGGCGAACTGCACGCCATCATCGGCCCCAACGGCGCCGGTAAGACCACGCTGATCAGCCAACTGACCGGGCAGCTGATGCCGAATTCCGGCGTCGTTCGTTTCGGCGGCCGTGACGTCACCCGGCTGCCGTCCTACCAGCGCAGCCGGCTCGGGCTGGCGCGCTCGTTCCAGATCACCTGCCTGCTGCCGGATTTCACCGCCGCCGACAATGTCGCGCTCGCCGCGCAAGCCCATGACGGACACTCGTTCCGCTTCTGGGGCAGTGCGCGCAAGGAACGGCATCTCCGCGAAGCCGCACATTCGGCGCTGACGCGGGTAGGGCTCGCGAAGCGCGCGGACGTGCGCGTGTCCGAACTCAGCCATGGCGAGCAGCGCGAACTCGAACTCGCGGTGGCGCTAGCGACCAAGCCGCAATTGCTGCTGCTCGACGAGCCGATGGCCGGCCTCGGCGTCACCGAATCCGCGCGCATGGTGGCGCTGCTGAAGGAGTTGCGGAAGGAAGTCACGATTGTGCTGGTCGAGCACGACATGGAGGCGGTGTTCGCGCTCGCCGACCGCATCACCGTGCTGGTCTATGGCCGCGTCATCGCCTCGGGCGACCCTGACGCCATCCGCAGCAATGAGGAAGTCAAGCGCGCCTATCTCGGCGACCAGCATGCGGTGACGCGTCATGGCTGAAAGCAAAATGGCTGACACGCTGCTCGAGGTCGACGGCATCGAGACCTGCTACGGCCTCAGCCAGGTGCTGTTCGGCCTGTCGCTCTCGGTGCGCGTGGGCGAGATGGTCGCGCTGATGGGCCGCAACGGCATGGGCAAGACCACCACCATCCGCTCCATCATGGGCATGACGCCGGCCAGGGCCGGTACCATACGCTTCGCGGGCGAAAAGGTGCGCAGCCTGCCGTCGTACAGGATCGCGAAGCTCGGCATTGGCCTTGTGCCCGAAGGCCGCCAGATCTTTCCGAACCTGACTGTCTACGAAAATCTCGTCGCCGCCTCGGGCAATCGCGCGGGCAATTCCGATCCCTGGAGCATCGACAAAATCCACGCGCTGTTCCCGCGGCTCGCCGAGCGCGGCAACAACATGGGTGCCACGCTGTCCGGCGGCGAGCAGCAGATGCTGGCGATCGGCCGCGCGCTGATGACCAATCCGAAACTCCTGATCCTCGACGAAGCCACCGAAGGCCTGGCGCCTTTGATCCGCGAGGAAATCTGGAACTGCCTGTCGATGCTGAAGGGCCGCGGGCAGTCGGTGCTGGTCATCGACAAGAACGTCGCCAACCTCTCCCGCATCGCCGACCGCCACTACATCATCGAGCGCGGGCGCACGGTATGGACGGGGACGAGCGAGCAACTGGTCGCCGAGCCGGATCTGCAGCATAGGTATCTGGGGATTTAAGCTATCTCCATCGTCGTCCCGGCGAACGCCGGGACGATTGTTGAAGAGGCGCTAACCCATCATCCCGTCGTCCCTGCGAACGCAGGGACCCATACCGCGTGATCTATCGATTTGAACAACGCGGTTCGACGAGCTGTCGTAACCACAAACATTCGTGGTTATGGGTCCCTGCGTTCGCAGGGACGACGAGAGAGCGGCTCTCAAAACATCTCGAAATATTCGCGATGCTCCCAGTCCGACACCTCGGCCTGGAAACGCTCGATCTCCGCGTTCTTGATGTGGACGTAATAGTCCACGAACTCCGCGCCGAGCGCCTGCCGGAAGAACGGATCGTCGTTCAGCGCGAACACCGCCTCGCGCAAACTCTTCGGCAGCAGCGCGGCCTTGGTCTCGTACGGCGTATCCGCCGACGGCCCCGGATCGAGCTTGCGGTCAACGCCATCAAGCCCTGAAAGAATCTGCGAGGCCATGTAGAGATACGGGTTCGCAGCAGGTTCTCCGATCCGGTTCTCCAGCCGCGTCGCGGCGTCACCCGGCCCGCCCAGCACGCGGATCATGACGCCGCGGTTGTCGCGGCCCCAGATCGCGCGATCCGGCGCCAGCGAGTAGGAGCGGTAGCGCTTGTAGCCGTTGATGGTCGGCGTGGTGAACACGGTCGACGCACGGGCGTGCTCCAAGAGGCCGGCGAGATAGGCATGGCCGAACGGGCTCAGCGCCACGTCCTTGTCGCCGGCCATGAACGCGTTCGCGCCATCCGCGCGCGACACCAGCGATTGATGCAGGTGCCAGCCGGAGGCGAATACATTGGGCATTTTCGGCCGGCACATGAAGGTGGCGTGATAGCCATGCCGGCGCGCGATCTGCTTCACGGCCGAACGGAACAGCACCATGTTGTCGGCGGGCGTCAGCCCTTTGGCCGGCGCAAAGGTGAATTCGCACTGGCTCGGGCCGAACTCGACCTCGACCGAGCGCAGCGGCAGGCCGAGCGCCAGCACGTCGCGGCGGATGATTTCCAGCGCCGGCTCCATCTGGTCGAAGCGCTGCTCGGTCAGATACTGATAGCCGTGCGAGAGCAGGCTGACGGATGGCGGCCGTCCCGGCTGGCCCGCATCCTCCGGCGCCATGTGGGCGTCGTCGAGCTTGAACAAATGGAATTCGACCTCGAGCCCGGCGACGAAATCGTAGCCGCGCTGTCCGAGTTGATCGATCACCTTGCGATAGAGATGCCGGGTCGCGAACGGCACCGGGCGGCCATCGTTGAAGTGGAGGTCGCAGAGCAGCCAGCCTGTCGTCGGCGCCCACGGCAGCACGCGGAACGTCGAGGGGTCCGCGACCATCAGCACGTCGGCGGCGCCTTCCATCTCCTTCATGCCGAAACCGCCGCCCGACGTGAACACCGGAAACACCGTCTTGTGCGAGGTGTCCTTGGCCAGCATCGTTGTCGTGATGGAGCAGCCGCTTTCGAGCGAGGCAATCGCTTCGCTCGCGATCAGCGTCTTGCCGCGCAGGATGCCGTGCTGGTCGGGGAACGAGAGCCGGACGACTTCGAGGTTTTTCTCTTCGACGATTCTGCGCAGCCGGGCGGCGGCTTCCTGCTGCTCCTTGGACCACAGACCGTGACGTTCCACGAAACTCAACGCGTTGCTCCCAATTCGAGCCTGAAGCGCTGGTGCGCTCCCTCTCCCGCTTGCGGGGGAGGGTTGGGGTGGGGGTGCTTCAGCATCGGGATTCTCCGTGTGGAGAGAGCCCCCACCCGCCGCGCCCTTTGAGCGCGTCGGCCTCCCCCGCAAGCGGGAGAGGCGAAGCGGGCCAGCCGATAAGTCTCGTGAACACCGGATGCGATTGCCCTGCGGCAAGCGGGGAGAGGTGAGGCGAACACCGCTGCCTGGGAGAACTCCATCACTCCGCCGCCGACAGATGCCGGATCTTGCCGGCGATCTCGCTCGGCACCGGCGCCGCCCACGGCGCGCCGCGGCGGCGTTTCACGTCGACTTCCATCCAGTAGATTTCCCAGCCTTGCGTCGGCCCGATGCCGTCCATTGTCGCCGGGCCCTGAATGCTGCGGGCGTGTGCCGCGTCCAGAAACAGCATCGGCTTCTCGCCGCCGGAGACCTTCTCGATCTCCTGCCGCAGCAAACGTCGATACTGCACGATCGCCTTGTCCGAGGTGCCGAGATGCTCGTTGGTGCGGTCCTGGATCGCGCCCATCGATTCCACCGCCCACTGATCGTGGACGTTGATATCGGTGCCCATGCCGGTATAGGTCTCGGTCGCCTGTTCGTGCGGATCGAAGCCGTAATCGTTGCTCTTGTTCTTGCGCGATGTGTAATCCGGCAGTTCGTACAGTTCGAGCCGCTGGTCGCGCATCTTCTTCCTGTCGACCGGCGTCGTGTAGCTGGTGAAGATCGCGTACCAGTAGCAGTTCTCGTCATCGACCGGCACGTGCCACTGCGTGATCGTCATCTCCGTGCTCATCGGAATCACGAAGCCGTGCGGGAATAGCTGGTTGGTGACGCGCACATGCGTCCGCTCCGCATCCAGTTCGCGTAGCGCGATCAGGCGCAGGCCGTATTCGGTATGCTCGACATTGATGATCGGGTTGTCGTACTCGCGCAGGATTTTCGTCATCGGCATGTCGGAGCCCGCAGAAGCGCCGCGGAACTGCTTGCCGTAGGCGGTGGACGTATCCTCGTCCTCGAAGAAGCGATGCAGGAACGATGCGTGCGCCGGATCGATGCCGACTTCCAGCGCCTGCAGCCAGTTGCAGTTCATGTGGCCCTTGAACGCAAATGTATGGCTGTCGGGCGCGACGAAGCAGTCGATTTCCGGAAACGCCGGCGGCTCGCCTTCGCCGAGATACGCCCAGAGGATGCCGCTCTTCTCGATCACGGGATAGGAGCGCTGCCGGATGCCCTGGCAGAGTTTCGAGTCCTTCGGCTCGGCAGGGGTCTCCAGGCACTGGCCGGAGACATCGAACAGCCAGCCGTGGAAGGCGCAGCGCAGCCCGCCATTTTCGAGCCGTCCGAAGGCGAGATCGGCGCCGCGATGCGCGCAGTGGCGGTCGATCAGGCCGTAGCGGCCTCCCTCGTCGCGGAACAGCACCAGGTTTTCGCCGAGCAGCCTGACCGGCCGTACCGGCCGCGGACCCTGAAGTTCGTCCACCAGCGCCGCCGGCTGCCAATACATCCGCATCAGCTTCCCGCACGGATCCTTGCGGCCGGTGCGGGTGATCAGGTCGTTCTGCTCCTGGCTCATCATGGCGAGGGTCTCCAAGGTAGCTTTGAAAGTTCGATTTGTTCGCCTATTGAACTTCTGTGCGATTTTAACGTAGGCTGTGCGTGAGGCAAGCGGATTATGGAGGCAGCGATGCCCAAGCTTAAGCGCGCGGCGGACGCAGACAACCGCGGCGCGACCGATTTCATCGAAAGCCTCGACCGCGGCCTGCGCGTGCTGGAATTGCTTGGCGGCGGACAGCAGCCGATGACACTGAGCGACCTTGCCAGGGCAGCCGACCTGCCGCGCGCCACGGCACGGCGGATACTCTTCACTTTCGAGCGCGCCGGCTTCGTCGAAAGCGACGGCAAGCTGTTTCGGCTTACGCCGCGCGTACTGGTGCTGGCGTCGGGTTATCTCGCCTCCAACCACGTCGTCTCGGTACTGCAGCCCGCGCTCGATGAACTGTCGAGCGAGGCGCAGGAGATCAGTTCGATGGCGATCCTCGATGGCAACGACGTCGTCTTCATCGCCCGCGCCAGCCCGACGCGGATATTCTCGTCGGGCATCGATGTCGGCTATCGGCTGCCGTCGTTCTGCACATCGGTCGGTCGTGTGCTGCTGTCACGCCTGCCGGACGATGAACTCGCGGCCGCGCTCAAGGCGATGGATCCCGCAGCGCTGACGCCGTTCACGGTGACCGACAGGAAGGCGCTGCTGAAGACCATCATCGCCGATCGCGCCCAGGGCTATTCGCTGGTCGATCGCGAAGCTGAGTCCGGTTTCCGTTCGATATCGGTGCCGGTCCGTCGCTACGACGGCGCGATCATCGCCGCCATCAACATGGGCGCGCACGTCGATCGCGTTTCCGCGAGCGAAATGGTCGAGCGCTTCCTGCCGCTGCTGCGCGAGACGGCGGCGTCGGTCAAATCGATGCTGGTGTGATGATGATTGTCCGGCTTGAAATGCCTGGCGACGTCGTGGCGATCCGTATCGTCGAAGAGATCGCGTTCGGCCGACGCGACGAAGCGCGGCTGGTTGACGATCTGCGCGCCGCGGGCGATGCGGTGTTCTCACTGGTCGCCGTTGATGACGGAATCGTCGCCGGCCATGCGATATTCTCGCGGCTGCAGGCGCCGTTTCCCGCGCTGGCGCTCGGTCCTGTCGCGGTGCTGCCGGAATACCGGCGGAAGGGCATCGCCAGCCAATTAATCCGCGCGGGGATCGCGCGCAGCGAGGCCGCCGGCTGGGCCGCGATCTTTGTCCTTGGCGATCCGGCCTTCTATCGACGTTTCGGTTTCGATGTCCGCAAGGCGCGCGGTTTCACCTCGCCTTATGCAGGGCCGCATTTGATGGCGCTTTCGCCCGGGGGAGATGAGCTTCCGGCAGATACAGGCATCATCGAGTACGCGCCTGCTTTTGCAGGTCTCGAATAGCCATGTTGAACAATGCGCGGGGCTTGGTGACTGATCTAGCGCTTGAGCGCAGCAGCGATCGACTTGAACTGTTCGACGATCTGCGGTGTCACCTGATAGCGGAGCGCGGCCGCGACCGACAGGCTGACGAGGATCGCGACGATCGTGTACTGCGCCGTGAACACGGCCAGCAATATCGCGCGCAGGCGGCGCCGCCGGACCTTCGGCGCGCGTGCGGCAACAGCCATCAGTCCGTCTTCGCCTTCGATGCTGCTCATGCCGTTTCCGCTCTAGTGTTCGGAGCGGAGCTGTTCGATCCGCCGCTGCAGTTGCCGATTGGCCCGTTCGCTGGCGCGAAGCTTGCGCGCCCAGTCCAGCGGAACAACGCCGTCCGTCTCGTTCGCGTTGGCGAACACCAGCCCTGCCGCGTCACGGTCACGCCAGACCATGTGCGCCACGCAGGAAATGCTCTTGCGCCTGATCTCGAAGTCCACCTTGTCGGGAACGAGGGCCGCACCCTCGAACTCGATCTTTGCCCCGAACATGGAGAAGTTGCGCACGACGCAGGCGATGTTCGAGGTGCGGTCATTGAACGTGACCATTCCACCGTAGTAGACGCGGTCTCTCGGCTGTCGACGCCGCTCCTGCATGATCCGTCTCCCGTTCCGTTAACGGTTTGGTAACGCTACAGGACCGGTATCACCATCTGAGCGTGTGTTGTAGTCCAAGCTCGCACCAAAGTGTTGCGGTAGTTAACGGTGGCGGCCGTCTATAGACGCAACCTTCGGGCGCGTGGCTTCAGGAGGCCGCGCTGCGCAGGCCGAAAGCGTGCTTATCGTGGAGCACCGGCGCCACCGCATCGATCAGGCGCGCGGCCGCGGCATCGACCGATAGGCCTGCGGTATCGACCACGGCGGAGGCGCGGGCATAGAGCGGTTCGCGGCTGACCAGGATGTTGCGCAACTCCGCCATGGCGGACCGATCATCCGCCATCGGGCGCAAATCGCCCTGGCGGCGCACCCGCGCCATGTGCTCTTCCGGCTCGGCCTTCAGCCAGATGGTGTAGAACGACGACAGGATCAGGTCGAAGGTCAGCGGCTCGGAGACGATGCCGCCGCCGGTCGCCAGCACCATCAGCTCCTTCCGCGCCAGCAGTTGCGTCAGCGCGGCCTGCTCCATGCGGCGAAAGCCTTCCTGGCCGTAGAGCGCGATGATCTCGGCGACGGACAATCCGTTCTGCGCCTCGATCTCCTTGTTGAGCTCGACAAAGCTCCAGCCGATCTTCTTCGCCAGCATCTTGCCAAGGGTTGATTTGCCGGCGCCGCGCAGGCCGATCAGCGCAATGCCGGAGAACGAGATTCGCCGCTGCGCCGAGTGGCTGCTGCCGGCGAGCATGTCCTTGGCCTGCGCGATCTGCGCCGGCGACGCTTTCCGCAGGAGATCGCGGATCACCGCCCAATCCGGCGCGGGCTCTGTGGAGGGGATGAGGTCTTCGAGATGCGCGCCCATCGCGTCCGATACGCGGCGTAACAATACGATCGAGACGTTGCCCTTGCCGCTTTCGAGCTGCGCGATGTAGCGCTCGGAAATACCGGAAACCTTGGCGAGCACCTTTCGCGACATACCGGCTAAGCCGCGCATGGTGCGGACGCGCTGGCCGAGCTGTTCGAGAAAGCCGGTTTCGGGGTCGCTGGCCTCGGTCATTCGCCTCGTTCGGCTTTGGCTCTGGGTGAAGCTTCTTGCGGGTGTACGGATTTCGGAAACATAATGCCGATGAGGATTGACAGCAAGCACAGCCGGTGTCTTTCTATGAATTATAATTCTTATAATCTGGGGAGAACGCGTCGTGAGCGGCACGTCCGGTTCCTACAATGCAGTGACCTGGCTGCTCGACCGCAATGTCGACGAGGGCCGCGGGGCAAAACTCGCCTTCACCGACACCGTCTCCGAGCTCAGCTATGGCGAACTGCAGAAGCAGAGTTGCCGCGTCGCCAATATGCTGCGCCGGCTTGGCGTCCGCCGCGAAGAGCGCGTCGCGATGATTATGCTGGATACCGTCGACTTTCCCGCGGTGTTCCTGGGTGCGATCCGTGCCGGCATCGTGCCGGTCCCGCTCAATACGCTGCTGACGTCAGATCAATATGCCTACGTGCTGGCGGACTGCCGGGCGCGCGTGCTGTTCATCTCCGAAGCGCTGCTGCCCGGCGTCAAGGACATGGTCGGGCGGATGCCTGACCTCGAGCATGTCATCGTCTCCGGCAACGACGCCCACGGCCACAAGAAGCTCTCCGATGAACTCGCGCGCGAGAGCACTTCTTTCACGACCGCTGCCACCCATCCCGACGAGCCGGCGTTCTGGCTCTACTCGTCGGGCTCGACCGGCATGCCCAAGGGCGTCCGGCACCTGCACGCCAATCTCGCCGCCACCGCCGAGACCTACGCTAAACAGGTGCTCGGCATTCGCGAGGACGACGTCGGCCTGTCCGCGGCAAAGCTGTTCTTTGCCTATGGCCTCGGCAACGCGCTGACGTTTCCGATGTCGGTCGGCGCCACCACGGTGCTGAACAGCGAGCGGCCGACCCCGGCCGCGATGTTCGCGCTGATGAACAAATACAATCCGAGCATCTTCTTCGGCGTGCCGACACTTTTCGCCGCGATGCTCAACGACGAGACGCTGAAGGAGACGCGCGCCGGCAAGCGGCTGCGGGTCTGCACCTCGGCCGGCGAGGCGCTGCCGGAATCGGTCGGCAACGCCTGGAAGGCGCGCTTCGGCGTCGACATTCTCGACGGCGTCGGCTCCACCGAACTGTTGCACATCTTCCTCTCCAACGCGCCCGGCGACATCAAATACGGCTCCTCCGGCCGTCCCGTGCCCGGCTACAACGTGCGGCTGGTCAATGAAGCAGGTGCCGACGTGCCCGATGGCGAGGTCGGCGAATTGCTGGTCGATGCGCCCTCGGCCGGCGAGGGCTACTGGAACCAGCGCAGCAAGAGCCGGCAGACCTTTGAAGGTCACTGGACCCGCACCGGCGATAAGTACATTCGCGACACTGACGGCCGCTATACGTTCTGCGGCCGCAGCGACGACATGTTCAAGGTTTCCGGCATCTGGGTGTCGCCGTTCGAGGTCGAGAGCGCACTGATTACGCACCCGGCCGTGCTGGAAGCCGCCGTCGTGCCCGAGGCCGATCCGGAAGGGCTATTGAAGCCGAAGGCCTTCGTCGTGCTGCGTGCGGATACCAAAGCCGACGGCCTGCATGATGCGCTCAAGGAGCACGTCAAGCAGAAGATCGGCCCGTGGAAATATCCGCGCTGGATCGATGTGGTGGAGTCATTGCCGAAGACGGCGACGGGAAAGATTCAACGGTTCAAGTTGCGGGATGGTACGCGTTAACTCTCACGTCGTCCCGGCGAACGCCGGGACCCATACGCCGCGGCCCCAATCGTTTTGGAAGGTGTCGGCCGTCCTGCCCATACGAGAGGCCGCGGCGTATGGGTCCCGGCTCAAGGCCGGGACGACAAGCTTGAGAAATGCGAACTCTCGATCACTTTCGGAAAACAACATCATGCAAGCTTTGTCCCCCTCAGGCTTCCTCACCATCGGCGCCTCCGATCTCGAATACCGCATGATCGGCCCATCGCCCGAACAGGCGCCGACCATCGTGATGCTGCACGAAGGCCTCGGCTCCGCAGGGCTATGGGGCGACTTTCCTGAAAAACTGCAGGCCGCGACCGGCGCCGGCGTGTTTGCCTATTCGCGCGCCGGCTATGGCGCCTCGACGCCGGCAAAATTGCCGCGACCGCTCGACTACATGCACACCGAGGCGCTGGATGTGCTGCCGAACCTGCTCGATGCGATTGGGTTTCGTAGAGGGCTGCTGCTCGGACATTCCGACGGCGCCTCGATCGCGGCGATCTATGCAGGATCCCGCCAGGATCACCGTGTCGAGGGCATCGCGCTGATCGCCCCGCATTTCATCGTCGAGGATATCTCGGTGGCCTCGATCGCCGAGATCAAAACGGCCTATGAGACCACCAACCTGCAAGAAAAGCTGGCGCGCTGGCACAAGGATGTCGACAACGCCTTCTACGGCTGGAACGGCGCCTGGCTCGATCCGAAATTCCGCGACTGGGACATTTCCGAGTACCTCGCCTATATCCGCGTCCCGGTCGCGATCGTGCAAGGCGCGCGCGATCAGTACGGCACCATGCGGCAGGTCGAGATCGCGCAGGAGGAGTGCTACTGCCCGGTAGATGTCGCCATCATCGCCAACGCCGGCCATTCCCCGCATCGCGAGGCGCCGGGCGAGACGCTGGCTGCGGTGGCTGATTTCGCGACGGCCGTGCTCCGCGCGGACGGGGCCTTGGCGGCCTGAGATGCCCTCGGCGAACGCTAGGCCATTGGCCGAGCGGCCGTTTCCGCGAACATGAAACAAAATGCATGTTTTTGTGTTGCAGGCTGGACTAAATGCAAAACATGCATTATTGTGCATATTAGCAGCTAGACCAATAAACGCTCAAGGGTGGCTCATGGCCGGTGAAGATCGCGTCCTCGCAGGCGGCGCCAAGTACATCGATTTTCAGACCGATCCGTCGCGCTACCGGCACTGGAAGATTGCCGTCGAGGGCGACGTCGCGACGCTCACCATGGACGTCGACGAGAATGGCGGGCTGTTCGAAGGCTACCAGCTCAAGCTGAATTCCTACGATCTCGGCGTCGACATCGAACTCGCGGATGCTGTGCAGCGGCTGCGTTTCGAGCACCCCGAGGTGAAGGCGGTAGTGGTCCGCTCCGGCAAGAACCGCGTGTTCTGCGCCGGCGCCAATATCCGCATGCTCGCCGGGTCGACGCATGCCCATAAAGTCAATTTCTGCAAATTCACCAACGAGACCCGCAACGGCCTGGAAGATTCCTCGGAGAATTCCGGGCAGCGCTTCATTACCGTCGTCAACGGCACCGCAGCCGGTGGCGGTTATGAACTGGCGCTCGCCACCGATCACATCGTCCTGGCCGATGACGGCGCCGCCGCTGTGGCGCTGCCGGAAGTGCCGCTGCTGGCGGTCCTGCCGGGCACCGGCGGCCTGACGCGCGTGGTCGACAAGCGCAAGGTGCGCCGCGACCATGCGGATTTCTTCTGCACCATCGAGGAAGGCATCAAGGGCAAGCGCGCCGTTGCGTGGCGGCTGGTCGACGAGATCGTGCCCAACAGCAAGCTCGAGGCCAGGGTTGCCGAGCGTGCCAAGGAATTCGCCGCCGCCTCGAAGCGCAAGGGCAGCGGCAAGGGCATCACGCTCGCGCCGCTCGATCGCGCCATCGACGATGCCGGCATTCGCTACGGCTTCGTCAGCGTCGACATCGATCGCGCGGCACGGATCGCCACCATCTCGATCAAGGCGCCGGAGACGGCGCCGCCCGCCGACATCGACGGTCTCGTGGCGCAGGGCGCCTCGTTCTGGCCGCTGCAGGTGGCGCGTGAACTCGACGATGCCATCCTTCACCTGCGCATCAACGAACTCGAAATCGCCATGCTGGTGTTCAAGAGCCACGGCGATCCCGCCAACATCGTCGCCCATGATGCCTTCCTCGAAGCCAACAAGGCGCACTGGCTGGTCAATGAGGTCAGGCATTACTGGAAGCGGGTGCTCAAGCGCATCGACGTCACCTCGCGGACGCTGGTGACGCTGGTCGAGCCCGGATCATGTTTCGCGGGCACGCTGGCCGAACTCGTGTTCGCCGCCGACCGTTCCTACATGCTGATCGGTTCGCGACAGGGTGACAACCGCAAGCCGCCGGCGCTGCAGCTCACGGCGATGAATTTCGGTCCCTATCCGATGAGCCACGGCCTTACCCGGCTGCAATCGCGCTTCCAGGCCGATCCATCCGACCTGGAGCGCGCGGAAGCCACCATCGGCACCACGCTCGACGCGGAGGAGGCCGAAGAACTCGGCCTCGTCACCTTCGCGCTCGACGACATCGACTGGGACGACGAGGTGCGGGTGTTCCTGGAGGAGCGCACATCCTTCTCGCCCGACGGCCTCACCGGCATGGAAGCCAATCTGCGCTTCGTCGGGCCAGAGACCATGGAATCGAAAATCTTCTCGCGCCTCACGGCGTGGCAGAACTGGATTTTCCAGCGCCCCAACGCGGTCGGCGAAGACGGCGCGCTCCGCCGCTACGGCACCGGCCAGAAGGCGCAGTTCGATATGACGAGAGTGTAGAGGGCGAATAGCGAATAGCGAGTGGCGAATGGCGAATAGTTGCTTCCGCCATTCCCTACTCGCCATTCGCTATTCGCTTAGCCGGAGGCCACCGCCATGAACTTCATGAACGTCGACTACTCCACCAAGATCCCGAACAACGTGAACCTCAGCGAAGACCGCCAGGTGCTGAAGGCGCTTGAGGGCTGGCATCCCGGCTACATGGACTGGTGGGGCGACATGGGGCCGGAAGGCTTCCAGCAGTCGCTGGTTTATCTGCGCACGGCGTACTCGGTCGATCCGCGCGGCTGGGCCAAGTTCGACTATGTGAAGATGCCGGAATATCGCTGGGGCATTTTGCTGGCGCCGCAGGAGGAGAACCGCGTCATTCCCTTCGGCGAGAACTACGGCAAGCCGGCCTGGCAGGAAGTCCCCGGCGAGCACCGCGCCACCTTGCGCCGCCTGATCGTGATCCAGGGCGACACCGAACCTGCCTCCGTCGAGCAGCAGCGCCATCTCGGCAAGACTGCGCCCTCGCTCTATGACCTGCGCAACCTGTTCCAGGTCAATGTCGAGGAAGGCCGCCATCTCTGGGCGATGGTCTACCTCCTGCAGAAATATTTCGGCCGCGACGGCCGCGAGGAGGCGGACGATTTGCTGCGCCGCCGCTCGGGCGACGCGGACTCACCACGCATGCTCGGCGCCTTCAACGAAGCGACGCCGGACTGGCTGTCGTTCTTCATGTTCACCTACTTCACCGACCGCGACGGCAAGATGCAGTTGCACTCGCTGGCGCAGTCCGGTTTCGATCCGCTGTCGCGCACCTGTCGCTTCATGCTGACCGAAGAGGCGCATCACATGTTCGTCGGCGAGACCGGCATCAGCCGCGTCGTGCAGCGCACCTGCGAGGCGATGAAGGAGGCCGGCATCACCGATCCCACCGACATTGCAAGAGTGCGCGCGCTCGGCGTCATCGACCTGCCGACCATTCAGAAGAAGCTGCATCTGCACTATTCGTTGTCGCTCGACCTGTTCGGCTCGGAAGTGTCGACCAACGCCGCCAACGCCTTCAACGCCGGCATCAAGGGCCGCTACCGCGAAACCCAGATCGACGACGACCATCAGCTCAAGAATTCGACCTATCCGGTGCTCAAGCTGGTCGACGGCGTGATCAAGCGCGTCGACGAGCCGGCGTTGACCGCGCTCAACATGCGGCTGCGCGACGACTACACGCAGGATTGCGTCAAGGGCATGCTGCGCTGGAACAAGGTGATCTCGACCGCCGGCTATCAGTTCAAGCTGACGCTGCCGAACGTCGCGTTCCACCGCCAGATCGGCGAGTTCAAGGGTATCCATGCCACGCCCGAGGGCGTGCTGATCGACGATGCCACCTGGAACGCCCGCAAGAGCGATTGGCTGCCGTCAACCGACGACGGCGACTTCATCGCTTCGCTGATGAAGCCGGTCACCGAAGCCGGCGCCTATGCCAACTGGATCTCGCCGCCGAAGGTCGGCATCGACAACAAGCCCGGCGATTTCGAGTACGTGAAGATCGAGACGTGAGGGGACCCGTAGCTCGCGCCTCGAATGCAAACTGTCATCACCCGCGAATGCGGGTGATCCAGTAAACACCGGCAGTAATTGTAAAAGCGCCGCGGCTAACCCATTGGAGCCGCGGCGTACTGGATCCCCTGAGTTCACAGAACAAGTGCAACACCTGCTATGGTGTTGTTGCGATGGGACAATGTTACTGCCAGCTCAGCCTTGAAGAGCGGATCGAGATTTATCGTCTGCATG
>JAESGW010000508.1_pt1 | contig 32873 bp, 26 predicted proteins | sample 9269791 | NCBI WGS metagenome assembly JAESGW01 (sample SAMN16773120, study PRJNA677053) | algae metagenome | isolation source: Aphanocapsa lilacina HA4352-LM1 and co-occurring heterotrophs from near cave... | place: USA: Maniniholo cave, near Haena, Kauai, HI | collected 2009-07-28
CGGGCACGCCTGACCCAGCGACTCAGCTGCTCCTCCGGCTGACCGCCCGGATCGGCACGGCGACGAGCACGGCGCCCAGCAGGAGCAGGAGCGCGGCGAGGAAGAACAGCACCGCGACCACGGTCGACAGCACCGGGACCTCGGCCCCGGCAGAGACGTCGGCGGCGACCGCGGCGGAGCCGTCGGCGTTCATCACCACGGCGGACCAGTCGCCATCGGCCAGGGCCCAGGTCAGGGTGGGGTCTGCGCCGCTCGCCTGCGCGACCCAGAAGGTCTGCGCGGCCGGCGGCGTGGCGGGCGCACCGCCCGGCGTCGAGCGGTAGACGGGGTCCCCGTCCCGCACCTCGACGAGGGTGTCGTGCTGCACGCCGGCGAGGTAGGCCCGCACGTCGCCCGCCGGTCCGATGCCGATGAACACGTCGGCGCCACCTGCGCCCTCGGCGGACAGGCGTACGTCTCCGATCACCGCGTCGGGCACCCGCTCGAGGTCCGCGTCGGTGCGCAGGTGGGCGTCCTCCGAGGTGATCGCGAAGCCGTCGGTCGTGAGCCGTTCCGTGGGAGTCGTGAGGAACCCGTCGTCGTCACGAGCCAGCTGGTCGGCGGCGACCAGGGTGGCCGCCGCGCCTGCGCTGCCGACCGCCCCGACGATGAGCAGCGAGCCGAGCACGAGCGCGACGACGCGGCCGACCGTCCAACCGCCGGACGGTGCCCGCGGGGGCGGGGGCGAGGGGGGAGCGGTGACCGGGGCGGCACCGCCGGACTGCTCGTGGCTGCCCGGCTCGTGGCCGCCCTGGTCGAGGCTGAACGGCGGGTAGCGGTCCGTCATCAGCGAGACGTAGGCCGCCACCCGCAGCACCCAGCGGTTCAGGCCGAGGACCAGGTCGAACACCGGACGTGGGTAGCGGCCGGTGACGAGCAGCACGACGCCCGCGACCAGCACGAGCAGCCCGATCAGGCTGATGCTGAGGAGCGGCTCCTCGTCGGCCCCGCGGACGCCGTACGCGACGCCGCCGAGGAACAGGCCGACGACGAGGTAGTGGGGGATCGCCAGCAGCCACCACTTCACCAGCACCAGCCCCCGCGACAGGCGCTCGGGGTGGTCGACCTCGAGGTGCGCGGGGTAGTCCGGCACGTCGGCGAGGGTGAACGGCGGGTAGCGATCGGTGCCGAGCGCGCCGTAGGCGTAGAAGGCCACCCGCCAGCTCCAGCGCATGACGCCGACGTTGAAGTCGAACAGCGCCCGCGGGTAGTGCCCGGTGAAGAGGATGGCGAAGAACGCGACGACGCTGGTGACGGCGAAGGCGAGCCACAGGAACGCCAGCACGACGTAGTGGGGGATCGCCAGCAGCCACTTCACCAGCCACAGGCCGCGACTCAGGTCGGGGTCGAGCTCGGCGTCCACGTGCACGGGGTAGGGGGCCGGCGCGGGGCGGGGAGGAGGGGAGGGGGTCGGGGTGGGTGTGGTGGTCATGCCGGGTCACCTCCGTGCGGGTCTTCCACGCTAGGCAGTGCGCGTGGCGTCCCCCAGTGCCGAACGTCCCGTGCGTCAGCGCCGTCGTGCCCTTCCTGGGTCCGGGAGTAACCTGAGGCGTGTGGCCGGGCCGCCGCGAGGTGGTCCTCACGGCAGGGAGCTCCGATGTCCGGGACCGATCCTTCAGCGACGGTGGTTCGATCGCGCCCGGGTGTGGAGGTGGTGCTCCTCGACGTGGACGGGGTGATCGTCGAGGCCAACGAGGCCTGGTCGGCCTTCTCCGAGCAGAACGGCGGGGAGGCGTCCCGCACCGGTGTCGGGTCGTCCTACCTGGCGGCCTGCGAGGCGGCCACCGATCCCGGGACCGCCCAGGTCGCGGCGGCGATCCGGGCGGCGATCGCCGGCGAGCTGCTCGGCCCGGTGTCCGTACGGATCCCGTGCGACGCGCCCGGCGTTCCGCGATCCTTCGACGTCTTCGTCTCCTCGCGCCCGGGACCGACCGGTCGGAGCATCGGCGCGACGGTGTCCCTGGCTCCGGTGGACGACGGGCAGGACGACGGGCAGAACGACGGGCAGGACGACGGGCAGGACGCCGAGCTGGCGCTCGCCGATGCGCCACGCCTGCGCGCACTGCTCCGCGCCAATGCCGCCGTGGCCGGCGACCTGAGCCTGCCGGTCGTGCTGCGCCACATCGTCGAGGCGGCCCGCGAGCTGGTGGACGCCAGGTACGCCGCGCTCGGCGTCGTGGGCGCCGACGGGACGCTCGTCGAGTTCGTGCACTCGGGGATGGACGAGGCCACGGTCGACGAGATCGGTGCCCTGCCCCGCGGCCGAGGGCTGCTCGGCACCCTGATCAACGACCCGAGCCCGCTGCGCCTGCGCGACCTCGCGGGGCACCCGGCCAGCTCCGGGTTCCCCGCCCACCATCCACGGATGGGCAGCTTCCTGGGTGTGCCCATCAGGGTCGGTGAGCAGGTCTTCGGCAACCTCTACCTCACGGAGAGCGCCCACGGCGAGTTCAGCCCTGACGACGAGCGGCTGGTCACCGCTCTCGCCAACACTGCGGGGGTGGCGATCGACAACGCGCGGCTCTACGCCCAGACCGTGCAGCAGCGGCGCTGGCTCGAGGCCTCGACGGGCATGACGCAGCAGCTCTTCGCCGGCGACTCGCGGCACCCGCTCGCGCTGGTCCTGCGCCACGCCGTGACGGGTGCCGACGCCGACCTCGCGTCCGCGGTCATCCCGGTGGACGACCGGCGGGCGCGGGTCGAGACGGTCACGCGCGACGGTCACCGGGACGCCGACACGGAGGTCGAGATCGCGGCCTCCTTCGCAGGCAGGGTGATCCGTACGGGCAAGCCGGCGATCCTCGACGACCCCGAGTCCACGTTCCCCGACACCGCTCGACCCCCGGGCCCGGGCGAGCGCGTCGGGTCCGTCGCGGGCGTGCCCCTGGCCTCACCGGACGGGACCGTGTGGGGGTGCCTGCAGGTCACGCGACGGGCGGGCGGACCGCCCTTCACCGAGCACGACCTCCCCCTGCTGGCGGGGTTCGCCAGCCACGCCGGTGGCGCCGTGGCCCTCGACCGGGCGCGGGCGGACCGCGAGGCCCTCCTGCTCCTGGCGGACCACGAGCGCATCGCGGCCGACCTGCACGACCACGTGATCCAGGAGCTGTTCGCCACGGGCATGGGACTCCAGGGCCTCGTCGGCCGTCAGGCACGACCCGAGGACCGGCAGCGGCTGCTGGACCACATCGACGCCATCGACGCGACGATCCGGCGCATCCGCACCACGATCTTCCACGTCACCCACCGCTCCGACGACGCCGGGCTGCGCCAGCGGCTGATCACCGTGCTCGCCGACCTGCGCCCGGAATGGGGACCGACGGCTCGGATCGACTTCTCGGGGCCGCTCGACACCGGCGTCGCGCCGGGACTGGCCGAGGACGTGGTCGCGGTGGTGCGCGAGGCCCTCGCGAACGTCGTGCGCCACGCCTCGGCGAGCAACGTGGGGGTGCACGTGCGGCTCGCCGACGACGAGCTGACCGTCGAGGTGACCGACGACGGTGTCGGCATCACGGACACGGGACGGACGAGCGGGCTGGGCAACCTGCGGCGTCGCGCCGAGGCCCACGCCGGCACCCTCGAGCTCACGGTGCCCCCCGGCGGCGGGACGCGACTGCGGTGGACGGCCAGGACCGGCCGGTCGCGCTGAGGCGGCCCGGAGGCCGGCGTCGTCAGCGCACCAGGCTGTTGCCGTTGACCGCCGCGAGCCGGGCGCGGACGCTCAGGAGCGTCTCGATGATGAGGTCCTCGCGCCCGTTGTCGAGCCGGCTGATCGGCACCGCGACGCTCAGCGCGTCGACGGCCTGCGGGCCGAAGGGGAGGGCCACGCCGAAGCAGCGCACGCCCATGCAGGACTCCTCGCTCTCGGTGGCGTAGCCCTGCACGACGGCGCGCTCGATGATGTCGAGGACGGCGTCCTTGTCGGTGGTGGTGTTGGGCGTGATGGCGGCGATGGACTCCGGGACCATCTCGCGACGCTGCTCGAGCGGCAGCTCGGCGAGGAGGGCGCGCCCCAGCGACGTGGCGTACGCCGGCAGCCGACGGCCGACCGCGGAGTGCATCCGCAGCGGGTGGACCGACTCGCGCTTGGCGGTGTAGATGACGTCGGCGCCGTCGAGGCGGCCGAGGTGCACGGTCTCGCCGGTGGTGGCGTTGACCTCGTCGAGGACCGAGGCGGCGCGGGCCAGCACGGGGTCACCGTCGAGGTAGGCCGAGCTGACCACGAGGGAGTGGATGCCGAGCTGGTAGACGCTGCCCGTCGGGTCGGTCTGGAGCCAGCCCCGGTCGACCATGGTGCGCAGCAGCGCGTGCAGGCTGCTCTTGGGGATGCTCAGCCGCGTGGAGAGCTGGAGCTGCGTGCCGGGGCCGTTGGCGGCGATCTCGTCGAGGAGGTCGAGCGCGCGGGCGGCGGACTTGACCGGACCGGCCGCCGTCGGTGCGGCGGCCTCCTTCGGCAGCTGGGTGGTCGTGCTCATCGGCTTGGACTCCTCGTGTGAATGGAGGCCCCCGCCTCGCTCGGAAATGATGGTAGCGCAGTTCGCATACATGGACACTTGTTCAAACCCTTGACCAGTGACCGCCGTCACGTATAGGTTCCTCCTCAGTTCACAAGTACGAACGCAGTTCATAACACCGAGGAGTGTTCCCGTGATGCAGGTGCGATATTCGACGGCTCCGACCAGTGCGGAGACCGCCACGACGGCGGACCTGCGGGACAGCTTCCTCGTGGAGGGCCTGTTCGTCAGCGGCGAGGTGAACGCCACCTACACCCACGACGACCGCATGGTCGTCGGCGGTGCCGTGCCCGACACCGGCCAGCTCGACCTCCCGTCGTACGCCGACGTGCTCGGCACCGAGTCCCACCTCGAGCGCCGCGAGCTCGGCATCATCAACGTCGGTGGCGCCGGGCACGTCGTGGTCGACGGCGAGAAGTTCGAGCTCGAGCACCTCGACGGCCTCTACGTCGGCCGGGGGAGCGAGGTCTCCTTCGCCGGCGCCGAGGCCGCCTACTACTTCGTCTCCGCCACGGCTCACGCGACCTACCCGGCCACCCACCTCACCCACACCGAGGTCGAGCCCCTCGCCCTCGGCTCGGCCGCGGCCGCCAACGAGCGCAGCCTGTTCCGCTACGTGTGGGGCCAGGAGGTCGAGACCTCCGTCCTGCAGTTCGGCGTCACCGTGATCGCCGACGGCTCGGTGTGGAACACCTTCCCGCCCCACCTGCACGCGCGTCGTACGGAGGTCTACTGCTACGTCGACCTCGCCGAGGAGGACCGCGTCTTCCACTTCATGGGCCAGCCCGGCCACACCCGCCACCTCGTGGTGAAGAACCGCGAGGCGGTGATCTCCCCGCCGTGGTCCATCCACGCCGGCGCGGGCACCGGTTCGTACGCCTTCATCTGGGCGATGGCCGGGGAGAACAACTGCTACACCGACCTCGCGCCCGTGGCGGTGGAGGACCTGTGACGTCCCCCTTCGACCTGCACGGCCGGTGCGCCGCGGTGACCGGTGCCGGTCGCGGCATCGGGCAGGCGATCGCGCTCGGGCTCGCGCGGGCCGGGGCCGACGTCGTCCTGCTCGGCCGCCCCGGCAGCAGTGAGGCCACCGCCGCGGCGATCCGTGAGCAGGGCGGCACCGTGGAGGTCGTCGACCTCGACGTGAGCGACCTCGACGCCGTCGAGCGCGTCGGTGGCGAGCTGGTCGGCTCGCGCCAGGTCGACGTCCTGGTCAACAACGCCGGCATCATCGACCGCGAGGACACCGTCGACCTCGGCCGTGACGCCTGGCAGCGCGTCCTCGACGTCAACCTCAACGGCCTGTTCTTCCTGTGCCAGACGATCGGGCGCCCGATGGTCGAGCGGGGCCACGGCAAGATCGTCAGCGTCGCGTCACTGCTGTCCTTCCAGGGCGGCCTGCGCGTCGTGTCGTACGCCGCCAGCAAGCACGGCGTCGCCGGCGTCACCAAGGCACTGGCCAACGAGTGGGGCCCGCACGGGGTGCAGGTCAACGCCATCGCCCCTGGCTACATCTCCACCGACAACACCACCGCCCTGCGCGAGGACCCCGACCGCTCCCGCTCGATCCTCGAGCGCATCCCCGCCGGACGGTGGGGAGCCGCCGAGGACGTCGCCGGAGCGGCGGTATTCCTCAGCTCGTCCGCCGCCGACTACGTCAACGGCCACGTCCTCGTCGTCGACGGCGGCTGGATGGGCCGCTGATCCAGACCTCTCCACCCGCACGACCTGCACCACCCGTACGACCCGCAGCACAGCACGGAATCCATCACCTCGGGGCCGCACCACCTGACCCAGTCAGCCCACAGCCGGACATCCGGCACCGAAAAGAGAATGAGGATCGACCATGAAGTTCACCTCTCGACCGACCGCAGTCGTGCTCGGCCTGACCCTGGCTGCCGCTGCCCTCGCCGGCTGCAGCGAGGAGGCAAGCGGTGGCGGCGGTGGCGCCGAGGCCGGCGCCTGTGCCCCCGAGGACATCACCCTGGTGGGTCAGGTGCGCAACGAGTCCAACCCCTACGAGGCCGCGTGGCTCGACGGCGGCGACGCGTTCGCCGAGCAGGTCGGACTCACCCAGGACCGCCTGACCTACGACGGCGACTCGACGCGCCAGCAGGAGCAGATCAGCCAGCTCCTCGCCGGTGACACCGAGTGCCTCGTCATGAACATCCTGCCCAACGGCGACTCCGACACCCCGCCGATCGTCGAGGGCGCCGAGGAGGCCGGTGCCTACCTCGTCACCCAGTGGAACAAGCCGGCCGACCTCGACGTCGCCGACTACGACCAGTGGCTGAGCCACATCACCTACAACGGTGTCGAGTCCGGCAAGCAGATCGGCGACGCGCTCGCCGAGGCGATCGGTGGCTCGGGTGGCATCGTTGCCCTCCAGGGCATCCTCGACACCGGCGCCGCCAAGGACCGCTTCGCGGGCCTGGAGGAGTCGCTGGCCGAGAACCCGGACGTCGAGCTGCTCGACGACCAGACCGCCAACTTCTCCCGTGCGGAGGCGCTCGAGGTGACCAAGACGCTGCTCACCAAGCACGGTGACGACCTCAAGGGCATCTGGGCCGCCAACGACGACATGGCCCTCGGCGCCCTCGAGGCGCTCGAGCAGGCCGGTCGCGACGACGTCGCCGTGGTCGGCATCGACGCCGTCCCGGACGCGCTGACCGCCATCGAGGACGGCGCCATGACCGCGACCGTCTCCTCCGACGGTCCGTGGCAGGGCGGCATCGGCCTGGCCATCGGCTACTGCGTGGCCACGGGCGAGCTCGCCGTCGACGACATCGCCGAGGAGGACCGCGCCTGGTTCGCCGAGCAGTTCCTGATCACCAGCGACAACGTCGGCGACTTCACCTCCCCGCAGGTCGACGAGGCCGACTTCGAGTGCGACAACGTCTTCAGCCGCTCGCAGGGCGCGATTCAGTGACCATGACATCCCCCGCCGGCGCCGACACCGAGGTCGTGCTCCCGCCACGCCCCCAGCCTCGGCGGGGGGTGTCGCTCCGAGACGCCGGTCCTCCGATCGCCCTCGTGGTGATCTTCGGACTCTTCTCGGCCCTGAGCCCCGACTTCCGCACGATCGGCAACCTGCAGAACATCATGGACGCGGCGGCGGTCCTCGCCGTCGTGACCTGCGGCATCACCTTCGTGCTGATGATGGGGTCCATCGACCTCTCCGCCCCCGGCGTGATGGGGGCCTCCGCGATCGCGGTCGCCCTCCTGGTCGCCAACAACCGCAACGACAACGCGTACGGCCTCATCGGGGTGCTGCTCGCCGTCCTGCTGGGCTCGGCGCTCGGCCTCCTCAGCGGCCTGGCGCTGGTCATGCTGAAGGTCCCGTCCTTCATGACCACGCTCGGCGTCTCGGCCATCGGGCTGGGGATCGCCACGCTCATGTTCGCCGGCGTGCAGCCCAACATCACCGACGGCACGCTCGACAACTGGGCGGTCGACCGCTTCCTCGGCCTGGCCCAGCTGACGTGGATCGCGCTCGGGTGCGTGCTCCTCGGATGGTTGGTGCAGCGCTACTCGCGACTGGGCAGGTACGCCTTCGCGATCGGTGGTGCCGAGGAGGTGCTCGCCCTCTCGGGGGTCCGGGTCGCGCCCTACAAGGTCGCCGTGTTCACCCTGGCCGGGTCGTTCTACGGCCTCGCCGGCGTGATGGTGACCAGCCAGCTGAGCGCCGGCCTGGTCCAGGCCGGCAGGGGCTACGACTTCGCCGCGATCACCGCGGCCGTCGTCGGCGGCACCCTGCTCACGGGCGGGCGCGGCGGCATCCTCCACTCCGCGGTCGGTGTCCTGCTCGTCACGGTCCTCACCAACGGCCTCGTCCAGGTCGGGGTCAGCCCCTACTGGCAGGGCGGTGTCCAGGGCCTCATCGTCGTCGTGGCCGTCGCGGCCGCGGTCATCCCCCAGCGTCGTAGGAACCAGGTGACGAAGTGACCACGAACCTGCAGGCCCGACCCGAGAGCGGCACACCCGCACCGGTCAACGCCCTCGAGGTGCGCGGACTGGTCAAGCACTACCCGGGCGTCAAGGCGCTCGACGGCGTCGACCTGGTCGTGCGCCAGAACGAGGTGCTCGGCCTCGCCGGCGAGAACGGGGCCGGCAAGTCCACGCTGCTCAAGGCGCTCGTCGGCCTGGTCCGCCCCGACGCCGGCGAGATCTGGGTGCGGGGCGAGAAGGTCCGGCTCAGGAGCGTCGTCGACGCCGCGGACCACGGCATCGGCATGGTATTCCAGGAGCAGTCGCTCGTCCCCAACCTCACCGCCGCCGAGAACATCGTCCTCGGCAGCGAGGGCGCGGGCGTACGCCGCGGCATCTACCGCTGGGACACGATGCGGCGCCTCGCGCAGGAGCAGCTCGACAAGATCGGCTCCCACATCGACCCGCTCGCGCGCACCGACACGCTGACCTTCGCCGAGCGCCAGATGGTGGAGATCGCCAAGGTGCTCCGGATCGAGGAGCGCACCTCGAACCCTCCGGTGATCATCCTCGACGAGCCCACCTCGGTCCTGGAGTCCGCGGAGATCGAGACCCTGTTCACCCAGGTGCGCCGGCTGCGCGAGTTCGCGTCCGTCATCTTCGTCTCGCACCGGCTCGACGAGGTCCTCGACGTGTGCGACCGCGTGCTCGTGCTGCGCGGCGGCCAGTCGGTGGGGGAGGTGCCCACCGCCGGCGCGGCGCCCGCCGAGCTGCACCGCATGATGATCGGCTCCACCGGGTCCGACGACCACTACCACGACCACCTGGCCGACCGGCCGGACGCGGCGACCGAGCCGCTGCGCCCCCGCCTCGTCGTGCGCGGCCTGTCGGGACGTACGTTCCGCGACGTCGACCTCGACGTGCACGCGGGCGAGATCGTCGGCATCGTCGGCGTCCACGGCTCCGGCCGCGAGGACGTGTGCCGCGCCCTGTTCGGCGCCGAGCCCACGCTCGCCGGCGAGGTCACCCTCGACGGCGAGAAGCTCGACCTCTCGGGCACCCGGGCGGCCTGCGCCGCCGGCATCGGCTACGTCCCCGCGGAGCGCAAGATCGAGGGCATGGTCGGACCGATGTCGGTCGCCGACAACATGACGCTCACCAAGCAGAAGTCCCGCTGCTCGGGCCCGCTGGTCGTGCCGCAGAAGCAGGCGTCGCTGGTCGACACCTGGATCGAGCGGCTCTCCATCCGCACCCCCCACCGGGGCACCGCGATCCAGCGGCTCTCCGGCGGCAACCAGCAGAAGGTCGTCCTCGCGCGGTGGCTGGTGGCCGGCGACGTACGCCTGCTCCTCCTCGACCACCCGACCCGCGGGCTCGACATCGGCGCCCGCTCCGAGGTCTACCGCCTCATGCGCGAGCTCGCCGCCAGCGGCGTCGCCACCGTGCTGCTCGCCGACAGCCTCGAGGAGGCGATCGGCATGTCCGACCGGATCGTCGTGATGAGCGACGGCCGGGCGACCACGGAGGTGGCGTGCCCCTCCGGCGGCAAGCCGACGCCCCTCGACCTCGTCAAGGAGATGGTCTGACCGTGTCCACGCCTGTCATCGCCGCACCCGCGGCTGAGCCGACCACCGTCAAGGGCGGCCCGACCGTCGGCCAGCGGGTCACCTCGTTCATGCCGGTCATCGCGCTCGTGGCCCTGCTGGCCGCCCTGACGATCGCCGACCCCGACTTCCTCACCCAGCGCAGCCTGACCGCGGCCGTGCGTACGTCCGCGCCGCTCGTCGTCCTCGCCGCGGGCGCCACGCTCGTGGTCCTGTGTGGCGGCATCGACCTGTCCATCGCCGCGCTGTGCTCGCTGACGACCGTGCTCTTCGCGATGTGGCTGCCCGACCTGGGCGGCCTCACCACCCTCGCGGTCATCGCCGCCGCCGGCGCGATCGGGATGGTCCAGGGCATCGCCCACGTGCTGCTCAGGATCCCGTCGTTCATCGTCACGCTCGGCGGCATGAGCATCTTCTCGGCCATCGCCCTCGTCATCTCCGACGCCGGGCCGATCCGGGTGGTCGACCGCGACGCCACGAAGTGGCTCAACCTCTACGTCGCCGGTGTCGTGCCGATGTCGTTCTTCGTGGCGGTGCTGGTCGTCGCCGCGATCTCGCTCGTGCTCAAGCTGACCCCGCTCGAGAGCTTCGTCCGCGCCACTGGCTACTCCGAGTCGGCCGCCCGCCTCGCCGGTACGCCGGTCGACCTCGTCAAGGTCGCGGCCTTCACGATCTCGGGCGCCTGCGCCGGCCTCGCCGCGGTCATGCTCGTCTCGCGCAACTTCAGCGGCAGCCCCACGATGGCCGACAACCTGCTGCTGCCGGCGGTGGCCGCGATCGTGGTCGGCGGCACCGCCATCACCGGCGGTCACGGCTCCCTGTGGCGCAGCCTCGCCGGAGCGCTCGTCGTCACGCTGCTGCGCGTCGGCCTGCCGATCGTCGGCGTTCCGTCGGCCTGGGAGCAGATCCTCTACGGCGCGATCATCGTCGCCGCCGTCGCGCTCACGCTCGACCGATCCAAGGTGCTGATCATCAAGTAGCCACCCACCCGACCTCTCGACGTACGACCACCCCTGACACCCGCACCGGAAGGCTTCTCATGTCCGAGACCAGCTCCCAGCTCCTGCCCGCCGTCTCCTCGTTCCTCTCCTCGCCCCGCCAGCTGCTCATCGACGGCGAGTGGGTCGACGCCAAGGACGGCCAGACCTTCGACACGATCAACCCGGCCACCGAGGAGGTCCTCGCGAAGGTCGCCCAGGCCTCGGCCGTGGACGCCGACCGCGCCGTCGTGGCCGCCCGCAACGCCTTCGAGGCCGGCTCGCCCTGGTCGCGGATGACCCCGCGCGAGCGCTCGCACCTGCTGTGGCGCATCGGCGACATGATCGACGACCGCATCGAGGAGTTCGCCCAGCTCGAGTCGCTCGACAACGGCAAGAGCCTGGCCTCCGCCCGCGGCGACGCCGGCGTGGCCGCCGAGCTGTTCCGCTACTTCGCCGGGTGGGCCACCAAGATGGAGGGCACCACCATCCCGATGTCGGTGCCGGGCCGCGAGTTCCACGCCTACACCCGCCGCGAGGCCATCGGCGTCGTCGCCGGCATCGTGCCGTGGAACTTCCCGCTGACGATGGCCGCGTTCAAGGTCATCCCGTCGATCACGGCCGGCAACACGATCGTCCTCAAGCCGGCCGAGCAGACCCCGCTCACCGCGCTCTACCTCGGCCAGCTGCTGCTCGAGGCCGGCGTGCCCGCCGGCGTCGTCAACGTGCTGCCCGGCTTCGGTGACGCGGGCGCCGCGCTCGTCGACCACGCCGACGTCGACAAGGTCGCGTTCACCGGCTCCACCGAGGTCGGCAAGAAGATCGCCGCCGGTGCCTCGAAGAACCTCAAGAAGGTCTCGCTCGAGCTCGGCGGCAAGGCGCCCAACATCATCTTCGACGATGCGGACCTGGAGGCCGCCATCGCCGGCGCCGCCCTCGCCGGCTACTTCAACGAGGGCCAGTGCTGCGTCAACGGCTCGCGCCTCTACGTCCAGCGCGACGTCTTCGACGAGGTCATCGCCGGTGTCGCCGAGGCCGCCAGGGCAATCCGCGTCGGCAACGGCTTCGACGCCGACACCACCATGGGCCCGCTCGTCTCGCAGGAGCAGCACGAGAAGGTCATGGGCTACGTCCGCGGCGCGGTCGCCGACGGCGCCGACATCGTCGCCGGCAGCCCCGACCGGGCCGCGGAGAAGGGCTACTTCTTCTCCCCGACGCTCATCACCGGCGTCACCGAGGACATGGCGGTGCAGACCGACGAGATCTTCGGCCCGGTCATCACCGCGATCCCGTTCGACACCGAGGACGAGGTCGTCGCGGCCGCCAACAACACGGTCTACGGCCTCGCCGCCGGCGTCTGGTCGAAGGACCTCGGCACCGCGCACCGCGTCGGCAGCAAGCTGCGCGCCGGCACGGTCTGGCTCAACACCTGGCACGCCGACGACGTGACGCTGCCCCGCGGTGGCTTCAAGCAGTCGGGCTGGGGTCGCGAGCTCGGCTCGTTCGGCCTGGACGACTACACCGAGCTCAAGACCGTCATCGCCGAGCTGCGTTGATCGAAGGGGCGAGGCACCTCGTGAACGTGACAGACGTCCTCGGCGGCCACCGGATCGTCCCGGTGGTCGTCCTGGACGACCCAGCGAAGGCCGACGCCCTCGGCGCGGCCCTGGCCGAGGGCGGTCTGCCGGTCGCCGAGGCGACCTTCCGCACCCCCGGGGCCGCGGCCGTCCTGCGTCGCCTCGCCGAGCGGGACGACCTGGTCGTCGGGGCCGGCACCGTGCTCACCGACCGGCAGGTCGACCAGGCGATCGAGGCGGGGGCGAGGTTCGTCGTGTCCCCGGGCCTCAGCGCGGCCGTCGTACGCCGCTGCCAGGACGCCGGCGTGCCGGTGGTCCCCGGTGTCGCGACGCCGAGCGAGATCATGGCGGCGCTCGACCTCGGCCTCGACACGGTGAAGTTCTTCCCGGCCGAGGCCAACGGGGGACTGGCCACGATCAAGGCCCTCGCCGCAGCGTTCCCCCAGGTGCGCTTCATGCCCACCGGCGGCATCACGGTCGACTCGGCTCCGGCCTACCTCGCGCACTCCTCCGTCGCCGCCGTCGGCGGCAGCTGGATGGTCGCCGGCGACCTCCTCACGAGCGGTCGCTGGGACGAGGTCGCCCGCCGCAACGCCACCTCCCTCTACTCCTCCGCACCGATCCCCCAAGGAGCACCCGCATGATCGAGACCCGTCCCGCCGAGGAGTGCGAGCTCGACATCGTCGCGCTCGGCGAGGTGATGCTGCGCCTCGACCCGGGGGAGGGGCGCGTCCGCACCGCCCGCCGGTTCGAGGCGTGGGAGGGCGGCGGCGAGTACAACGTCGCCCGCGGCATGCGCAAGGTCTTCGGCAAGCGCGCCGGTGTCGTGACCGCGCTGGCCGACAACGAGATCGGCCGCCTGGTCGAGAACCTCATCATGCAGGGCGGTGTGGACACCTCGCTGATCCGCTGGGAGCCGTACGACGGGATCGGGCGCACCGTCCGCAACGGGCTCAACTTCACCGAGCGCGGCTACGGCGTGCGCGGTGCGGTCGGCGTCTCCGACCGGGCCAACACCGCCATCGCGCACATGAAGCCCGGCACCGTGGACTGGGACGACCTGTTCGGTCGTCGGGGCGTGCGCTGGCTCCACACCGGCGGGATCTACGCCGCGCTGTCGGAGAACACCGCCGCCGTCGCGGAGGAGGCGATGGCGGCCGCCCAGAAGCACGGCACGGTCGTCTCCTTCGACCTCAACTACCGCCCCAGCCTCTGGGCCGGCATCGGCGGCCCGGAGTTCGCCCGCGACGTCAACACCCGGCTCGCCGGGCACGTCGACGTGATGATCGGCAACGAGGAGGACTTCACCGCCTCCCTCGGCTTCGAGGTCGCGCACGTCGACGAGAACCTCAGCTCGCTGCCGATGGACAGCTTCGAGGCGATGGTCGCGACCGTCGCGGAGAAGATGCCGTGGTTCAAGGTGATCGCCACGACGCTGCGCACGGTCCACTCGGCCAGCGACAACGACTGGCAGGCGATCGCGTGGTCGCCGGGGACGGGGGTGCTCGCCTCGGCGCCGCGGGACCACCTCGGCATCTTCGACCGCGTCGGCGGCGGTGACGGCTTCGCCTCCGGGCTGGTCTACGGCCTGCTCGAGGGCGAGCCCCTCCAGCAGTGCCTCGAGCTCGGTGCCGCCCACGGCGCCCTCGCGATGACCACGCCCGGCGACACCTCGATGGCGACCGCCGCCGAGGTCCGCGCGCTCGCCGGCGGCGGCAGCGCGCGCGTACGCAGGTGAGCTGAGGCAGCACTCACGCAGCACCCACCCCCAGAGCCAGGCCTGGGTGGTCGACCCCGTGCGGGGGGCGACCGCCCAGGCCTGTTTTCACGTACCTGAACCGCATTGCGTCAAGGTTCACAATTCTGGACACAGTTCTTGACTCTGTGTGACGCGCGTCATACGTTCAGCCCTGTCTCCGTGGACGCAGACCGCACCCGTCGCCCGCTGAGCTCCGGATCACCGAGCCCAAGGGAACGAAGAATGAACCTGCTACGCAGATCTGCTCGACGGCGCCACGCCCGGCGCCTGCGCCGAGCCTCCGGACACGCCGTCGCGGCCTCGGTCGCGATCGCCGTCGCGCTGTCGCTGGCGGGCGCTCCTGCCCGGGCCGCGGCACCCGCCGCGCCGTCCGCCGCCCCCGCCGCCCCCGCCGCCGTCGGCTCCGTCGACGACGGCGTGCTACGCGTCCTGCTCTTCTACAAGTCCAACTTCCACGCGTCCAACGTCGAGAACCGCCAGGCCGTGCGCGAGCTGGTGAACCAGCTCGGCACCGAGTACGGGCAGCCGGTCGAGATCCAGGAGACCGACAACGCGGCGGCGTTCACCCCGGAGAACCTCGCCACCAAGGACACGGTGGCGTTCGCGCAGACCGGCGGCGTGCTGTTCAACGAGGCCCAGCGCGCGGCGCTCGAGGCGTACATCCGCGGTGGCGGCGGCTACATGGGCATGCACTACGCCTCGTGGTCGGTCGGTCAGAGCGAGACCGACGTGAACCCGTTCTACCTGCGCCTGGTCGGTGCGGCCTCCGAGGGTCACCCGGAGAATCCCGCCGTGCGTCCCGGCCGGGTCGTCAACACCGAGCCGGACCACCCCCTCACGCAGGGCATCCCGGCCGAGCTCACCCGCAGCGACGAATGGTACGACTGGTTGGTCAACCCGGCTCCCAACGTGCGGACCCTGCTCGAGGCCGACGAGACGTCCTACGGCATGGGCAACAACGGCACGACCCACCCGATCACGTGGTGCCAGACGATCGACTCCGGTCGCTCCTGGTTCAGCGGCATGGGCCACGGCGGGGAGATGTTCTCCGAGCCGGTGATGCGCACCCAGATGAAGCACGGCCTCGCCTACGCGGCCGGCCTCCTCGAGGCGGACTGCTCGCCGCCGGTCAAGGAGGAGCAGGGCTCGTGGAGCGGCGTCACGCCGTGGCCGCTGGTCCCGATCAACGCGGCCCTCACCTCCGACGGCAAGGTCCAGTCCTTCGGCTCGGTCTCCTCGGGCTGCACCGACGCGAACCCCTACGACTTCGGCGGCAACAACTGCGTCACGCAGGGCGGCCAGATGGAGATCGACATCTGGGACCCGGCCGTGGTCCGGACCGTGGCCAACGTCGTCTCGGGCGTCGTGCCCAACGCGACCTACACCGACCTGTTCTGCTCGATGCAGGTGCAGATGCCGCACCGTCGCGCCACGATGACCGTGGGCGGTGACGACGGACTGGGCGGCAATGCGCCCAACGACTCGGCGATCGGCGTCACGAGCTGGAAGACGAACCAGGGCCTGCGCAACGAGGCCCCGATGAACTTCCCGCGCTGGTACCCGACCGGCACCACGCTGCCCGACGGCTCCGTGGTCGTGCAGGGCGGCGCCCTGCAGGGTGGCCCCGGTGGCCCCGGCGTGCTGACCCCCGAGGTCTACCGCCCCGACCAGGGCAACTCGTGGAAGCTCCTCACCGGCGCCACCAGCGCGGCCGCGTACGGCGACGGCGGCAGCGGCAACGGCCCCGACGAGAACCGCTGGTGGTACCCGCGTGCCTTCGTCGCGCCCGGGAACGGCAACGTGTTCAACATCAGCGGCACGCAGATGTTCGAGCTCGACCCCGACGCCAACGACGGGGCCGGTGAGGTCGTCCTCCGCGGCACCCTCGGCTCCGGCACCGGCAACCAGGGCGCGCTCGGCAACCCCGTGGGCGCCACGTCGACGGCCACGATGTACCGGCCCGGCAAGATCCTGCAGGTCGGTGGCGGCACGTGGTCCAACGGTGGTGGCGCCGACGGCGCCCGCGCCGGCATCACGGTCGACATCACCGGCGGCACCGCGAACCCCGTGGTGGCGGCGACCCAGCCGATGACGTACGCCCGCCACTGGGCGACGTCGACGGTCATGCCCGACGGCAACGTCATCGTGACCGGCGGCTCGCGCGCCAACAACGGCAACGGCGGCTACGTCACCAACGCCGAGATCTGGGACCCGGAGACCGGTGAGTGGACCGAGGTCGAGGTGCCGCACGAGCGCGCCCGCCTCTACCACTCGACCGCGCTGCTGCTGCCCGACGGCAGGATCATGATCGGCGGCGGCGGCACGCCCGGCCCGCGCAACTACACCGACGTCGAGTTCTACTCGCCGGCCTACCTGTTCGACGGCGACGAGGAGGCGACCCGCCCGGAGATCACCGGCGTCCCGAAGAAGGTCGGCTACGACGGCACCTTCGACGTCCAGTCCGACAGCCCGATCACCCGGGTCACCCTGGTCCGCAACGGATCCGTCACGCACGGGTTCAACAACGACCAGAACTTCCAGGACCTCGAGTTCACCCAGACGGGCTCCACGGTCTCCATCACCACGCCGCAGGACGGCACCTGGGCCCCGCCCGGCGCCTACATGGTCTTCGCCTGGCACGCCGACGGCACCCCGTCGATGGGCAAGATCGTCCAGATCGACCCGCAGGTGAAGATGAGCTCGCCGGCCCCGACGGTGGTCGACCAGTTCGAGTACCCGCGCCTGCCGGTCGACTGGCAGTCCAACAACGTGCCGGCGAGCTTCGACGTGGCGCCCGGCAACGGCCGGATGTCCCCGTGGGAGGTCGACTCGCAGGTCCAGCTGATCCGGGCCGCCAACGCCGGCATGCGCGGTCTCGGCCTGACCGGCTACCACCTCGCCCTGGGCAACGACGGCAGCCTGACGCGTACGCTCACCGGCCTCGACGTGGGCCGTGAGTACCGCCTGTCGGTCCGCTACGCCCGTGACAGCCGCTCCACGGCCACAGGACCCGGCACGGCGAGCCTGTCGGTCGCCGATCTGGAGGCGACCCTGACCGCCGGGACGGACCAGCCCTCGACGGCGCCGTTCGCCACGTTCGTCGGGACCTTCACCGCCACCGGGCGGCAGCAGGACCTGACGATCGCGGGCGGTGGTCCCGGCGCGACCGTCGTGCTCGACGACCTCGTCGTCGTGGGATCGAGGGCGGGCGTGACCGACGTGCCGATCCGCTACGAGTTCGAGGAGGGCACCGGCACGTCGGCCGCCAACACCGGCACCGACGACACGGTGGGCGCAGCGACGCTCACCGGCACCACCGGCTGGAGCCCGAACGGCATCAACGGTGGCGCGGTCGACCTGCCGGGCGGGACCAACGCCAACGCGGTCGACCTGCCCGACAACCTGCTGCAGGGCGAGGCGGACTTCAGCACCTCGTTCTGGGTCCGCCCGGACGCGAAGGCGAACTGGATCGGGCTGTTCCACATCGGTGACGGCCTCGGCGACACCGGCAGCTTCTTCCAGGTCCAGATGCAGACCCAGGCCAACGGCAACACCGGGCTGGCTGCGACGTTCAAGAAGAAGGGCAGCGCCCTCCAGGAGCGCGTCTACGCCACGCCCACGCGTGACGTCGTCGCCAACGAGTGGAACCACGTCGCGTTCACCCGCACCGGTGCCACGGGCACGCTCTACCTCAACGGTGAGCAGATCGCCTCGCGCGACGACCTGACGATCACCATGGCCGACATCGGTCCCACGACGAACAACTGGCTGGGCCGCAACGGCTTCCCGGACCCGTCGTACAACGGCCTGATGGACGACGTACGCCTCTACACCTCGACGCTCACCGCGGCCGACGTCGCAGCGGTGTACGCCGACGGGACGGCGCTGGCCACCACGGTCGACATCGACGTGACGCCCGAGTCGCCGTCCCCCTTCGCCGAGCCGATCACGGTCTCCGCGACGGTCGCCGACTCCGCGGGGGCGGACCCCGAGGGCGTGGCCGAGCTGTGGATCGACGGCGCCCGCGAGGGTGGCCAGGTCGAGGTCGTCGGGGGAGATGTCACCTTCGAGCCCGTGACGCTGCTCCCGCGCGAGCACGACCTCGAGGTCCGCTTCCTCGCCGGCGAGGGCTGGCGGGACTCGGTGGCCTCGATGAAGCACACGGTGTCGCGGCCCCCGGTGGGCGACGGCATCCCGGTCCACTACACGTTCGACGAGGGCGCCGGCACCACGGCGGCCAACTCGGGCACGGACCCGGCCATCGGTGACGCCACCTTCGTGGGCAACGCCGGCTGGGTGCCGTCCGCGAAGTTCGGTGCGGGGCTGAACCTGCCGGGTGCCGGCCACGTCCAGCTGCCGAACGACATCACGGCCGGCATGGAGACCGAGTTCACCGTGTCGACCTGGATCCGTCCGACGAACCTGCCCAACTGGACCACCCACGTCCAGATCGGCAAGAACACGACGGAGTTCCTGCTCCTGCAGTCCGAGACGGAGAACGGGACCCGCGGGTTCGCGGCCACCCTCCGCAAGGACAACGGCGAGCAGTACCGCATCCAGCTGCCCGGCACGACCGACCTGCCGCTCAACCAGTGGACGCACGTCGTGGTCACCCTGGGGCCCTCGCCGACCGGCACGGGCACCACGGGCAAGATCTACTTCGACGGCCAGCTCATGACCGGCGGCACCCGGGACAACATCCCGGTCAGCATCGGCGACATCGGTGACGGCGGCACCACCGCCAACTTCATCGGCAACACCAGCTGGCCCGACCCGCGTCCCACCGAGCAGGTCGACGACTTCCGGATCTACGGCTACGAGCTCAGCGCCGAGGACGTCGTCGCCCTGTTCAACGGCACCGCCAACGCGGCGCCCGTCGGCGTGGCCGACGCGTACACGACGACGGAGGGGGAGACGCTCGTCGTGGACGCCCCCGGCGTCCTGGCCAACGACACCGACGCCGAGGGCGACGACCTCGCCGCGACGTCGGCGACGCAGCCGGCCAACGGCGTCGTCGAGCTGGCCGAGGACGGTTCGTTCACCTACGTTCCCGATGCCGGGTTCACCGGTGACGACACCTTCACCTACCGCGCCGACGACGGCACCGCGCCGTCGGCGGCCACCACGGTCACCATCGCCGTGGAGGAGGAGGTCGCCCCGCCGAACAACGCCCCGGTCGCCGTGGACGACGCGTTCAGCACCGTGGCCGGCGAGCCGCTGTCGCTGGCCGCGCCGGGAGTCCTCGGCAACGACACGGACGCCGACGGTGACGAGCTGTCGGCCACCCGGACCAGCCAGCCGGTCAACGGCGCGGTCACCGTGGGTGCCGACGGGTCCTTCACCTACACCCCCGACGCGGGCTTCGTGGGCAAGGACCAGTTCACCTACACCGCCGGTGACGGCACCGACACCTCGGCGCCGGCCACCGTCACCGTGACGGTGAAGCCCTCGGGCGGCGCGGGCGGCGGGCCGCTCACCTCGGCCGTGGCCGGCGCCTCGGCGCCGTACACGTACGGGCAGGCGGGCACGCTCGTGGTGAGCGTCGCCCCGGCGGCGGCCACCGGTCGGATCGAGGTGCTCAAGGGCGCCGAGGTCCTCGCCGCGGGCACCCTCGCCTCCGGGCAGGCCAGCCTGGCGCTCGCCGGCACGGGCCTGCTGCCGGGCACTTACCAGCTCACCCTCCGCTACCTCGGGGACGGGGCCCACAAGGCCGCCTCGTCGACGGTGGAGGTCGTCGTCGCCAAGGTCGTCCCGCGGATGACCGTGAAGGCGCCGAGCACGGTGAAGAAGGGCAAGCGGGCCAAGGTCAAGGTCGTCCTGCGTGCGGCTGACGGCGTGGCCGTCACCGGGCAGGTGCGGATCGCGATCAAGGGCGGGAAGACGCTCGCCGGGACCGTCCGCAACGGCAAGGTCGTGGTGAGGCTGCCGAAGGCACGCAAGAAGATGAGGCTGACCGTGACCTACACGGGCAGCGACCTGGCCGAGTCGGCCAGCGAGAGGCTGCGGATCAAGGTCCGCAGGAGGTAGCAGGCAGGAGGTAGCAGGCACAGAACGGGCCCGGAGGATGTCCTCCGGGCCCGTTCTGCTGTGCGCTGGTCGGTCAGTCGTCGGCGAGTGCCGCCACGACACCGGCGCGGCTGTCGTCCTCGCTCGCCAGGACGCCGCCGTTGGCGACGATGTCGGCGGTGATCTCGGTGAAGACCATCCGGACGTCCTGGCGACGGGCGCCGAGGATCTCCACGGCGCTGTCGGCGACAGCCCTCGCGAAGTCGCGACGCTGCTCGACCGAGCGGCCCTTGAGCAGCTCGACGGTGATGTTGGGCATGGGCGGGTCCCTTCGTTGGCGCGGCGTGAGCACGTCTGTGTTCACACGCACGACCTTGGTTCGATGATCTGAACAACGGTAGTGCTGGTTCACATCCTTGACAACAGTTCTGTGGGCTGGTTGTGTGAGCGGCGTCACCCCGTCGTACGCTCCCGGAGCCTCCATGCCGCTGCTCGCGCCCTGCCTCCCGCGCACCACGCGCCGTACGGCCGCGGTCGCGGGCTGGGCCGGTGCGGCGCTGCTGCTGGCGGCGGCGCCGGCCGCCGCGCACGTGACCCTCACCGCCTCCACCACCTCCGCGGGCGCGACGGCCGAGATCACGCTCGAGGTGCCCCACGGCTGCGCCGGATCGGCGACCACCGAGATCGCGGTGCGCGTGCCCGACGGCGTGGGCGACGTCGAGGCGGTCGACAGCGTGCGCTGGTCGGCCGACGTCTCCGCCGAGTCCGTCGTCTTCACCACCGACCGGCCCGTGCCCGACGCCCTGCGCGACGAGGTGTCGTTCTCGGTGCGCCTGCCCGACGACCCCGGCGCCGTGCTGGTGTTCCCGGTCGTGCAGCGCTGCGAGGAGGGCGAGTCGGCGTGGACGGAGGTCGCGGACGACGCCGGGAGCTGGGACGAGCTCGAGCAGCCGGCTCCCGTGCTGGTCGTCACCGGCGCGGAGCCCGAGGCCTCGTCGGTGCCCGCTGCGGGGGACGACCCGAGGCTGATGGCGTACGGCGCGGCGGGTGCTCTCGCCGTCGGCTGCGTCGCCAGCGCGGCGGTCCTGCTCGTCCGCCGTCGGCGCGGATGATCCCCGCGACCCGGGGGCGACGGGCGGCCGGCTGGCTCCTCCTCGTGCTCGCCGTCGTGCAGGCGGGCGTCGTGCTCGTGCTCGCGAGTGCCTCGCCCGCCTCGGCGCACGCGACCCTGGTCGCCACCGATCCGGCCGAGGGTGCCGTCCTGGAGGCCGCGCCCGACCAGGTGACGTTCACCTTCGACGAGTCCGTCATCGGGGTGCCGGCGGGCATCCAGGTGTTCGACGCCACCGGCGAGGTGGTGGAGTCGTCGGCGTCGGTCGAGGCGTCCCGGCTGGTGGTCGACCTCGAGGGGGAGGTGGGGGAGGGCACCCTCGTCGTGGTGTGGCGCCTGGTCTCGGCTGACGGGCACCCGATCGGTGGGTCCCTGAGCTTCGCGGTCGGGCAGCCGAGCGAGGTCGTCGACGTGCCCACGACCAGCGCCGACGCCGGCACCGACGCGCCGGTCACGCTGAGCCTCGCGCGCTGGCTGGGCTACCTCGGGCTGCTCGTCGCGGCCGGCACGGTGGTCTTCGCGGTGGCCTTCCTGCCCGGCGACCGCGCGGTCGACGGGGCACGCGCCCGGCTGCGGGCCACGGCCCGGGCCGCGGCGGTCGTCGCGGCCGTGGCGTGGTGGGCGGCGGTGCCCCTCGTCGCGCTCTACCAGCTCGGCATCCCGTGGTCCGCGCTCGGCGACGGTGCGACCTGGTCGGCGCTGTCGGTCACCGAGTACGCCGTGCCCGCCGCGGTCACTGGCGGGCTCGTGCTCGCTGCGGGAGCCCTGTCGTCCGTCGCTCCCGATCGGGCGCGGGCCGCGATCGCCCTCCTCGGCTGCGGCGTCGCACTCGTGGCACCGTCCCTCACCGGCCACACCCGGGCCGCCGCCCCGGAGGCACTGGTCGTCGGGCTGGACGTGCTCCACCTCGTCGCCGCCTCGCTCTGGCTGGGCGGCCTCGTCGCCGTCGCGCTCACGCTCGGGGACCTCGCGTCGCGCGACGACCTGGGCGGTGTCGTGCTGGCCCGCTTCTCGACGTGGGCGTCGGGCGTCCTGGTGGTGCTCGCTGTCAGCGGCACCGTCGTCGGGTGGCGGGTCGCCGGGTCCTGGAGCGTGCTGCTCGACACCGGCTACGGGGCGCTGCTGCTCGTCAAGGTCGGCCTGGTCCTCGTCGCCGTCGCGGTCGCGGCCTGGAACCGGTTCGTGCTGCTGCCGCGGCTGCGCGCGGTGACGAGGCGGCGCGAGCGTCGCGACGCGGCCGGCCTGCTCGCGCGGACCGTCCTCGCGGAGGCCGGGGTGCTCGTGGCGGTGCTGCTCGTCACCGGGTTCCTCGTCGACCGCAGCCCGGAACCGGAGGCCGAGGTGGCCGCGGCGGGCGCATCGAAGGGCGAGGCGGCGGGGCGCGGGGCCGGGACCGTCCAGCTCGGCGAGATCTCCGCCGAGGTCACCGTGGACCCGCTGGCCGTCGGTCCCACCACGGTCACGATCACGATGACGGACGCGGACGGGAACCCGGTAGAGGGGTACGCCGCTCCGCGGATCAGCCTGTCCACCACCGACCTCGACCTCGGCGACGTCGCGCTGCGCAACCTCGGCCCCGGGACGTACGCCGGGGACGTGGTGCTCCCGACGGGCGGGGAGTGGGAGGCGCAGGTCTCGCTGCGGACGACCGAGTTCGACAACCCAGTACGCACCCTTCGCCTCGACGTGCCCTGAGGGCCGCCCACACCGCAATTCCGGTCGGGCGCGCAAAGCGAGCGTTGCCCCAGACTGGGGGCATGGGCGAGTCAGGACGCGACCGGCTGCGCGAGCTCCTCGACGCCGTGCTGGACGAGGACCACGCGACGCTGGCCGACATGGCCGGCGGGGCGTACTCCTCGCCGTTCCATTTCAACCGGCGCCTGCGCAGGGACGCCGGCGAGCCGCCGGTGGCGATGCGCCGACGGGTGATGCTGGAGCGGGCCGCGTGGCGGATCGCGGGCGGGTCGAGCGTCACCGACGCTGCCTTCGAGGCCGGCTACGAGTCCGTCGAGGGCTTCAGCCGGGCGTACTCGCGGGCGTTCGGGCACCCACCCAGCACGCCCGCCGCGGGGCACTGGCTCCCGGCCCCCAACGGCATCCACTTCCACCCGCCCACCTCGCTGTGGGTCCAGTCCACGGAGCAGGCCATGAACCCGATCACCGAGCACCTCGTCCGCCACGACCTCGACGACACGCGGTCGCTCCTCGACCTCGCCAAGGGCGTGCCGGGGGAGGCGTACGAGTCCCCGCAGCTGCCCGGCCTGCAGGTGCTGGGCTTCGACGGGCCAGACGAGTCGCTGGCGCAGTTGCTCGAGCACCTCGTCGCCACCAAGGAGATCTGGCTCGCCGCCATCCACGGTGACGACTTCCCGCCCGCCGGCGACCGCGACCCCTCCAGCCTGCTGGCCCGCCACGACGAGGTGGCACCGCGCTGGCTCGCCACCGTCCGCGACCTCGACGCGCGCGGGGCGTGGGAGGACCGGCTCGTCGACGCCCTGTGTGACCCGCCCGAGAGCTTCGTGATGGGCAGCGTGTTCACCCACGTGGTGACGTACGCAGCGGCACGACGGCAGGTGGCGCGCCACCTCTTGCGGCAGCACGGCGTCGACGTCGACGAGGGCGACCCGATCACCTGGCTGCGGCGGCAGCGTGGCGAGGAGTGATCAGCCCCGCAGCACCTTCTCCATCGGGCGGCCCTTGGCGAGCTCGTCGACGAGCTTGTCGAGGTAGCGGATCTGCCGCATCAGCGGGTCCTCGACCTCCTGCACCTTGACCCCGCACACCGACCCGGTGATCTGGTCGACCCGCGGGTTGAGGGCAGCGGCATCGAAGAAGTCGGCGAACGTCGTGCCCTCGTCGAGGTGGCGTCGCAGGGTGGCCTCGTCGAAGCCCGTCAGCCACTCGATGACCTGGTCGACCTCGGCCTGCGTCCGGCCCTTGCGCTCGGCCTTCGTCACGTAGTGCGGGTAGACGGAGGCGACGCTCGTGGTGAAGATCCGGTGCACCCTCAGAGGATAGGCGGCTCGTAGGACAGGGGCGGCGTGTGTCGCGGGCTCAGGACACCTTGCCGCCGGGCGCCTTGAAGGTGTTGCAGTCGCCCGGCTGCGACGAGGCGTAGCCGCGGTCGGTCCAGTAGGCCTGGTTGCCGAGGGAGCCGTGGTTGCTGACGCTGATGTAGCGCCACAGCTCAGGACGCTGGGCGTAGTCGGCCAGGATCGGGTAGGCGTCGCGCTGCGCGGAGAGCCAGACGTTGCCCAGACAGCTCGCCTGGAGCTCTGCCCGACGCTCGATCTTGCCCCGGTACCGCGGACCGATGGCCCGCAAGATGCCGACGAGCTGCTGCACGTGGTGGCCGTACTCGTGCGCCAGGGTGTGCGTGGCCGCGAGCCGGGTGAGGCCGTGGCTGTACTCGTCGTCGGGGTAGGCGTTCCACGGGTTGACTATCTCCGCGTCGTACATGTAGATCGTCTTGTTCTTGCCGCAGTAGAACGACAGGCGACCCGGCGTCCCGCACGGGCTCGACGACGTTCCGTTGTGGACGACGACCTTCGGGGCCTTGAACCTCACCCCCGCCTTGCGCAGCTTCGTCCAGCTGCCCTTCCATGCTCGGTCCAGGCACGTCAGCGTCGACCGGTAGTACGCCAGCAGGTTGGCGGAGCTGTCGAGAGGGGCCTGCGAGGCGGGCGTGCAGCCCGCACTCGTCATGGCCGGGACGCGGTAGAGCCGGTTGCGCTTGAGGACGTCGCGCTTGGCGCGGAGCGCGTCGATCCGCGGCGCTGGGGTGGCCGTCGGAGCCACGGCCACGGCCGCGGCACCGGTCGCGGTCGCTGCGGCGCCGGTCGCAGCGGCAGGGACTCCGACAGCGAGTGAACCCAGCAGGCAGGCGGCTACGAAGGCGGCGGTGCGCCGGTGCGAGTGGACGGCGTGTGCTGGGCTGCGGCGAGTCATCCTGAGTCCTTCGTGTTCGAGACGGCCGAGTGACCGCGCCGGTTGACCCTGCCCGCGCTCACCCCGGGCCAAACGTCGGACCTCCGGCGTTGCAGATTGCGCGGCACGAACGTCGTCGAGAAGGCGGCGGTCCGGTCACCTGCATCGCCTCGCGAGCGGCGCTGATCAGCACCCCCGCCGCGCACGGACTCACCCCGCCTGCTCACGCAGCAGCCACCACGCGGCCAGCCACGCAGCGGCTCCCGCCACGAGCTCGACGTGCAGCTCGACGATCGCGAGGGCGATGAGGGTCGTCGCGGCGACAGAGGTGACGCCGTCGAGCGCGATCATCGGCTGACTGCTCGCCCGGCGGCCAGCTCGGCGCGGCGGCGCGCGTCGAGCGCGGACGCACGCCGCGAGAGCCGGCGGTCGAGCAGCTCGGCCGCCTCGGCGGTTCGGCCGGCCATGGCCAACGCGTGCACGAGGGTGTCCTCGACGACCTCGCGCTGCGCCCGGCTGCCGCCGACCGGCCCGAGGGTCCCCACGACGGAGGTGAGGGTCGCCGACGCGGCGTTCCAGCGCTCGTCGACGACCTGCACGAGGCCGGCGCACAGCGGCGCGACGACGTCGCGGAGGACGCGGTCCTCGCTGGCCGACGCGTACGCGGCGAGTCCGGTCAGGCCCGCGGCGTCGCCGTCCGCCGCGAGCAGCACCGCGCCGTGCATGGCGGCGAACGCCGTCGGCGGCGTGGTCAGCCACTCGGTGGGCGACTGGGCGCGTACGGCGGCGACGGGCAGGTCGTCGGTCCACGCCCCGGTCATCCGGCCGCGCCACAGCAGGGCGCCGCTGTCGACGACGACCCGGCTGCCGCTGACCACCGAGGGCGCGAGCTCGCGGGCGTAGCGGCGGCGCACGGCGTCGACGTCCTCCCGCATCAGCTCGTGCAGGGCCGCGTGCCAGGAGAAGTGGGAGCGGTGGTTGGCCTCGGGGCCGCGGGTGCGGATCCACTCGTCGAGCCAGGCCAGGCCGGCCGCGTGGTCGCCGGTCTCGTAGTGGACGTGCGCCCGCGCGTGCACCGCGTGCCCCGACGCCGGCTCGACCGAGAGCGCGTAGGAGGCGAGGTCCTCGGCCTCCGCCCACCGCTCCTGGTCCTGCCGGACGAAGGCGAGCTGCCCGGCGTACCACCAGTCGTCGCCGTAGGAGCGGCCCAGCGACTCGACCAGGTCCGCGGTCTGCGAGCCGCTGGTCAGCCCGCCGAAGGCGACGGTCGGGACGGCGACGCTCACGGCGAGGGCGTCGCGCGGGAACAGGCGTACGTGCCGGAGCAGCGCCGCGGCCCCGGTGGCCTCGTCGGTGCGCAGCCGCGTGGTCACGGCGTCCAGGAAGGACGACTCGCGGTCGTCGAGGTGGCGGTCGGAGGCTGCGCGGTGGGCCGCGCGCAGGGACTCGCGCCAGCGGGTGGTGGTGCCCCACTCGTGGCCGAGGAGGGCGAGGGCGGCGTACGCCTGGACGAAGCCCCCGTCCGCCGCGACCGCCGCCTCGAGGCCCTCCTCGACGCCGTCCTGCAGGCGCAGTAGCCGACCGATCGCGGCGTTGTAGAACTCGGCGGCCTCCGGGCCGGCCGACAGTGTGAGGCCGTAGGGGTCCACCGGGCGGCGACGGGACTCGCCGTGCAGCGAGCGGCTCACGATGCGCGCCACGTCGTAGGCCTGCTCGCGGATCTCCGGCATCGCCGTCGACTCCCAGAGGTTGCCGCGCCGCAGCGACCCGACCGCCAGGAAGGGGAGGGACTCGGGCAGGGTGCCGAGGATGCGCCCGTCGTCGGCGGTGTCGATGCCCAGCCCGGCGGGCCCGGGGCGGACCAGCCCGGTCTGTGCGAGCCGGGTCAGCAACGGGTCGGCACCGATCGCCCCGACCGGGCCGGTGCAGTTGACCACCGCCCCCACCCGGAGCGTGGTGCCGTCGTCGAGCGTCACCCGCAGGGCGTGCGGGTCGGCGACGACCGAGGCGATGGTGCCTCGGTGTCGCTCGAGGCGGCCCTCGGCGGCGATCGCGCCGAGCCGACGGGCGGTGGCGGGCGCCATCCGGTGGCGGTGCACGTCCCACGCGCGCGCGTCCTCGGCGATGAAGCGACGCTTGTCGGCCTCCGAGAGCCCGCGCCAGAGCTCGGCCGTGACGGGGCGGAGCCCGTCGATCGCGGCCCGCCAGTCGCCGGTGGTCGCCACCGCCTGCTCGACGTGACCGGCCACCGTGGCGCGCAGGGCGTCGAGGTCCTGCGTCCGGGTGATCCCCGGCGGCGGCGGGACCGGCGGAGTCGTCGGCAGCACGTGCGGCTCGGGCACGGCGTCGGTGCGCGACACGACGTGGATCGTGCGGTCCGGGCGGTCCGCGCTGATCGCGAGGTCGACCATGGTGAGGCCGGAGCCCAGCATCAGCACGTCGCCGACCTCCGGGATCGCCTCGGTCCACGGGTCGGCGACCAGGCGCGGGTCGCCCGCCAGCCCGGGCGGTGCCCAGCCGGTACCGGGGCGGCTGCCGGTCGCGAGCACGACCGCGCGCGCCCCGACGGTGTCGCCGTCCGACATCTCGACGACGAACCCGTCGGAGGTGCCGGTGACGTCGACGACCGCCGCGCGGCGGCGTACGAGCCGGGCGTTGCCAGGGAACTCGGTCGCGGTGGTGAGCAGGCTCTCGACGTAGCGGCCGAACGCCGCGCGGGGCGCGAAGTCGTGGGGCTGGAAGCGCGGGTCGTGATGGGTGCGCAGCCAGCGCAGGAAGTGCTCGGGGTCGCGCGGGAACGCGCTCATCCCCGACGCCGGGACGTTGAGGAGGTGCCGCTCGTCGGTGGTCGAGTACGCCTGGCCGCGGCCGGTGGTGGGGGCGGGATCGACGAGCTCGACCCGGAAGCGGGACGACAGGGCGGTCACCAGGTGGGTCGCGACGAGCGTGCCGCCCGCGCCGGCTCCGACCACCACGACCCGGCAGTCGCCCTCGTTCGTCACCATCCCGGCGCTCCTTCGTATTAGTCAACTTAATTACTCGACTAAACGTAGCAACCCCGAGCGCCGGGACGCGACTCGGCGCGCTCACCGACCGAGCATGTCCTCCATCAGCGCGATCTCGTCGGTCTGGCTGGACTCGATCGACTCGGCGAGGGCGACGGCGTCCGCGAAGGTGCCGTCCTCCTGCTCGACCTGAGCCATCTCGATCGCGCCCTCGTGGTGCTCGATCATCATCTCGAGCCACACCTGCTCGAAGGAGTCGCCATCGGCGTCCTCGAGCGCCGCCATGTCGTCGGGGTCCATGCCCATCCCGTCGTCCATGCCGCCCATGTCGTGACTGTTCATGTGGTCGCGCGAGGTCTCGGGGACCTCCTCGCCCCACGCGGTCAGCCAGTCGACCATCTGCTCGATCTCCGGCGCCTGGGCTGCGCGGACGTCCTCGGTCAGCTGGGTCAGCCCGGGCGAGAGCTCCTTGCCCTGCGTCATGTCGACCATGACCAGGGCGTCGGCGTGGTGCCGGATCATCTCGGTGGCGAAGTCGACGTCGGCGCCGTTGTAGACGTCGCCGTTGGCGGCCGTCTGCTCGGCCGCGGGTTCATCGGTTGCCTCACCGTCACCGCAGGCCGCGAGGGCTGGGGCGAGGGCGAGGACGAGCGCGGCGGCGGTGGCGCGGCGCGCTCGGGCAGACGCGGGTACGGACATGGGTCTCTCCTTGTCGGTGTCATGCGGATGAGGTGGGTCGTGCCGGAGCGGATCCGGCCGCGACCCCCTCAGCAGCGCAGGACCGACAGGGCGTGGAGGTCGGGTGGTGCGAGGCTGGTCCGCACCCGGGTGGCGTACGACGACGCGGTGGCGGCCCGCGGCAGCAGGCGGAGCAGTCCCGACCGTGGCCGGCCCAGGCGCAGCAGCGCCATGAGCGCGGATGTGGCGAGCACCGCCAGGCACATGCCGAGGACGGCCATCTCGTGTCCCGGCTCGCCGTGCTCGACGGCGCCCGGCCCGTCGGTCGCAAGAGCACGGCCGGCATGGCCGGCATGGCCGGCATCGCCGACACTCGTCGACGTCTGGGGCATCGGGTCGTGCGTCCCGGCATGGGCGGCGAGGCCGTGCATGGCGAAGATCGCCAGCAGTGCGGCGGCCGCCCACCAGGTCCGGATCACGTGGTCAGCCTAGGTCGCGCCGCATGACCACGCGCGGGAAGCCTGCTGATGTGGCCTCGGTGCGCGACGCGAGCGTGAATCCTGCCTGCTCGAAGAGGGAGCGGGTGCCGACGTAGGCCATGGTGAGGTCGACCTTCTCCCCGCGGTTGTCGACGGGATAGCCCTCGACGACCGGCGCGCCGCGCTGGGCGGCGTAGGCGACCGCGCCGTCGAGGAGCACGTGGGAGATGCCGCGGCCCCGGTGGCCGGGGCGCACGCGGATGCACCACACCGACCAGGCGGGCTGGTCGTCGACGTGCGGGATCTTCGTCGAGCGGGCGAACGGCAGCTCGGACCGCGGCGCCACCGCCGCCCAGCCGACCACCTCGTCGCCGTCGTAGGCGAGCACACCGGGCTTGGTGCGCCGCCGGGTGAGCGCCTCGACGAAGGCCCCGCGGTCCGGGCCGGCCAGCTCCCTGTTCTCCTTGGCGGGGGTCCGGTGGCTCAGGCACCAGCAGACGTTGGAGGCCGGGTTCTTCGGACCGACCATCGTGCGTACGTCGTCGAAGCGCGCGTGGGTCGCGGGAAACACGCGGAACCCGTCGGAGGTGGCGAGGGGCGTGGTGGCCATGCCGCCACGCTAGACCGGCCCGCCGACACCCGGCGTGCGGACGGGCGCGCCGTGTTCAATGGCCGCCATGGCGCACGCGATGCGGAAGATCGGCCTGCTCGGCGGGATGAGCTGGGAGAGCTCGGCGCTCTACTACGCGATCCTCAACCAGGAGGTGCGCGAGCGGCTGGGCGGCTACCACTCGGCGCGCGTGGTCCTGTCGTCGGTCGACTTCGCCGAGGTCGAGGCGATGCAGGCGGCGGGGGAGTGGGACGCCGCCGCGGACCTCCTCGCCGGCGAGGCGGTCGCGCTCGAGGCGGCGGGTGCCGAGTGCGTGGTGCTGTGCACCAACACGATGCACAAGGTCGCCGACGCCGTCGAGGCCGCGATCTCGGTGCCGCTCGTGCACATCGTCGACGTGACCGCCGCCGCCGTCCGCGCCGCCGGGCTCACCCGGGTCGCGCTGCTCGGCACCCGCTTCACGATGGAGCAGTCCTTCGTGCGCGACCGCCTCGCCGCGGGCGGGGTCGAGGCGCTCGTGCCGTCGGGCGAGGACCTCGAGACGGTGCACCGGGTGATCTACGAGGAGCTGGTCCACGGCGTCGTCCGCGAGTCGTCGCGCGCGGCGTACATCGAGGTCATCGAGCGGCTCGTGGCCCACGGGGCCGAGGGCGTCGTGCTCGGCTGCACGGAGATCGAGCTGCTGGTCGGCGCGGACGACGTCGACGTCCCGGTCTTCGCGACCACCGCGCTGCACGCGCGGGCGGCGGTGGAGCTCGCGCTCAGCTGAGGCGCGCGACCACCAGCGCCAGCCACTCGTCGAGCCGCGCGAGCTGGTCGGGGAGCCGGAACAGCGGCGGCCTGCCCGGCGGGGGCAGGTAGCCGACCGCATCCATCACCAGCCAGTACGGGTGCGCGGGCTCGGGGGCCAGCGGGGCGTACGCCTCCAGGAACGCCTCGGCCGGCGCGGTCCCGACCAGCACGGCGAGGGTGGAGGCTGCGCGTCCCGCGTCGAGCCACGCCGGTCCGGTGGACGTCTCCACCCAGTCGACGACCCCGCTGATCGCGCCGCCGGACCAGAGGAGGTTGCGGTGGCCGAAGTCGCGGTGCAGGAACGTCGGCGCGTACGTCGGCGCAGGCGCGGCCAGCACCTCGAACGCGCGCTCCCACGACTGCCGGTGGCGGGTCCACCCGGGCACCGCCCACTTCTCCGGCCACGCCCAGGACTGGTAGGTCCGGAACGGCTCGGCCGGCCGCTGCGCGTGGATCGTCGCGAGCAGCCCGGCCGTCGCCCGCAGCCCGTCGTCGTCGACGTCCGGGCGAGCCTCGCCCGGCAGCCGCGACATCAGGTGCGCGGCGACTCCGCAGGCCGTGCCGTCGGCGTCGAGCGCGAGGCTGGTCGGCGCCGGCACGTCGGTCCCGGCGAGGAACAGCTGGGCCTGGCGCTCGCGCGTGGTGAGCTCGGCGCCGTGGGTGCGCCAGGGCTCGTTGGTCATCAGCCGCAGCACCGTCTCGGTGCCGTCGCCGTGCCGGAGCGCGAGCATGCGCGACGTGAACCCGCCTGTCAGGCGTACGTGGGAGACGACCGGCGAACCGGTGGCCGAGCCGGCCCAGTCCAGAGCTGCGTCGAGGTCGAGCACGCCGCGACGCTACCCGGCCTGCCCGTCACCCCTGTGCGGGCCAGAGGGAGTGGTACGCGTTGATCGCGGGCTGACCGCCGAGGTGGGCGTAGAGCACGTGCGAGTCGGCCGGGATCTCCCGAGAGGACACGAGGTCGACCAGCCCCGCCAGCGACTTCCCCTCGTAGACCGGATCGGTGATCATCGCCTCGAGCTGCGCGCCGAGCGCCATCGCCTCCATCGTGGAGTCCACCGGGAGCCCGTACAGCTCGCCGGCCCAGCCCTCGAGCACGGTGATCTCGTCGTCGCGCAGGTCGCGGCCGAGCTCGATCAGCTCCGCGGTGTGGCGCGCGATGCGACCGACCTGGTCGCGGGTCTTCTCCAGCGTCGCGCTGGCGTCGATGCCCAGCACGCGGCGGCGCACGCCGGTCAGGTCCTCGAGCGCCGCGAAGCCGGCGATCATCCCGGCATGGGTGGAGCCGGTGACGGTGCAGACCACGATCGTGTCGAAGGTGACGCCGAGTGCCTTCTCCTGCTCGGCGACCTCGAAGGCCCAGCTGGCGAAGCCGAGGCCGCCGAGGCGGTGCTCGCTCGCACCGGCCGGGATGGCGTACGGCGTGCCGCCCGCCTCCTCCACCTCGCGGATCGCGTCCTTCCACGAGTCGCGGATGCCGATGTCGAAGCCGTGCGGGTCCAGGCGCGAGTCGGCACCCATCATCCGGCTGAGCAGGATGTTGCCGACCTGGGTGTTGGTCGGGTCGTCCCACGGCACCCACTGCTCCTGGACCAGGCGGCACTTCAGGCCCAGGTGCGCGGCGACGGCGGCGACCTGTCGGGTGTGGTTGGACTGGAAGCCGCCGATCGACACGAGGGTGTCCGCGCCGCTGGCGAGCACGTCGGGGACGATGTACTCGAGCTTGCGGACCTTGTTGCCGCCGTAGGCCAGGCCGCTGCTGACGTCCTCGCGCTTGGCCCACACCTGCGCTCCACCCAGGTGCTGGGTGAGCCGCTTCAGGTGCTGGACGGGGGAGGGGCCGAAGGTGAGCGGGTAGCGCTCGAACT
>JAESGW010000509.1_pt1 | contig 32167 bp, 42 predicted proteins | sample 9269791 | NCBI WGS metagenome assembly JAESGW01 (sample SAMN16773120, study PRJNA677053) | algae metagenome | isolation source: Aphanocapsa lilacina HA4352-LM1 and co-occurring heterotrophs from near cave... | place: USA: Maniniholo cave, near Haena, Kauai, HI | collected 2009-07-28
TACATCGACTATTACAACCACCGCCGCATCAAACTGAAACTGAAAGGGCTGGCCCCTGTGCAATACAGGACCCAGCCCTTAAATCTACCAGCTCAATGAACCGTCCAACTTTACGGGGTCAGTTCACGTTGCCGGGACAGTTTGGGAGGGGCGGGGAGGGAAACTGCGGTTGTCAGCCGCCGGAGCTGCGGTCGTGTGTGCCATAGGATTCGCTGCGTTCGACGCTGCGGTAGTAGTCGACAAGCAGCTTGCCGCGCTCGGGCTTGAAGCCGCGGCCGGCAGAAGTGACCGCCGAGATGCGGTCGATGCGGAAGGCGCGGAAGTCGTTGCGCATCTCGCACCAGGCGATCAGCGTCCAGACCTTGCCCCAGAACCATAGGCCGAGCGGGCGGACCTCGCGGGCAGAGCCGCGGCCGGCTTCGTCATTGTAGTCGAGCTTGAGCACCTGGCGCTTTTCGACGGCGCGCTCGATCAGGTCGATCGCCTCGCGGTCGGCGTCTGACACCACCCACATCGGCGTGTGGATCTCGGTGCGGGCGATGCGGTCCTTTTCCGAGTCGGGCAGGACCGCGCCGATCTTGACCAGCGCTTCGTCGGCGGCACGCGCCATGGCGGCGCCACCAAAGGCGCGGACCATGCGGGCGCCGGCAACCAATGCTACGATTTCGTCCCGTGTGAACATCAGCGGCGGAAGGTCGAAACCCTCCCTCATCATATAGCCCACCCCGGCCTCGCCATCGATCGGCACACCCGTCGATTGCAGGTCGGCGATGTCGCGATAGATCGTGCGCTCGGAAACCTCGAGCCACGCGCCCAGCTTGTGCGCGGTCACCAGGCGGCCGCCGCGGAGATGCTGTACGATCTGGAACAGCCTGTCGGCGCGTCTCATCGATTACCCCTCAAGTCTCGCGCTGTTCTTGGCCAAGTGGGGGCGCCTGGCGTCGATGACAATGCGCGTCGTCATAATCTCAGTCCGGAACGTCGCCAAGCGCCTGGCACAGGGCGACCGAGATGCGAACCGTTCATCCTATCATCGCACAAGGCTCCTGACAGCGTATTGTCAGGAGCCGTCACCATGTCCGTGCGCTGCCCCGGCATGTTCGCGGGCAAACATGGCGCGCATCTCGCCGATCTGGCCGACGAGTTCGGGGTAGAGCATCTCGAGGAAGGCGGCGGCGAAGGTGCCGGGCGCGGAGCCGGGGGCGGAGACAATGTTGCTGTCGGCGACGGCGTGCGGCACGTCCTGGTAGTCCTGAGCGCCGGCGTAGGCAGGCTCATGCCCGAGGATCCAGTCGCGGCCGTTGCTGGTGTGGGAGACACCGTCGAACAGGCCGGCACGGGCGAGCGCAAGGGTGCCGGCGCAGATGCCGCCGACGACGCCGCCGCGCCCGGCGACAGCCTTCAGCAGTGGCGAGACATCAGGCGCTTCCTTCGACGCCCAGCGATCCGAGCCGATGACGGCGACAGCGTCAAGATCCATGTTTTCCGCGGGGTTGGCGCCGCGTGTCGGCGACAGGCTGAAGCCGGCGATCGAGGTCAGCGGTGCCTCGTGCGGCGAAATCGCGATCGCGCGCGCGCCGAACCATTCGGCCGCCGAAGCGGCCAGAAGGCCATACTCCCAGTCGGCATAACCTTCGATGAACAGGACACCGATCGTCTTGGCTGTGGTCATGGGCGTGTCCCCTCTGTCGGGTGTGTCAATTGCGGTCGGTGCGGCGGGCGTCGAAACGGTCGGGCCAGCCGATATCCTTGCGGATGCTTGTCGGCAGAGAATTCATGAGGCGCTCGGTGCGGATCTCATTGTGCATGGTCCTGACCTTGCCAGCATAATGCCTGATGGTGCGAAAGATGACAGGCGTAAACGTGTTCATGGCGGGTCCTCCTTATCTTGTACGGGAGGAGTATCGCACACCCCTCCTGACAGCAGTCTGTCAGGAGCACGCGGTCGTGCGCGACTATGTTTCTGTCAGGCTTTGGCAGCAACCGTGCCGTTGAGCGCGAGGCGCCCGCCATCGGCGAAAATCGTCTGCCCGGTGATGTAGGAAGCATCGTCGGAAGCGAGGAAAGCGGCGATGGAAGCGATCTCTTCAGGTTCGCCGATGCGGCCGAGCGGGGTGCGCGACAGGATGCGGGCCTTGGCCACCGGATCGGCCTTGGCACGGGCCAGCATGTCGGTCGAGATCGAGCCGGGGCCGATGGCGTTGACGCGGATGCCATAGGGCGCGAGGCCGAGCGCCATCACCGTCGTCAGCTGGCCGACACCGCCCTTGGACACGGCATAGGGCACCTGGTCGGGATGGGCGACGACCGAATTGATCGACGACATGTTGATGATCGTGCCCGCGGGCCCGCCTGCCTTGACCCTGTCGGCCATGATGCGGGCGACGGCCTGGCCGGCTAGAAAAGCACCCTTGAGATTGACCCTCAGCACGCGGTCGAAATCGTCTTCGGCAAGGTCGAGGAAACTGGCCTGGTGGTCGATGCCGGCATTGTTGACCAGCACGTCGATGTCGCCGAAGGCGTCGATGGTCGAAGCGACGAGATTGTGGACGTCGAGGCGCTTGCCGACATCGGCGCGAACGAACCGCGCCTCGCCGAGCTTTTCCAGATCGCGCTCTGCGGCATTGCCCTCTTCCTGGTCGATGTCGGCGATGACGACACGCGCGCCCTCGCGCAGGAAGCGCTCGGCGATGGCATGGCCGATGCCCCTGGCGCCGCCGGTGATGATCGCCGTCTTGCCGTCGAGCTTCATTGTCCGCTCCTGCCCTTGTCGCCGCGCGGGCGAATCCTGTGGCGGACACTGGCGGGAAGGCCGGGCGCGGTCAACGGGGATGGGTGACGACCGCCGTCCTGCTCAGTCGCCCGATGCGGCGATGAAGACCGCCAGTTGAGCGTCGAAGGCGCGCTTGTAGGCGGGGCGGGCCTGGCCGCGGGCGACATAGGCGGCTAGGTTTGGATAATCCTCGACGATGCCGTCCCCCTCCAGCCGGCGCAGCACCATCACCATCATGAGGTCGCCGGCGCTGAACGCGCCGTCGAGCCACTCGGCTTCGCCAAGCCTGTCGGAAAGCTGGTCCATCCGGACGCGGATGCGATCCTTGAGCATCGGGATACGTTCCGCGAGCCAGGGCTTGTCGCCCTCCACGAAAGGCGCCTGTTCGAGCTCGACGATCGGTGGCTCGACAGTGTTCAGCGCGGCGAACATCCAGGTGATGGCGCGCGCCCGGGCGTTGGCTTCGCTGGGCAGCAGCCCGGCATGGCGCTCGGCGATGTGGAAGATGATCGAGCCCGACTCGAACAGGACGAGGTCGCCTTCCTCATATGTCGGGATCTGCCCGAAGGGATGACGCGCCAGATGCGCCGGCTGCTTCATCGCCTTGAACGACACCAGACGGACGTCGTAAGGCTGGCCCACCTCCTCGAGCGCCCAGCGCACGCGCATGTCGCGCGCCAGGCCCATGCCCTGGTCGGGCGAGGCCTCAAAAGCGGTGATGGTGGGGATCATCGGCAGGCTCCGGGTTGGTGCATATCCTTGCTTGGTGCCTCCAGAGGACGAATGGCAGGCAGGGTTTCCGACAGGCGCCCGAAATTTCTTCGACAGGCGTGGCAAGTTTCACAATGAAATCAGTAATGTATTTCCCGTATTCCGTTTCGATCATCCAGCGGCTAGTCAGCCAACACCAAAGGCGCCCTTATGACCGATGACAGGCCTGCCGCTCTGCCAAGCGGTGAAGGCGCCAAGGAGTTCGATGCCGCTGCGTGGGTGGGTGAGCCGGACAACCGACCCAACGATGAATTCATGGTGGCACGCGCCAAAGTCGCGTTCTGGATGTTTGTTCTTATGACATGTGGGTTGGCTATTTACGTCACTGCACGGCTGGCCCTTCGAATTGTGGAGCTTCTGTACCAAGCTTGACAAAAGCCAGCCTCCAAGCTGTCGATTGGCAGGCCACGCAATCTTGCCAGTGGGCTGGACAATGGCCGCCGCGCCCCTATGTCGGAAGGGCGGGACGGTTACGCCGAACTGGCCACATGCGAGAGGAGCGCACAATGCCAACTGCCAAGAACACGATCTGCCTGTGGTACGACAAGGATGCGGAGGCCGCGGCCCGATTCTACGCTACCGTGTTTCCCGACAGCAAGGTTACGGCCGTGCATCGCGCGCCGGGCGACTATCCCTCGGGCAAGGAGGGCGACGTGCTGACGGTCGAATTCACCGTCGCCGGCATTCCCTGCATCGGCCTCAATGGCGGCCCTGTCTTTACCCACGACGAGGCTTTCTCGTTCCAGATCGCCACCGACGACCAGGAAGAGACCGACCGCTACTGGAACGCAATCGTCGGCAATGGCGGCCAGGAAAGTGCCTGCGGCTGGTGCAAGGACAAATGGGGCCTCAACTGGCAGATCACGCCGCGCGTGCTGACCGATGCCATGGCTGCCGGCGGCGCTGAAGCCAAGCGCGCCTTCGCGGCGATGATGGACATGAAGAAGATCGACGTCGCCGCGATAGAGGCGGCGCGGCGGGGGTGATGCTGACGCAGTAGGGTTTGTCCAACCGGCAAGGCAGGTTAGCAAAGGTCCTTTTCCAGCCGGACGGCTGATGCCAGATCCGTCTGCACGGATGCGGCAAAGCGGAAGCCTGATGTCTCGTAGAACCGGCGCGCCCGTTCGCCGGCCACGACCTCGAGCGTTTGCGCGCCGAGCGCTTTGGCGCGTCTTTCGGCTTCGGCGACAAGCCGGGTGCCGATGCCCTTGCGCCATGCTTCCGGTGCGATGAAGAGATCCTCCAGCTCGGCCCGAGCGGCGTCGTCACCCGGAAGAACCGTCACGAAACCGACGATCTCCCCGGCCAGTTCGGCGATGGCGACATACGGCAGGTGCGCGGCCGGAACCTCCCTTGCCCCCGGCATCGCAAGCAGCGCCTCGACATGGTCTCCCCAGGCCAGCGAAGAGCGCAGCTTGAGCGCGCCGAGGATGTCGCGATCCTCGGTGCGAGCGGGTCGAATACTGACGGTCGGTCCAAGTCCCTCGGCCAGTGACATCATTCGAGCACCAGTTGGACGTCGTCCTCGGCCTCGTCTGCACCCGGGCCATGGCACCGAATGATCTCGACCAGCCAGTCGAAGACTGTCGGGCCAATGCCGGCACGGGCATCGGCAAGCTTTTGCTTGACGTTGACCCTATTGGCTGGATGGCACTGTGCGAGCTGGAGCTCCAACTGGCGGGCCGTCTCCGGGTGCCCGAGGTTTAGCCTCGATTTCTCGGAATGCCTCCACCTCAGCGCAATCCGCTCAGGCGTCCCGAAGCCGCCTTTCAGGATGTCGTCGAACGCGTCGAGATTGCGGCCCCAGCGATGGCCGGGGATCAGCACACGGCTGATCTCGTCGTAGAATTCTTCCAGCGAGCCGATGCGGGAGCCGTCGATCGTGTATTCGGTGGTCACGCGGCTACCTCGAACTGTAGAGCGGTTGTCGAATGGCCGATGCGGTCGATATGCTTGCTGACCTGCAAGTTCCGGAGTTCGCAATGGCGGTAGAAGGAACGAAACACTGGTTGATTGCGAGCGATGTCGCTGACCGGGACGGCATTGGCGTCGAGCTTTACGTCAATGGCAATCTTGTAGTTGAGATTTTCCGCGACGACACCAAGAAAACACGTGAGGTAACACTCTACGAGAAAGATGTTCCCTTGGAATATGTTGAGGAAGCCATATCAAAGTTCAAGACAGAAACTCCATGGGAATTCCTGGATTGATGCAGCAGGTCGAGCAGGGCGTGTCTTTGCGCGCAAGCCTCACATCTTCTCGCCAGGCAAGGCACTTGCCTGCCTGACCCAGTCGGAGAACTGGGCTTCGTCGAAGCGTCTGTCCTCGTAGATGTCGAGATAACGCACGTCGGCCTGCTTGGAGGCGCCCGGCGGCAGCGGCACAAGCTGCGCGCCCTTGAAGAAGGCGACCTTGACGTATTTGCTCATGCAGTGGAAGCCGAGGAACCAGACGTCCTTCTCCATGCCGTAGAAGGGCGAGTTCCACTTCACCGCCTTGACCACGTCGGGGACCACTGCGGTGACGAGGGCGTCGATGCGGCGGCCGACATCCTGTTTCCAGCCGGGCATGGCGTCGATGTAGGACTGGAGGACGGCGTCGCCATAACCCTTCGCGATCTGTGGATTGCCGCCCGACAACAGCTTGGGTGCCGCGTCCCTGGCCATCAGGCATGGCCCTTTGCCGCCGGCAGCGTGTCCTGTCGACCGCTGAAATAGGGCGCGAAGAACATGTAGATGCCGGTCGGGATCAGCACGAAGAGCGGCGGCAGCGGCAGGTAGTAGTACCAATCGGGCAGGGTGGTGACGGCCATGCCGACAAAGATCGAGGCGACGACCAGGCTGAAGAGGAGCGAGGTCCAGCGATGGATGATGCGGATCACTGAGTTCATTTGCATTACTCCCTGAAATCGACGTCTGCTCAGTCGAGCTTCGAGACGACGTTGCCCAACTGGTCGAAGAAGCGCGGCCAGCCGACTGATGCACCCTGGAAGTAGGATTTCTGGGCGGTGGTGAAGCCGCGCTGCTCCATGCGCAGGCTGGTGCCCGCCGCGGTCGGCGCAAGCGTCCATGTGACGATGCTCCTGAGGTCCTTGGTGTCCCAGCGATAGGACAAAGCGCGGTGCTCCTCGACCGTCTCGACCTCGCAATCGACCTGGCCCCAGTCGGCGGACAGTGTGAAGCGGCGGCCGGCGACAGGGATGAAGTCGTTGTTCATCAGCCATTCGGCGATGAGGTGCGGCTGGGTCAGCGCGCGCCAGAGCTTTTCCGGCGGATAGGGGAAATCGCGTTCGACCACGACCGAGCGCGTGGTTTCCATCGTTTCGGTCATTGGTCCATCCTCTTGAGTAAATTGTCGAGATCGTCGAAGCGGTCGTTCCAGAAGCCGGACATTTCGGACGTCCAGTCGATCAGCGTCCGCAGCGCATCGCGCTCGACGCTGTAATAGGTGTAGCGGCCCTGCTGCCGGTCGCGCACAAGTCCGGCCGTCTTCAGGATCTTCAGATGCTTGGAGACCACCGGCTGAGAGACACCGGCCTCGCCCAGCAGGCCGACAACGGTGGTGTCGCCATTGCGGCAGAGACGCTCGAACAGCCCGCGGCGTGTCGGATCGGAAAGCGCGCGAAAGATCGCGTCCTGGGGTTCGGTCATGAGTCATACCCAAATGGCTATGAGTTAATGCATAGCCATTTGGGTATGGGATTGTCAATATGGGATAGAAATGTCATGCCGCCGCCCATGTCGGCGGCGGCGATCTGCGTCGGAATAGGCTGGCCCCTGAGCCAGATCAGCCTTGTGGTGACGCGGTCTCGACGTCTTCGATGTCGTAGGCCTCGACAAGCTCGGGCTCGGCCTCGGCATAGACGGCGGTGGGCGTGACGAGGTCTTTCAGGCTGCCGCCCGAACCATCCATGCCGGCGGCGCCCAGGAGCGCGTCGCCAAGCGGCTTGTTGCCGGTGAATCGCAGCAGCTGGTCTGCGAGGTCGCCGGCGCCGGAGCGGTTGGCGCCGTCGCTGCCGGAGCGACCGGCGGAGAAGCCCTGAGTGTCGAACACGCGGATGCTCTCGATGCGGCTGGCCGGCTCCATCAGTGCCTTCAGCGCCTCCGGCAGCATGCTGATGCGAGCCTGCGTCAGCTCGAACTGGATCATCTTGTCGGACAGCGTGTTGGAGGCTTCGTTGCGCGCCCGGATGGTCTGGGCGTGGGCTTCGCCCTCGACCTGGATGCCTTCGGCGCGCACCTTCATCGCCTCGGCACTGGCGCGGGCCTCGACGAGGGTCGCCTCGGCCCGGTCCTCGGCCGCGGCCTTCTCGGCGGTGGCGCTGACGGTGACGGTGATGGCTTCGGATTCGGCCGCTTCCTGTGCCTGCAAGATGGCGATCTGGCGGTTACGGTCGGCGATTTCGCGCTCGCGCGCCGTCTGCACCTTTTCGTGGGCGGCGACGCTGAGCGCCTCGGCCTCGCGGGCCTTGGCCTCGGCGCGCAAGGTCTCCTCGCTCTTCTTGGCAATGGCCACCGCCATGGTCTGGCGGCTCAGCTCGACGTCGCGCTCGGAGTTGATGCGGGCCTCTTCCTTGGCCTTGCTGGCCGCTGCCGAACGCTCGGCGATCTCGCGCTCGCGCTCGATCTGGGCGCTCTGCTCGGCAAGCTTGGCGTCTTCCTCGGCCTTGGCCTTTTCGGCGCGGGTCAGCGCCTCCTTGTTGGCGACGTCGCGCTGCTGGTCGAGGCGGGCCTCTTCTTCCTGGCGCTTGAGCGCGAAGCGCTGCTTGGCGGCGGTCATGTCCTGCTCGGCGATCGCCACTTCGGTCTGGCGGGTGATTTCGTTGCGCTCCTTGCGGCGCTGCTCGGTAATGATGGTGAGCTTGGCCAGGCCGACGGCGTCGAACGCGTTGGTTTCGTTGAAGAACTCCTTCGGCGTCTGGTCGAGGCCGGTGAGGCTGACTGATTCCAGCTCGAGGCCGTTGGAGCGCAAGTCGGTCTCGACAGCGTCCTGCACTGCCTTGACGAAGTCGGAGCGGCTCTCGTGCAACTGGTCGAGCGTGTTGCGGGCCGCCACCGAGCGCAGCGCATCGACCAGCTTCGCTTCGACCAGGTCCTGGATTGCCTTGGGGTCGTTGACCCGGTCACCCAGCGTCTGGGCGGCCAGGCCGATGCCGTCGTCGGTGCCGTCGACGCGGACGTAGAACTCGGCGCGGATGTCGACGCGCATGCGGTCGGCAGTGATGAAGGCGTCCTCGCGGCGGCGATCGACCACCAGCTTGACGGTGTTGAGCTTGACCCGCGCCAGCGCATGGACGACCGGCAGGATGAGCGCGCCGCCGTCCTTGACGACGCGGCGGCCGCCGACGCCGGTGCGGACGAAGGCCTCATCGCGCTCGGCGCGGTGGTAGAGCCGGCCGAAGGTGAAGCCGATGGCGGCGACGATGACCGCTGTTATGGCGGCCCAGATCAGGAATTCCTGGATAGCTTCCAAAGTCCGCTCCTATTGTAATGTGCAGCCGGCGGCTTTGCCGGCCAGGAAAACCAGTCCTTCAGGCGATCTCAGTCGCTGGTGAAGGGGATAACAAGGAAGATGCGGTCGCTGCCGGGTGCCGCCGAAACCACGACGACCTCGGCACCCTTCTGGATGACGCTGCCCTGGTCTGCGGGGCGCGCCTTGATCGTGTGAAGGTCGCCATGTTCGTCGCGCACGCGGATCGCGCCGGGAACGCCGTCATCGAGCGGGCCGAGTGTGACGACACCACGCCGGCCGATCATGTGTTCGCGTGTCACCGCGTAGCTTTCGTCGCGTGGCAGCACCTTGGCGATGCCGTTGCCGACGAGCTTGGTGGCGGTGACACTGGCCGGGACGGCAACCACCAGGTAAGCCCAGGCCGGCAGGCCAGGGACCGTGCCGTCGACCAGCATGCCGGTTGCGCCAAAGGTGGTGAGCAGCAGCATGCCGAGGATCGAGAATGGCACGCGACCGAAATTCAGCCAGTCGAACAGCTCGCCGATGCTGGTGCCGTCGATCATGTCGGCCACGGAATCGCCGAGCGATACACTGCCGGCGAAGTAGACGACGATCTGCAACACACCGAGGCAGAGCCCGGCGAGCAGAGGATAGAGATAAAGCGCTGAGGCGGACGTGAAGTCCTGGAGCATCGCTTATTCCTTGTCCTTGATCTGGTCACGCAGGGCGGCGAGCCTCTCGTCGATCCGGCGGTCGCGCCCGAATGCCTCCAGCTCGGCTAGGTCGTCGCTGCGGGACGCGCCTGCGGGCAGTTCGGTCAGGCGGCCGACGGCGCTGAGGGCTGCGGCGATCCTGTCCTCCGGCGACGGATGCCGGATGCCGGCGGGTGTCGGCTGGCCCTGCGCCCGATGCTGGTTGGCGCGGCGTGCGATCTTGACCCGTTCCTCGGCATCGCGGCGCGCGGCGGCGGCGGCATTGAGAGCGGCGCGTGAATCGGCGATGCGGATGTCGACGTCGTCGATCAGCTTGTCGATCGAGGCAACCTGGGCGTTGATGTCGTCCTGCCGGCCAACGCCCGCGCGCGCCAAGTCTTCGCGGCCGGAACGCAGAGCTACCAGAATATTGGCCTCCAGCGCCGTGTGCTCCTCAAGTAGATCGTCGCGCTGCATGGCGTAACGCTTGCGTTCGGCGATGAGGGCGGCCAGACCCGACTTCAGCTCGTCGGCAGCCTTGTCGATCTCGCGGATGGCCTGTTCGGCGACGGCCTCAGGTGCCTTTTGCTCCAGGCTTTCGATCACGGTGGTGACGAGGCCTGCCGCGAGGCGGGAAACCCGGCCGGAAATGGACTCGATCTGCATGGCGTCGATCTCCTTGTTTTGCATTTCTCGGGAAAGAGGCACGGATAGCGAATAGGTCCCATCCTGTCGGATGAGGTGAGAAAGCGAAATCTTTTCAGGAATGTCGCTGTATCCTGTGACCAGGAAGCCGGCGAGCACGCGGCCGTGGAGGCTGGCCAGCGAGAGGGTGTCGACGCCCTTGAACGACATCAGCTTTTCGTCGAGCGGCAGCCTGTCGGCCGACCACGATCCGGCTGCGTATTCGCGGATACCGTTGGTCACCAGACGGGCCGGCAGACCGGTCTGCAATCTGATCTGCTCGTAAGCGAGGCGCTGCAGCTCGAAGGTATCGGCGCGGTTTGACGGCGTGTGGGCGTCCAAGATGTCGCGAATACCGGCATAGGCGCGAAATGTGTCCGCAAGATCATTGCGGCCGCTTTCATCTAGGATAAGCTTGTAGTTCGCAGACTTCATGCTTGCCTCCCTACTTCAATCACTTAGGAGGTGATTTCGTCATTGTCAAGAAAATCACCAAATCGGTGATTGAGGAATTTTTCGTCGGGCTCCGTCAGGTTGTGCTCGTGGCTCGCCGGCCGTTTCGGCTGGCTGGCGCCCTGTCCGCACTGCCGCGCAAATATGGACTGCGTCCCGGCGTGGCCGGCATCGCCAAGGCCCTGGCCGACCAGATGGTCCATTTCGCCGGGGGCGACCGGGTCGCGCCGGCATCTTGCGAAATGCCGGGACCCTGTTGCACAACAGGGCATGTCGAAGACCACTCCCGCCACGCTCGCCTTGACCAAGTCCGGCATTCCGTTTGCGCTTGCGACCTATGAGTATGACGCCGGGGCGGAGCGTGTCGGGTTGCAGGCGGCGGAGGCGATGGGGGTTTCGCCCGGCATCGTGCTCAAGACCCTGATGGTCGAGGTCGACGGCAGGCCGGCTTGCGTGGTGGTGCCCTCCGACAAGGAGGTCAACATGAAGAAGGTGGCGGCCGCCTTCGGCGGCAAGGCGGCGCAGATGATGAAGCCAGACACTGCCGAGCGACTGACCGGTTACAAGGTCGGTGGAATCAGTCCCTTCGGCCAGCGCAAGCAGGTGCCGACGGCGGTCGAGGAACTCGCGACGCTTGAGGACGAGATCTTCCTGAACGGCGGGCAGAGGGGCCTGCAGATTCGCATGCGGCCCGGTGACCTGATCGCGGCACTGGGCGCCAAGGTCGCCGACCTGATCCGCTGACGTTTCGATCCGGTAAGCTTCTTTCTGCCAAGTCGATGCAAGTCCGGCAGCGCCGCTGTTTTCAGGGCTGCACGGGTCAATCGCTACTTCCGCTTGTCGGCAAAATGCTGCTTCAGCCTGGCGATCTCGTCAGGCGACAAGTCCTTGATGTCGGCGACCTGCATCCAGGCGTCGATATAGTGCTCGGCGGCGTAGACGTGGCCATAGCCCATCGGCGCGGTGGTCGCCATGGCCAGGTCGAGCGTCAGCTGCAGGAAGGTGACGACGGGGTACCAGCGCAACTCGGGCGAGACGTCGGGGCCGCGTGGCGTCTTCATCCAGTCCGGCTCGCTGTAGAGCGCGTGGGTTTCATAGAAGGTGATCGGGTCGGAGGCGTATTGCAGGTAGACCAGGCGCAGTGGACCCCATTGAGCGCCCGGAATGTCGAGCGCGTTCTTCTGTGCGGTGAAGCGGACATAGGAGCCGTCACGGAATTCGGGCAGCCACTCCGGCGAGCCGGGATTGCGGTCGTCGGTGATCGAGTGCCAGATTCGGCTGGCGAAGGGCGGGCCGCTGAGCAGCGCGCCTTGATAGGGATCTCCGAGGACCTCGAACAGCTCGTTGGACAGCTCGGTGCTGAGCGCACCAAGGCTGAGGCCGAAGAGATAGAGTTTCGGGCGCGTATCCCTGGGCAAGGTGTGCCAGTAGCCATAGATTTCGCTGAACAGCGCGCGCGACTGCTCGGCGCCGTAGCCGGGCTCGACCAGGAGCGACAGCCAACTGGCAAGATAGGAGTATTGGGCGGAGACGCTGGCGACGTCGCCATTGTGCAGGAACTCGATCGGGTCGATCGCCTGCTCGTCGACCCAGCCGGTGCCGGTGGGCGTGACGATGACGAGCGTCGAACGCTCGAAGCCGCCGGCGCGCTTCAACTCCTCCAACGCAAGTTTGGCGCGTTGCTGCGGCGTGTCGCCCGACTGCAGGCCGACATAGACGCGGATGGGTTCCTTGGCCGGTTTGCCGGTGAGTTGGCCGATGTCGGCGGCAGTGGGGCCGGAGGCGACGTAGGAGCGCCCCATGCGGCCGAGATCCTGCCAGCGCACTAGCGACGCGGCGCTGCCGGTCTTGCCAGGCTCGGCGGGCTGGCGGGTTTCGGCTGGCATCAATTCATCGAGGCGCTGGAACGAGCTGTCCATCACACGCAGGCCGTAACGGAAGATGATGCCATCGGCGGCCGACCAGAACAGGAATACGGCAATCGTGGTGCCGATGACGTAGGAGACGCGCGTCGGCACGAAGCGGCGCAGCTTTTCCGAGACGAAGACAAGGGTCCGCTTGAACAGACGGCCGAACGCCACGAGCACGACGAAGGTGATCAGCGCGATGGCGCCAACCTCAAGCGGATGGGCGGTGTCGACCGGGGCAAGCTGCATCAGCCGGCGGATCGAGTTCTGCCATTCCGACGCCTGCCACAGGAAAGCGAGACCGACGATGCCGCAGGCGATGGCGGCGATCAGCTTGCCGGCGATCAGGATGCGGGCGCGGAGTTCGGGCAGCTCGAGATAACGCCAGAGCCAGCGCAGGAAGAAGCCGCAGCCATAACCGACGGCAGCGGAAAGGCCCGACAGCACACCTTGGGTCAGGTAGTTGCGCGGGATCAGCGTGGGCGTCAGTGACGCTGCGAAAAACAGCGTGCCGAGCAGCAGGCCGGTGGTCGAGAACGAAAACCAGTAGCGGACGGCCCAGTTGCGCAGCATGCCTATGCCCCCAATCCTATCAGGCCAACTTGCCGCGTGCCTTGTGCTCAGGCAATGGCACAGCGTCCAAATCTGAGGGAAAGGCAAAGCCTTAGCTGGGAGCGAGCGCATCCATATTGCGGTCCGCTGGCATCTTCACGTTTCAGACGCAGTTGAAACTGCAGCCTTTCGGGATCTTGGCGTCGCCCACTCAAATCCTCATGGTGAGCCTGTCGAACCATGAGGATTTGGTGCCGTGAGGGCCGTCAGGCCACGCCGATGCCGCGCGCCTTCAGCGCCTCCGTGATCTCGTCGAGGATGACGGGGTCGTCGATGGTGGCGGGCATCTTCCAGTCCTCGCGGTCGGCAATCTTCTGCATCGTGCCGCGCAGGATCTTGCCGGAGCGCGTCTTGGGCAGCCGCTTGATGGTGACCACCATCTTGAAGGCGGCGACGGGACCGATGCGGTCGCGGACGAGGCCAACGACCTCCTTCTCGATCGCTGCCGTGTCGCGGGAAACGCCCGAGTTGAGCACGATGAAGCCGCAAGGGATCTGACCCTTCATGGCGTCGGCGATGCCGATGACGGCGCATTCGGCGACATCTGGGTGTTCGGCCACGACCTCCTCCATGCCGCCGGTCGACAGGCGGTGGCCGGCGACGTTGATGATGTCGTCGGTGCGGGCCATGATGAACAGATAGCCCTCGTCGTCGATGTAACCGGCGTCGGCGGTCTTGTAGTAGCCGGGGAACTCGGCGAGGTAGGCGTTGAAGAAGCGCTCGTCGGCATGCCACAGCGTCGGCAGGCAGCCGGGCGGCAAAGGCAGCTTGACCACGACATTGCCGAGCGTGCCGCGCCCGACCTCATGGCCGGCATCATCGAGTACGCGCACGTCGTAGCCAGGCATCGGCACGCAGGGCGAGCCGTATTTGACCGGCAGCAGACCGAGCCCGACCGGGTTCTGGCTGATCGGGTGGCCGGTCTCGGTCTGCCACCAATGATCGATGACCGGGACCTTCAGCTTGTTCTCCGCCCATTTGATGGTTTCTGGGTCGGCGCGCTCGCCGGCGAGGAACAGGGTGCGGAATTTCGTAAGGTCGTATTGCGGCACGAAGAGGCCTTGCGGGTCTTCCTTCTTGATGGCGCGGAAGGCAGTGGGAGCGGTGAACAGGGCAACGACCCCGTGTTCCGAAATGACACGCCAGAATGTGCCAGCATCGGGCGTGCCGACCGGCTTGCCCTCGAACAGGATGGTGGTGGCGCCGTGTAGCAGCGGGCCATAGACGATGTAGGAGTGGCCGACGACCCAGCCGACATCGGAGGCTGCCCAGAAGACTTCGCCCGGCCTGACGCCGAACTCGTTTTCCATCGACCATTTGAGCGCGACCATGTGGCCGCCATTGTCGCGCACCACGCCCTTGGGCTGGCCTGTCGTGCCCGAGGTGTAGAGCACATAGAGCGGATCGGTGGCGGCAACGGGGACACATTCGACCGTGCGGCCGGCAGCCTTGGCGGCACCGACCGTTGCGGCATAATCGAGGTCGCGGCCGGCGACGAGATCGCAGGCCAGCTGCGGCCGCTGCAGGATGAGGCAGTGTTCCGGCTTGTGGCTGGCGAGCTCGATGGCACCGTCGAGCAACGGTTTGTAGGCGATGACGCGGCCAGGTTCGATGCCGCAAGAGGCGGAGATGATCAGCCTCGGCGTGGCGTCATCGATGCGGGTGGCGAGCTCTTTGGCGGCAAAGCCGCCGAACACCACCGAATGTATGGCGCCGAGCCGGGCGCAGGCGAGCATGGCGAAGGCAGCTTCTGCGACCATCGGCATGTAGATGATGACGCGGTCGCCTTTTTGCACGCCCTGGTCCTGCAGCACGCTGGCGAGCGCATTCACTTCGGCGAGTAGCCCGGCATAGGTGAATTTCTGCTGCGTGCCGGTGATCGGGCTGTCGTGGATGAGGGCCACCTGTTCGGCGCGGCCGTCCTGCACATGGCGGTCGAGCGCGTTGTAGCAGGTGTTGCATTCGGCCCCTGCGAACCACTGGCCATAAACGCCGCCCTCGGCGTCGAAGACCTTGTCCCAGGGCTTGAACCAGTCGATCGCCCGCGCAGCCTCGGCCCAGAACCCCTCGGGATCGTGGGCCCAACCGTCATAGACCTCGTGATAGCGAGATGGCATGGCGTTTCCTTCCCAGGACAGTGGCCCTTGAGGCCGTCATTGTTGGCTTAGTTTGTACCCGCCGGCTCGACCGGGCGTCCATTTGACCTTGGTTTAAGAGGCTGTCCGCAAATGCCGTTTTCGACGCGTTTTGGTGCACTGCCGCTGTTCTCAAATCGTAGTGCTTGCTGCCGCACTGTAGCAGATCGGCTCATCGCCTTTGACAGGCACGCGGGAAGTTGATCAAAGACGGCATGTCCAAGGCGCTGTCGCTCCTCATCCTAGCCATCATGGCGATCCAGCTGGTCAAGCCGCTCGGCCTGCCCGGCCTGAGGCGGCGCCGCGATTTCTGGAAGCTCGCGGTGCTGGCGCTGGCGGCGATTTCTGCGACCGCGCTGCTGGGGCACTAGAAAGCCGGCGCCAGGCCCTGCCACGAAATATGCGCGCCGAGCAGGGCCAGGCCGGCAAAGAACCAGCGCCTGAAGGTTTCAGCCGCGATGCGACCGCGCAGCCAGCCGCCGAGCCACATGCCGGCAAGCGCCGGCAGGATCGCGAAGGCCGACATGCCGACCTGATGGAGCGGAACCGCATCGTTGGCCCACAGGCCGATACCGAGCGCGACGGTCGAGACGGTGAAGGACAGCCCCAGCGCCTGCACCAGATCGTCGCGGCCAAGGCCGATCCCGCCGAGATAGGGCACGGCCGGGATGACGAAGACGCCGGTGGCGCCGGTCATGATGCCGGTGAGCGCACCGACAACAGGGCCGGCCCAAGGTTCGGCGACCGGCGGCACCGACATGTTCAGCTTGAGCAGGCCGAGCGCTGCATAGGCGAGCAGCACAAGCCCGAGGCCCGCGGTGACGATTGATGTGTAGCCGCTGGTGATCAGCCCGGTGAAGGCGAGCGTTGCCGCGAATACGGCTGTCATCATCGGCCACAGGCGCCGCACGAGTGCTGCGACATCGGGGCCGGCGAGCAACTGCCAGATGTTGGTGACGAAGGAGGGCAAGAGCAGGATGGCGGCGGCTTCCGCCGGCAGCATGACGAGGCCGAGCAGCCCCATGGCGACTGTCGGCAGGCCAAGCCCAACCACGCCCTTGACCAGCCCGGCAAGGACGAAGACGGCGCCGACGACGATGATGAGCAGGTAGGGCTCAGGCATGGCCGTGACCATGCAATGGCGCCTGACATGCAGGCAAGTGCCCCCCACAGTTATGGGGGGTTCGCCGGGGCAAAACCCCATCCCAACCCCGGCGAACCTTACCTGACCGCAAGGGTCAGGCTCCGGCCATCGCCGGCAGCTCATATCAAGCAGGATGCGTGCCAGCTGTTTCTGTGCCGGATTGGGACAAGGCGCCGGGCTGTCGCCCTACAAGTTGACGACGTAAGATCCTGGCGATCGGCTGATGGTCCGTCATGAAGGGCGAGGGGATGACAATGACCGATGGCGATGTAAGACCCAGCAGCCGCGTTTTGTGGTATCTTGATACGTCCAGCGTTGGGAGCGGGGGATGAATTCCCAAGGTGTTGCCAAGGTGCCGTTCGGGCCGACGACCGCTGCGGCGATCGTTCTTTCGCTGATGATCTGCACGCTTGTCGCCTATTTCGTGATGGCTGCTTTGACGATTGCTGTCGGGTGGTTGCCGATGCTCGATGATCTGATTGCGGGCACGTTCCAGCAGGCGCGCTACATCAGGATTTTTGCCGCGATGATTGGCGCTGCCGCGGGCGGGTTTTCCGGTGTCTGGGTGGCGCGGGCGGTCTGCGATTTCGCCTTCGCCGCCTATGTGCCGCGCGCGGTGTTTTACGCCATGGCCGTGCTCGCCGCGGCCGGCCTTGCCAAGTGCTGGTACTCGGGATCGCTGGCCGAAAGCGCCGTGGTGCTGGCGCAACTGGTCGCGACCGTCGTCGGCGCCTTCATCTGGTTCTGGCCCGATCGTTCGCCGATCACCATGGGCAACGGCATCGTCAGGTCCGACTGATCGGGGAGCAGCCCGATCCGGCCTGACGCGTGACCTGCCGTACCATCGGCAATCGGGCGCGAGCTGCTGGACTTGCCGGCTGCCGGCAGCTACCTGTGGCTGATGAAGCAGAACAATCTCTATCTCATCATCGGCGTACTCGCGGCTGCCGTCATCGCGCTCGGCATCTATGTCTATCGCCAAGAGACCAAGCCCAAAGGTGTCGAGTTGCGCATCGACGAAACCGGCATTTCGGTCCAGGAAAAGTAATCACGGTCTTTGCCGCCAATGCCGGCGTCGCCTCGCTGGCGAAGGCCATGGCAGTGTGTTGACGTTGGCAAGATCTGCGTTGCTGCGCTCCAGGCTTGATGGAATGATGGGTTATGGCGAGATTGACGAACACGGCTCCGAACCGGGTGTTGGCCGTCGACACGATGGTGGTGAACGAAGAGCCGCTGCTGGCGCTGCTCAACCTCGAGACCGATGACGGCGCCGTCGAGCTTGCGATCAACCGCACGATGGCCGAACTGATCGTCGATCAGCTGCTGACCCTGCTCGGATACGACGAGGAAGAATAACCCTCCGCCTCGGCCATCATGGCGTTTTGAACGCCGTTGATGGAACGCTCTGCCGCATCAGGGGTTGTCTCATGACGAGACGAAGGAACCTGCGATGTACGAGCTTTTGCAGAATCTTCTGGCCGCGACCTGGTACGGCCAGCCCGCCGAGGGAGTTGGCGACGCCTTGCCCGACGAGGCGGCCACCGGGGGCGTCAGCGAGCGCCTGCATAGCGATCTTGATACCTGTTTCCAGGCGATCCACGAGCAGATTTCCGAGCGCGAGCGATGAACTATCGCTACGACGCCGCAGGCTCCCTGATCAGGGCATCCCTGGAACGATGGAGAGGGCGGCCAATCACGTTCGGAAACCAGAATGGCCGCGAAACGGGTGCACGCGCGCCGCGGGTTTGGCCCCGATCCGATCCTGGTGGCGCGGTTTTTCGGCACGCAGCGAGGAACAGGAAGCCAGCGGACGAATATGGCAACACGGAACGGGTCGTTGAGGCGCCGGAGAAGGTCTCGGACGGCCGGAACCCGCCGAAATCAAAGCCGCCCACCGGGTCAGGAGAGGAGTGAGCCACGTGAACGTCGCTAACCTGCAGCTCGAGGGCCTGCTGATGGCCATCGCCACGATCAACAACGTGCTGGTTCGCAAGGGCGTGGTTTCCAGCGAGGAGATCGACATCGCGCTACGCAAGGCCGAAGCCGGCGAGACAGCGGCAGAGCGCTCCGGAGAGTTGTCGCCGGCAAATCGCGACGCCGTCAATTTTCCGATCCGCCTGCTGCAACTGGCCAACCAGTGCCAGCCGGAAGCCGACATCCCGTCGTTTTCGGCGCTGGCCCGCATGGTTGGCCAGATGAAGGAGCCCTATAACGACCAAAGGTGAGCTCTGCCTCAACCCTTTTGCCGTCGTGCCACATGCCGCGCTGCTTCGATTGTTTTCAGATGGCGCGGCGTGAGGCAGCCGCGGGGGCAGAATGAAGATCCTTGTTTTCCAGCATCTCAGGTCGAGCATAGCGGCATCTTCGCCGCGTTCTGGCGCGAGGCTGGACATAGCGAGCATGTCGTGGAGCTGGATGAGGGCGAGGGGATTCCCGACCTCGAAAACTTCGACGTGCTGGCCGTCATGGGCGGACCGATGGACGTCTGGCAGGAGGAGGCGCATCCGTGGCTGAAGCCGGAGAAGGCAGCGATCCGGCGCTGGGTGCGCGAGCTCAAGCGGCCCTATCTCGGCATTTGCCTCGGTCACCAGCTTCTGGCTGACGCGCTAGGCGGCAAGGTCGGGCTGATGAAGGCGCCGGAGGTTGGGCTGGCAACCGTCGAGCTGACGCAAGCCGGTCGCACCGACCGACTGTTTGCGGGCATCGGCCCTGACATCGAGACGCTGCAATGGCATGGCGCGGAGGTGTCTGTGTTGCCGGAGGGTGGCGAATGTCTCGCCGCCAACCTTGCCTGTCCGATCCAGGCGCTGCGTGTCGGCGAAAGGGCCTACGGCTTCCAGTATCACATGGAAATTACCGACCGCACCGTCGGCGACTGGTCGGAAATCCCGGAATATGCCGCGAGCCTGGAGCAGGCGCTGGGGGCCGAGGAAGCTGCACGCCTGGCGCAGACGGTGGCGCCGCACCTGCCGGTATTCCGCAAGACGGCGAGCCGCATCAACGACAATTTCTTCGCCGCCATAAGCGGCTGAGATACAGCCGATTCCGGCCCTTTTGTCGGCCACAAACCGACATGGCCGGTTGTATTCGCTGGCGTATCGCCCTAGGCAGGCATGAACCAGAAAAAGAGGACAGAACATGCCCAGGCCAACGAACTACAATCAGGACCGTCGCGACCGCGACCGCGCCAAGGCAGCGAAGAAGGCCGACAAGTTGGCCGCCAAGGCCGAAGCCCGGCTGCGCGGCAAGGCCGGCTCGGAGCTCCAGTCGGAGCCCGAAAGCGAAACCGAAGAGTAAGGTGCTTAATGCGCCCGACCGGGCGCATGTGAAACACGAACCTGCGTATCCGGCCTTGGTCGGTGCGCCGGTCAGTCCTTGTCGTTGATAAAGATGCTGGCTTCGCGCGCCGCGGCGACAAAAGCCCGCCGCGCCGCCATGGCCGGCTTTTCGCCCGAAATAGCGTCGGAGCATGCCTGAAGGGCGGCCCGATGCTTCGGGCTTTTCTTGCCAGACCAGCTGTTGAGCAGGAAGGCTGAGGCTTCCTTGGCGCTGCGAAGCAGCAGGGGCGTACCGGCGGGGTCGCCCTTTACGGTGATGGGCGTTTCGAACCTGATGTTTTCCATGGTCGCTCTCATACGCGAAAGTGCTGGGGGAAGCGAGCCGCATAACGCCTGGTGGTTGAAGCGTGGCCAGCATGCGGCGCAGCGCCTCCACATTTGGTTGAGAACAGACTGGCACTTGTGAGGCTGGAGCTGGCATGAGAGAGGAGGCGGGCTCGGCATGCATCGTGCCCGACGAGGGGGAGCAATGACAAGCAAACGGATACTGCCTGCTGTTCTGGGCCTGTTGATTGCCAGTGCCGCGCCGGCATCGGCCGAAGGCGACCGCTACCGGGCCTTCAGCACCACCGCAGAGAGCATCACCGGCGACATCTCGATGGACGATTTCTCCATCACCTTCGCCAATGGCCGATCGCTGAAGTTCGCCGCCTTGCTGGGCGACCATTTTACTGTCGACGGCGAACGGGTGAACGCCTCGGTCTACAGCGTCGAGGACCCCTCGGATCCCGAGCTGGAAAACGGCAACAGGCTGTGCGGCGCCGGCGACGTGACTTACCTGGCGAGTTGGTCCGGCGGCGAGGGCCTGACGACCGTTGCTGTGTTCACCGGCGACGAACCGCCGGAAAGCAGCGCGGATATGTGCGCGTCGTATACGTATCAGGATTGATGGGAGTTGGTGGGGGTGCCCGAGCTACTGTTTCGGTGGCGCCTGCTGGTTTGAGGACAGCGCGCCAGCAGCACGGTTTCCCTTGTTGCGGCGGCGATCCTCTTGGTCAGCAATTGTGAAGATGACGGCATAAAATGCCGCCAGACCGATGCCTGCTCCAAGAAACCAACCGACCGCTCGGAACAATGTTCCAACCATCCAGACGCAAGCGCCAACAACAAGCATGACAAAAAATGCTTGGGCCGTGAATTTGGGGTCTCCGGGCATGGAGAAATTCCAGGCGATCAAGGAGGCGCCTGCAATTGTGCGACATTGACGTTCGCGGCGCATTCTTGCCGGCATAAACAAAAAAGCCCCGGATCGCTCCGGGGCTTTCGCATTTCTGCCTGATGGCCTGGCTTACGCGGACTTCCACTGGCCGAGGGCGGCCAGGTGGTTCATGTGGGCGCGGTGGGTGAAGGCGGCCTGACCGGCGGCGAGGTTTTCGGCCTTGCCCGACCATGCCTTCTGCGGCGCTGCCTGCAGCGCGCGGCCGTAGGAGAAGGTCAGCTTCCACGGGTGCGGGCCGATGGCGTTGATGGCGTTGAGGTTGGCGGTAGCCTCCTCGTCGGACTGGCCGCCCGAGAGGAAGGCAATGCCCGGGACCGCAGCCGGAACCGTCTCACGGAACAGCTTGATGGTCTTTTCTGCGATTTCCTCGGCGCTGGCCTGCCTGGCGGCCTTCTTGCCGGAGATGACCATGTTTGGCTTCAGGATCGTGCCTTCGAGCACGACGCGGGCGGCGTAGAGCTCGTCATAAAGCTTGACCAGCGTTGCCTTGGTGACGTCGTAGCAAGTGTCGATGTCATGTGCGCCGTCCATCAGCACTTCCGGCTCGACGATCGGCACGATGCCGGCTTCCTGGCAGAGTGCAGCGTAGCGGGCGAGTGCCTGGGTGTTGGCCGAGAGCGAGTAGGCCGACGGCACGTTCTTGCCGGTGTCGATGTCGATTACGGCGCGCCATTTGGCGAAGCGGGCACCGAGCTTGTAGTACTCGGCCATGCGCTCACGCAGGCCGTCGAGGCCTTCGGTGATGGTGTCGCCGGGGAAATTGACGATGGCCTTGGCGCCGGCGTCGACCTTGATGCCGGGAATGGCGCCCGATGCCTTGATGAGATCGACCAGCGGCGTGCCGTCGGCGGCGGACTGGCGAATTGTCTCGTCGTAGAGGATGACGCCGGAGATGTACTTGGTCATCGCCTCCTTGGTGCGGAACATCATCTCGCGATAGTCGCGGCGGCTGTCGGCCGTCGACTCGACGCCGATGACGTCGAAACGCTTCTTGATGGTGCCGGAGCTTTCGTCCGCAGCCAGAATGCCCTTGCCGTTCGCCACCATGGCGACGGCGATGTCTTCGAGACGTTCGCTCATACAATTACCTCCTGGTCAGATGCGGCGCGCATAGCAGATGGTTTTCCTGAACGGAATGCCGGCAACAAGCCTATAACCGATTGAAATTATTTCAATCGTTTTAGCTCGCGGGCAAGATTTACGACCGGTTGTTACAGATTTGAACTTATGAATAGACGAATAGCAAAAAGTACAGGATGCGAGGTATCGGAACCGGTCAATTCGACTCGGTCTGACCATACGTGTTCGGGTCATCTCGGCCGACCGTGCCGGCGTCTGTCTATCTATTATATCAGTGGATGCTAAAATATTGGCTTGCCGCATGCGCCTGTGCGCATGACGATGATGGGAGGCTGCCATGGCTGATGGCGCAATGAATGTCTCGAAATTCGAGTTCAAGTCCCACAATGAGCCGGACGAGATCCGCTCGCCGGACAAGACCCGTGTCGAAGTGGTGCGGCTGACAGGCTTCACCCTCGGCCGGCTCAATATGGAGCCGGGCTGGCGCTGGTCGGAATGCGTGAAGCCGGTGGTGAAGACCGACAGCTGCCAGGTCTCGCATGTCGGCTATGTCGTTTCGGGCGCGCTGACGGTGAGGCTGAATGACGGGACGCAGAAGACGCTGACCAAGGGCACCTCCTACACCATTCCGCCTGGGCACGACGCCTGGGTCGAAGGCAATGAACGTTTCACCTGCATCGAGGTGATGAGCGCCGAGCAGTATGCCAAGCCGGCGTAAGCGGGCGTCGGTGCGCGCAATCGGCGTCTCTATCTAGCGGCAGGTGTTTCGATACAGAGCCGCAGGCGTATCAACATAGCGCAGGTGCCTCACCTGGCCGCATTTGGCGAGCCGTATTGGTGCCGATGGCCAGCCCTTGCAGGGCCGGCTTCCTCGCCCCTTTGGGGAAAGGTGCCGAGCGCAGCGAGGCGGAGAGGGGTGCCTGGCGCCGACTAAGCTGGCGTCGCATGAAAAGGGTTCTCCCTCGCGATCGCGAGGGAGAAAGACTGCTGCACGTCAGGCCTTGAGCACTTCGACGCCGGGCAGTTCCTTGCCTTCCATCCATTCGAGGAAGGCGCCGCCGGCGGTGGAGACATAGGTGAAGTCGTCGGCCACGCCGGCATGGTTGAGCGCTGCCACCGTGTCGCCGCCACCGGCGACGGAGACCAGCTTGCCGGCCTTGGTGCGGGCGGCCGCGTGCTGGGCGGCGGAGACAGTCGCCTTGTCGAAAGGCTCGATCTCGAAGGCGCCGAGCGGGCCGTTCCAGACCAGCGTCGAGGCGCGGTCGATCCAGTCGTTGACTGAAGCGACGGTCTTGGGACCGACGTCGAGGATCATGGCATCGGCAGGCACTGCCTCGATGGCGACGACCTCGTTGGCGGCACCCGCCTTGAACTCGCGGGCGATGACGCCGTCCGACGGCAGGATGATTGCGCAGCCGGACTGGGCAGCCTCGATCATGATCTGCTTGGCGGTAGGGGCGAGGTCATGCTCGCACAGCGACTTGCCGACATCGGTGCCGCGCGCGGCGAGGAAGGTATTGGCCATGCCGCCGCCGATGACGAGTGCGTCGACTTTCTTAACCAGGTTCATCAAGAGGTCGATCTTGGTCGAGACCTTGGCGCCGCCGACGATGGCGACGACCGGCTTGACCGGGTTGCCGAGGCCTTTTTCCAGTGCCTCGAGCTCAGCCTGCATGGTGCGGCCGGCAAAAGCGGGCAGCTTGTGGGCGAGGCCTTCGGTCGAGGCATGCGCGCGGTGGGCGGCAGAGAAGGCGTCGTTGACGAAGATGTCGCCATTGGCGGCGAGCTGCTCGACGAAAACAGGGTCGTTCTTTTCCTCGGCCTTGTAGAAACGGGTGTTTTCGAGAAGCAGGATGTCGCCGTCCTTCATGGCGCCGACGGAGGCGGCGGCCTGTTTGCCGATGCAGTCGGCGGCAAAGCCGACCGGGCGCCCGATGACCTGCGATGTGGCGGTCGCGATGGGCGCCAGCGACAGGGCCGGATCGGGGCCGTCCTTCGGGCGGCCGAAATGGGCGAGCAGGATGACCTTGGCACCCTTGCCGGCAAGCTCGGTGATGGTGGGTGCGACACGCTCGATGCGAGTGGCATCCGTCACCTTGCCGTCGGCGACCGGCACGTTGAGGTCGACGCGGACGAGAACCCGCTTGCCGCTGACGTTGCCGATGGTGTCGAGAGTCTTGAAGGCGGCCATAAGGTTCCCTTTCCTATGGAGAGATTGCGCGGACCATACAAATCGCGGGCGCGGATGCAAGGTTTGCGCGGCGGAGTGGGTGAAATTTTGATGCTCACGGCCCTTCCAGTTGCGGTCGTGAGCGGCTATCGCCGGAGAAACGAGGGGAAGCATGCGCATCGCGGTCACCGGCACGCACGGCAGCGGCAAGACGACCCTCATCGACGACTTTGTCGCCGCACATCCAGCCTATGAGCACGAGCAGGAGCCCTATTGGGCGCTGGCGCAGCATGAAGGCACGCCATTCGCCGACGGTGCTACATCGGCTGATCTCGAGGAGCAGCTGGAGCAGAGCTGCGCGATGATCCTGGCGTCAGTTGCTTCGCCCGACATCGTCTACGACCGCTGCCCGCTCGATTTCGTCGCCTATCTGGAAGTGGTCGCAGTCCGGGAGGGCTTCGAGTGGGTGCCGAGCGGCAAGCTGCTCGGCAGGATCGAAAAGGCACTCGCGTCGCTCGGCCTCGTCGTCTTCCTGCCGCTGTCGCGGCCGGACGAGATCGACGTGACGATCGAGCTTCCACGGCTGCGCAGCAAGGTGGATACGCGGCTGAAGGCGATCATCCGCGACGACAAGCTCGGGCTTCTCGAAGGGCGCCCCAAAATCCTCGAACTGCGGGGCACGCGGGCGGAGCGGCTGGCGCGGCTTGCGGAGATTGTGGCCGGGTGAAGACGGCGCTGCTTGCCGCGCAGTCTGCCGGCAATCTGCGGGATGCCGAATCCGCGCACCGTCCGGCCTTAGATGTTCTTGATATGTTCCAGTCCTGCTGATACATTTCTGCGGAATGCTGGAGGATAATGACGATGAGTGCTTATGCCACTGTTGGTGCGATCGACAATGCCAAGTCGAACGCCTTTTATGACGCGACCTTGGCTACGATCGGCTGGAGCAAACACACGGAGTTTCCGGGTTGGCGCGCCTATTCGGAGGGCGGCAAGGGCGATGGCTTCGTGCTTTGGGTCTGCAAGCCGTTCGATGGTGAGCTCGCCAGCGGTGGCAACGGCTCGATGGTCGGCTTCATGGTCAATTCCACCGCAGAGGTGGATGCGTTCCACGCGGCGGCGATGCAGCATGGCGGAACCGATGAAGGCGGGCCGAACCCGCGTCCGCACTACGGGCCGGACTGGTATTCCGCCTATGTGCGTGATCCCGCCGGGAACAAGCTTGCGGTGGTCTACAACGGGTGAGGTTGAGGACGGGCGGTTGCTGTCAGGCGATCCTTCCAGGGCGCGGCCCCTGTCGCAGACGGGCTGCAAGCAGAGCGGCTGAGTGCTTGATAGGCGCGACGTCGATGCCCTCCTACTCCTTGTGGGGAGGGCTGTAGGGTGTTTTGGGGTGTCGCGCGACGTGTACCCCACAAGCGGAGGGGTGCGCCTCACGCGTCCTCGGATAACCCCTCGGAGGTCGTCGACGCTTCCGTCTTGGCCTGCTTCTCCGGCCGCTTGGCGAAGAAGCGCCTGATGCGGTCGCTGATCTCGCCGCCGCTGAGGAACACCGGAACCGGCGGCGGGGGCGGGGCGGGCTCGATCGACAGGCCGACAGAGACGATGCGGCCCTTTTCGTCGACGTCGCGGACGATCAGGTCGATCAGGCCGAGCGAGACGCGGTCGGCATATTCGACATGGCCGCGCAGGCGCAGCTTGATCAGCTCGGCGATGGTGAGCTTGCGCTCTTCTTCCTTGACGGTCGCGCCGTAGGCGGCTTCCAGCTCGCCGGCGAGATGGGTCTGGTCGACGGTGAAGGCGCCGAAGAAATCTTCGTCCTCGGCATCGACCTCGGCACGGCTGGCGAAGAGCCGGTCGAGCAGGCGCGGGTAGCGGTCGGGCACGAAGATGTAGACGTTGTCTCCTGCCTGCAGGCGGCCCATGTCCTGGAAGCGCATCGAGCGGCCGTCGCGTACGACCAGCGAGGGCCGCGCCCAGCGCGGGATTCGCTGCCCCTTGGCTACCGGCGAGCCCGGTACGACGCGATAGGCGAGCAGCTCGTGGTGAGCGGAGCCGGGCAGTTCGAGCTCGACCTTGTCGAGCGGGCCGAAGCGCTGCGGCACGATGAGGCCGAGGCGGCGGGCGAGCGGGCCGACCGTCCAGCCCTGGATGACGAGCGACGTCAGCACGATGATGAAGGCGATGTTGAAGATGTCCCTGCCGTTCTCCAGTCCGCCGAGCACGGGGGTGATGGCGAGCAGGATGGAGACGGCGCCGCGCAGGCCGACCCAGGAAATGAAGGCCGTTTCCTGGCGCGGGATGTTGAACGGGATGAGGCAGAGCCAGACCGCCACGGGGCGTGCGACGAACATCAGGAACAGGCCCAGCACCAGTGCTGCGACCAGGATTTCAGGGAACTGCGACGGCGTGGCGAACAGGCCAAGCACCAGGAACATGATGATCTGGGCGAGCCAGGACATGCCGTCCTGGAAGCGCTTGAGCGTGGATACGGCGCGGATGTCGGAATTGCCGGCGACGAGGCCGGCGAGATAGACGGCGAGGAAGCCCGAGCCGCCGACAGCACCGGCTGCGGCGAAGACCAGCAGCGACAGCGTCAGCACGAAGATCGGCAACAGGCCACGGTCGAGGTTGAGCCGTTCGACCAGCTTGACGATGAGGAAGCCGCCGAGCAGGCCGATGGCAGCACCGAGGATCATCTGGACGAAGAAGCCGACGACGAGATCGACAAGCAAAAGGTCGGTGTCGGGCTTGGCCCCGAGCGCGATGATCTCGACAAGGGTGATGGTCAGGAAGATGGCGATCGGATCGTTGGTGCCGGACTCGATTTCGAGGGTCGAGCGGACGCGCTCGCGCAGGTTGATGTTGCCGGCGCGCAGCAGGAAGAACACGGCGGCAGCGTCGGTCGAGGCAACGGCGGCCCCGAGCAGGAAGGATTCGAGCCAGGTGAAGCCGGTGAGATAATAGGCGGCGATGCCGAAGACGACGGTGGTGATGCCGACGCCGATGGTGGCGAGCGTAAGAGCCGGCATGCCGGCCTGGCGCAACACGCCGACGGGCGTGCCGAAGCCTGAGTCAAACAGGATGACGGCAAGTGCTATGGCGCCGACGAAATAGGCGATGTGGGCATTGTCGAAGACGATGCCGAGGCCGTCGACGCCGCTGGCAAGGCCGATGCCGAGGAACAGCAACAGCAGCGGGGCGCCGAAGCGGAAGGCGATCAGGCTCGAAAACGCCGCCGCCACGACCAGCGCGGTGCCTACCAGCGTGATGAGATATACCGCCTGTTCCATCCCCGACCCGTCTGCGAACCACCTGTTAGCTGCGTCGGTTGAGAGTGCGGCGAAGAAAAGGCCATGTCCAAGCAAGAATGGATTTTTGCCGGCTTGGACCAAACATTTTTGCATTGCGGTAGAAATGAAAACGCCCGGCCGAAGCCGGGCGTTGCCAATAGGTTAGTGCATGACCCCGAAATCGAAAGTCGATTTCGGAAAGGATCATGCAGCCGTTAAGTGCTACAGCGTCCTTTGCGCGTCTTGGCGGACGCGCGGCGCTGTAGTCGCCCGAGGCGGGCGCGGCAATCAGCCGATGGTGCGGCCCATCACGACGGCCGTGTCAGCCATGCGGTTGGAGAAGCCCCACTCGTTGTCGTACCAGGACATGATGCGCACGAGGTTGCCCTCGATGACCTTGGTCTGGTCGAGCGCGAAGGTCGACGAGGCCGGGTTGTGGTTCATGTCGATGGAGACCAGTGGCTCGTCGGTGAAGGCGAGGACGCCCTTGAGCGGGCCGTTGGCGGCAGCGACGAGCACCGCGTTGACCTCTTCGACCGTGACGTTCTTCTTGGCCAGGAACTTGAAGTCGATGCAGGAGACGTTCGGGGTCGGCACGCGGATCGAGACGCCGTCGAGCTTGCCCTTGAGTTCCGGCAGCACCAGGCCGACGGCCTTGGCGGCACCGGTCGAGGTCGGGATCATCGACATCGCCGCGGCGCGGGCGCGGTAGAGATCCTTGTGCATGGTGTCGAGCGTCGGCTGGTCACCAGTGTAGGCATGGATCGTGGTCATGAAGCCCTTTTCGATGCCGAAGGCATTGTTGAGGACCATGGCGACGGGAGCCAGGCAGTTGGTGGTGCAGGACGCATTCGAGATGACGATGTGGTCCTTGGTGATCTTGTCGTGGTTGACGCCGTAGACCACGGTCAGGTCGGCGCCGTCGGCGGGTGCCGAGACGATGACACGCTTGGCGCCGGCGGCGAGGTGCGCCGAAGCCTTGTCCTTCGAGGTGAAGATGCCGGTGCATTCGAGCGCGATGTCGACGCCGAGTTCCTTCCACGGCAGCTGCGACGGGTCCTTGATCGCGGTGACCTTGAACTTGTCGGTGCCGATGTTGATCTGGTCGCCCTCGACCTTCACTTCGTGCGGGAAGCGGCCATGCACGCTGTCGTAGCGCAGCAGGTGGGCGTTGGTCTCGACCGGGCCGAGATCGTTGACGGCGACGACGTCGATGTCCTTGCGGCCCGACTCATAGATGGCACGCACGATGTTGCGGCCGATGCGGCCGAAACCATTGATGGCAACTCTAACGGTCATGTTGGTTCTCCTGGGGGACGTCTTATGCCTGAAGCCGAGCCGTGGCGGCCTTTGCGGCAGCCTCGGCGGTGATGCCGAAATGCTTGTAGAGCTCTTCGATCGGGGCGCTGGCGCCGAAGCCGTGCATGCCGATGAAGACGCCGTCGGAACCGATGAAGCTGTCCCAGCCCTGGCGGATGCCGGCCTCGATGGCGACCTTGACCTTGGCATTGCCGATCATCGCCTTGCGATATTCCGGGCTCTGCTGTTCGAACAACTCGAAGGCGGGGACCGAGACGACGCGGGTCGGGTGGCCGGCGGCCTGCAGCAGCTTGCGGGCGTCGAGCGCGATCTCGACCTCGGAGCCGGTGGCGAAGATGGTGACTTCGGCATCGCCGTCGGCAGTGGCGAGTTCATAGGCGCCGTAGCCGCAGAGGTTTTCCTCGACATATTCGGTGCGTACCGCCGGCAGGTTCTGGCGGGTCAGCGCCAGCGTCGACGGGGTCTTGCGATTCTCCAGCGTCAGCTGCCAGCACTCGGCAGCTTCCGTGGCATCGGCCGGACGGAAGACGATGTGGTTGGGGATGGCGCGCAGGGCCGCCAGATGCTCGACCGGCTGGTGGGTCGGGCCGTCTTCGCCGAGACCGATCGAATCGTGGGTCATGACGAAGCCGACGCGGATGCCCATCAGCGACGCCAGGCGCATGGCCGGGCGGGCATAGTCGGAGAAGCACAGGAAGGTGCCGGAGTAGGGGATGACGCCGCCATGCAGCGCCATGCCGTTCATCGCCGCGCACATGCCGAGCTCGCGGATGCCGTAGTGGACGAAGCGCTGGCCGTAGTCCTCGGCCGTGATGTTCTTAGTCTGGCTGGTCTTGGTGTTGTTGGAGCCGGTCAGGTCGGCCGAGCCGCCGATGGTTTCGGGCACGACGCCGTTGATCACCTCGAGCGCCATTTCCGACGACTTGCGGGTGGCGACCTTCGGCTTGTCGGCGGCGAGCTTCTTCTTGTACTCGGCGATGGCGGCGTCGAAGCTGGCGGGCAGGTCGCCGCGCATGCGGCGCTCGAACTCGCCACGGACTTCCGTGCCGGCCTCGGCGAGGCGCTTTTCCCAGTCGACGCGCTTCTTGGCCGAGTTGAGGCCGGCGAGACGCCATGCGTCGAGGATGTCGGAGGGGATCTCGAAGGCGGGGTACTCCCAGCCCAGCGCCTTGCGGGTCGCCTCGATTTCGGCGGCACCCAGCGGCGAACCGTGGACCTTGTTGGTGCCGGCCTTGGCGGGCGAGCCGAAGCCGATGGTGGTCTTGGCGGCAATCAGGGTCGGGCGGTCGGAACGCTTGGCGGCCTCGATTGCACCGGCAATGGCTTCCGGATCATGGCCGTCAATGGCCAGCGTGTTCCAGCCCGAGGCGGCGAAGCGCGCCAACTGATCGGTCGAATCCGACATCGAGATCGGGCCGTCGATCGAAATGTTGTTGTCGTCCCAGAAGACGATCAGCTTGTTGAGCTTGAGGTGACCGGCAAGCGACAGCGCCTCCTGCGAGATGCCTTCCATCAGGCAGCCGTCGCCGGCGAGCACGTAGGTGTAGTGGTCGACGAGCTTGTCGCCGAACTGGGCATTCATGATGCGTTCGGCGAGCGCCATGCCGACGGCGTTGGCGAGACCCTGGCCGAGCGGACCGGTGGTCGTCTCGATACCGGCGGCGTGGCCGTATTCAGGGTGGCCGGCGGTCTTGGAGCCGAGCTGGCGGAAATTCTTGATCTCGTCGAGGCTGATGTCCTCGTAGCCCGAGAGGTAGAGCACCGAGTAGAGCAGCATCGAGCCATGGCCGGCCGACAGCACGAAGCGGTCGCGGTCGTGCCAGTGCGGGTTTGCCGGATCATGCTTGAGGAAGCGGGTGTAGAGCACGGTCGCGATGTCGGCGGCGCCCATTGGCAGGCCGGGATGGCCGGAGTTGGCCTTCTCGACCGCATCCATGGACAGAAAGCGGATCGCATTGGCCATCCGGTCGTGTTTTTCGCGCGAGGACATCGTCCCTCCCATAGCCGAGAAAAGGGGCCGCCGACGGCCCCAGAAAGGTGGGGGGACACATAGCAGGCACAGGGCTTGAGTCAACAAATCGGTGCGTTTTCGCGCCCTCGTTGCGGCGCGAAGTCACGCCCCGGCCGCTTCGCTGTGTCGGCTTGGACACGCTTAGTGGGGGAAAGACAAAACAGCTTTGTTGACGCCTCCTTCAACCGGTGCCTAATGTTTCCTTGATAACGCGTTCTGAAACGTGCGCGATTCGGTGATGGGCGGGGGTCTACGAGAGCCATGACCGGGGATACGACACTCAGGGAAGTCATTGGCCGGCTAGGCAGGGCGATCGATACGCTCGAGGGCGCGGTCGCCGCGCGGCTCGAGCACGATCAGGACTACGGCGAAGCCGAAGCCGAGGTCCAGCGCATGAATGCCGACCGGGCGCGGCTGGCGCAGGAACTCGACAATTCCGAAGCCCGGGCCGAACGGCTGGAAGAAGCCAACAAGGAAGTCTCGCGGCGGCTCGTGACGGCGATGGAGACGATCCGCGCAGTGCTGGACAGGTAGGGTGGAGATGGCGCAAGTCACCGTTACCATCGATGGCAAGCAATACCGCATGGCCTGCGACGAGGGCCAGGAAGAGCACCTCATCGACCTTGCCAACCGTTTCGACCGCTACGTGCTGCATCTCAAGGATTCGTTCGGCGAGATCGGCGACCAGCGACTGACCGTGATGGCCGGCATCATGGTGATGGACGAGTTGTCCGAGCTGCAGAAGCGCGTCAAGGGCATGGAAACCGAAGTGCTGACGCTGCGCAAGACGCGCGACGATGCCTTGACCAAGGCCGATAAGAACGATGCGGCGCTGACCGGCGCGCTGGGCTCGCTGGCCGAGCGCATGGAGCAGCTGGCGCTGAGCCTGACGAAAAAGGCTTGAGCGCGGGGAAAGTTCTGGGACGGGCTTCCACCTTCGGGGGAAGATGGAGACCGAAAGAAAAACGCGCCGGCATGCCGGCGCGTTCAGACTGCTGACAAACCCCTGGCGAGAGTTGGGGGTTTGTGATTCAGTGGGTGATGTTGAAGCGAGCCGGCCCTGAACAAACCGCACTTGAGATCGTCACGCTCGATCAACTGGTTCCAGTTGATC